>Ga0164315_10000217_pt1 | contig 37078 bp, 34 predicted proteins | sample GuaBasSedimGuay6_FD_113737 | JGI IMG/M metagenome (GOLD analysis project Ga0164315, IMG submission 113737) | Subseafloor sediment microbial communities from Guaymas Basin, Gulf of California, Mexico - Guay6, Core 4569-2, 0-3 cm | ecosystem: Environmental > Aquatic > Marine > Hydrothermal vents... | reverse complement strand
CTACAACCCCAACTCACCCGCAATTCCCTTCATGGCTTCCAGACTGAGAACAACGAAATCGTTGAGAGGCATACCCATTTTTTCACATTCCATAATTCTCTCACGGCTCACTGCCCGGGCAAAATGTTTCGTTTTCATCCGCTTGGTAATTGATTTGGGTTTGACACTGGCAATTTTCTTGTCCGGGTAGACCAGGGCAGTGGCTACGATCAAGCCGGTGATGGTTTCCGCGGATGTCAGGGCATACTCGAACCGGGTTGTCCGCTCAAGCCCCAGGCCTTCAGCATTGTGTTTTTTGATGACGTCCAGGATTGTTGGCAATACATTTTTCTCTGAAAGGATTTTCTCCGTCTCAATACCGTGGGTGGCGGGGTCCTCGCCGGTGAGCTGGTAATCCAGATCGTGAAGCAACCCGGATAGACCCCAGACGGTTTCATCCTCATCATATTTTCTGGCCAGAGAACGCATGATGGCTTCGGTTGCGACGCAATGAGAAATGAGTCTGGGATTCTGAAGATATGTTTCAAGAAGCGCCATGGCCTGGTCTCGCGTAATGCCGGCATCGGTATCGGTTGACATGTTATGTCTCCTACAATACACTAAAAGGGTTCGAGGATAATTATGTTGATTGGGTTTGTTGGGTTCATTGGGTTAATGAAACAGGAGTGAGTTGAGGGCATGATACCGTTTACCGAGGACAACTCGATAAACACAATGAACCCAACAAACCCAATCAACCTCAATCCCTTGAACCCTTAGTTTTATATAGCATGTATGGGGAAAAAGGCAAGCACGCTGAAGGCTATCAGGCTGCAGCCAAATATATTCTGGATGCAGATCGGTATCGTCAAACAAGAAGCAGCAGACATGCTGGCAGATGCCGATATCGATGTGACCATGGACAAATGTATCAAGATTGAGCATGCCAGATTCTGCAAAACATCGTCGTGTTAGAAAGTTGCGGTCCCGCCGCAGAAAGGATATCCCCTGTGCATGCTGTCATGCCATTACCCCATTCAATTGGACCTGCCGGTGTGGATTTGCCATTTGCCAGGCATGCATGTACGAGAATGTCTGGGGCATGTCTTGCAACCACATTACCTGGCAGTGTCCTGACTGTGGAGACTGGAACGGATTCGGGAATCAGTAATTTTAATGTCCCATTTGGGGAATGGGAGAAAACCCCTCGCCTTTAGGCGAAAACTTTAGTTTAACAATGTGCGGCTAAAGGATTCCAGGGGTCCAGGGTTCAAGGATTCGAGTGATACAGCCGCCCGGTGTTGGCTATCTGCAAGTAGTATATTGTTCCATGTGCCCGGAGCAGGGAGATGAGAACCTGCCACTTGGACCCTTGACCCCCAAGCCTTTGGCTTTCGCCGAAGGTGGTTGACTGATAAGCGATAAGCATTAAGCCCTAAGCCACCTACAGCTTACTGCTTACTACCTGCTACTTACTACATACCGTTTAGAGTACGAGGTCACTATGTTTGGTCAGATCACCATATCGTTCTGGGTATTTCTGCTACTGGTGTTGATTGCTACCATCGCGATTCTTGACCGGATTCTGATTCCCAGCACGCGTTGGTTCCTGCGCCGCCGCATCAATCGAGTCATCGATGAAATCGGCACCCGTCTTGACATTGAAATCCGTCCCTTTCAACTCACCAAGAGACAAGTTCTTATCGATCGTCTTGCCTATGACCCAAGCGTACTGGAGGCCATCAAGGATTTTGCTAAAGACCACGATATGCCCATGGAGATCGTACAGAACAAGGCCATGACGTATGCCCGCGAGATCGTCCCGTCATTTAATGCGTATCTCTATTTTCGAATCGGTTACTGGGTTGCCAAAAAGATTGCCAGGATGTTGTATCGGGTAAGAGTCGGACTGGTCAAAGAGCATCACTATGCGACCATCGATCCGGATTCTACGGTGGTATTCGTCATGAATCACCGTTCCAACATGGACTATGTTTTGGTGGCCTTCCTGGCTGCCGAGCGGACCACACTATCTTACGCCGTAGGCGAATGGGCCAAGATTTGGCCCCTGCAGATGCTGATCCGGGCCATGGGTGCGTTTTTTGTCCGCCGGAATTCGGGGAACCCCTTGTACCGTTGCGTTTTGGAGCGGTATATTCACATGGCAACCTTTGAAGGGGTATGCCAGGCTGTTTTTCTGGAGGGTGGCCTGAGCCGGGACGGGTCTCTCCAGAATCCCAAGCTCGGCCTGGTAGATTATATGCTGCGTCAATTTGATCCGTCTATGGACCGGGATATTGTTTTTATCCCGGTCGGAATCAATTACGACAGAACCATTGAAGACCGGAGTCTTCTGCGTGCACTGAAGCCGGGAACTGTAAAAAGAAGCTGGTGGTTCGTTTGTCGAACAACAGGGACCTTTATTCTTCGCAGCCTGGTCCTCATGATTCTCAGCCGCTGGCGGCGGTATGGGTATGCATGCGTCAATTTTGGGACACCCCTGTCGGTCAAGGCGTACTGCAGGGACCAGAATGTCGATTTCAAGAAGCTGGATCGCACCCGGCGGTTTCCTGAAGTCGAAAAACTGTGTCGCCAACTCATGCAGACTGTTGCCGATGTCATTCCGATCCTTCCCATATCCCTGTTATCGACCGTTTTTCTGGAAAATATGGATATCGAGATGGACATCCTTGAGGTAGAGGAACGGAGTTTCCAGCTCATAAACCGGCTAAAGGACAAAGGCGCCCCCATTTTTGAATCCCCTCGGAGTACCAGGGTTCACGCCATCGCAGATGCAGTCGATTTGATGTTGTTGCGACGCATGATCAAAGCGACCGGTGATCAGTTCAAAGCCTCATCCGAAGAAGCCAATCTGTTATCCTATTATGCCAATGCCATAAAACATTGGCTCTAACAAATTAACATCACTACGCGATGCTAATTTGTTAGATTCCAAGGATGTCTTCGATCTCCTTGAGGGAGCGGATGTGATATTCAGCGGACAGGGATTTGTTGTCATATGCGACCAGGGGGACCTGGGCGGCCTTTGCAGCGGTTTCATCAACTTTGGAGTCGCCCACATAGAGCACCTCATGGGGTGAGGCTTTAAAATAATCGAGAAGCCGCAGGAGTTGGTCCGGATATGGTTTTGGCCGGGGAACGTCATTGGCGGATACGATAAGGTCAAAATACGGGGTAATGTCATGTTCTCTGAGAAGTGTGGGCATGGAATCTGAGCGATTGGTGGCAATGGCTGTTTTGTAGGTGGGGCGTAATTTTTTTAGAAGCGGGATCAAGGCCGGTTCCATTTTCATAGCTGTTACAAACGGCGCATAACTCATCTGTTTTTTGACGGCCTCAGCTTTTTGGAGTGCCTGGGGGTCTTTGAACAAGTAAGCCAGCGATTCCTGTACGGTATGCATGTGAGCAAAGCAAAACTGCTCCTCCGTCATGTCCGGCATGCCCAACTGATTGCGGATGGCATTGTAGTAGGTCCGGTTGGATTCTGCGGTGTCAAAAAGCACACCGTCGCAGTCAAAAGCGATTACTTTGTAGGTCGACATTCACACTCCTGCTAATAAAATCGTTCCACGATTTTATTTGGGCTCCATAATATTTCCGTATACCCGAATGATGATCTTAGACTGGATTTGGCTGTCCGTTGTCAGGGTGAGAAGATCCATGTAGCGGCCTTTATCCGTTTTCAGATTTTCAATGAGAAGGGTGTAACCGCTTCCCTCGCTGGGTTTTCTCTCTGTAAGCGTATGTTTGACGAATGTGCCGTCCCTTGAGGTCACATCGATAATCTTGAAAGGGTACTTGGCTGCGGGTACGATCGTTACCGGTAAGAAGATCTGCGCCCCTGAATACCCGGTCAGACGGACATATTTTGGTTTCAGATCAAAAAGTTTTTCCACCTGGCCGGAGATGGTCAGCGTAAATTTTGGGTTTTCCGGATCGTTGGTATGAATGATGGCGGTTTTTTTTACATCTTTTCCGCCGTAACTGCCGGTTCCCAGTTTCAATGTGACTTTTCCCTCTCCACCGGGAGGGATTTGCCTCGTAAAAGAGGTCGCCGTGCAACCTCAGCCGGTTTTGACGCTGGTAATTTTGAGCTCAGCAGTTCCTTTGTTGAGCACAATGTAGTCGTGCGTGACTTTCTGCCCACTCACCACCGACCCAAACTGAAATAAAGGCTCGGGTACATAAAGGGAAGGAGTCCCTGGAGCGTCAATGCTCTGGCCGAATACCGAAAAAGGGATCAATACGAAAAAAATCGCCCAGCCCAAAATGTGTTTCATGTTCCTATCTCCCAACCCGGGTAAACCGGAAAAAAAGACATTTTATCACGAAATCACGAAACTACGAAAAAGACCATGATAATTTTCGTGTTTTTCAGATTTCATGTTTTCGTGATTATTTTTATCTCTTTGCCGCAAAATACACAAATTTTAGCAATTTCTCAATAAGTTCGGGTAGCTCATGCTTTAAGAATACTCACTGGATTCCCGCCTTCGCGGGAATGACAGGCACTCAGACCATATCGTCATTCCCGCGAAGGCGGGAATCCAGGATCACTACCCGGAGTTTTTGAGGAGTTACAAATTTTACAGTTAAGGGACTATAACCTGTCATAAATAGTCCTTGAGATCATTGTTCACAGGAAGGCATAATCTAATCGGCATCCCACCAAATGTCAAGACAATCAGCTGCCTTATGCAATCTATAAAAGGTGGGATCATGTGTCGGCATCCTGGGCTGCCTTTTTTGTTTTGGTATGGTTTACTCTTTCCTAAATTTTAAGCATATCACTCGAATCCTGGACCCCTGGAATCCTCGAATCCTGCATTTACATCATGAAAACAGGGTCTATATCGATGGTGATCTTGACGTGCCGGTTGCTCATCAGAGAAGGGCTCAGGAGCATCAGCTTGCGGACATACCGGTGAAGCAATCCGGCCTGATTGCCTTTGAACAGAATCTGCCATCGGTATCTGGAGGCAATTTTGGCATAGGGAGCTTCTATGGGCCCCATCATCACGATGGTTTCCCTGAATTTGTTGTTGTTTCTGAATAGTGTTTTACAGGCTGCCCCAAGGGCCTGCGCATGTTGATGGACTTTGGTCTTGTCGCGGCTGGAAAGGATGATCTGAATCATTCGAGAAAAAGGCGGATAATTCAGGGCTTTTCGAAAGGTAATTTCCTGATCGTAGAACTGATGCACATTCTGTTGCTTGGCACAAAGGATACTGAAATGTTCCGGGTTGTAGGTCTGGAGTATTACGCTGCCCGGCCTTTCCCCTCTACCGGCACGGCCGCTCACCTGAGCAAGGAGCTGAAAGGTCTGCTCACCGGCTCTGAAGTCCGGAAAACTGAGTGAAAGATCGGCACAGATAACCCCTATAAGTGTGATATTCGGATAATCATGCCCCTTGGCAACCATTTGTGTGCCGATGAGGACATCGATGGTTCCATCGTTCAACCCCTTGAGAATTTTAAGGACGGAACCCTTATGAGCGACGGTGTCCCGGTCCATCCTGGCGATGTTTTTGTTCGGAAAGAGGTCCTTGACGATTGTTTCGATCTTCTCGGTACCAAAGCCCAGATGGCGGATGTTGGCGATGCCGCAGGAAGGACAACTTGTGCCGCCTGCCGTGGAGAAACCGCAGTAGTGGCAACGATAGGCATTTGATTGCTGGTGATATGTCAGGGAGATATCGCAATTTTTACATTGGAGGGGCTTCCCGCAGGAGCCACATATCGGTAGACTCGCAAACCCCCGGCGGTTGAGGAATAAAATGGCCTGTTCATTGCGCTTCAACGTGTTCTCAAGCCCCAGAAGGAGTTCTTTCGAAAAGTAACGGCGGTACCCACGCTGATCTCTCATGTTGCACAAATCGACAGTGGTGATGTCAGGAAGTCGGCGATTCATGATACGCTTGGTGAGGGAGACCTGTGTATATTTACCGGTCATTGCATTGTGGTAAGACTGAATGGAAGGTGTTGCTGACCCAAGAAGCGCCACTGCGTTATGTTGCTTGGCCCGGACAATGGCGAGATCTCTGGCATTGTAGCGTAATTTCGCCTCCTGTTTGTAGGAAGCATCATGTTCTTCGTCAACGACGATCAGGCCGATATTTTTAACGGGTGCGAATATGGCAGAGCGTGCGCCTATGGCGATATTGATCTCACCTCTTGCAAGCTTTAACCACTGGTCGTAGCGTTCTCCAGGGGACAGCCCGCTGTGAAGAATCGCTATCTGATTGCCGAACCTCGACCGAAAACGTCTTTCCATTTGAGAAATAAGGGCGATTTCGGGAACCAGGATAATGACGGTCCGGCCTTTATTGAGGGTTTCCAGTGCAAGTTGGAGATAGACCTCCGTTTTGCCGCTGCCGGTGACTCCCACAAGAAGGAATGGGGAAAATGTTTTTCCCATCGCTTCTTGAACCCTTGAGACGATCTGTTTCTGTTCAAGGGTCAGGGTTGGCGGTGTTTCTCTCTTTACCGGCTCTCCAAACGGGTCACGATAGACCTGCTTTTGGTCGAGCCGGATCTGCCCGGAGGATGCCATGGCTTTCACGATTTGAGGCGCCGTCGGCACGATTTTTTTCAATTCCTTCAAGGAGACTTCATGCTCATTTTTTAGGTAGTCAATTATTTTTCTTCTTGTTTCAGATAATTTTGCCTGATGGGGTTCCTTATCGGTCAGCGATATAAATTTTTCTGTTTTCGGTTGTGTTTGGCCACCCCTGAGCTTTTTTTCCCGGCAAACCCATCCCCTGTCCAGCATGGCAATGGTGATAGCCGTGGAAAGCGGCTGCCGGATCTTTTTTTCAAGTGCCTTCAGACTCAGGGATTCGGTTTTTAAAGTATTGAGAATTTTTTCTTCCGTAGCGGTCATGATGCCTTGTTCAAGAAAACGGCATCCCTGACGGGTGATGGCAAGGACGTTCTGCTCAGCAGTCGTCAACCCACCCGGCAGCGCATTTTTAATGACCTGCCCCACCGGACACATGTAGTATTCCGAAATCCACTTGAAAAAGGGAACCATGGACTCTGGAAAAAGCGGATCGTCATCCAGTACATCCAGGACCTTTTTCAGGTTCAGATCACAGGTCTCATGGGGTGTCCCCAGAACATATCCGGTAACCCGACGACTGCCAAACGGAACGATGATTCTTTTTCCCGGTGCAATCATAACTGCGAGGTTATCAGGAACGGAATAGGAATATGTTCCATGGACCGGCAAAGCCACGGCGACTTCGATGAGCTTGTTTTCTCTGTTCATAGGTGTCTTAAAAACATGAAATGACATACATCCTGTTCTTTGGTTGAAAAAACCGGCAAAGTCTGATAATGTATTTATAACCGATTTCAGATGATTAAGGCAAAATCTTTTTACGAATAAATTTGCCTTTGCAGATTCGAGGAATTGAAACAGACCTGGAACGAACTTTTCGTTGTCAGAAAAAAGAGTGGTAAACTCTTTTATCAAGGAGGCATACATGCGAACAATTGCAAAAAAAACCTTTGTCATGCTACTGGTGGTTGCCTTTGTAACCACCGCATTCGCTTCGAACTCATTTGCGCAGGTGGTGATGCAGGACGATGAGATCACCACGGAGAACATGGTAGCGGATGCACTTCTCGTTCGACCGCTGGGTATCGTTGCCGTTATTTTGGGTGTAGGTCTGTTTGTTATATCGTTACCGTTTTCAGCATTAGGAAAAAATGTAAAGGAAGCGGGAGAAAAACTGGTGATGGCGCCGGCAAGGTTCACTTTCACGCGACCATTAGGGGAATTCTAGCAGAACCTGCTGGATGACAGTTTTATTTGAACCGGTATTGTGCGAATGCCCAATTTCACACAGCTGTATATCAGCCGGAAAACCATACGACTATCTGTTTCTAAAAAGGAGTGAGTGTGACGGTACATATTGTTGACCATCCATTGATCAAACACAAACTGGGATTCATGCGAAAATATGATGTGACGGTAAAAGATTTTCGTGATCTGGCATCGGAACTGGCAAGCTTGCTGACATATGAAGCGACCAAAGACCTGGAAACGGAAATAAGAACCATTCAGGGCTGGGCCGGGAATGTCGAAGTTGAACGAATAAAGGGCAAGAAAATTACAGTTGTCCCGATTTTAAGGGCGGGTATCGGCATGATGGACGGGGTGTTGGACTTGATTCCATCGGCAAAGGTGAGCGTGGTCGGTCTATATCGGAACGAAAAAACGTTGGAACCGGTAAAATACTATATTAAAACGACAAGCCATATGGAGGAGCGGATTGCATTGATACTGGATCCCATGCTTGCCACCGGCGGCACTTTATGTGCTACAATCGATTTTCTGAAAGAGTCCGGCTGCAAGAAAATTAGAGGTATTTTTATCGTGGCTGCCCCTGAAGGAATTGCAAGGGTAGAGAAGGAGCACCCTGATGCAGATGTATACGTGGCAGCTGTTGACGAGAGATTGAATGAGATCGGTTATATTCTTCCCGGACTGGGGGATGCGGGTGATAAAATATTTGGAACCAAATAATAGAAAATGTCCCGGCATTTTATGCCGGGACATTTTCTATTTGAGTGGCTTTCCGGACCGCATGCGACATGGCTAATTATAGCAAATAAAAAAGCCCTGCAGATTTCTGCAGGGCTTTTTTTATCGCTGTTCAAAGGGGACATAATCGGTTTTTTCAGGGCCCGTATAGATTTGCCGGGGACGGCACAGCTTCCAGTGCGGATCGTTCATGCTCTCCAACCACTGTGCAATCCAGCCAGGTAATCTTCCGATGGCAAACATCACCGGGAACATGTTCGTCGGAATGCCTATGGCACGCAGGACAATACCGCTGTAAAAATCCACATTGGGGTAGAGGTTGTATTCGATAAAGTAGTCATCTTTTAAAGCAGCCTCTTCCAAATCTTTAGCGATTTCGAGGAGAGGGTCCTGGATGGCCAGTTTTGAGAGAAGCGTATCACAGGTTTTTTTCATGATCTTTGCCCGGGGGTCGTAGGTTTTGTATACCCTGTGACCGAAACCCATGAGGCGGTAGGGATCCTTTCTGTCTTTGGCACGCTCGATGACCCGCTGTATACTGCTCCCGTCAGTTTGGATGTCTGCAAGCATTTCGACTACTGCCTGATTTGCCCCGCCGTGCAGAGGACCCCAGAGAGCAGCGATTCCCGCAGAGATGGCAGCATACAGGTTGACGCGTCCGCTGCCGACGATTCTGATGGCGGAAGTGGAGCAGTTCTGCTCGTGGTCGGCATGCAGGATCCAGAAAACCCGCAAGGCTTTGACGACATCCGGATGAATTTTATATGGTCGGACAGGGCTGTCGAACATCATGTTCAAAAAATTTTCACAGTAAGCAAGGTCCGGGCGAGGGTAAACAACACGATGACCACGGGATATTTTGTAGGACATGGCCGCCATTGTGCGGACCTTTGCCAGGAGGCGGGTTACGGTGATGTCCATTTCCTCCTCCAGGACTTCCAACTCCGGGTAGAAGCTTTTCAAGGCGTTGAGCATGGCGGAGAGAATTCCCATGGGATGCGATCCCCTTGGATAATGCTGGTAAAAAGAACGCATGTCTTCATGGACTAGAGAATGATCGTTCAGAAGGACTGAAAATTGGCGGTGTTCTTTCCACGTGGGGAGGCGGCCGTGTATCAACAAATACGCGGTTTCCTTGAAGGTGGCATGCTCAGCCAGTTGTTCTACAGGGATACCCCGATATCTAAGAATGCCATTTTCACCATCCATGAAAGTAATGGTACTTCTGCAACTTCCCGTGTTGCCGTATCCGACATCAAGCGTTATAAAACCAGTGTCTTGACGCAGATTGGAGATGTCGATGGCTTTTTCCCCCTCTGTTCCAATAATGACCGGAAGTTTGTACTGTTTTCCCTTGTAATTTAATTCAACATATTCAGGCATGAATTCTGGTGTCCTTTCTAAAAATTAAATTACATACGTCAATTTGTATATCCGGTCAAGAAGGTGATTGAAAAAGGTACCTTATTCATCTATGATAATAGCATTTGATGAACAGATCGGAACCATACACAGCTATTTGAGGGCTACCATGTCTTTTAAAGAAAATCTTCTAAAAAAAATCAGGATCAAGTTTCTTGGGCAAAATATTCTCACATCCATGGGATCTGTTGATAGTGGCAAAAGAACAGATATCAATGCCGTGCGCGAGCTTCTTGGCATGAGCCCATACACCCATCATAAAGAACGTGACCTGGATTTATACATCCAAAAGACCGATGGAGAAAAACACCGCATCATCGTTCTGGGAAATGATCTGCCCATGTATTTGACGACGGTAGCGGATGTCACTATGAGGAGAAGCCCAACAGTCAAGGAGATGATCAGCATTCGCAATGCCTTCAAGATACTCAATGATAAGGACGTCATTGTGAAAAAGGGGCCTGAAACGCTGGAAGCGCTCCAGAAAGAATGTATCGATCTGCTGGATCTCAGCTATAAAAAAGCCGATCTGATTGCTATGGCTGAAGATGGGACTGCCTCACTGGAAAACGCCTATCAGGATGGTGTCATTGAAAGTCTCTCCTTGTTTGGAGAGCTTCTGGGTTTTCAACATGCGCCAAAAGAGTTGTTGGCCGGACATTTTTATGTCATGGGATTGTCTACCAAAAAATCGAAACAAGGGACGTTTTTTGGCCCTATGGTTCTTTATGGAAAGATGCATAACGAGCTGAAATTCATCGATGAGAGTATGTCGGTTTTAGATAAAGGAAAAATTGAATGGATACGCCAGGTCGCAAAGGGTATGGCGCCTGCCCCCGTAGAGGGACCCGACGTGTTTCAGGCCCTTCTTCAAGCCGTAATAAAATCGTAGAACGATTTTATTGAACGCGACCTTGTCGCTCCAGAACGAAAGATAAAAATTTCTATCCCTGCAGCAAGCTCCGTTGTTTATAGTGCGGCATTTCACTTCGCTACGTTTCTCACATGCTGGTAAACCGCAGGATGGGTACAGACTTCAAAATAACTTCTATTGGTGAGTTTTAAGGATGCAAATGTATCTGGATGTATCTGGCGAATTTTGGATTCCCTGATGACGAGGCGCTGGAATCTGCCGGATGTCAAGGGGAACTTGCCTGTATGCAGCTTGATATTTTTCCGTTTGAGTTCGGGAATGTCCGTATTGAACGTGGTCAGATTGATTTCTTTAGAGAGCTTTTTAAAACCATCGGGATTCAGATCGATGCCATTGACATTGTATCTCACAGAGATATCGTCCGAAGTTTTCAGCATATCATCTTCTGATGCTGTCTGGTAAACATAGAGGTTGAAGGCAGGTTTCATTTTCGAAAAGATCTTGCGCAGAGGTTTTGAGCAGCTCGACTGGCGGTCAGCGATGTTAATAGCCGAGGAGATCATTATGCGCTGGTTCCCATCGAAGAGAAATGTTGGCGATGATTCAAGATAATTGATGCCGATACCGAGTTCGAGGATCGGCAGTTGATTATTTTTGCTTTTATCATTGTAGCGCTTGATAATAAACAGCATGTTCATAGCAATACCGCATGCCCTGGCTACACCGTACCACCCTTCGGGTGTCCCCTCTCTTTCAAAAATTGCCAGGATAATGGCATCGCCCTCGATAAATACTTTGACAGCTCCATAATCCTTGAGAATATCAGATATGGGATTGAAAAAATTGAGACTGAAATAGGAGGCGGGATTCAATCCTCTTTTTATCATCTGGTGAGTGATGTCGGTCGATCCCCTCACATCTGCCTTTATCACGACGTGGTTGATGATAGGCTTTTCATCTTCCCACTTCTCGCTGGGAAGCAGAAATTCATACAGGGTATTGTTTGCCCTCGATAAGTTGAGGATTTTATCATCCGTAGTCAAGTTGATCCGATCCATTGCCTCACTGATTATTCTGTGGTTTTCAATATCCCGATGATAGTGGGCAATCCCCTTGAGGAATCGAATCAGGTATTTCTTTTTATCTTTCACCCGCAGGAATTCGAGTCTTTTGATCTGTTTTTTCAGAGGTCCCAGAGAAAATGGCCTGCGATAAATTTTTTTCAGCTGCTTCAGTCGTTTAATGACTATTTTTCTTGATTTTGGGTCGATCATGAAAATGAGAATCTGCTGTGGCACCAGCGGGGGACAGTAGATTTGGTAGATCGATCGCATTTCATAGGAGGCGGAAATTTTTTGAATCAGACGGGCTTTGTTAAACGCCTTAAAAAAGTCTTGAAGGATGATTTTTTGATTGGCAGCCAGGGCTTTCAGATTAACAATATCGGCGTTGTCTGCTTTCTGTTTTTTGTTTTTTTTGATCTTTTCAAGGGTTTCAAAATAGTTCAATAGCCAATCGATATTATCGATCTGCTTGAGATACTTGTAGATGTCGGCTGTGCCGGTTGATCTATCCGATCCGCTATATGTGTTGTCATCTTCTTTTCGTTCCTGTTGTGAACTTTTATCAATAATTTCACAAAAGAGTTGTTTCAGCAGATTGATCAGATTGTCATAATTGTCCGGGTCCTCGAGTCGTCTGCCAAAAATGATATCATATTCATCGATGAGGAAGGCATCGTGGTAGTGATTTAGTGAATGAAAAATTGGATTATCGAGGATATCGTCCGGTAGCAGTTTTTCAGCCCCGAAGTTTGCCTCACGTATTGTTTTGAGTTTTTCTTTGTTGACGTCGGATAGCAGGGAAAATAGTTGTAGTCCCACTTTTCTTAAAAAACCGTCCTTGTTCTGCAGGACAATCGAAAGGGATTCATTTTTTTTGGATTTATTCTCTGTCTGATGCCGGTCTGTCAGTTTGTCTTTGCGGATTAGATTTTTGATCTTGGTGGTGGTCTTTTCGAACTGATTCCGCATGTCCGTAATGAGCATTTTCATTACGGCCGTTTGAGCCAAAAAGTCTATTTGAGGATTGTTTTCCTGTTTTGACTTGTAGATGGCATCTTCCATGAACCGGCGGTAGCACCGCTTGAAGTCATTTACTTTTTTGGCCCAAACATCGGGTTTGTCAATTCTGAAAAATTCATTCGATTCGACATTTTTAGCAATGATCTGTGGGACAATTTTATCGGCGGCTTCGCAGAAAGAGGGACTCAGGTAAACGTCGTGTCGGACATTGTCTACTCCCGGAACGATCCGGTCCAGGGAGAAATTCAATGTATAGGTAGAAAGTGGAAAGCGATCTAAATCGGCATTCCTGGAAGAATTTTTAATAAAGGAAAACATAACAACTGCTTATAGCATTAACACAAAAAGAAGTCCATCAAATTTAAAAAGTGATTGACATGATCGGTATTTCTCTATCATTGTTATAAAATTATATTGATATATTGAAAGGTATATGTATGCCCAATCAAATACTGCAGTGGATTGGTGATGAGACACACCTGCTCCATTTACTTCAGGGGTTTCCTACCATCGCACTGCTCGGGATTATCGCTATCTGTATTCTATCGCTTGCCAAGGGAGCGGACTGGATGATCGACGGTGTGGTTGACCTGGCAGGTCGAACAGGAATGCCGCGGATCGTCATCGGGGCCACCATCGTATCCCTGGGAACCACCATGCCGGAGGCTTTTGTGTCGGTGATGGCGGCCTGGATGGGAAATTCCGGTCTGGCGCTGGGAAATGGCGTGGGGTCCATCATTGCCGATACCGGTTTGATATTCGGATTGACCTGCATGATGACGGTTATTCCCGTGAATAGGTTTATTCTTAATCGCACCGGCTGGGTTCAAGTGGGATCAGCAACTCTCCTGGTGGGGATATCGCTCGCTGCACTGATATGGATGGAAGGCGAACCGATTCTTTCCAGATGGGTGGGTGTGCTTTTCCTGCTCCTGCTAGGGTGGTACTTGTACATGACCTATACCTGGGCAAAGCAGGGCGTAGAAAAAGACATCGATATCGGAAGAAATGACACTTCCAGCTCAATGGGCCTGGGTCTATGCTGGTTGATGATTATCGGCGGCCTCTTGATCGTTGTAGCTTCAGCCAGGGTTCTGGTGCCTGCAGCATCCGAAATCGCGCAGAGAATTGGTGTGCCGGATGATGTCATCGCCGCCACCATGGTGGCATTCGGTACATCTCTGCCCGAACTCATGACCGCCATTTCTTCCGTACGCAAGGGACATCCTGAAATCATGGTAGGAAATATTGTCGGAGCGGATGTTCTGAACTGTCTCTTTGTCATCGGTGCCGCCGCGGTAGCCAAACCTCTTGCTGTGCCGCCCAATTTTTATCTTTTCCACTTTCCGGCCATGCTTCTTATTCTGTATCTGTTTCGATTCTTTATCTTTACCAACAAGGACGGCCGCTTCAGAAGATGGCAGGGCGGGTGGCTGTTCGGTATGTATGTGTTATACCTGGTCCTTCAATATGCATTCAATATGAGCGATAAGGTGTAAGCGATAAGCAGTAAGCCATGAGCAATAATAGATCTGGGTTTTAGGTTTTAAGTTTTAGGTTTTAGGTTCTGTAAGATTGCATAATGCTTACAGCTTATCGCTTACTGCTTATGGCTTCTTTTTAAACAACCGGGCAAGCTCATCGACCTTGAACTCCGGCCACGTCACCGGTTTCAGACCGTCCATGGCCACAATACCTTCTCCGTTTTCCATGATTTCACCGATGCAGGTCGCATGGATACCGGCATTCCTGATACCTGTCAGAATATCATCCTTGGTATCCGGGTTGCAACAGATCAAAAGGCTGCCGGAACCGATGAGACCCAGGGGTGAGATGTCGAATGCATCACAGATTCTCTGGGTTTGTGGAAATATGGGGATGTGGTTCATATCGATCCGGATTCGGTGCTTGCCGGCAATGCTCAATTCGGTAACTGCTGTGGCCAGCCCCCCTTCAGTGACATCGTGCATGGCCGTAACACCACCGATATCCCTTGCGATTCCGGCTTCTTCCAGGATACTGATGTGGTCTAAAAACTGCTTGCAGGAATGGACATCTGAATCACTGAATCCCATTGAAAGCAGTTTGTACTCCATTTCACGAGCAATGATGGCTGTTCCTTCTACGGCAACCGATTTGGTTATCAACAGGAGATCACCTGTTTTCATGGATTTCTTATCTATCAGGCGGCTCTTAAGGACGGTGCCGGCCAGAGAGCCCACCACAACGGGTCTGGTGACGGCATCGGTAATTTCGGTATGCCCTCCGCATAGGGTGACCCCGTATTTTGATGCAATATGGTTCAGCCCGTGCATGATGTGCTGAATCTCGGAACCGGTGATGCCGCAGGGAAACAACAGTGTTGTCAAAAGCCAGCGGGGGTCGGCGCCACAGGTTGTGATGTCGTTGGCATTGACGAGTACCGCATAATGTCCGATGGCATCTGTGGCAAAGGTGATGGGATCGGATTTTAAAACCAGGACTTCTTCCCGGCGGATATCGACTGCTGCAATGTCTTCTCCAACGCCGGCGGTTATCAGCAGGGCTGGATCTTCAAATGAAAATCCATTCAGGATTTGTTCGAGCATCTCATTGGGTAATTTGCCCTGGGGCAGCGGTGACCCCATCTGGAGGACCGATTCGAGGTCTGCCAAACAGGAAATGATAATATCGCACTCAAGACTACTTTTATCGACACGTGGATTGACATCCAGGAGTGCCGTCAGGGTGCCGGCGCTTCTGCCGGCATCGATGTCAAACACGAAATCTCCCACCATCAAGATATGCCGGGGCTCGACATTAAGTTTACGAGCGGCCAGCAAAATGCCTTCGGGACTCGGCTTCGGTTTAACCGGATCGTCCCTGGTGATGATGATATCAAAATCATCCAGACCAATACCATTAAAGTTTTTCAGAGCTTCCCTCACGGAATCGATGCTGTTGCGGGTGATGAGACCCATGGAAAGACCTTTTGAATGAATCGTTTGTACCAGGTTTTCCGCACCGGGATTGGGCTCTGAATTGGCTGCAGCCCGGCTTTCAAAACGATTCAGTTCGTTGAAGGCTTCGGCTCTCTTTTGTGGATCCGGAATGCTTTCAATAAATTCAAGGGCCGGTATCTCCTCGGGACATCCAAGGGTCTTTTTGATGACAGAGAAATCCAGGGCATCCGGTTTGGTCAACGTGCCGTCAAAATCGAACAGAACGGCTGATATGCGGTAGGGCTTTTCAATGACGGTGTTACCATGTTTCATGTTTTTTCGATCCTTATATCTTTTGGGTTTTCTGCAATGTTTTGATAACAGGGTTCGAAGGGGTATCAGCAGTAAGGAGTAAGGAGTAAGTGGTAAGCTTTAAGCTGCTTATGGCTAAGGGCAGCTTCCCAGCCTCCAAGCATCCTATCCGTATTCAATTCCCTTCAACCCTCCAAACCTCAACCCCTCCAACCCTGTTCTTTTCCCCTCGAACCCTTTTATCCCCCTTGGACCCTCGGACCCTATCTTTTCGCCCTCTCCAGTATCAATTCAGCTACAATACTCACACCGATTTCTTCCGGGGTCTCTGCCTTGATTTCAAGACCAATAGGGCTGTGTACCCGGGCGATATCTTCTGAGGTGAATCCGTCATTCAAGAGATTGCGGTATATGGTATCCCGTTTTTTACGACTGCCGATCATACCGATATACCCGGCACCGGTTTTAAGGGCCTGTGATAAAACCGTCTGGTCATGGCGGTGTCCCCGGGTGAGAATCACAATGTAACTAGAGGTGTCTATGCTGAGTCCCGGCAGGGCGTCTTCAAATGTGTCCAGCACCAGGATCTGGTCGGCACCTGGGAATCTATCTGAGTTGGCAAATTCTTTCCTGTCGTCCAGTACAATGGTCGTGAAACCGACCATGTCGCTGATAGTCGCAACCTGCTTGCCCACATGGCCGGCACCGAAGATGAAGGCGGTTTTGGTCATGATATAAGATTCGATGAGATATTCCTGTTCGCCTGCCGACAGCACAACCGGTATCCGTGTCCCCCTGGCCTGTGCTGCAAGCTGATGCAGGTCGGTTTCAGGATAAGGACATTTATCGGAGATTTTTCCACTCTTTTGTATGTGACACCGTTTGCCCACACAAACCCCATCGGATATCTGCTGCAGCGAGGCGATCATAAAGCTGTTTTTGCCTTGTTTCAGGGCGGATTGGAGTTCCTGGAACGCATTGATAGTTTCCACAGTTGCATGGATGTACTCGATTAGAATCGTCATCTGTCCACCACAGATGACATCCAGATCATCCAGGTCCGGTCTTTTACTCAAATCAAAGGATCGTATTTGTGAGGTTTCCGAGTCAAACAGCTCAGATGCGGTCTGCATGACTTCCGCTTCCACTTTGCCGCCCCCGATGGTGCCGATGATTTCCCCGCCGGCCAGAACCAGCATTCTGGAACCAGCGCCCCTGGGCGTGGACCCCTGGTGAGACAATACCGTTGCCATGACAACCGGCTGCTCTTGTTTTAGAATCTGACATAATTCTTTGATATAGTAATTCATATTAATACCCCGTTATTTAGGTTGTTTAGACTGTAGACTGTTAGACTATTAGGCGTCTACAGCCTAACAGCCTACAGTCTAATAGCCTATAGTCTACAGCCTATCTCCGGCTGATCTGCTAAATATGCTTGTGCGGCTGTTTGCCGATTTTATGGGAGTGCTGATGCGTATGTATATGTACGCGGTCATCCCTGAATATCTTGCCATCCTCCATGCTGTAAAACGTATGGGTCGTTTCGGACAGCACGTCGAATTCGTGAGAAATCAGAATATAAGACAGATCAAGTCCCTGGAGAATGCCTATCAGTCGTGATTTCATGGACGCGTCCAGTGCATTTGTCGGTTCGTCCAGAAGAAGTACTTCCGGCTGCATGGCCAGGATCGTCGCCAGGGATACCAGGCGCTTTTCTCCGCCGGAAAGCTTGAAGGTAATCCGGTCTTCAAAGCCATTCAGACCCAGATAATCGAGCGTTTTCCGGGAAATGTCCAAGGCTTCCTGCTTTGATTTCCCCAGGTTCAAAGGGCCAAAAGCAACATCCTCTATGACCGTGGGGGAAAACAACTGATCGTCTGCATCCTGGAACAACAGGCCCATGCGATGGCGAATGCCGGCAAAGTCTTTTTCTTTCCGTCGTTCTTTCCCAAAAATTTTGATGGTGCCACTGGACGGTTTCAAGAGACCCATGATGACATGGAACAATGTTGTTTTTCCGCTCCCGTTGGGTGCCACCAGGCCGATCCGGTCTCCCTTGGTAAATTTGAAATCCATGCGGTCCAGGACGGTTTTCCCGCCGGGATACTTATATGTAACGTCCTTGAGGTTTATGAGTGTATTGTTTGAATCCATAATTCAACCGTTGTCATTAAGATAATGATAAGGGACATGATGACAGCAAAAAGCCGATTCCGTGGATCCGGCTCAAACTGCCAAAGAGAGTGGAATCTGCCGGTAAACCCGCGGCATTTCATGGCCTTGGAAACCCGGTCTGCCCGTGCCGACGCGTGTACGAACAGCATGCCCACGAGATAGGCATAGGACTGATAAGAATGGAGGTTGGTTCCCGGCTTGAAACCTCTTATTTTCATGGCCCGGATCAAACGCTGGTATTCCTGCTCCATGACGAAAACGTACCGATAGGTTATCAGCAGCAGGTATACAAGCTTGTCCGGTATGCCGAGGATTCCCAGCGCATGCCCCATGGTTGCAACGGACATGGTTGCCAGAAGCGCCATCAGAGACAGCAGGATAGCGACTGATTTCAAGCTGATCTGTGCCGCGAGGATCACTCCGGGGCTGCTGAAAGCCACGGGGCCGATCCTGAAAAGGGTTGCACCCGGGTATGTCAGCGGCATGAGCATCCATATCAGCAGAATAAAACCCAACAGGACCGCCAATCGCTTGAGCACCTCCCTTGCATCCAACCGGGCAACCATTACCAGCACCATCGAGGTGACAAGGCTGGACAGTAAAATGACAAAACTGCTCGACAAGGCGACGACAAACGAATAGATCAGCGCCAACACCACCTTAATCCTTGGGTCAATGGAATGAATGACGGACTTGCCGTCGGCAAAGGCTTCCGGTATCATCTCTCGGGGTCACTCCTTTTTCGACGATACTGCATGTACGCAGCAAGCCCCGCAAGCCCGACGATGTAACCGATGCCGCCAAGGATATCGGACAATGAAATCCGATTTTCATTCAATGCGGTGATCCTGTCCATGAGCGGCTTTAATTTTCGATCCAGGGTGGCTTCAACCAGAGCCGTTATTTCCGCTGCCGACAATCCGCTTTCAGGGGATCGATGGTTATTTGGCGTTTTCGGATTTGATTCATGGGCTTCCCTTTGGGGTACGGCATTGAACCCCTGGTTATGATCGGATTCGACACCGGTTTCCTGGAAATCCTCCCTGGAAAGTGCCCAGACAGCACGATGTCCCATGCCTGCCGTTAGAACAATCTGCATGTCTGATATTTTTGGCGCCTGAAAGCTGAAAAGCCCTTCGGCGTCGGTTTTTCCTTTCAGAAGCAGGTTTCCGGCTTTGTCAAAAACTTCAACCAATGCCTGGTCCGGCCGTTTACCTCCCATGAATTTGCTTTGTGTGTGAACGGTGTCGCCCTGTACCCATGCAAAAATGCTTATCCTGTGCGCCAGGGCGGGAGGAACATTCAACAAAACCATTAAGATCAGAACAGGAAGATGCCCTGCGGCGACTCGACTGAGTTTGCGACCTGAACTCAAGCCGAAGGGCACACCAAAGCCCTGATGCAGTGTGTGTTTTATTTTTTTAACTGTTTTTATCATGAAATGTCCGGGTTAGCATTTCCGGGTGCACTTTCTTCAAGAAAGCTACGCAGAATACCGTTATGATGCCTTCGATGAACATTACCGGCAAATTGGCCGCCACGATGAGTCCCGATAAGGACCAGAAATTCTTTTCCGTGAAGACCAGGGCAAGTCCCAGGAGAAGTGCAGACAGCAGTACCGAAACAAAACCGCAGGAAAATGATCCGATCATTGTAAGCACCGGGGATCGATGGATCAAATTTCTGAAAGCATAATAGCAGATGACTGACGGCAATGCCATCAGTATCGTATTGACGCCCAGGGTGGTGATGCCGCCGAACTGAAAAAAAATCGACTGTAGAATCAGTGCCACCAGGATTGCGGGGAACGCTGCCCACCCAAGCAAGAGACCGATCATGCCGTTCAGAATCAGGTGTGCGCTGGATGGACCTACATTGACATGGATGAGGGAGGCCACGAAAAAGGCTGCCGCCAGAACACCCACTTGGGCAATGCGGTCATAGTCCATCTGCTTCAATCCGATTGCAGTACCTGTGATGGCAAGCGCAGCGCCCGTAATCAGCACCGGCGCATTTAAGACACCTTCTGATATGTGCATATGTTTAGGTCTCAAAAAAAAACCACGAAATGATACCTTCGTGGTCGTTTATTAATACCTGAACTGAGCGATTTTTCCCGAAGAGATCGGTGCAGATCGAGATAAAAATCGCTCAATTCAGGTAATAGCTTCTATTGTTTTGTTAGTATTGAAATAACGCGACAAGGTCGCGATCCATAAAATCGTTTCACGATTTTATTCAGACTTCAGTCTGCTGTTTGAATATATTCTTATTATGGTTGTGCTACATACTCAAGCTTTATTTTAATTCATGATAACGAAAGCAATCGACAATGTGGTCATTGACCATGCCGATGGCCTGCATCTTGGATTCATCGTAGCAAGCCACCCGGTTTGGATCAAATCCGTCAAAGGCCAGACCATATGCCACCCGTTTGTTCAGAACGGTTGACCAACTTAGACCGGCCTGGGCCCCTTCCAGGCAGAGAAATTCGAACAGCTTTTTGTCATCGTGCAGTGGCATGCCCCATTCCCGGTCATGATATGCGATCATCAGGGGATCTATGCCGACCCAGGCACATCGTGATCGTGGTTTCATATGACTATGCTCCCTTTTTTTTATCTAGTGTCCGTCCAGAAATGAGGATATTTTCGTGAGATCAAGGCGGACGACAGATTTAACCCGGAGTAATAGCGTGCTATTTTGAGGAGTTAAATCATGGCGCCTAACGCCGATATCGCGGAAAAAGACCATTTGTGGTTGGGCACTATCTAATTGACATACGACCCAACGCTTCATATTATTTCAGAACGTTGCTTCAGGTATTTATAACCACAATAATACTATTGATAAACAATTTTTTCCTGGGGGAAAATGAATATAACGATTTTTCAAAGGATTATTCACAGCAAGGCCGCGATAACGCTGACTTCAGTGCTGATACTCTACACGCTGTTGGGATTTTTCCTGGCGCCCTACCTGGTTAGCCGTTTTGCACCCGAAATAGTGGCGGAGAAACTGCACCGGGAACTTCGCATGGGAGCGGTGAAGATTAACCCGTTCCTTTTCAGTTTTCAAGCCGACGATGTTGGGCTCCATGAACCGGACGGTACATTTATTGCCGGTTTCAGGCAATGCTTCATCGACTTCGAATTGAGCAGTCTTTTCCGGTGGGCTCTGGTGTTCAAATCCATCCGTCTGGATGGACCCAAGGCCAATGTCGTTATTGATGAGGAGGGGATTTTCAATCTTGCGCGGCTGGTGCCCGAAAATCCGAAAACAGAACCTTCAGGCAAATCTATGGAGCAAGAAACAGTGGAATCAGCTCCACCCAGACTGGTTCTGAAGCACATTCAGATTACCGAAGGTGGAATCGATTTTACAGATCAACGGCAGTCTGTACCGGCCATTATTGCCATTCGTCCCCTCAATATCGAGCTACATGACATATCCACACTTCCGGATCAAGAAGGACCCTACAGTCTATCGGCAACCACCCGGGAGAAGGCGTCGTTTCAATGGACAGGAGAGGTTACGTTGAACCCCTTCAGATCCAGTGGCCGCCTGAGCTTCAGCGATATCAAGCTATCTAAGGTGTGGCAGTTTGTCCATGACAGCATGGCCATCGATAACCCGGATGGACAATTTGACCTTCACACTGCATATGAGATCGATTTCGGGCAGACCGAGCCGTTCATACGTCTCAATAACCTCGAATTCAGCCTCGCGGAACTGGCCATGCAAATTCCGGGAGACGAGTCGCCCTTGCTGGAATTGTCTCGGCTGGACATTAAAGTCCCGCTGGTGGATGTGACGCGTCAGGTAGTGGATGTCGAAAGGATTCTGTTCGAAGGCGGAAAGACCGGGGTTGTCATCGATGAAAATAGTCGTATCAACTGGAGCAGATTTGCTGCCGGTTCCGAGACAGCCGATTCAGTATCAGCGCCGGAAGCACCTGAGACGAGTGCTGCCGCTCTTCAGGAGAAACCGGAAAAGTCCTGGAAAATCAATGTGTCGGATGTGGAACTACGGGATATTCAATTCCATTATCAGGATCAAAGCCGGGTTTCCGTGCTGAATGCAGATGTGACTGATATAGACGGGAAGTTTCGACTGGCGCTGGTGTCAGGACTGGCTGGAACCGATCTCCAGGTCAAAGATGTATCGTTGGGCTTAAACGACATTCAGATTGGAAACCCGAACGCACCTGAAGTCAGCATAGAAAAATGGCTTCTCAAGGGGGGTGACTATGACCTCGATCGCAACTCTCTGGCCATTGAAAATATTTTTATTCAAAACAGCAATATTGATGTCTGCCGGGAAAAGGACGGCCAACTGAATCTGGTTAGTCTGTTTTTGCCGGCAGGTACTGACGCTAAAACCGATGCTAAAAAGGAACAATCGTCACCCGGGAATACCGGGGAGTCACCGTTTCAATTTTTAATCAGGGTTGTTGAGCTTTCAGACTTTAACGTGGCCTTCAGTGACCGGACAGTCAAGCAGGAAGGAGAGATTGTTCATCTGGACAATCTGCATGTGGCGGCTTCCAACATTGACGGTAAGTCTCAGATGCCCGTGGCGCTTTCCTTTGATATCCGGGAGGGGGGGCACGTTGGGATTCAGGGCCTGTTCGATCCGCTAGAACCGTTTTTAAAGACCGACATTGATATATCCGCCCTTGCCCTGTCACCTTTTGAATCCTACCTCAAGTCACAAGCATCCTTAAACGTGGCCTCAGGAACGCTTTCCACCCGGGGGCAGTTTGTATACCGGGCAAAAGAAATACAGCCGAAGATCTTGTTTAAAGGTGGTTTTGATGTGGCCGATCTCCAGATTCTGGAACCGGGATCAAAGAAGACATTGCTGGGGTGGAAGCACTTCCTGACGTCGGACCTCATTTTTCAACTGCAGCCGGACCGTCTGGAAATAAGCGATCTGAAACTCTCCGGATTGGACGGGCAGTTCATCATATTTGAGGATGGGTCCCTCAATCTTGCTCATGCTTTCAAGCGCGAAGCGGTGGAACCGCCAAAGAAAGACATTGAAGACGACCCCAATAGTGAGGGTTCAGCATTTCCGGTCTATATTCATAAACTACGGGTTGAGGACGGTGGGTTGCTATTTGCCGACTACAGCCTGCGCTCCAGGTTCACTGTAAAAATACATCAACTGGGCGGCTCCATCATCGGCATGTCGTCGGAACCGGGGGCGCGTGCCCGGGTCAAACTGGATGGTCGTGTCAATGATTACGGTATGTCGAAGATCAAGGGAGATATCAGCGTTTTTGATCCCGCCGCCTACATGGACATGTCGGTCCTTTTTCGGAATCTGGAAATGAACCGTTTGACGCCATATTCCGGAAAATTTGTGGGACGACGGATCGATTCCGGAAAGTTGTCCTTGGAGTCGAAGTATTTTATTGAGAATGGAAAGCTCAAGGGTGACAACCAGATCATCGTGGAGCGCATCGAACTGGGGGAACAGATCGACAGTCCGGATGCGGTTTCTTTGCCCCTGAACCTGGCTGTTGCCATCCTGGAGGATGCCGACGGTGTCATCGATCTTGCACTGCCTGTGAGTGGTGACCTGGCAGATCCCGAATTCAGATATGGGCAGCTTGCCTGGAAGGCGTTTACCAATCTGATCAAGAAACTTGCCGCCTCTCCTTTTCGTGCCCTGAGCGCGTTAGTGGGAGGGAGTTCAGAGAAACTCGACACCATTGTTTTTGAAAACGGCTATGCTGAATTGTTGCCGCCGGAGGTGGAAAAACTGGCCAATCTCGCCAAGGCACTTGAAAAGCGCCCGAACCTTAAACTTTTGGTTCAGGGGCGATACAGCGAGAAGAGGGACGGCAAGGCGCTGAAAGCACTGCAACTGAAAAGACATATTGCGGAGAAACAGGGGCAGACACTATCTCCTGGTGAAGATCCCGGCATTTTGGATTTCGGGAATCCCACCATCCAGTTGGTGCTGGAGGCTGCTTTTACGGAACGATATGGCACAGAGACATTGGATGAAATCAAAACCGCTGCTGAACAACCCCCGGCAGAGATTCAGGAGCAGGCAGAGGCATCCGCCAAAAAGGACAAGATTCATGACCCCGCGGCCCTTTGGAAAAGGCTTTATCGCCGAATGGTCAAAGATGAGCCCCTGGAGAAATCGGTATTGATTCAACTGGCTGATTCCAGGTCCCGCGCTATCGTCCGGGAACTGATCGAAGTCAGGGGAATCCCTGAAGACAGGATCGCCGTCAAAAAACCGAAAGCACTGAAACATGGCAAGTCTGCTCGGGCAAAATTGTCGCTCAAGGTCCTGCAAACCAAACGGGAGAAAAGCCTCTCACCCTAGCTGGAATTGAAAAGGACGATATACAGGTAGAATATTCAGAAATGGTGTGTTATTCTCTTGTCACAGGGTTGGATAAGCTTTAAGAAGGTATGCCAAACACGAACGACAAATTTAGGCAAAGCATGACCTCCGGTCTCGCAAAGGGATGGAGCGGATTTGTATGGATGTTGAAGATCCTCTTGCCCATTTCTCTTTTGACGTCTCTGCTTGCCTGGTCTAACTGGATAAACAGTTTAGATTTTCTGTTGGAGCCTGTTATGGGTGTGGTCGGCCTGCCTCCGATGGCGGCAATTCCACTTATTGCAGGATTGCTGACCGGAATATACGGCGGAATTGCGGCCATGGCCTCCTTAACGTTGACCGTGGATCAGATGACCCTTCTGGCTATTTTCCTCCTCATTTCACACAACCTGATTCAGGAAGGAGTGATTCAGAGTAAATCAGGACTCCCTTTTATAAAGGCAACGCTCGTTCGCCTGGTCGCTTCTATATTTACGGTGCTTGTCGTTTCCAGGCTTATTGGTCATGAAACCGCAACGAATGCACTGACGGATGCCCCGGTCATAATCCAGGCGACGTTTTTCTCGATGATCAAAACATGGACTGTAACGACCCTGGTCCTTTCCGGAAAAATGTTGGTCATCGTCATGATGTTGATGCTCATTCTTGAATTCATGAAAAGTTACAATCTGATCGATCATGTGGTCAGCATGATGGCACCTGTCTTGAAGGTATTCGGACTTAGGAAGCAGACCGGCTTCCTGTGGATCACCGCCGCAATATTCGGATTGACATACGGCGCTGCGGTCATCGTAGAGGAAGCAAAGGAAGGAAAATTTTCAGAAGACGAGCTTGAGCGCCTACAACTTTCCATCGGCATCAATCATTCCATTATCGAAGATCCCGTGGTGTTTCTATCTCTGGGAATAGGCCCTTTCTGGTTATTGGTGCCCAGACTCGCCGCTGCCATCATTGCCGTTCAACTTTTTATTATTATAAAAAAGTTGATATCCCTTCCATGTTTTCCCAAGTTTTTGTTATGGCAAAAAAAATGAACAGGGTTTTCAACTGTGGTTTATAATCTGCTATTGACGAAAGCGGCATCCGCGAAGGACTGGTGCTGGCCAATGCGATGCACATCACCGCTTCGGTGTTCATCAATGACGACGAATCCGGCCTGCACCACGACTACGATGTGTGGTTGGAAAAACTGGCACCGCATGCACCGGTCGAGCAATACCAACACAACGTGGGGGAGGACAACGCCGATGCCCATATGAAGCGTCAGATAATGGGTCGTGAAGTGGTGGTAGCGGTGACCGAGGGCCGGCTCGATTTCGGTACCTGGGAACAAATTTTTTACGGTGAGTTCGACGGGCGGCGGCGCAAGAGAGTACTGGTCAAAATTATCGGGGAATAGTGTAACGATCGATCTGCACATACCAGCAAGTGCATGTGACGCCTTTTTTCGTTATCCTTATAAGGATGTACTTTCTTGCTTCGCAACTATTCTCTTATCAAAGGGTTGGACAAAACTGTGATCGGTGGCTGAAAACACAGATTTTGTGTGGCGGCATTTCTGGGGGGCATCTATGATGGTATCACAATTCACTGAAAATCAACCTGGATGATAATATCCCAATGTTAACTGCCAGGTGTATTTTTATTGATTTGAAAAAGCGGCGTAGAGCGATATGTTGGAGTGATGTTGTATTGAGCGTCTATGTGGCAGATTTTGGTTGTTTGTTATATCATTTGTCACCATAGGGATTTAACTTCTCAGTCCATAATTTTTCAAGAGACTTAAGATCTTCAGAGGGATCATAAGTTGGATCATCCAAAGGCATAAGGACTTCAGCTTCCATTGGATGAATAGTCTTTCATACAAGCATGAGAGTGTAAATTATTCTACTGTTGTCTGGGCCTATTAAAGAATTTCCAGTTTATCGAATCTTGGATATATGATCGACAAGTTCTTGAACCAATTTGTCGCTGGCTTTTGTGTCAAGAGCCGCTCTTGCAATGCAACCATGGATATGATCACCTACCACCTGGGTCCATACGCCACGAAGCGCTCCTGATACCGATGCAATCTGACGCAGAACATCCATACAGTCGCTATCTTTTTCAACCATTCCGCAAAGACCTCGAACCTGTCCTTCAATTCGGTGCAACCTTTTTACAAGGCGCTCTTTATCCTGATCACTTCCGCACAGCCCCATTGACTATTCCTCTATTTTTATTAGAATTAATATAACCTGTATCCCTCCATCCAAAATTGATTGATGAAAATTAGCTGATTGCAGCAGCTTTACAGTCCATCGAAGAGGAGTGTTTTTTGGTCATTTGTTTAGATTGTTTTTTACTATTGGAAATCCAAAAGGCAAAAATACCGAGGGTATAAGTATATTGGACAATAAGCTGGATCCACTCAGGTTTGGAATACCAGCCTATTAGAACATTCAATGGCAAGCCAATAATACCGTCTTTATGATTGAATACAGTGTTGGATAAGTTATATGCCTTATCGAGTAACAAGCTGTCCTTGGCCAAAAGTGCGTATCCCTTCATGGCGGACAGGCCCTCATGTATAGAATATCCGAGCAGGAAACCAGCCTGAAGAATCAAGTATACAAGAGTTATTCGGAATATTAGATCGATGCGTACCCTTATCAGCGAGTGGTAAATAAATGTCGCAAGAACAAGCGACATGCAAATTCCAATAAATACAGCAACCGTTGAATATTTCCCAGCAAATGCGAAAATAGCTATTTCTGTACCCTCACGCATCACCATTGCAAATGCTATTAGAAATATTCCTGTGGCAGAAAGGTTTTGAGATACCTGCTCACATACAGTTGAGGTCATTTGACTTCCATGGCGTATCATCCATATTATGAAAGTTGTCACGAGAATTAGTGCTATAAAACTGGCTCCGCTTTCCCACGCCTTTGATAGTGTGGATACACCTCCCAATACATTGGCGACAAGGAACAGCCCTAAGCCGAGGAGAACTGAGCCGAAAATACCAGCAACCCCACCCATGTAAACTTTTCCTTTTAATTGTGTGTTTCCAATTGCTGTCAAATACCTGAGGATAAGAGCGATAACGAGGAATGCTTCGAGTCCTTCACGAAAGCCCATAATTATGGCGGGAACATTTTGAGTCATTTTTCATCCTTTTATAAATTATTTATTCAAATGCCGCTATAGGGTATAGGGGTATATGCTACATTGTGGTAGGAATGCAAGGAATTTTTATAAAAAAAATTAAGCAAAGATGACAAATCAGGATGAGTCGTATTTAACGCACTGTATTTCTTTTAAATATAGATTTGATTGTGTCTTGGTATCTTAGAGGGATCTGTGGCACGGATCAATATTTTAGCACCCAATTTCACGTATAGCTCCTACATATCAGCACATAAAGTACAATTTAACCATCACAATGGTTATAGAAATTGTGACTGATTATTGGAAATGTTGAATGGTTCTCTTGTCGGATGGATGACGCATGTGTTGATAAATGGAGATAAGTGCCCTCCATACTTTCGAAAATACTGCCAGAAATCTATTGTTCCAGCAAGAAAAAAGGTTGTGATACCACATTTTCTGAGGACCGTTGAAAGACGACTTTATCATCATCTCCAGAGATGATCATATCGCCAACAAGACTTCCAAACTCAAACCTGATGGTTTGCACAAACCGTCAGACTGGCATATGCTCAAGATGTAGCGATAGACACACACATCTTTGCCATCTCTTTGCATTTACAATTCAGAAAAGATGTACATATTAAATTTTATACAACTATGGGGTTAGGAAAGGATGTGCATAATGATACCTGAGAAGGCTGGAAAATATGATTTTGAAGTGGGGATGTACAGACCACCGAGTGAGGGGGGAAGTTTCTCTCTGCTGTTGCGTTTTACACGGAACTGTCCTTGGAACAAATGCACGTTTTGCGGGATGTATAAGCACGAGAAATTTTCCCTGAGGACGGTTGAGGAGATTAAGGGCGATATCGACTCCATCGCCGGACTGATCAATGATATGCAGTCTCTTTCACGGGAGCTCGGTCATGACAAGCAGATCGATAGAGATACGATCATCGCCATGATCGAAAAAGAACCGCAGCTCAACACCAGTCAGGGATTTGGTATGGTTCTGAACTGGCTGTCCTCCGGGGGGAAAACCGTCTTTTTGCAAGACGGTAACAGCTTGATGATGGCCAGTGACAAACTGGTTGATGTAATCGCCTATCTTCGCAGCACTTTCCCATCCCTGGAACGGTGCACGACCTATGCCCGTTCAAAGACCTTATCGAGAAAATCTCTGGAGGAATTGACCGGTATTCGGAAAGCCGGTCTGGATCGGCTGCATGTAGGTTTGGAAACCGGGGACGATGCCCTGTTGAAAAAAATAAGAAAAGGTGTCTCCGGGGAGGAACATATTGACGGTGGCCGTAAGGCCATCAAAGCCGGTTTCCAGTTATCTGAATACTGGATGCCCGGCCTGGGCGGGAAGGAGGACTGGGAGAATCATGCCAGGAACACGGCACGGGTATTGAACGGTATCAATCCGCATTATATCCGTTCTCGGCCGTTTTCACCGTGGCCCGGCACACCGATTCATGATGAGTATGAAAAAGGAACCCTTACACTCCTGTCACCCGGGGAGGTGTTAATCGAACTGAAGCTTTTGATAGAAACACTGGATGTCACTTCCAAGGTTTGTTTCGATCACGCCGGTAATGGCTGGGTCAATCGATACGGTCAGCTTTTGTTTACCCAGAGTTATGAAGGATACAAATTCCCTGAAGAAAAACCCCGTGTATTAGAGCTCATAGAAGAGGGGATCGAATCCCAGTAAGGAAGCGGGGGGCAATAGTGGACGTTCTTAATGTTCCTGCGTGGATCGATTTTATTCAGGAATTGATTACCGGCAGGTAGACACTGAAAATCGATCTTTTTTCAGCATCACTGGATACTGTCATGATGCCATTGTGTTTTTTGACAATGCCGAACGCGGATGCCATGCCCAGGCCTTTATCGGTGGAGTGAAACGGTTTGAGAACCTGGTCCGCGTCTTTTTCATCCAACACGGCGGTACGATTTGTTACATGAACCAGAACATAATCACCAGGATCTCTTCCATAGGGTTCCACAAACCGGGGTGACAGGGTGATGTTTCGGGATTCTATATCAAGCGCCCGGGTCTCGGGTTCCGATTGCGCTGCATGTCGGCAGATGTTCAACAGGGCACGGCCGATCATGGCCCGATCTGCACTCACTTTCCAGAGATTATCCTGCCACTGTGTTGTCAGTTCCACCTCCGGCATCAACAGTCGGAATTCCTGCAGTGTATAGACCATGATTTCATTCAGATCGGTTTCATAATAGTTGTAGATACCCTTTCCGGCAAAGGTCAGTAGCTGGCTGGAAATATGCTTGATGTCCTTGATCTGCTGTTCAGCTGTTTTCAGGTTCTGATAGTCCTGAAAGGCTGCTGTATCACCATGGTAATCGTTCCCGAGGCTCTCTATGGTTGCCGCGATACTTTTTTCGATACCGAGAATTTTCTGATTAAGATCATGGGCAATTCCTTCTGCCAGGTTTCCTATGGCCTCGAAATGATGTGTCTTTTGGAGCTGATTTTCGAGATGGCATTTATCGGAGATCAACCGCTGACGTTCTTCTTCGACTTCCATTTCGGTGGTGACGATGGTTAGGCAGCCAAAAGACAGGGATGTAGCATCTTCAGGATAATTCAAGATCATGGCTTGATCTTTCAGCCAGAGAGTTTTGCCCGGCGAGAGCTTGAGCTTGTACACGGCTTCGATAAGACCTGTTTTTTCGCTTTCCTCCCGGATGAATCCCCGGAACTCGTTCAGTTCCTCTCGGCTGGTAACTTCTGTCGCGTCAAGGGGATCGACAAAGCTGGATTTGTATATCCGGCGGTCCACTATGGCCGAGCGAAGTATATCAGCGATATTGGTGGGGCCACAATCAAGAAGCGCCAGGAATTTCCGACTCACGAATTCATACCAGATATTCTTTTTGTCCCCCCTCCAGGCGGAAATATAGGGTATGGCAGGCGAGCCTGCCTGGTCAAAAACATGAAAAACAGGGATCGTTTTTCTCAATTTCTCTTTGATTTCCGGACTGAAATCACCGTTCAGGATCCTGCCGTGATAAGTGGCTTTGTTGTTGGAGTCTGAAGACATGTCGAAATCCTCGTATCGATGTTAGGGTGAATGGTGAGGGGATTTTCCAACCGGTCCATGTACGGTTATTTTTGCGTGAGCCCTAAGCAAAGTATTATAACCCGGTATTGTTGTCAATAAATCAATCTTCCGGTGTTGTTTGTAAAAGATTTGTCATCATTGTTGTCAAACTTGCAACCATCTTCCAATTACTCTACTAATTACAGATGACATATCCGTTGATAATTCAGGGCGGCATGGGTGCTGGTGTATCGAACTGGCAACTGGCACAGGCTGTTTCTCAGACAGGACAGCTGGGGGTGATTTCCGGCACTGCACTCGATGCGATCTTTTCACGCAGATTGCAGCTCGGAGATCCCGGCGGCCACATGCAGCGGGCAATGAGTCATTTTCCGGATACCGGTATGGTGGATAGAATACTGGCACGATACTACAGGCCGGCCGACAGTTCCGGACCACGGCCGTTCAAAACCCCCCCCATGATATTGCTCCATGCGACTCAGCAGACCAAGGAATTGACGGTGGTGGCTAATTTTGTAGAAGTATTTCTGGCCAAAGAAGGACATGCCAACCCTGTGGGCACAAACCTTCTGGAGAAAGTCCAATTGCCGAATCTGTATGCCCTATACGGTGCCATGCTGGCGGGAGTCGACTATGTCATCATGGGAGCGGGCATACCACGGGAGATTCCGGGTGTCCTGGATCTTCTGGCAGATCACCAATCGGTGTCCCTCAAAATAGCTGTGGGCGCTGCCAATGGCAATCGGTTTCATGCAACCTTCGACCCAAAAACTTTTTTTAAGAAAGCGCTACCTCCACTGAAACGGCCAAAATTTTTATCAATAGTCTCCTCTGTTTTGCTGGCCACCATGATGGCCAGAAAGGCCAACGGCAGGATCGATGGGTTCGTCGTTGAATTGCCTGAAGCCGGGGGGCACAATGCACCGCCCAGGGGAAAACTCCTATTGAGTGACCGGGGGGAGCCGGTCTATGGTGACCGGGACGCCATAGAACTCGAAAAGATCAAGGCTCTCGGCCTGCCATTTTGGATGGCTGGATGCTGGGGAACGCCGGAAAAGCTGCAGGAAGCGATATCCCTGGGGGCCAAAGGCATACAAATCGGTACGGTGTTGGCGTTTTCAAAGGAATCCGGTTTCACGGACGCTGTTAAGAACCTGGCCATTGAAAATATTCAAAAGGGAACTGCTTCCGTATTTACAGACCCTTCTGCGTCGCCCACAGGATTTCCGTTTAAGGTGCTCTCCCTGGAGGGATCGCTGTCTGAGATCAATGCATACCAGGAAAGACCTAGAAAATGTGACCTCGGCTATCTGAGACATCTCTATGAAAAACCTGACGGCAAGATCGGCTACCGCTGCCCAGCGGAACCGGAAGCAGTCTTTATCGGAAAAGGCGGCAATCCCGACGATATGAAAGGAAAGAAGTGCCTCTGCAACGCGCTGCTGTCGAATGTCGGCGTGGGACAGATGCGAAAGAGCGGTTATGTCGAAAATACCTTGGTCACATCCGGTGATGGCATCATGACTATCTGCCGGTTTTTGAAAGATAGGGCATCCTATAAGACAGAAGACGTGATCAACTGGCTACTTGAAGGAGTAGCGTAACTTTTTTTATCCGCCTTCGCAGAATACCACGGGCTTGCCCGTGGATGAATGCAAAAGCAAAGGTTAATTGCTACGGCGCGATGTTACCCCTAAGGCAAGGCGGATAACCGCGGCGTAGCCGAAGGCGAAGACGGGTATTTTAATGGAACCCCACGGGTTTACCCGTGGGGTTCCATTCCATTTCTAAACGCCATTCCCCTTATTCTCTCCATTATATTCAACCTGAACTGAGCGATTTTTCTCTCGATCTGCACCAATCTCTTGCGAACCCTCCTCCATCAAGATCTCGGCACATCTCTTCGGGAAAAATCGCTCAGTTCAGGTTCAACTCATAAAATTATTCCTACAACTTCATTTCCGCATTTTTCTGAAAAAGTAAAGCCATCGTTGGCATTGACTATTTTGTCATACGATTGTAGATTTTCTAGAACTTCCTATCCACATCATTTTTACAAATACAGGGAGAATATAATGAAGAAATCCTTTGGTTCCAAAACACTCATTTATCCGACACCGGTCTGGTGTGTGGGATCGTACGACGCTCAGGGGCGGCCCAACGTTATGACCATTGCCTGGGGAGGCATCTGCTGTTCCAGCCCGCCCTGTGTGACCATTTCGCTTCGCAAAGCCACCTATACTTACGGTAATATCATGGAGAGGGAGGCTTATACTCTCAGCGTGCCGTCCGAAGCACACGCTGCAGCCGCAGACTTTTTCGGCATTGTTTCCGGTCGAAACGAAGATAAATTTGCGCGAACGGGTCTTACGGCGGTAAGGTCGGAACTTGTTGATGCCCCGTTTGTAGCAGAATTTCCCATGGTAGTGGAATGTCGTGTCATTCACCATTATCAAATCGGTCTGCACACACACTTTGTCGGTGAGATACTGGATGTCAAGGTCGAAGAAATCGCCCTGGGGGATGATGGGAAGCCGGATATCGAGAAAGTCCGCCCCATTCTTTTCAGCCCCGACGTCCAGGCGTACCATGGCGTCGGGCCGTATGTAGGCAAGGCGTTCGATATCGGTAAGGGATTGAAGAAAAAATCATGATCCTTTGAAAACTGCCATCTACTGAAAGGGGAGGTAAGATGTCAATTCGCATTGAAAAAAGCGACAGGGTATTCACGGTGTTCATCAACCGGCCGGAGGCGAAAAATGCAGTTGACGGCCCTACGGCATCGGCGCTTGTAGAGGCTTTCCGGGAGTTTGATGAGGATGACGCTTTTTCGGTGGCTGTGTTGTGCGGTATGGGGGACAGCTTCTGTGCCGGCGCTGATCTGAAGGCGTTTGCCGGCCAGGACAGTCTGCGGATGAATCGCCTTGCTCCCGATGGAGACGGGCCCATGGGACCCAGTCGAATGATGTTGAACAAACCCGTCATTGCAGCCATTTCGGGCCATGCGGTTGCGGGTGGACTCGAGCTTGCCCTGTGGTGCGATTTGCGCGTCATGGAAGAGACGGCCGTTCTAGGTGTGTTCTGCAGACGATTTGGCGTACCGCTGATCGATGGCGGTACGGTACGATTGCCACGCTTGATCGGCATGAGCCATGCCCTGGATCTTATCCTCACCGGACGTCCGGTGGACGCTGACGAAGCCAAGGCCATTGGTCTGGCAAACCGGATCGTACCTCATGGCGAAGCACGGCCTGCTGCCGAGAAGCTGGCTAAACAAATTTCCGAATTTCCACAGGCCTGTATGCGCAGTGATCGTTTGAGTGCCTACGAACAGTGGGATCTGCCTTTTAAAGAGGCAATGCAAAACGAATTCAAACATGGAATGTGCACGATCGAAAAAGGTGAAACCGTAGAGGGTGCTGTCAGGTTTTCCAAGGGTGAGGGAAGGCATGGAACTTTTTGAGGGTCGGAGGGGTCGAGGGATATCGTGTTTATTGAGTTTATAAAGATGAACGTCCAACGTCTAATCCCGCCCGGGCGGGAAACGTCCAATGTTGAATGAAAACAAAAAACCAATACACATCATTGTCGAAAAACCCACGGTACCAGAGATGCGTGTCAATCTGTACCGAAAGGGAGGTCTTTCATGAAATGTCGTCCAATACTACGCATGTTGATCCTCCTGGTGTTCTGGCTCCTGATGCCAGGAGGTGTTCCGGCCCAGGAAAGCAATCCAACGGTATTCATCCATGCCAATCTGATACCTATGACCAGCGAAACTGTTCTGCGCGATCAAACCGTGGTGGTTCAAGGCAAACAGATCATCGCGATTGGTCCTGGTAACCAAACGGTAGTGCCGCAGAATTCGAGGGTGATTGATTGCAGCGACAAGTTCCTGATGCCGGGCCTGGCCGACATGCACATGCATCTGAGATACAACTGGATGAGCGATGCCTGGCCGGTGTCTCCTTTGAAGCTTTATCTTGCCAATGGTGTCACGACAATTCGCTGTTTCGGCCCGCTAGGGAAATCTGGTATGTACGCCCTGGAGTGGCGGGACCAGGTAGAAAAGGGGCTCCTCATCGGGCCCAGGATAATAACGTGCGGCCCAATTCTTTGGGGGTATCTGAAAAACCCGGAGAATGCCGTTATTAAACAAAAATACCAGCGGTTCGATTTCATTAAGCCTTACTCCTATTTGACCCGGGAAGAGTACCATATCGTTCTTTCGACAGCTAAAAAGCTTGATCTGTATGTTGCCGGGCACATTCCGTTTCAGGTAGGACTGGACGGGATCCTGGCCGAAGGCATGCATGAAATCGCCCATGTCGAAGAACTTTTGTGGGAGTTTATAAATCTGGACAGAGATCAGTATTTTCCGAATAAAGAGATGTGGATGGCATCTGTCATCCGCACTGCATTCGGATCGTTTAAACCTTATCTTGAGCTCGATGCCCAAGTGAGAGAGCAGACATTTGATGAAATGATTGCGCCGACGGTAAGCAAGCTCAAGGGAAGGCCCATCACCGTTTGTACGACACTGGTAGTGGATGATGTTATTGTACAAAAGTTGTTCGAGCCGGATAAATTTATTGAAAAACCTGAAAATCAATATCTGCCGAACCAGTATATGGAGCGGTTTCGAAAAGGCAAAGAAAAGCATCAAATGCAGTTCAAGGGGGGTGAAGCGTTTGCACCCTTGAAATACATGCTGGACAAAAAATTATTGGTTGCGCTGAAAGAGGCCCGGGTTCCGTTGGTGCTGTCCACTGATGCCGGGACAGGCGGCATGGGCATCGTGCCGGGCTTTTCTCTCCATGATGAGCTCGAAATTCTGGTGGAAAACGGTTTTACGCCCTATGAAGCCATTGCTTCCGGAACCACCGTTGCTTCTAAAGTTGTGAAGCGGATGAACGGACAGGATAATTTCGGAGTCATCCTACCCGGCAAAAGAGCGGATCTCATACTGCTGAAACAAAATCCCCTGGAAGATGTGGCCAATACCCGCAAGATAAGCGGTGTCATGGCAGCCGGCAGGTGGTATGATCGGAAGGCATTGGCCGCATTGATTGCGCAATAGGCTGTAGGCTATAGATTGTTAGACATTTAGCAGCTCACAGCCTACAGCCTGACCGCAGGTATGAAGGGAACCGGTATGATAATTCCTATGGAAACAGTCGCAACATTTTTCGCGGCCTCCGTGATTCTTGCACTGGCTCCGGGGCCGGACAACATATTTGTTCTGACCCAGTCGGCTTTGCATGGAAAGATATCTGGTTTGTGGGTGACTCTGGGACTCTGTACGGGACTTGTCGTTCACACGACAGCTGTGGTTCTGGGTGTTGCCGTCATTTTTCAGGTGTCTGCGGTGGCGTTCACCCTATTGAAAGTTGTGGGTGCCGGCTATCTGCTTTACCTGGCCTGGCATGCATTTCGTGCCACCGCAACCCGAATCGCATCTGGGGAGGGTAGCGGAATCAGAATCAGCAAGCTATACCGGCGCGGTATTATCATGAACGTCACCAATCCCAAGGTCTCAATATTTTTCCTGGCTTTTTTGCCGCAGTTTGCGGATCCCGCCCGAGGACCGCTGACCTTTCAGATCATTATCCTGGGGTTCGTTTTTATTGTTGCGACGGTGCTGGTATTTGGTAGTGTTGCACTTCTGGCCGGTGCCCTTGGTGACTGGCTCAATCGATCTAACAAGGTGCAGATTGTCATAAACAGGATAGCGGGGATTGTTTTCATCGGACTCGCGCTGAAGCTTTTGACAACCAAGCATTAACCTGGAAACACAGATCTCGGCACTGGTTTATAGAACCGGTTTTATTCCGTTATTAAAACCTGGTCCTTTGAGCCAGTTCAGAGATAATTGGCTATGCCGATAGCGGTAGTTGCATAAATCCGAAGCACGAAATTCGAAACCCTAAACGGTTCGACAGGCTCACCGCCCTGAGCAAGGTCGAAGGGCAATACCGAATGATCCAAATTCGAATGATCAAAACAAGACTCTGGAGGTACCGGTTTAAGCTATGTTTAAATCATTTGAGCATTTGATATTTGGATTTGTTTCGTATTTCGATATTCGGATTTAGAATTTATCACACGCTGAATGTGCATAATATTAATCCCTTATAGGG
>Ga0164315_10000213_pt1 | contig 37270 bp, 25 predicted proteins | sample GuaBasSedimGuay6_FD_113737 | JGI IMG/M metagenome (GOLD analysis project Ga0164315, IMG submission 113737) | Subseafloor sediment microbial communities from Guaymas Basin, Gulf of California, Mexico - Guay6, Core 4569-2, 0-3 cm | ecosystem: Environmental > Aquatic > Marine > Hydrothermal vents... | reverse complement strand
TTGCGTACAAAAACAACTATACAAACTAATAACAGAATTATGTTGTTAAAATCGAAAAGAAGAATTACAGGATCAATAATGTTTTTTGCACTTGCCTTTATAATGGCAAGTTGTAGCAGAGGCAATGGGGAATTGACCGGTGTACAGGATAGAGAAGATTGGTATCAAGATGATCCAATCGGAATGCTATTTATACCTATGGGAAGTTATAATATGGGAACATCTGATGAGGATGTACCTTATACACAAACAAACCCTTCAAAAACGGTATCTGTTCAGGCATTCTATATTGACGAAACAGAGATTACAAATAATGAGTACCGCCAATTTACAAATTGGGTACGAGATTCAATTGCTCACGTACTTTTGGCTCTTTATGGTAATCCTGACGATGTTGGTAATCATTACCAATCAGATCGTGATGGAAATCCAATTGATTACGGGCAGCAAAATTTCTATAACCTTATCGATTGGGATGAGTATATAGAATGGGATAATGAAGAAGTAAGAATGGTATTGGAAGATCCTAATGGTGGAATTTTCCTTCCTGAGCACGAACAGTTCTATCATATGCGTCAAATTGATACTCGTAAATTAAACTTTACATATTATTGGATTAATATGAGAGCTGCTTCACAAAGAGGAAATCGACCTCAAGGACTGGTTGACCGTTCTGTATTTATCGAATCTCGTACTGATAATATTTATCCAGACACACTATGTTGGGTACATGATTTCACTTACTCTTATAATGAGCCAATGACTCAAAATTATTATTGGCATCCTGCATACGACCATTATCCAGTGGTTGGTGTAAGTTGGATACAGGCTCGTGCCTTCTCTATTTGGAGAACTGGTATCAAAAGAAGTTACCATCAAAGTATTGGTGCTACTTTCTGGAATGATTTCCGTCTTCCTACTGAATCAGAGTGGGAATGGGCTTCACGTGGTGGTAAAGACTTAAACCCTTATCCTTGGGGAGGTCCTTATGTAAGAAATTCTAATGGTTGCTTCTTAGCAAACTACAAACCTTTACGAGGTAATTATGTTGATGATGGAGGTTTTCACACCTTAATAGTAGCACATTTTGCTCCGAATGATTACGGTCTTTATGATATGGCTGGTAATGTTTCAGAGTGGTGTGATGATTCATACATTCAATCGACTTATCAAATAGGACATGATCTTAATATGCAAATCTCAAAAGATTTATATGATGAGTTTACAACCTCAAGTTCACGTCGTGTTCTTCGTGGTGGATCATGGAAAGATATAGGATATTACATTCGTACTAGTGCACGCTCTTACGAATATCAAGATACTGCTAAAGCTTATATTGGCTTCCGTAATGTTCAGACTTATTTAGGAAGAGCAAAAGGGGACGGACCAAATTCATCAGCAGTTTATAGATAATTTTCACACATTCAATCAAATCATTTATTAACACAAATCAAAATTTAATTTATCATGGGTATAAATAGTTTAGTAAGAAGTAAAGGTTTTAAGAATTTTATGGCCAAACTGTATGGCTGGGGAGCATCAGTTGTAATTATTGGAGCCTTATTTAAGATTAACCACTATCCTGGGGCAAACGAAATGTTAGTAGTAGGATTAGGTACTGAGGCTGCGATTTTCTTTTTCTCAGCATTTGAGGCACCTCACGTTGAGCCAGATTGGAGTCTCGTTTATCCTGAATTGGCAGGAATGTACGAAGGTTATTCAAATCTTGAGTTAGACTCAATGATGGGTGATGAAAAATCTGCTACTGAAGAGTTAGATAATATGTTTGAAGAAGCCAAAATTGGGCCTGAACTTATTAGTAGTTTAGGAGATGGATTAAGAAACCTTAGTGAGAATGCTCGTAAAATGGGCGATATCACAGAAGCCTCTGTTGCTTCAACTGAGTACGCTCAAAATATGAAGCATGCATCTACTGCAATTGAAGGCCTTTCTAATAGTTATGTAGAAACTTCTAAAGTACTTAATGAGTCAACTATTAAGATTGCAAAATCTGCTGAATCAATTGATTTCTCAGAAATTGACGGTGCTGCATTTAATAATGAATTAAATAAAGTTGCTCAAAACTTATCTGCTTTGAATTCTGTATATGAATTGCAATTGCAAAATTCAAATAAGCAAAGTGAAACCTTTGATAAGGTGGGCGATACTATGGAGACATTCCTTCTAAATTTACAACAGTCTGTTGATAATACTTCAAAATACAAAGACCAAGCTGATGAGCTTGCGAAAAATGTTGCTGCGCTTAATAACGTTTATGGCAATATGTTAACAGCTATGAACGTAAATCGTTAGTAGTACGAAGTATTAAATGATTATTAATTAAAATAAAATCAAAAATCAATGGCTGGATATAAAGAAACACCACGGCAGAAAATGATTGGAATGATGTACTTAGTACTAACAGCTCTGTTAGCGCTAAACGTATCAACCGACATTTTGAACGCCTTTACCATCGTAAACGAAGGTATGGTTCGAACAAATAGAAACTTCGAAGATAAAAATAATCAGCAATATGCTGATTTCGAAACACAATATCAACTAAATAGGGCGAAAGTTGAACCTTTCTATTTAAAAGCAAAACAAGCTGAGAAACTATCTCAAACTTTAATTGCGCAAATTCAAGATGTTCAAAATAAAATAATTGGACATACTGAGTTAGGTGATGCTAACATTAGGAATTTTCCCTTTGAATTTAAAAATAAACATGGTGAAACAGTTGATACTATAATTGCAGAACCTCGCGATCTTAGTTTAGCTTGGGTTGAAGCAAAAGCAAATTATGATAAGCCTGGAAATATTCTTCTCGGAATTGGTAGTGAAGATGGTACTGGTGGAGAGGCTACAAAACTAAAAGAGTCTTTTGCCAAATATAAAGTTGATATCTTAAAACTATTAAGTAAAGAACAGGCAGATGGAATTAAATTGGGCTTAGATACAGAAAGTCGATTTAGTAAAACTGCTGGGATAAAGCAAAATTGGGAAATGAACACCTTTTACCATACAGTATTATCTGCCGATGTAGTATTACTTAATAAGTATATTGCTGAAGTAAGGAATATTGAATCAGAGGTAATTGCAATCCTATACTCAAATATTAAAGCTGATGATTTAGGCTTTAGTAAAGTGGTAGCTGCAGTTATTCCTAGTGCCAATATTGTAATAGCAGGTGAAGAGTATGTAGCAAAGATTTTTGTTGCAGCCTATTCTGATACTGATACCCCTATTGTAATGGTTAAAGGTGACCTAGATACATTATACAAAAAAGATTATGATGGAGCCACTATTATTGATAGTATTTCAGATGGTGTAAGTTACTATCGAGTTAAGACTAGTGCAACTGGAGATTTTAGATATGCTGGTGTAATTCAGGTTAAGAAACCTAATGGTGGCTATTTAACTAAACATTTTCACAGTAACTACTCTGTCATTCAACCTACTGCTGCGGTATCACCTGATAAAATGCTTGTGGTTTATCGTGGACTACCAAATCCATTAACAATTTCTGCAGCTGGTTTTACCAACGATCAGATTCGTTTGGTTTCAAATGGTGGTGGTGGATTACAAAGTAAAGGTAATGGTCATTACATCTTTAAACCTTCAGGGAAAGCAAGAGAAGTTATCTTTAGAGTTGTAGGCACACGAGCTGATGGATCAACAAAATCTATGGGACCTTTTAAATTTCGTGTATTTCCTCTACCTTCACCAAGTATTCGTTTAGCAGGAAAAGCTGAAGGAACAATTGGTAAATCAGTTTTATTGAATAGTCCATTCTTGTCTGCACGATTAGTGAAATTCCTATTTGATGGAGTAAAATATAAGGTATTAAGTTATACATTAACTGTTTCAGGACCTGGAGTTGGTACTCTTCAAACGAAGATAAAAGGAACACGAATTCCACCCAAGGTTTTAACAAAATTAAAGAAAGCAGGTAGAGGTACTTTAGTAAGTGTTTCCAGTGTTAAAGTAATAGGACCTGATGGTAAGAAATCTGCACCTGGAGTTACTCTAAGAATTAATTAATTTTTTAGTTATGAGAAAGTTTATAATTATTATTCTGTTATTCGTCACATTTATTGGGAGTTCTTTTGGGCAAGTTCTTGACCCTGTATTAGGTCCTCGTGCTTGGAAAAAAGAGAATGTAGAGCAAGCATCTGCGACACCTCTTACGCATATTCGTGAAGCGGATGTTATGTGGTCGAAACGAATTTGGCGCACTATTGATCTTCGTCAAAAGATGAACCTTGTTTTGTATTATCCTTTGGATTCTGCAACTTTAGGAAAACGATCTTTTGTTCAATTGATTTATGATGAGTTTATTGTTAACCCAGAGAACATAGGGCCTGATAGGATAAAAGTTTATGAGGATTATAGACTAAGACCTCAAGATATTCTTAGCCGAGAAGAAGCACTTAATTATATTACACCTTCTGATTCAGTATCAGTGGAAGAAGAAACTAGTGCTTTGGAAGATGCAAATACAGATGCTAGCAGTACAGACGACTCTGGTTGGGGAGATGAAGAAGATTATCTTGATGATACAGGTAGTGATTTTGTTATTATTAGAAAATTTGATACAAAATCATTTTATGACGTTAAACCTCAAGTAATTAAAATCGATATCATGGAAGATTGGTTCTTTGATAAGCAAAGGTCAGTTCTTGATGTTCGAATCTTAGCTATAGGTCTTAATTTTCCATTATGGGAAACCGAAGAAAGTCTTAATGCAGATGATATTAGTCTTTTTAATGGATGGAAGCAGGTCAAAGGAGATGGTAAAACATTATGGTTCTATTTCCCAGCATTACGTCCTGTTTTAGCTCAACATGAATGCTTTAAGCGTCATAATGATGCTGCACGGGTAAGTTACGATGATATTTTCTTGTCTCGTATGTTCGGAAGCTATATCACAAAAGAGGAAAATGTATATGATCGATATATTAAAGATTATACTGGCGGTTTAGATGCCCTATTGGAAGCTGAAAAAATCTCCAATGAAATTGAAGAGTTTGAACAATATCTTTGGGAATACTAAACAATTTCTTATAAAATATTTAGCCCCATTGCTTTTTGTGATGGGGCTTTTTTTGTACTTTTGGTTTATTGAATCATAAGTTATTTACACAACTAATAAAACACAAATGCAGCAGCAAAATATCCTTGAGACTCCCATAACCTATTTGAAAGGTGTCGGACCCAAACGTGCTGCATTATTATCTAGTGAGTTGAACCTTAAAACTTTTGATGACTTACTTCACTACTTTCCCTTCCGACATATCGATCGTAGTAAATTCTATAAAATATCAGACCTAAATGACTTTACGGTTTATGTTCAGATAAAAGGTTTTATTAGTAAGGGCAAAGAAGTTGGGAAAGGAAGAGGAAAACGCTATGTCGCAAAACTGACCGACGATACAGGCAATATTGAATTAGTATGGTTTAAAGGAGTTAGTTGGGTAAAAGACAAATTCAAAAACAATACTGAGTACTTGATATATGGTAAGCCAACACTCTATAATGGCAAAATAAATATTACACATCCAGAAGTAAGTGAATTAGAAAGTGAAGGTAATATGGGGGCTAGTCTCCAAGCCGTATATCATTCTACTGAAAAGCTTGGCTCAATCGGATTAGGCAGTAAAGGCTTTAACCGAATTATTCAGAATCTAATTCTACAAGTTAAGGATGTAATTCCTGAGACATTGAATAAAGATTTAATCAATCGTTACAAACTGATCCCTCGCAGAGAGGCTCTTATTAATATTCATCTGCCTGAGAATAGTGAAACTCTTAAGCGAGCAAATATTCGATTAAAATATGAAGAACTATTCTTTATTCAACTTCATCTTATTGTAGAACGAATTATTAGGACAAAGAAAACCCCTGGTTATTTCTTTGAGAAAGTAGGTGATTATTTTAATACTTTCTTTAGTAAGAATCTTCCTTTTGAGCTAACGGGAGCTCAAAAACGAGTAATAAAAGAAATACGTCAAGATTTTGCTTCCAAGCACCATATGAATCGACTTCTTCAAGGCGATGTGGGAAGTGGAAAGACTCTTGTCGCTTTGATGTCGATGTTAATTGCCGCTGATAATAATTACCAAAGTAGTTTGATGGCACCAACTGAGATTTTAGCTCAACAACATCTTCGAAGTATTGGAAATTTTTTGAAAGGGATTGACATACGTGTCGAGCTATTAACAGGCTCCACTCCTACTTCAAAACGTAAAATACTATTGGAAGATCTAGCTAATGGAAAAATTCAGATTCTAATTGGTACACACGCTTTAATTGAAGACCGAGTAGTCTTTCAAAACCTTGGTTTTGTCGTAATTGATGAACAACACCGTTTTGGAGTAAAACAAAGAGCCAAACTTTGGAAGAAGAATACACATCCTCCCCATATATTGGTGATGACAGCAACTCCCATCCCTAGAACCATGGCAATGACTTTATATGGAGACTTGGATTATTCGGTAATTGATGAATTGCCACCAGGACGTAAGGCAATACAAACATTTCATTATTTTGACTCTAAACGTATTGCACTTTTTGGTTTTATGAAGAGGCAAATAGCTAAAGGACGCCAAGTTTATGTTGTTTATCCACTGATAAATGAATCTGAAACTCTCGACCTAAAAGATTTGAATGATGGTTATAATAGTATTACAAGAGCATTTAAAAGACCAGATTACCAAGTAAGTATTATGCATGGACAAATGAAATCGGCTGATAAAGAATATGAGATGAACCGATTCAAAGGTGGTGAGACACAAATAATGGTTTCAACAACCGTTATCGAAGTTGGGGTTGATATACCAAATGCAAGTGTTATGGTAATTGAAAATGCTGAGCGCTTTGGACTTTCTCAGTTACATCAGCTTCGAGGACGCGTAGGTCGTGGAGACGATCAATCCTATTGTATCCTAATGACAAGTTACAAATTAAGCAATGAAGGGAAAAAGCGAATTGGAACCATGGTTGAAACCAATGATGGTTTTGAAATTGCCGAGGCCGACTTAAGATTACGAGGGCCTGGTGACCTTCAAGGAACACAACAAAGCGGAATCCTAGCCCTTAAAATTGCAGATATTATTAAGGATGAAAAAATATTAAAAGCGGCGCGTCATGACGCAATTCATTTATTAAATAAAGACAATTCCTTAAGTCATACTGATAATAAATTCATTAGGAATCAATTACAGGTTTTACGGAAAACAAAAAAGAACTGGGCTATAATTAGCTAAGTAAGGTTTGCACATAGCCTTAAGTAACCAAATAATGTGCTGAAATGCAATAATGATAAGGGTTTATGACTCTTTTTTAACCTTTGTGTCCCTTTGTGCTTCTTTGAGCAACTTTGTGTAATAAAATATCTCAAAGAACCTAAAGAAGACACTGAGTTTCACAGAGAAAACTTATCATGCATTTCGAACTTTGACACTCGTTTAGTTACAACCTTAATAAACAATCCAAAAGTCATTTTAGAGCATTTTTCCTTCCCATTATTTACTTACTTTTGCAAACTAATTTAATTCAATAAATTATGAAGATTTCGTATAGCTGGTTAAAGCAATATATTGACCTTGATATTGACCCTCAAAAACTTTCTGAACTCCTTACTGACGGAGGATTGGAAGTAGAAGGCTTGGAGAAAGTAGAAAGTATAAAAGGAGGATTGAGAGGTATCGTAATTGGTCAAGTTTTGACATGCGAAAAACACTCAAATGCTGATAAGCTAAGTGTGACCACTGTTGATATAGGTAATGGATTTGCACTTCCTATAGTATGCGGTGCTCCAAATGTTGCTGTGGGGCAAAAAGTATTAGTTGCCACGATTGGTGCCACATTATACGACGGTGATGAAGGTTTTAAGATTAAAAAATCAAAAATACGCGGTGAGATTTCGGAAGGCATGATCTGTGCTGAAGATGAATTGGGTTTAGGAAATTCACATGATGGGATTATGATACTTCCTAAGGATGCAAATATTGGTGAAAAAGCAAGTTCTTTCTTCAATGTAACTGATGACTGGATTTACGAAATTGGTTTAACACCAAATCGTGCTGATGCCACTTCGCATATTGGAAGTGCCCGTGATTTAGTAGCGGTAATAAACCGTTTTTACCCAGAGAAAAAGCTTAAGCTAGATATTCCTGATATCTCTTCCTTTAAAATTGATAAATTTGACAAACTACCCATAGAAGTTGCAGTAGATTCAAAAGAAACCTGCGCTAGGTATTCTGGAATATGCATTGCAGACGTAGAAATAAAAGAATCTCCTGTATGGCTCCAAGATAGATTGAAAAGTATTGGACTACGGCCAATTAATAATGTAGTTGATATCACAAACTATGTTTTAATGGAAACTGGCCAGCCACTTCACGCTTTTGACTATGATATGATTCATGGGGGAAAAGTGATTGTAAAAACTCTAAAAATAGGTGCAAAGTTTACAACATTAGACGATGTAGAACGTGAATTATCAAATCAGGATATGATGATTTGCGATGATAGAGAGGCCATGTGCTTTGCAGGTATTTTTGGAGGAAAGGGTTTTGGTGTGGATAATAAGACCCACAATATATTCCTAGAAAGTGCCTATTTTGACGCTGTATCTGTGCGTAAAACATCTAAATATCATAATCTCAAAACAGATGCTTCCTTTAGATTTGAACGTGGTGCTGATCCCAATATTACAATTTATGCCCTTAAACGAGCAGCTATCCTAATTAAAGAAATTGCTGGAGGAGTGATTGCTTCAGATATCATAGATATATATCCAGAACCAATTGAAGATTGGGAACTAGAATTAAGGTATGTACAGCTAGACAGGCTTATAGGTCAAGTAATCCCGCGTGATTTGGTTAAATCTATATTGCTTGACTTAGGTATTAAGATTACTAAAGAATCTGAAGGTGGATTATCTCTTTTAATTCCTACATTCAAAGTAGATGTTACCCGCGAAGCAGATGTGATTGAAGAAGTGCTCCGTATTTTTGGTTACAATCAAATTGATTTGAGTGAGCATATTCAATCGTCTATCTCCTATCGCGAAAAACCAAATTTAGACAAAATTAAAAATCTTATTTCAGAATTTTTAGTGTCTAAAGGCTTTACCGAAACAATGAACAACTCATTGAGCAAACAAGAATATTATTCAGAGAATATATCATTTGATGAAGATAAAAGTATAAATATACTAAACCCATTAAGCTCAGAGCTAAATATATTGCGTCAAACCTTACTATTTGGGGGGCTAGAATCTATAAGCAGAAATATTAAGCATAAGAAAACTGATATTAAGTTTTTTGAATTTGGCAATCAATATTGGATGGGTAATGGAGAGTCAGAACGAGTTGACAAACGTTATCTTCAGGAATCGCATTTAGCACTTTTTATGAGTGGCAATACAATGGCAGAGTCTTGGAATGTTAAAGCTAAAGAGGTTGATTTCTTTAATCTAAAACTAATATTTCAACAATTATTACAACAGCTAGGAATAAATATAAAAGATATTAGCCTAAACGAAGTAAGTGACTCACTTTATTCTTATGCTTTAGAATTTAAGATTAAGAAAAACAGCATTGCGATTATTGGCAAGTTAAATAGACAATCAACTTCCCAACTAGACATTGATCAAGACGTCTATTATGCCGATATTAATTGGTCGAAGCTTTCTAGTTTCCTAAAAAACTACAAAACTAACTTTAAGGAAATTGCCAAATACCCAGAAGTACGACGTGACCTAGCTCTTTTAATTGATGCCTCAACAAATTTTGTTGATGTTGAACTTAGTATTCGTAAAGTTGAACGCAATCTACTTAAATCTATCAACCTATTTGATGTATATGAAGGAAAGGGTGTCCCAAATGGAAAGAAATCATATGCTATTAGTTTTATTCTTCAAGACGAAAACAAAACTCTAACGGATAAAATTATTGATAAAAGTATGAATAAGGTAATTAAGACATTGGAAAGAGAATTTGGAGCTGAATTACGATAGAACTTTTCTATGAAAATAAGAAAGCCCGCTAAACTAAAGTTTAGCGGGCTTTCTTATATATAATTTATTTTTCTAATCCGTATAATTAGTAGTTGCCAATTGGACTTCCAACTCGAGTCATTGCACATCGGAATCCAATAAAAGAAGTTGACTGACGTTCGTCAAGGAAGCGACGAGTACCAGGGCTTAACCAATAAGCTCCGTCTCTCCATGATCCACCTTTATAAACACGTGCTTTATCATTAATCATCGAAGTATGTGAGTAATCATACATATCTTTAGAGCCGTCATCATCTTTCCAATCTTTCCAATCACCACCTTCATTTTGGTAGGCAGAAGCATAATCACCATCTAAATAATTAATATTATTTGATTTACGATAATTTCTACGCTCTAAATTTTCTTCAATTGTTACATTACGTTTTCTCAAATCACCAGGGTTGGCAATAATAAAATCAGAGAAGCCTTTATATAACTCATTAGCAATTTCCACCTCATCAGGTGCACCACTAATCTCATCCATTGCTAATTGAATTTCATCAGAAGCTTCATCAAATTTACGCTTTCCATTCAAGTCAATAGCTTTTTCGATATGAGTTCTTAGTTTTGCAAGTAAAGTCTCCTCAGCGGGATTCAACTTTTTACCTAAAAGCTTAACAAAACTAGCTGGCCCCTCATCAACTTGTGCACCTATGTCAGCCTCATCATCAGAAGATCCCCAATCATCAGCACCAGCATCATCATCAGCTGCAGCTGCAGCTTCCGCTCCAAATAACCAACTTTGTAATCCTGTATAATCAAATAAAGTATAATCAAGCTTAGCTTCGATAGCACCGTCATTATCACGTACAAAGGTTTCATAAACATTACCACGGAATGAATTAAAATCGTCAAAATCCTCAAATGATAAAGGACGATAAACATCCATTACCCATTCCGAAACATTACCTGCCATATTATAAAGACCATAATCATTTGGCCAATATGCATAAACAGGGGCAGTAATAGATGCAGCATCATTTAAGTTACCTGCAATACCCATATAATCACCACGTCCACGCTTAAAGTTAGCTACCATATCACCATAGTTTCCTTTTGAATCAGTACGTGTTATATGGCCATTCCATGGATATAAACGTCGTTCAACAACACGCTCATAAATAGTATTTCCAATTAATCCAAGAGCTGCAAATTCCCATTCGGCTTCGGTAGGTAGTCGATACTTTGGAAGAAAAATTCCATCTTCCATGCGAACTCTACGATCAGTTCCGTTAGGACTCATGTCAACTAATTGACGATTCGTTGGGTTTCCATCATATTGATTTGCCAAATAAGCATCAGTATTAAAGTGATCATCATTCACCTGTTGTGGATAATGCTTTAAGATACCATATTGAACAAGTAAAAACTCATTAACACGATCAGTTCTCCAATTACAGTAATCACGAGCCTGCAACCAATTAATACCCACAACAGGATAATCACGGTATGCAGGATGACGTAAATAATAGTCAACCATAGGCTCATTATAAGCTAATTTTTCTCTCCAAACCAATGTATCTGGTAAAGCCTTTTGAACGATACGAGGATAATCTATCTTGAACACACGGTTCAACCAATAAATATATTCCAAGTAATCGAAGTTTCTAACCTCTGTTTGATCTAAATAAAACGAAGGCACAGTAACACGGCGAGGCATATTATCCCATTTATAGGTAACATCCTGTTCAGTACGTCCCATTACAAATGTACCACCCTCAATCAATACTAGACCAGGACCCGTTTCTTGCTCCTCAAAGGCTACAAGTTCAAATCCACCATTCTTTCGGTCATTATAATTCCAACCCGTAGTTGGTGATTGCTCTTTCGAACAAGAAATAAAAAACAGAGTTCCTATTATAATTAATAGTCCTGCTAATTTGCTTCTCTTTATCATAATCAATTAATTTTGTTCTTATCTATTATATATAACTAAAATGAAGGGCATATTATTTCACGAACACGTTTTCTTTTCTGTGGACAATTAAAATCCAATGCAAAAGAAATTTCATGAGCACCACCCGATGCACTCGCTAATTGCGAAACTGTTATATCATAACTATATCCAAATTTAAACTTATCATATTCAAACCCAACTTGTAAAACCACAGCATCAGATCCCTCAAAGAAGTGACGATACCATATTCCAAAAATCAAAGGCTCCTTTTTGAAGTATGCTCCCCAATTTAACTGATGAAAGGCACCTTGCTGCATATATACTATATTAGGAGAAATCGTAGGGTCACCAGGACGCAATCTTTTTCGACCTTTTTGGGTCAATGGAATCATCAATCCTGCATGTGATGTTATTTTCATATCAAGATAGCTTGTTCCCTCTGGTGTAAAAGAAACATTTACAGGAACCATATGATGAACAGCAACTCCTCCATAGAATCGACCACTATAAACCAATAATCCTGAAGAAATATCAAAATCGGTTTGATTATACTTCCCTCCTGCTGGACGAGGTTCTTGAGTGTCTTTAGAAAAACCATACTTTGGATCAATTTGATCTCCGAATGTTAACTTATCCCAATCCAAACTCTTTTGAAAGAAGCCCGCTTGAATTCCTGCTTTCAGAAACCAGTCTTGCGTCAACTGAATACGAACCGAATAAATCAAAGCAGCAGCAGTCGTATTTAATACACCTTCGCCTGCACGGTCAGTATTAACAATCACACCAAATCCACCAGCAATAGCATTTATATGCATATCAAAACTGGCATTATAAGTAACATAGGATCCAGGTATAGATGGCCATTGATTTCTATAATTCATAACCAAGCGAGGACATACCTTGGCACCAGCAAATGCAGGATTCAAATATAAAGGATTTGCATAAAACTGTGAGAAATGCGGATCCTGAGCTTTAAGCCCCATTGCTGTTGCAACTATAAAAATAAGTACGATAAAATGTTTGAGTCTAAATACCATCACACGTCTCTAATTTCAGAACACAATAATACGATTTTTTTTTGTATATATATATTGAAATCCTTATATAGATTCAATAAAAAAAAGAAATGTCTTATTGTGTCATATTCTACAATTATACTTAACTATTACTAAAATGTTACATTAAGAACCATACTTAAAGCAACCAAAATTATTACATTTACAACCTCTGTTTATTAATTAGTATAACCATTGACAAATATAAATGAAATTCGTTGCATAGCAATGTTTTTTTTTCTTTAAAATAATTCAAATGCCTATTCTTTTGTTAAAAAATGACCAGATTAGCTAGGATTACAATTAATTATCATGAAATCATATAAAATAAGGTAAACGCGCAATATATTATGTCAAATTAAGTTATTTAGTAAAATCAAGAAAGTTTATTCAAATGGGTACAAAAAGTTTCCTTAATATTTTAATTATTTTCATTCTTACAATTAATCAGCTCTACAGTCAGAATATTGTAAACAAACATATTGAGCTTAACTGGTCTATTTCCACATTCACTGTTTCCGATAATAATCAAAGAATGGAATTAAGTTTTGATGATGCAATTGCTAGTAACTTTTATATTGGCCTTCCAGCTTTCCATTACCAATTAACTATTGATTCTCCATTCCAAATTGAAACTCATATTAAAAATGCTGTTTATCAAGAGATCTCAGATAGCTTACAAAGCTATATACCTTCGTTAAGAAATATTGATACTACTGTTAAGGTAAGGAATCACATAGGTTCTTCAATGGGAAAATACTTTGCAGATGTATATATTGAAACTTTTCGAAAACACAATAATAAGCTTGAGAGATTAGTACAATTTGATCTACTAATTGAGAAAGTTTCAACATCTTCCACTAAACGTATTCCTACAAAAGGAAAAACCTATGCAGACCACTCTATATTGGAAAAAGGACAATGGTATAAGGTACGTATTCATCGTGATGGAATTTATAAAGTTAGTGCTAGTAATCTGAATTCTATGGGTTTTAGCACAAGTAATATCCCTCTTAATCAAGTTAAGATTTTTGGTAATGGTGGTGGGATGTTACCTGAATATAATGGCACATATTATCCTGATGATTTATTGGAAAATGCAATTGATATACATGACTTAAACCAGAATGGAAAATTTGATGGGTCAGATTATTTTCTTTTTTATGGTCAGGGGCCAAACCCGTGGGTCTTTAGTAAAACTAATAAGCGCTTTAATCATACTCAACACCTATATGATAACTATGCTTATTACTTTATTACCATAGATAATAATGGGGGTGGAAAACGGATTTCAACAGAACCAACACCTAGTCAGAGTCCAAATCACTTTGCATCAAACTTTACAGATTATGCATATCACGACAATGATTCCCTAAATCTAATAAAGAGTGGACGTACATGGTTTGGTGAAGAGTTTAATATTCTTACCAACTTTAATTTTAGTTTTAGCTTTCCAAATATCGATAGTCAATCAAAAGTATATTTCAGGGCAAACTCTATAGCAAGGGCATCGGCAACAAGTAATATGTATTATACACTGAATGGTAAACAATTAAATGCAAGTTTTGCTCCCTACTTTAATAACTATTTAGCTCCATACGCTACTGCTTCTACCGATACAATAACTTTCAAAACCTCCGGGTCTTCAATTAGTGTCAATATAACCTATGCAAAACCCAATAATAGTGCAATGGCTTGGTTAAATTTCTTTGAACTAAACGTGATTAGAAATTTGACGATGGTAGGAGGACAAATGGACTTTTGTAATATAGAAAGTATCGGAAGTGGAAATATCACCGAATTTACTCTTGAGAATGCGGATAATAACATTCGTATTTGGGACATTAGTAATCCCACCGAGCCATTTAATCTCAATTATTCTCTAAGCGGTAAAACACTTAAATTTAAGGTTACTACAGATAGTTTACGAAATTTTTGTGCACATATAGGAAACTATTTTAGTGTTGATAGAGTTGGTGCTGTTACAAACCAAGATTTACATGCTCTTGCAGCTGTAGATTTTGTGATTATTCATCCCCCAAAATTTAAAAAAGAGGCAGAGGAGTTGGCAGATTTTCATCGCAATAGAGATCAAATGAATGTATTAACTATTGACCCTTCCATTATATACAATGAATTCTCATCAGGAGCAACAGATGTTTCAGCCATTCGAAACTTTATGCGAATGCTCTATGACCGTGCACAAGGAGACCCCAATTTGATGCCAAGATATTTACTCCTCTTCGGAGATGCATCTTACGATTATAAAAATCGTATTCAAAACAATACTAATATTATTTTAACCTATGAATCAGGTAATTCTTTATCGCCCATGACATCGTATGCAACTGATGATTATTTCGGGCTACTTGACGATAATGAAGGAATTAATGCTTCAGGAAACCTGGACGTTGGGATTGGCCGTTTTCCAATCACTACAAATGAAGAAGCTCGAAATATGTTAGATAAAATATATCGCTATACAGCAGAACCTGGTTTAAATACCAGTGGGAATATCAGTTGTGCCAATGGCAGTGGTGGTATTTCAAATTTAGCAGATTGGAGAAATATAGTTTGTTTTATTGGAGATGATGAAGATCAGAACTTGCACGTTAGTCAAGCAGATTACCTTGCCAATTATGTTCGTGCCGAATATCCAGTTTATAATGTTGACAAGATCTTTTTTGATGCATATCCCCAGATTATTACTCCTGGAGGACAACGTTATCCAGATGTAAAAGATGCCATACGCAACCGTGTTGAAAAGGGCGCATTAGTTATCAACTATACTGGTCATGGTGGCGAAGAGGGTTGGGCTCATGAGTCCGTACTAGAAGTATCAGATATAAACTCTTGGTCAAATGCCAATAATTTACCAACTTTTATAACAGCAACATGTGAGTTTAGCCGTTACGATGACCCTGCAAGAACATCGGCTGGCGAATTGGTCCTTATCAATCCAAATGGTGGAGGTATTGCCTTACTGACAACTTCTCGTGTTACTATTGCTGCTCATAATTTTAGTTTAAGCAAAGTCATTTACCAAAATATATTTAAGAAAACAAATGGAAGATACCCTCGCTTGGGTGATGTAATTCGAACTTCGAAAGTCGGAGCAGGAAGTATTCCCAATAATAAAAACTTTATTCTTTTGGGCGACCCAGCTCTAAGACTTGCATATCCAGAAAAGAATATTGTTACTACAGAAATACTTAATAATAATCAACAAAGCACAGATACACTAAAAGCTTTATCAAAAATTACCATCAAGGGTGAAGTTCAAGATGGTAACCTTCTAATGAGTGATTTCAACGGATATGTGTATCCAACAATTTATGACAAAGCTCAAAATTACAGTACATTAGGAACAGATGCTGAGAGTTATCCCTATACATTTACACTACAAAAGAATATTATTTATAAAGGAAAGGCTCAAGTAAAAAATGGTAAATTCGAATTTACTTTTGTAGTTCCTAAGGATATTAGCTATCAAGTAGGGAACGGAAAGATATCCTATTATGCTCAGAATGGAAAAATAGATGCTAACGGATATTACGATACTATAAATATTGGAGGATCTTTACTCAATGCGGATATCGATATCGATGGACCTGATATCAACTTGTATATAAACGATACTAATTTTATTCGGGGTGGAATTACTGATGAGAATCCTAGTCTTCTTGCTTTCGTATTTGACGAACATGGGATAAACACAGTAGGTAATGGAATTGGGCACGATATTGTAGCTGTTTTGGACGAGAATTCGATAGCCCCAATTGTTTTAAATGATTATTATGAGAGCAATCTAAATGATTTTCAACGCGGTAAAATTCGTTATCCTTTCTCAAAACTATCTTTAGGAGAACACAGCTTAAGCTTAAAGGTTTGGGATGTTTACAATAATTCGGCAACAGCATACACAGAGTTTATTGTATCAGATGGTGAGGAAATGGTACTTGATCATTTACTCAATGCTCCTAACCCATTTTATGACCAGACCTCATTTATCTTCGAGCATAATCAAAGTTGTGATATAATGAATGTGGAAATTGAGATTTACAATTCTATGGGACAGCTTGTTCGTATTCTAAAAGCCGAGGTCAGCTCAACAGGTTACAGAGTTGGGCCAGGACAACTCAGCTGGAATGGCACAAATAATAATGGAGTAAGATTAACAAGTGGACTGTATATATATCGTCTTAAAGCACAAAACTCGGATGGGAGCTGGAATGAAAAAACCAGTAAATTGGTGATTCTACGTAAAAATTAATCGTATAGGTACTTCTTTCTTAAATTATTCCTGTATTAGAATTTCAAATAAAAATCTTTCGTTAGATTACGATATTCTTGGCTATATAAATTATTCAGCTTACGAATACTTATTGACTCATACTCTATCTCAGGAGCTACAATTCTTTTAAATTCAACAAACGATCTTTTTATCTGAGCATCTGGCTTATTTCTGCTATGTAAAATACGCTGTGGATATAAACCGTATAATTTCGCATGTTCTAATAATTCACCTTCACGGTCATAGGGATAAACTAAAGCAAAAACACCCTCCAAATCTATTATACTACTCGTAACCTTCAACAAATCATTTAAAGACAAACTAAAATCATGACGCGCCCCTGCCCTAGCCTTCTCTACTGGCAATAATGACTCCCTAAAAAAAGGCGGATTAGTAATTACTAGATTATACTTCTTAAGATACTCTATATTTCGTATATCCATTTGCAACAAATCCAATCGACTTGACCATGTACTATTCTCGAAATTATACTGAGCATCCTGAGTAGAACCATGATCGATTTCGACTCCAGATATAGAAGCTTCTCGTATTCTCTGAGCGAGCATCAAGGAGATTAGACCAGAGCCACAACCAATATCAATTGCAGTTTTGATATTCTCGATATGTACCCAAGCACCTAAAATCACTGAGTCCGTTCCCACTTTCATAGCTGAACGGTCGTCTGAAATTTGAAATTGTTTAAATCGAAAATGATTCATTATTGATTAGTATAAATCAAGTAAACCATCAGGGAAACGAACAAATATCTTCTTCTCTGCTCGATCTAATCTATCAATTAGCTCATCAACAACAGGAAATAAAACCTCTCGTTCTCCATCTTTAATAACTAAAAGAGCTTGTGCTGTTTGGTCATTCACATCTTCAACTATTCCAACCTCTCCAGCTTCCTTATCTACAACAGTATATCCGATAATTTCGTGATAATAAAACTTATTGCCCTTCAAATTAGGCAAAGTAGATAATGGTAAATACAAGTCGGTATTAACTAACCTACGTGCTGCTTCAATATCATCGACATCTTGTATACGAACAACTGCCGTACTTCCTTGATGCAATTTAAACTTCTCAATCAAGAAAGGAATTAAGTCACCATTAACATCAATAAAAACTGCATTTATATTTCGATATTCCATAATATCGTCCACATCAAAATAGATAATCAACTCACCCTTATAACCAAATAGCTTGGTAATCTTTCCTAAATAATAAAAATCCTTATGACTCATAGCATTTATTTTAGACGTTAAAGATACGCACAAAAAAAATCCCAAAGCAAGAAGCTCTAGGATTTATATAAAAAGGACAGCTCCTTCTCTTTTTAACCTTTATAAAATGGCATTTTTACCACTTCAGCTTTCAATAACTTCTTTCGAACACGAACATAGATTTCTGTACCAAGTTTAGTATATCCAGTATTCAAATAAGCCATTCCAACACCTTCGTGCAACATGGGCGACATCGTTCCAGATGTGACTCTACCTATTTTATTACCATCTACATCACAAATCTCATAATCGTGTCTTGGAATTCCTTTGTCTATCATCTTAAAGCCTTTTAGACGTCGACTAACTCCATTTTCCTTAAGGTTTTGATGGTAATCACGATTAATAAAATCATTGCCTTCAACAAATTTTGTAATCCATCCTAAACCTGCTTCAATAGGTGAAGTATCGTCATCGATATCATTTCCATAAAGACAGAACCCACTTTCTAAACGAAGTGTATCACGAGCACCTAAACCAATTGGTTTTATATCAAACTCAGCGCCTGCCTTAAATATGGCTTCGAATATCTTAACTGCATCCTCATTTTTCATATAAATTTCGCATCCACCCGAACCGGTATATCCAGTAGTGGAGAATAATACATTCTCTACACCTGCAAAATTCAAAACCTTAAAAGTGTAATACTTCATATCTTCTACACTCTCACCAGTCAATTTTTGCATGGCCTTGAGCGCTACAGAACCTTGAACAGCCAATTGACTAGTACCACCTGAGGCATTCTCAAGTTCAGTTCCATTTATATTTTGTTTGTTGCACCAATCCCAATCCTTATCAATATTTGATGCGTTCACAACTAGTAGATATTCCTCATCACCAAAACGGTAAACCAGAAGATCATCAACAATACCACCCTTATCATTTGGAAAACATGAATATTGAACCTTACCATCATATAAATCCGCTACATTATTGGATGTAACACGCTGTACAAATTCAAATGCTTTTGGCCCTCGAACCCAAAACTCTCCCATATGTGAAACATCAAACACACCAACTCCCTTTCGTACAGTTTCGTGCTCTAAATTAATACCTGCAAACTGAACAGGCATATTATACCCTGCAAAAGGAACCATTTTGGCCCCCATCTCGACATGTTTTTCTGTAAATGCTGTATTCTTCATAATATCTATTTCAATATTCAATTTTTCGTGTCTGCAAATGTAAAAATAATTAACAAGAGCACTGTGACTTTAAATAACTAATTATTCAGATTTAACAAATTATTTTGAGATTATTAATTTTGTATATTTGTACTGAATAATTAATGATATTTCCATGAAGCGATTTACCCGAAGTGCACCAAGAAGTTTTATACTTTTTATAGATTTAGTTATTGTTTCCATTTCGGTAATGATATCATATCTACTGAGGTTCAATTTTAATATACCTATTAAAGAGACTGATTTAATTCCTATTGCTTTACTAATAATTCTGGGCACTCGGATTTCTATTTTTCTAATTACTAAATCATTTTCTGGAATTATTCGCTATACTGAAACACAAGATATTACACGTATTTTCATTATTAGTTCAATAGGAACTCTCGTAATAGTTGGAATAGATATCTTGATAAAAGTCTTATACGATATATACATAATTCCTAGGGCCGTTATTGTAATTGAATTTATTGCTTCATCAGCTGGAATGATTGCCTTTAGACTTATCGTAAAATCTACTTATTGGGAGCTTAAAACTTCTGATAACAAAGCTAAGAATGTAATTATTTTTGGTGCTGGAGAAGCTGCTCTAATAACAAGTAAAGCTCTAAAACAAAATACAATAGAAAGATTCAATATCATTGCCTTTATCGATGATAGTAAGAATAAAGTTGGGAAAAAAATTGAAAATATTAAGATTATTCATTCCAAAGAGTTGATTAATCTTTTAGAAAAGAAAGAAGTTGACCAAGTAATAATATCTGTTCAAAATATTAGTGCAGTTAGAAAAAAAGAAATTGCAGAAATCTGCTTAGCAAATAATGTAAAGGTCCAAAATGTTCCTCCAGTAAAAAAATGGATAAATGGTGAACTTAGTATTAATCAAATCCGAGACATCAACATCCTAGAATTACTAGAACGAGATGAAATTCAATTAGATATTCAAAATATTAAATCTCAATTTACTGGAAAAGTGATTCTCATAACTGGAGCTGCAGGTTCCATTGGAAGTGAAATTGCACGACAAGTAGTAGAATATCGTCCTTCTAAACTAATACTGCTCGACATCGCTGAAACTCCGATATATCACCTAGAAATGGAGTTTACTAAACATCCATTTGTTAAGAATATTGAATTTGTAATTGCTGATATTAGGAATAAGGAACGTATGATTAATGTTTTTAATACTGTAAAACCTAATATTATCTTTCATGCAGCAGCTTATAAGCATGTCCCTTTGATGGAACATAATCCAAGTGAAGCAATATTGACCAATGTGTATGGAACGATAATTCTTGCAGATTTAGCATGTAATTATGACATTGAGAAATTCATTATGGTATCAACTGATAAAGCTGTTAACCCTACCAATGTAATGGGAGCCTCTAAAAGGATAGCTGAAATATATGTTCAAACTCTTAATAAAAATGAAAATACTAGTTTTATTACAACTCGTTTTGGAAATGTACTTGGATCAAACGGTTCTGTAATACCTCTATTTACAAAACAAATTCAGAATGGCGGTCCCATTACAATTACACACCCAGATATAACAAGGTTTTTCATGACGATTCCAGAAGCATGTCAATTAGTACTGGAGGCTGGTGCAAAAGGAATAGGAGGAGAAATTTTTATCTTTGATATGGGAAAATCTATTAAGATTCTAGATCTAGCAAAAAAGATGGTGCAATTATCTGGTCTAAAACTAGGAACAGATATTCAGATTATTTTTACTGGATTAAGACCTGGAGAGAAACTGTATGAAGAAGTCCTAGCATCAGAAGAAAATACTATTGCTACGGATCATCCTAAAATTATGATTGCCAAAGTGCGGGAATACGAGTTAGAGGACATTCGAAAGCAAATTAACAATCTTATTCATTTATTTGAATCTCAAAATAATAAGGAAATCGTACAACAAATGAAAAAGATTGTTCCAGAATTCTTAAGTAAAAACTCAATGTATGAAATACTAGATCAAAAAAATTAAGCCTGCGCATTAGGACCTAGATTCATGGGAATACCCATAGCATCTATATCCTTTATTTCACCATGCATAGATTCAAATTTTTTCACATTATCAATTAATGCTTTCATTAATCGCTTTGCATGTTGAGGAGTAAGAATAATTCGTGACTTCACCTTTGCCTTTGGAACGCCAGGCATCATACGCACAAAATCAATAACAAACTCTGATGGAGAATGAGTAATAATTGCCAAATTTGAATACGTACCTTCAGATATTTCTTCTGGAAGTTCAATATTCAATTCATTTGGATTTGGGTTTGGGTTTGGTTTTTTATTATCAGCCATATCAAATTGGTTTTTAAAAAGAAAGGTGCATTCTCACGCACCCTCCTTTATTTATTATTTAGTATCTATTCGGTAATAGGCTCATTAGAAACCTCTTCTTCTTTTTTGATTTGGAGTGCTTCTAAATCTTCCTTATTTCCAACAATTAGCTTTTCATATTCACGTAAGCCAGTACCAGCTGGAATCTTATGGCCAACAATTACGTTTTCCTTAAGACCTAGCAAGTTATCACGCTTAGCATTAACAGCAGCTTCTGTAAGAACCTTAGTAGTTTCTTGGAAAGAAGCAGCAGAGATAAAACTCTTAGTCTGCAATGATGCTTTTGTAATTCCTTGAAGAACCTGACGTGCTGTAGCTGCCTTAGCATCGCGTGCATCAGCAGGAACTAAATCACGTCGCTTCAAACTGGAATTCTCATCACGCAACTTACGCGCACTAATAATCTGACCGGCTCTTAAACCCGAGTCTCCAGGTTCAACAATAACTTTCTTACCGTAAATCCAATCGTTTTCCTCAGTAAAATCAATTTTATTGACAACTTCGTTTTCTAAGAAACGAGTATCACCTGGATCTTCAATCTCAACTTTACGCATCATCTGACGAACAATCACTTCAAAGTGTTTATCATTAATCTTCACACCTTGCAAACGATAAACCTCCTGAACCTCATTCACAATATACTCCTGAACCTTAGTAGGCCCTTTAATAGCAAGAATACTTGCGGGAGTTAATGCACCTTCGGATAAGGAAGTACCTGATTTTACAAAATCATTTTCCTGAGCTAAAATCTGCTTCGAAGTAGAAATTAGATATTTCTTCTGCTCACCAGTTTTTGAGGTAATAATAACCTCACGATTACCACGTTTAAGCTTTTTACTAAACGAAACAACACCATCAATTTCAGCTACAACAGCTGGATCTGAAGGATTTCGTGCTTCAAATAATTCTGTAACTCGAGGCAAACCTCCAGTAATATCACCACCCTTACCAACAGCACGAGGGATTTTTACTATAATATCACCTGCTTTAATCTTCTCATCTTCATTTACAAAGATACGAGCACCTACAGGAATATCATAACTTCTAATTACTGACCCATCCTTAGCAATAATGTTGACAATTGGATTCTTCGATTTTATACGAGAATCGATAATAACTTTCTCTTGATATCCAGTTTGCTCATTCGATTCAACACGGAAAGTATGACCTTCAACAATATTTTCGAAAGCAACCTTTCCTTCAGTTTCAGAGATAATCTGAGCATTATAAGGATCCCATTCACAAATTAAATCACCTTTCTTAACATCATCATCTGGGTTAAAATACAGTTTCGAACCGTAAGGGATTTGGTCAGAAACCAAAACAACACCAGTTTTCTTATCAATGATACGCATCTCTGCTGAACGACCAATAACTATTTTATATTCCTCGCCTTCAGAATCTTTATAATCTACATAGCGAAGTTCATCCATCTTAAGATTACCCTCAAACTTTGTCATTATACTTGCAGCAACTGCAACATTTGAGGCAGTACCTCCAACGTGGAATGTACGTAGTGTCAACTGTGTTCCTGGCTCACCAATCGACTGAGCAGCAATAACTCCAACTGTTTCACCTTTCTGAACCATCCGACCTGTGGCAAGATTTCTTCCATAACACTTAGCGCAAACACCTTTTTTTGATTCACACGTAAGTACTGAACGAATCTCAATTTGTTCAATCGATGAATCTTCAATCGCCTGTGCAAGCTCTTCATTTAGTTGAGTGCCTGATGTAGCTATTAACTCACCAGTTTGTGGGTGGTAAATATCATGTAAACATGTACGTCCTAATAATCGATCATAAAGAGATTCTACAATCTCCTCGTTACGTTTCAATGCACCAACTACTAAACCACGTAAAGTTCCACAATCACGTTCCGAGATAATAACATCTTGAGCTACATCAACCAAACGACGAGTAAGATATCCCGCATCAGCAGTTTTCAAAGCTGTATCTGCAAGTCCCTTACGTGCACCGTGAGTAGAAATAAAGTACTCAAGTATTGTCAACCCTTCCTTAAAGTTTGAAAGAATTGGATTTTCAATAATCTCAGCCCCTTTAGCTGATGATTTTTGAGGCTTAGCCATCAAACCACGCATACCTGATAACTGACGAATCTGTTCTTTAGATCCACGAGCACCAGAATCAAGCATCATATAAACAGCATTGAATCCCTGACGGTCTGATGAAATCTCTCTCATTAGAGTATCTGTTAAGCGGGAGTTTGTATGTGTCCAAATATCGATAATTTGATTGTATCTTTCATTGTTTGTGATGAAACCCATATTATAGTTTTGAGTTACCTCATCAACCTTTTCGTTAGCATCAGCAATCAATTTCTCTTTAATAGTAGGAATGATAATATCACCTAAATTAAATGATAAACCACCATCATATGCATTACGAAATCCAAGAGTCTTTATATCGTCTAAGAAGTCTGCAGTTATTTTATTATTAGTTTTCTTCAAAAGTTTTCCAATAATATCACGCAATGATTTTTTTGTCAACAGTTCATTAATAAAGCCGAATCCTTCTGGAACATATTGGTTGAAAATAACACGTCCAACGGTTGTTTCAATAATTCGAACATCATTTTTATCTCCAGTACCATCAGGATCAGTAATTCGAACCTTAATAATGGCATGTAGATTGACTTGGCCTTCATTATGTGCTATAATAATCTCCTCTGGAGAATAGAAAGTCATTCCTTCTCCTTTAATAGGGTACTCAGGAGTATCTCTACGCTCTTTTGTCATATAATAAAGTCCCAAAACCATATCCTGAGAAGGAACAGCGATTGGAGCTCCATTAGCTGGATTCAAAATATTATGAGAAGCTAACATTAATATCTGTGCTTCTAAAATAGCTGCATGTCCTAAAGGTACATGAATCGCCATTTGGTCACCATCAAAGTCAGCATTAAATGCCGAGCAAACTAATGGGTGAAGTTGAATAGCTTTACCTTCAATCAATTTTGGTTGGAATGCCTGAATACCCAAACGGTGCAATGTAGGCGCACGGTTAAGTAATACAGGATGCCCTTTTAACACGTTTTCCAAAATATCCCAAACAACAGGATCTTTACGATCCACAATTTTCTTAGCAGACTTCACTGTCTTTACAATACCTCGCTCAAGCAACTTACGGATAATAAATGGTTTGAAAAGCTCTGAGGCCATTCCTTTTGGAAGTCCACACTCATTCAGTTTCAAATCGGGACCTACTACAATAACCGAACGACCTGAATAGTCAACACGCTTACCTAAAAGGTTTTGACGAAAACGACCTTGCTTACCTTTTAAGCTATCACTCAAAGATTTCAAAGCACGGTTTGAATCAGATTTAACAGCACTTGCTTTTCTTGAATTATCAAATAAAGAATCAACGGCTTCCTGTAGCATACGCTTCTCATTACGAAGAATAACATCAGGAGCTTTAATCTCTATCAGTCGCTTCAAACGATTATTTCTAATAATCACACGACGATATAAGTCATTCAAATCAGAGGTTGCAAATCGACCACCATCCAAAGGTACTAATGGACGTAATTCAGGTGGAATTACTGGAACCACTTTTACAATCATCCATTCTGGACGATTCTCAGTACGAGTGTTAGCATCACGAAATGCCTCAACTACTTTAAGACGCTTCAAAGCATCAGCTTTACGCTGTTGTGAAGTTTCGTTATTCGCTTTATCTCTTAATGTATATGATAACTCATCTAATTTCAAATTCATAAGCAAATCATGAACCGCCTCAGCACCCATCTTTGCAATAAATTTATTTGGATCACTATCATCTAAAAACTGATTATCTGTAGGTAGAGCATCAATAATATCAAAATATTCGTCTTCGGTAAGGAAGTCCAAATAATTAACACCATCAGCTTCTTTAATACCTGGTTTAATCACCACATATTTCTCATAATAGATAATTGTATCTAGTTTTTTGGTTTGAATACCCAAAAGGGCTCCCATTTTATTTGGAAGTGTACGGAAAAACCAAATATGAGCTACAGGAACAACTAGTTTAATATGTCCCATACGCTCACGACGTACCTTTTTCTCAGTAACCTCGACACCACAGCGATCACAAACGATTCCTTTATAACGAATACGTTTATATTTACCGCAATGACATTCGTAATCTTTTACAGGGCCGAATATCCGCTCACAAAATAAACCATCACGTTCGGGTTTATATGTCCTGTAATTGATTGTTTCTGGCTTCAATACCTCACCACTTGATTTCTCCAGAATCATTTCTGGAGATGCCAAACTAATGGTTATTGAAGAAAAATTACTTCTTTCTGTTGAAAATTTTCTAAAAGCCATATATCATGCTTATTAATGATAATACAAATTATTAACTTACTACCCTAAGGCATTTAATCAAATTGGATATTCAGACCCAATCCATTTAATTCATGAACCAATACGTTGAAAGACTCAGGGATTCCAGGTTCTGGAAACTCTTGGCCTTTAACGATAGCTTCATAAGCCTTAGCTCTACCTACAACGTCGTCAGACTTAATTGTAAGAATTTCTTGAAGAATATTGGCGGCACCAAATGCTTCAAGAGCCCAAACCTCCATCTCACCAAAACGCTGGCCTCCAAACTGAGCTTTACCACCCAGAGGTTGCTGTGTAATTAATGAATAAGGTCCGATAGAACGGGCGTGCATCTTATCGTCAATTAAATGGTGAAGTTTAATCATATAAATTATTCCAACCGTTGCTGGTTGATCAAACTGACGTCCTGTTTCACCATCAATAAGGTGAATTTTACCATTATGAGGAAGTCCAGCCTCATCCATATATCCGTTAATCTGATCTAATGTTGCACCATCAAAAATAGGAGAAGCAAACTTCAGTCCCAGCTCTTTTCCAGCCCAACCTAATACAGTTTCGTAAATCTGCCCAAGGTTCATACGTGAAGGTACACCTAATGGATTCAATACGATATCTACAGGTGTTCCATCCTCAAGAAATGGCATATCTTCTTGGCGAACAATACGGGCAACAATACCTTTGTTACCATGACGACCAGCCATTTTATCACCTACTTTAAGTCTACGCTTCTTGGCTATATACACTTTAGCAAGCTTCACAATTCCTGCAGGCAGTTCATCACCAACAGTCAATACGAATTTTCTACGATTAAAATCTCCTAGAATCTCTTTATACTTACTATTAAAATTATAAATCACCTGGCGAATAATCTCATTCTTTACTTTATCGGTAGTCCATTTGTTTGGATTAATATTAATATAATCCTCAACAGCTATCAACACCTTTTGATTAAACTTGACTTTCTTTGGTATTATAATCTCTTTATAATTATTAGTCACCCCTTGCGAAGTCTTTCCGTTAACCAATACCAAAAGTTTATCTATTAACTTCGCCTTTAATTCAGCGTACTTAGTATCAAACTCTAGCTGTAATACTTCAATTTCCTCCTTCTCCTTGGATTTTGAACGTCGATCTTTAACTGCGCGTGCAAATAACTTCTTATCAATTACCACTCCTCGTAAAGAAGGTGAAGCTTTTAATGAAGCATCTTTCACATCACCAGCCTTATCACCAAAGATAGCTCTCAATAATTTCTCTTCAGGTGTAGGATCTGTTTCTCCCTTAGGAGTAATTTTGCCAATAAGAATATCTCCTTCTTTTACCTCTGCACCTATTCGAATTAAACCATTCTCGTCCAAATCTTTCGTTGCTTCAGCACTAATATTAGGGATATCACTTGTTAACTCCTCAACGCCACGTTTTGTATCACGTACTTCAAGGGTATATTCATCTATATGTACCGAAGTAAAAATATCTTCGCGAACTACTCTCTCAGAAATTACAATCGCATCTTCAAAGTTATAACCTTTCCATGGCATAAATGCCACTTTAAGGTTACGACCTAAAGCTAATTCTCCATCTTTAGTTCCATAACCTTCTGTAAGGATTTGCCCTTTTTCAATTTTCTGTCCAATACGAACAGTTGGCTTAATATTTACTGAAGTATTTTGATTCGTTCTCTTAAACTTTGTCAATTGATATTCAGTTGTTTCTCCGTCGAAACTAATTAAACGATCAGTATCAGTACGATTATATCGTATAACAATTCTTGTTGCATCAGCATATTCAACATAACCATCAGCTTCTGCAATAAAGTTGGTCCTTGAATCTATTGCTGCAGGCAACTCTAGGCCAGTTCCAACAATTGGGGCTTCAGGCTGCATCAAAGGTACTGCCTGACGCATCATATTGGATCCCATCAAAGCACGGTTTGCATCATCATGCTCCAAGAAAGGAATCAATGATGCAGCAATAGATGCAATCTGATTGGATGCAACATCCATTAAATCAACTTGTTTTTTGTCAATAATTGGATAATCTGCTATTTGACGAACCTTAATTTTATCTTTTAAAAGGTTACCATCCTCAGCAAATTTAATTTTGGAGTGAGTAATTAGTTTATCACCTTCTTCCTCTGCTGTAATATATACTAAACCATCTTCCAACTGCACTTTACCTTCTTCCACTTTAATATATGGTGTTTCAATAAATCCAAGATGATTAATCTGAGCATACACCGCCAATGAAGAAATCAGTCCAATATTTGGGCCCTCTGGTGTTTCAATTGTACAAAGACGACCATAGTGAGTATAGTGAACATCTCGAACCTCAAAACCAGCACGCTCACGAGAAAGACCACCTGGTCCAAGAGCAGAAATACGACGTTTGTGCGTGATTTCTGACAAAGGATTGGTTTGATCCATAAATTGAGACAACTGATTTGTACCAAAGAAGGAATTAATAACTGAAGATAATGTCTTAGCATTAATTAAGTCAATTGGCGTAAATACCTCATTATCACGAACGTTCATACGTTCACGAATTGTACGAGCCATACGAGCCAATCCCACACCAAATTGGTTATGTAATTGCTCACCTACGGTACGAACACGACGATTACTCAAGTGATCAATATCATCTACTTCAGTTCTCGCATTGATTAATTTAATCAAGTGCTTTATGATTTCAATAATATCGCCATTAGTTAATATTTTAATTTCTGGATCTACATCCAGACTAAGTTTCTTATTTATCTTATAACGTCCCACATCTCCCAAATCGTAACGACGATCCGAAAAGAAAAGGTTGTTAATTATACTTCTTGCAGTTTCCTCATCAGGAGGATCGGCATTCCTTAACTGACGATATATATATTCTACAGCCTCTTTTTCAGAGTTAGAAGGATCCTTTTGCAATGTATTGAAGATAATCGAAAAGTCATTGGCTTCATGTTCTTCTTTATGAAGAATAATGGTTTTGGTACCGGAGTCAATAATATCTTGGATATGTGATGACTCAAGAACTACCTCACGATCAACAATCACCTCTGTACGCTCGATAGAAACAACCTCACCAGTATCTTCATCAACAAAATCTTCAACCCATGAGCGAAGAACTTTTGCTGCTAAACGGCGACCCAAAACTCTTTTTAATCCTGCCTTACTAACCTTAATTTCATCAGCCAAATCAAATATCTCAAGAATATCTTTATCACTCTGAAAACCGATAGCTCTAAGTAAAGTAGTAACTGGCAATTTCTTTTTACGATCTATATAAGCATACATGACATTATTAATGTCAGTTGCAAATTCTATCCACGAACCTTTAAAAGGGATAATACGTGCGCTGTACAACTGTGTACCATTTGCATGACGGCTTGTCCCAAAGAATACACCTGGAGAACGGTGAAGTTGTGATACAACCACACGTTCAGCTCCATTCACACAAAAAGTTCCTTTCGGTGTCATATAAGGGATCATTCCCAAATACACATCTTGGATTTTAGTTTCAAAATCCTCATGTTCAGGATCTGTACAATACAATTTTAGTTTCGCTTTAAGAGGTACACTATAAGTTAAACCTCTTTCTAAGCATTCTTCGATCGAGTATCTTGGAGGGTCGACAAAATAGTCGAGAAACTCCAAAACAAAATTATTTCGCGTGTCGGTAATTGGAAAATTCTCGTCGAAAACTTTATACAAACCTTCGTTTGATCGGTTTTCTGGAGTAGTTGCCAATTGGAAGAAATCTCTAAAAGATTTCAACTGAATATCAAGAAAATCTGGATAATCAATATGCACCGGTGCGGACGCAAAATTAATTCTCTTATTATTGTTAATTGATGTCAATGTATGAAAGTTTTGGTAAGTGAAAAAAAAACGATTTAATTATACAGGTATTTATACAGTCAAAGACCTTGCCCCCGCAAATGCGGGGGAAGGTCTATGCAATTAATTGTATATAATTAATCTTCTTACTTAACTTCAACCTCTGCTCCTGCTTCTTCTAGTTGAGTTTTAAGTGCTTCAGCTTCATCCTTAGATACCGCTTCTTTGATTGCTGCTGGTGCAGAATCTACAAGACCTTTAGCCTCTTTAAGGCCTAGACTAGTTAATTCTTTTACCAATTTAACAACTGCTAGTTTGGATGTTCCTGCTGCTTTTAAGATTACATCGAATTCAGTTTGCTCTTCCTCAGCTGCTGCTTCTCCACCTGCTGCTGGGCCTGCTACTGCAACAGCTGCTGCTGCTGGTTCGATACCATACTCGTCTTTTAAAATCTCAGCTAACTCATTAACCTCTTTTACTGTCAAGTTAACTAACTGTTCTGCGAAAGCTTTTAAATCTGCCATCTTTATTCTATTTTATGTCCCATGGGGACGGTTTAAAATTGTTTACTTATTTATTATAATTCAAAAAAAACTATTCTGATCTTTCAGATAATGTTTTAACAAGACCTGCGATAGTTCCACCTCCAGAAGACTGAAGTGCAGAAATAACATTTTTAGCAGGCGATTGTAACAGTCCTATGATATCACCAATAAGTTCGTTTTTAGATTTAATGTTGGCTAAAAATTCTAAATTCTCGGCTCCAACATAACACATCTCTTCAACGTAAGCTCCTTTGAGCTCAGGTTTTTCAGCTTTGTGCTTCTTAGTAAAATCTTTGATTAAACGAGCTGGTACATTACCAGTATCGGTAAACATCAGGGCTGTATTCCCTTTTAATACATCATATAGATCATCAAAGTCTTTCTCAACCTTTTCCATTGCTTTACGAAGCAATGTATTCTTTACAACTTCAAGTTTTACACCTTTGCTAAAGCAATAGCGACGTAAATCACTTGTTTGAACTGCGTCCAAACCAGAGATATCGGTCACATAGAAGATTTCACTCTCCTTTAATTGCTCAACTAGAGTGTCTATTAGTTGTGTTTTATCAGCTTTTTTCATAGTGAATATGCTAAAAGGTTAAAAAAATTGTGATTAAAGTGATTTGACATCAATTCGAACTCCCATACTCATAGTGCTTGAAATAAAAGTACTCTTCATATAGGTGCCTTTTGCCGCTGGTGGTTTCATCTTTATCACTGTATTAATTAGCTCGCTTGCATTTTCAACAAGTTGCTCTACACTGAATGAAGTTTTACCAACTGCAGCATGGATTATACCAAATTTATCAACCTTAAAGTCGATTTTTCCAGCTTTAACCTCGTTTACTGCTCGAGCGATGTCCATAGTAACAGTACCAGTTTTTGGATTCGGCATTAGACCGCGAGGTCCAAGAATTCGTCCAAGGGCACCTACTTTAGGCATCACACTAGGCATTGTAATAACGACATCGATATCAGTCCAACCGCCTTTTATCTTTTGGATATATTCATCCAAACCAACATAATCAGCTCCTGCTGCTTTAGCTTCTTCCTCTTTATCAGGAGTACAAAGCACTAAAACCTTTTTCGTTTTACCAGTACCATGAGGTAATGTGATTGAACCACGTACCAATTGGTTGGCTTTACGAGGGTCTACACCTAAACGAATGTCTAGATCTACCGATGCGTCAAACTTAGTAGTAGTAACTTGTTTCATCACTTCTACAGCTTCTTGAATCGAGTAGGCTTTATCCTTGTCGAGTTTTGCTAAAACGTCTTTACGTTTCTTACTTAATTTAGCCATTTTAATAATTTAATTGTTAATTTTATGCAGATGGAAAATCACCTTTTACAACGATTCCCATACTTCGAGCTGTTCCAGCTACCATTCGCATTGCTGATTCAACTTTAAAAGCATTTAAGTCTACCATTTTTGCTTCGGCGATAGTTCTTACTTGATCCCAAGTAATAGTTTTCACCTTAACACGGTTTGGTTCTGCTGAACCTTTTTTTAACTTAGCAGCTTCTAATAATTGAACGGCAACAGGTGGAGTTTTAATGATAAATTCAAAAGATTTATCTTTGAAAACAGTAATGATCACAGGTAAAACCTTACCGGCTTGATCCTGAGTACGAGCATTAAACTGCTTACAAAACTCCATAATATTAACACCCTTAGCTCCCAATGCGGGACCTACAGGTGGCGATGGATTTGCGGCACCCCCTCTAATCTGCAATTTTATTAATCCGCTTATTTCTTTTGCCATTTTCTTAAATGTTAAAGATTTGAAATTAATTCTATTTACTCTTTGTAACCTAAAAGTAAATATTTACTCTTTTTCAACTTGCATGAATCCCAATTCCAATGGTGTTTTTCTTCCGAATATTTTAACCATCACTTTCAACTTTTTCTTCTCTTCATTTATCTCTTCGATAATACCAGAAAAACTATTGAAAGGACCATCAATTACGGTAACTGTTTCGCCAACGATATAAGGAATATTTACATACTCACCTTGCTCCGCTAACTCATCAACTTTACCGAGGATTCGGTTCACTTCGGCAGGACGTAGTGGAAGCGGTTGCCCGCCGCGTACACCTCCTAGAAACCCTATCACATTCGGAACTTCCTTTAACATGTGTGGAACCTCACCAACCATTACAGCTTCAATGAGTACGTATCCCGGAAAATAATTACGCTCTTTACTAATTTTCTTTCCTTTCCGAATTTGGTAAACCTTTTCAGTAGGAATTAAAACTTTCGAGATGTATTTTTCGTAACCAAGGCGTCGAATTTCACTTTCGATATATTCTTTTACCTTAGCCTCTTTGCCACTAATGGCTCGGATTACATACCATTTTTTTTCTTGTCCACTCATTGATAATTAACCTTAAAATTGGGTTAAATTGAAAAATTGCATCTATATAAAATTAGAACATTTGGTAAAACACTTCCAGTGCATTTTTAAACATCATATCCATCATAAACACTACAAGTGCTATAATTAGGGAAGCAATGGATACTACGATTGCACTGTTCTGCAACTCAGCCCACGTAGGCCAAGAAACTTTGTGAACCAATTCTTCGTAACTTTCTTTAATATAATCAACTACTTTTGCCATAGTATTTTTATCTAATATGCACGGGTGGTAGGACTCGAACCCACGACTCCTGGTTTTGGAGACCAGAGCTCTACCAACTGAGCTACACCCGTATTACAAATTACATAAGCTGTAAAAAGGCAGCTCGATTATATTCGAGCCACCCTAAAGCTTATCTAACTTAAATTACCTTATATTAATTCAGTAACCTGTCCAGCACCTACTGTACGACCACCTTCACGAATCGCGAAACGTAAACCTTTGTTCATTGCGATTTCACTGTGCAACTCTACTTCAATAGTTAAATTATCACCAGGCATTACCATCTCTACTCCATCAGGAAGCATGATCTCACCAGTTACGTCAGTTGTACGGAAGTAAAACTGAGGACGGTATTTATTATGAAATGGAGTGTGACGTCCACCTTCTTCTTTCTTAAGGATATAAACCTCTGCGTTGAACTTAGCGTGAGGAGTAACTGATCCAGGCTTAGCGATAACCATACCACGACGGATTTCGTTTTTGTCAATACCACGAAGTAAAAGACCAACGTTATCACCTGCTTCACCACGATCCAAAATCTTACGGAACATTTCAACACCAGTAACTACTGATTTTAATTTCTCAGCACCCATACCAATGATATCAACACCCTCACCTGAGTTTATTATACCACTTTCGATACGTCCAGTTGCAACAGTTCCACGACCCGTAATTGAGAATACATCCTCAACAGGCATTAGGAAGTCCTTATCAACATCACGAATAGGAAGTTCAATCCAAGTATCAACAGCTTCCATTAATTCAGTGATCTTTTCCATCCACTTAGGCTCTTTATTCAAAGCACCAAGTGCAGATCCCTGAATAATAGGTGTGTTATCACCATCAAACTTATAAAAGTCAAGTAATTCACGGATTTCCATTTCAACAAGTTCTAACAACTCTTCGTCGTCAACCATGTCAACTTTATTCATAAAAACAACCATTCTAGGTACACCTACTTGGCGTCCTAAAAGGATGTGCTCGCGAGTCTGAGGCATTGGACCGTCAGTTGCAGCAACAACTAAGATAGCACCGTCCATTTGAGCAGCACCAGTAACCATGTTCTTTACATAGTCAGCGTGACCAGGACAGTCAACGTGAGCGTAATGACGATTAGCAGTAGTATATTCTACGTGAGCAGTATTAATTGTAATACCTCTCTCTTTCTCCTCAGGAGCGTTATCAATTGCGTCAAAGTCTTTAACTTCAGAAAGACCTTGTTCTGCTAAAACAACAGTGATAGCAGCAGTCAGAGTAGTTTTACCGTGGTCAACGTGACCAATAGTACCGATGTTAACGTGTGGTTTCGACCGATCAAAATGTTCTTTAGCCATTATTAAATATATTTAAGTTAAATAAAAGATTAATTTCTAATTCAAAATTTACAGAGCTGTTGATGAGATTTGAACTCATGACCTCTTCCTTACCAAGGAAGTGCTCTACCCCTGAGCTACAACAGCTTATACAAAAAAAGAGCGGGAAACCGGGCTCGAACCGGCCACCTACAGCTTGGAAGGCTGTCGCTCTACCAAATGAGCTACTCCCGCTTAAGTTTTTTATGAGAACGAAGGCGGTTCTCAAAAGCTATTGCAACCTGTTCCAAGAGCCTTGGAACAGCCTTCTAGTAGTGGGGAGAGGAGGATTCGAACCTCCGAAGTCTAAGACAACAGATTTACAGTCTGCCCCGGTTGGCCACTTCGGTATCTCCCCAATATTTTAGAACTTGAGCCGATGGACGGATTCGAACCGCCGACCGGCTGATTACAAATCAGCTGCTCTGACCAACTGAGCTACATCGGCTTGTCTCAAAATTCTATATCTAAGCTCCTATAAGAACAAATGCAAACCCTCTCTGTAAAAAGGTCTGCAAATGTACTAAACATAATCTAACTACCAAATATTATTTTAATAAAATTTGTAATTATTATCACACATATATTCAACTATTTGGAATCCAATATAATATTATTTTGATCTAAGCTTTTCTTTATGCCTAATCAGCTGTTTTCTTAGTGCATCTACGGCTAAATCGGTAGCTTCTTCAAATGATTTACACTGCTTTTTGGCATATAAACCATTTCCGGGCACGCCTAATTGAATCTCTGCGATCTTATTTTCACGCCCCTCATCCTTGTCAACTTTCAATGTAACTTCTGCTGCATTGATATTGTCAAAAAGCTGATATAACTTTCCTACTTTATTAGTAATAAAATCATCAAGTTTTTGATCTGTCTTAAAATGTAATGAATTAATTTTAACGTTCATATTTACCTCCTTAAATTTAAGCCTTTGGATGGGCTTGTTTATAAACATGTTTTAATTTCTCTATTGAATTGTGTGTATAAACTTGGGTTGCCGACAAGCTTGAATGTCCGAGAATCTCTTTAATTGCGTTCAGGTCAGCTCCTTTGTTTAACATATGTGTAGCGAATGTGTGACGTATTACATGTGGACTCCTTTTCTTTATTGTTGTGACGAGACTAAGATAGTAATTTATTATACGGTACACATATTTATTATAAATTTTTTTTCCTTTTGTACCAATAAAGAAATAACTATCATCTATTGATGTCTCATCCTTATTAAAACTTTCTTTCTTTACCTTATTATATAGGTGTAAACTTTCTTTTAGATTATCACTCATTGGGATAATACGTTCCTTATTTCTTTTCCCAAGCACTTTTAACTGCCCCTGATACCAATCTATATCTTTTGCATGCAAGTTTACCAACTCCGAAACACGCATACCAGTTCCATATAGCAATTCAGCTATAGCTTTTGACAAAATACCTTTATAATTATTCTCAAATAAATCTTCATTAAACAATTTCTCCATATTATCTTCCTCTACAAAAATAGGCAGAAGTTTGGGAGTTTTAAGCAGCTTGATAGTAGAAGCTGGATTATTTTCGACTGAACCTCTCGATTTTTGATATTTATAGAAAGATCTTAGAGTCGTGATTTTTCTATTAATACTTCTCTTAGAAATATGATTATTTGAAAGTTGAACTACCCATGATCTAATGTGAGAAAAATCGCAATGGAGAATCTCTAAATCAAATTTATTTTCTATAAACTCTACAAATTGTCGTAAGTCTATTTCATATGAGCGTGTAGTATATACCGAATACCGTTTCTCATATTTTATATAATCAATGTATTGCTCAATCTCTTGCATAAAAAAAGGCTTTCCCAAAATCACACCATAAAGATAGTGTTTTTTTTTGGAAAAGCCCCTCGCAAATTAATCAATCTTACCTTTAAATCTCGGCAGCTTGACGTAATCCCTGAACATAAATAGCTTTTAACTTCTGCTCACGGCGTACTACCGACGGCTTAGTGTACTTCTGACGAGCACGTAATTCCTTCACTGTTCCTGTTTTTTCAAACTTCCTTTTCAACTTCTTAAGCGCTCTGTCAATGTTCTCGCCTTCTTTTACTGGTACGATAATCATAATAATACGTTCCTTTCTATTAAAATTAATATTTATTTTGGGCCGCAAAGATACGTTATTTTTCTATTCGATTAGGATACTAAGTTATTTCAATAATATAATTCTCAAAATATTCCTTTGCCAAACAGAAATAAAGATTGAACTACCCAAGTCATTACCTCATAACTTATTTGCAATGATTAATCCTTATTTAGATAGCATTTATTACAAACTATTGATGAATTATGAATTTTTCAAAATAAAAACAAAGTTATCAAAACAACATTCAATGTTTTTTTTACCAAACAAATTTGGAAGTAAGAGTAAAATAATATACTTTT
>Ga0164315_10000212_pt1 | contig 37287 bp, 40 predicted proteins | sample GuaBasSedimGuay6_FD_113737 | JGI IMG/M metagenome (GOLD analysis project Ga0164315, IMG submission 113737) | Subseafloor sediment microbial communities from Guaymas Basin, Gulf of California, Mexico - Guay6, Core 4569-2, 0-3 cm | ecosystem: Environmental > Aquatic > Marine > Hydrothermal vents... | reverse complement strand
TTGATAGTTGATAGTTGATAGTTGAGTGTTGAGTGATACGCCGCGATTGTGTAAGAGGGCTTTCCAGGACACGCTACAAGCACATCCATGTGCGCTCGGGCTCGGCCATCCATGGCCTCACACGGTCCTGAAAAGCCCTCTTACACAACCGCGGCTCGCTAATGTCCACACCCGCTGCGGATTCGACGGCACCAAACCAAACCACGCCTATTCAGCGTAAATTGTCTGCACCCCATCCGTAGTGCCAAGCAAAAGAACATCCGCCGGCTTCAGCGCAAACAGCCCGTTGGTCACCACCCCGGTAATATTGTTGATCTTCTCCTCAGTCGCCAACGGCTGGGGAATGGAGAAGTTGTACACATCCAGGATGACATTGCCGTTGTCGGTTACCACGCCCTCCCGGTAGATCGGGTCGCCGCCCAGCTTGACCAGTTCGCGGGCCACGTGGCTACGCGCCATGGGGATAACCTCCACCGGTAACGGGAACTGCCCCAGGGTATGTACCAGTTTGCTCTCATCCGCTATACAGATAAATTCCTCCGCCACCGCCGTCATGATTTTCTCCCGGGTCAGCGCCGCCCCGCCGCCCTTGATCAACTGTAAAGCCGCGTTGCACTCGTCGGCGCCGTCGATATAAAAGTCCACCTGGTCCACCGTGTTAAGCTCGTACACCACAATACCGTGGCTTTTCAGGCGCGCGGCGGAGGCCTCCGAGCTGGCCACCGTGGCATTGATCAGGCCCTTGATGCCCGCCAGAGCGTCGATGAAAAGATTGGCGGTGGAGCCGGTGCCTATGCCCAGTACCGTATTGCTTTCGAGTTTGGGTCGGATACATGCCAGCGCCGCATCCGCGACGGCCTGCTTCATCTCGTCCTGGGTCATGTGCTGTCCTGTGGGGTTTTGGTGGGTGGACGCCTGCCATTATAGGGCAGTGATCACGGGAAATACCACGATAGCGGGCTGAAAAACCGGCGCGGCTCCATTAAGGCAGGCCGGGCCATCCACTTTTTGGGATTAAGCCTGGATGCGCGGGTCTACGATGTCGCCTATGGGCGGATTCTGTTGGGAGTGCAAGTAGCAAAAAACGAACATTGGGAATTCGAGCAGGTGCTGGATCAGATCAACTTCTGGTACCAGGAAGAAACCGATAATAGCGCCTATCAACTCTATCTCGGCAGAAGAGGTGCCTGATCTGGAAAAAAGTCAGGAATCATGGGGTCTATGGGGTTTTCTTTTACTTCGCCCTGATATAGAATTTTCTTGAAGTTGTGAAATAATTACAAAAATTAGTAGTTATGTTTATGGCGTGTGTTATGACGTGTGTAATGAGGTCAGGTTCCTTAGAAAACCAGCCTTGTTTTTGGCGAGAGAAATTTAAAGTGAAGCGTAAACCGGACTTTTTGCTGATTCTGATGGCGGTCTTTGGGATGGGTGTGCTTGTCACGTTGATTCTTCCCATGGCAAATAACTCGGTTGCCGCCCCGGCATCCGAGTTACAGGCTGGCGTTATCATCCGGGATTGATCCCCGGCAGTGTCAGTTCACTCCTTGCAACAGTGCAGGGCGGCATCGGACGCAATAAAATCCATGGAAATATCCCACGCTTCCCGTGGAATGCAATCCACTTGCTGGTTGGCGTGTGCCAGCCCCACCAGTAGTGGCCCGGCAATGCCAGCCAGGGCCCGGTCGTAGAAGCCGCCGCCCATCCCCAGTCGTCCCCCCTGTAGATCCCAGCCCACCAGGGGCAAAAAAACAATATCCAGATCCTCCGCCGGGCAACGGTTGGCCTGCGCCGGTGGTTCAGGTATGCCAAAACGGTTAGTACACAGCGGACAGTCGGGTAGCCATTCAGCGAAGCCCAGGCTGTCGCCGGCTTCTATTACAGGTAGGAAAAGTTGCTTGTGCTGTGCGCGACCCAGTTCGCTCAGTGGGACGGTATCTATTTCTCCATCGGCAGGCAGGTAGAGTGCGATGCGCTGCGCAGTGGCCCAGCCCGGCAGCTCTGTGATGTGGCCTGATACTTCCTGTGCGGCCAGGTGTTGCTGATCGGCACTCAGGGCTTGCCGTCGATAACGCAATGTACTGCGCAGTTGGGCTTTGCTGAGATTGGCGTCTGGCATAAGAAGTGGGATTCCCGGCATACCGCTGACAGCACTGCCCTTGAACCCGACGGTTCAAGGTGGCGGTTCCTGCACTGTATCAGGCTTTCCGGCCAAGGCCGGACCTGCACACCAACAGTAACGAGAAACCTCCGATTAACAATTTATCGGCTCGAGGACTGTATGTCTGGCGTATAGGCCAGGGATCCAACGCAAGTATAGCCCAGATAATGCAGGGACAGTTTACTTAATTCCCATAGTGTTAACCAAGTCCCACTACTAAGGTCAGCTGATTTCCAATTGACGCAGTTGGTACAGGGCGTCGTCCAGCTTGCGATTGAGGCGCACAACCGATTCGCCACCGGGCGCGGCTGCGCCAGCGTCGGTGTGTTCAGATGCCTGCAATAATTCGTAACTGATATTGAGCGCGGCCATTACGGCGATACGCTCCAGCCCGATGACCTTGCCAGTATCCCGGATACCGCGCATTTGTTTGTCCAGGTACTTGGCGGACACGGTCAGCTCGGCCTCCTGGTCTTCCGGGCAAGCCACCTGGTACTCTTTATCCAGGATTTTTACAGTTACGGTGTGGGGGTGGCTCACTGGTGTACCTCGTCATTCATATTGTGTGCAGACGGTCAATCATAGCCTCGACCTTGGTCCGGGCCAGTTCATTTTTGTCGATGAGGTTTTGCCGCTCCTGATGCCAGCCGGCGCTGTCGGCCTTGAGCGCCTGATTTTCGCGATTCAGGTCATTGCACAGCTTGATCAGTTCATCGATCTTCTGTTCAAGCACCTTGAGTTGGTTTTCCGCCATGGAGTTATACTGTGTTAGACGTTATTGGATTCCTACTATAGTGGCGCATGGCGCTGAGGTCAACGGCACAAAATTCATAAATATCAATAGCCTGCCAAGCTTTTTACAGCTATTGGTAGAGGTGCGGAATAACTGCGCCCAGTATGGGTATCCCGGGGAGAGCATAGTATGTACGATGATTTACAGGGGAAAGTGAGGATTTTCGACTTTGACGAGTTCGCAAATCATCTGTTGGAGCAGGGTCTTGAGGCTTCGCCCTCTGAGCTGCATGGTTTTCTGTGTGGCTTACTGTCTGGTGGTGCTGCGGCCGAGCCGGAGATGGGGCTGAATGCCCTGGATCAGTCCCTGGGCCTGGTTTTGCACGGCGAGCTGGCGGACCACACCATGCAGCTTTATACGGTGACAGCAGCGGCGCTGGAGGACGAAGAATTCGACTTTCACCCCCTGTTGCCCGATGACGACGACGATATTGTCGTGCGCACCGCCGCCCTGGCCGCCTGGAGCCGGGGGTTTTTAGCGGGTTTTGCCCATATAACGGCGGGGACGGGTACAGCCCCGGTGGCACTGCCTGAGGATAGTGGCGAGATTCTCAAGGATTTTGCCAATATTGCCCAGGCCGACACGGATGAAGATGAAACCGAGGATGACGCGGAGGACAGCTATATGGAACTTGTCGAGTACCTGCGTTTTGCCACGCTCAATGTATATATGGACACTCGCGCCAGAGAGTAGCAGCATTACCGCCGGCGCGGACTGCCCGCAGTTATTGTTTTTCACCGCGTGCCCGTTAGAATAGTGGCCCGCGGGTAGCCCCAATAATACAAGCCAGAGGACATACCATGAGCCAGACTCCCAGCGAACTGAAATACGCCAGCAGCCACGAGTGGGCCCGGTTGGAGGAAGATGGCACGGTTACCGTTGGTATCACAGACCACGCCCAGGAAGCCCTGGGAGATGTGGTGTTTGTGGAACTACCTGATGTCGGCACGAGCTTGGCGGCGGCGGATGAGGCGGGGGTTGTCGAGTCGGTCAAGGCCGCATCCGATATCTACGCGCCGATTGGAGGCGAGGTCATCGCCATTAATGAGCAGTTGGAAGACGAGCCGGAGACGGTCAATTCCGACCCCTACAACGATGGCTGGTTCTACAAGCTACAACCTTCCGATACCAGTGAGCTGGATGCCCTGCTGTCTGCGCAGGACTATCAGCAGCAGTGTGAAGAGGAATAAACGTTCATCCCTTTAATCTCTCCCGGAACAGCCGGTGGTTGATCTCTTCCTGCGCAAAGGCGCCGACCGCCGCTTGCGTGGTGGGCACCTGTGGGTGTATTCCAACGAGGTGGAGACCTCGCGTTCAGCGCTGGGAAATTTTCACGCCGGTGATACGGTTTGCGTGAGAAGCGCCGATGCCAAGCTTCTGGGTTCTGCCTATATGGAGCCCCAGGCACTGATCTGCGCCAGGCTATATGCGCCTGGTGAGCAGCACCCCCTGGACGAGGCGTTTTTCAGGTCGCGCCTGGAAACAGCACTGGCCGGCCGGCAGTCCGCCTTCGAAAAACCGTTCTATCGCCTGGTCTATGGCGACAGCGACACCCTGCCCGGTCTCGTTGTCGACCGCTTCGGTGATTACCTGGTGGTGCAACTCAACAATGAAGGTATAGAGCGTCACCGCGAGCCCCTGCTACAGGCTTTGATCACCACTTTAAAGCCCCGCGGCATCCTGCTGCGAGGCGACAGTCGCAGCCGGCGTGAGCAGGGCTTATCCGACGACAGCGAAGTGGTGTACGGCGATGTGCCGAGGCAGGTACCGCTGGAAGAAAACGGCGTGCAATTTCTGGCCCCGGTCTACGATGGGCAAAAAACCGGTTGGTTCTACGACCACCGCATGTCGCGTGCTCGCCTGGCCCCCTGGGTGCGGGGCAAATCCGTACTGGATGTATACAGCTACATCGGCGGCTGGGGTATTCAGGCCGCCGCCTTTGGCGCCACCGATGTATGCTGTGTGGATAGCTCCGCCCGGGCCCTGGAAGGCGTACTCGCCAATGCACGCCTCAATGATCTGGAGAGCCGGGTAACCGTGCGTCGCGGCTCAGCCAAGGAAACCATGCCGGCCATGTGCACAGATGGTCGCCAGTTCGACGTGGTAATCCTTGATCCACCGGCTTTTATCCAGCGCAAAAAAGACCTCAAGAAAGGTATTGCCGCCTACCGCCGTATCAATGAACTGGGCCTGCAACTACTGAAGTCTGGCGGCCTGCTGGTCTCGGGCTCCTGTTCCATGCATTTGTCCCGGGCCGACCTGATATCCACCATGCAGCAGGCTGCGGTGCGCGCGGGCTGTCAGTTGCGGGTGGTAGAACAGGGCGCCCAGGGGCCGGATCACCCGATTCATCCTGCCATTCCTGAGACGGAATACTTGAAAGCGATTTTTGCTCGTAAGCTTTAGCTCTACCACCAGCGCAGATCGGGGAGACGAAGACAAAATCAGCCCCGCAAAGTAATCACCGGCCAGCCTTCTGCACGGGCCCGGGCCAGCAGTGTCTCATCCGGATCCACCGCCACCGGGTTGTCCACCAGCTCCAGCAATGGCAGGTCATTATGCGAGTCGCTGTAAAAATAAGCGCCGTCCAGGGTGGTGCTCCGGCCATCCAGCCAATCGTGCAGGCGGGTGACCTTGCCTGCGTGGTAGGAAGGTATCCCGCTGGGTTCACCCGTATACAAGCCGTCCACGATTTCCACTTCACAAGCCAGAATGTCTGCCACACCCAGCGCATCCGCAATGGGTTTGGTAATAAAGTGGTTAGTGGCGGTAATGATTAAGAGCTCATGCCCCCGCTCCCGGTGATCGGCAATCAGTGCGGTGGCCTTGGGGAGCATGATGGGTTCGATCTTGCTGGCCATGAAGTCCCGGTGCCAGGTGTCCAACTCGTCCTTTGAATGCCCCTTCAGGGGGCCGAGGGCGAAGCGCAGGTAGGCGATGATATCCAGGCGGCCCGACTGGTAATCCGCATAGAATTGATCGTTGCGGGCAGCGAAATCCTCACTGTCCACCAGACCCTGTTCACAGACAAAATGACCCCATAAATAGTCGCTGTCACCACCGATCAGTGTGTTGTCCAGGTCGAAAATCGCCAGTGTCACCGTATGGGCCTCAAAGAATGGTCGGCCAGCATAGCCCGTGTGCCCCCGATAGTAAATTTCTCAGAGCTGCGAAAGTGTGGAACAATGGCCATCTAATAATGAGTGGCGCCTTGGAATGATTGATTCAGACGGCTTTCGAGCGAATGTAGGAATAGTGCTGGCCAATGATCGGGGTCAGGTATTGTGGGCCCGGCGGGTAGGCGGACGCGATGCCTGGCAGTTTCCCCAGGGCGGTATCGATCGCGGGGAATCGCCGGAGCAGGCGCTGTACCGCGAACTGCGCGAAGAGGTTGGCCTGTCGCGTGATGCGGTGGAGGTTCTTGGCTCTGCTCGAGGTTGGCTGCGCTACCGTCTGCCCCAGCGATTTATCCGCAAGGGCCAGGAACCATCGTGTATCGGGCAGAAACAGAAGTGGTTTCTACTGCGCATGCTAAAGGATGATGTCGCTGTGCAACTGGACCAGAACGACAAGCCCGAGTTCGATCAATGGCAGTGGGTCAGCTACTGGTACCCCCTGAACCAGGTAATTTCCTTTAAGCGTGAAGTTTACCGCACGGCCATGAAAGAGTTGGCCTTGCCCTTTGGTCGTCATACCGAAAAGTGGGGGGAGCGATAAACCCCTATGCTTGAAACATTGCGCCATATCGTTCAGGAGGTCAACGCAGCCGAGGGGTTGGGTGACGCCCTGCGAATCATCGTCCGGCGCGTACGCGACGCCATGGGGACAGAGGTGTGCAGTGTTTATCTGCGCGAGCCGGCCACTGGCCGTTACGTGTTTCGCGCCACCGAAGGTCTAAATCAGGATCTGGTCGATCAGGCCGGCCTTGCTGACGGAGAGGGCCTGGTGGGTCTGGTTGCGGTGCGTGGAGAGCCGGTCAATCTGGAAAATGCCGAGAGGCACCCGGATTTTTGCTTACTTCCCGGTATTGGGGAAGAGCAGTACCATGCGTTTCTCGGTGTGCCGATTATTCATCAGCGTGATGTACTGGGCGTGCTGGTGGTTCAGCAGAGCCAGCAACGCCGTTTTGACGAGAACGATGAAGCCTTTCTGATCACCATGTCAGCCCAACTGGCTGGTGTTATTGCCCACGCCCAGGTTGCCGGCGCGGTACAGGAGGAGGCATTGGCTGGGGCGGGTGCGCCGGCAAAAATCAGCGGTGTGGCCGGGGCGCCGGGTATCGCCATCGGTACCGCCGTGGTGGTATCGCCAATAGCGGATATGTACGCGGTGCCACAGCGCAAAGCGGAGAATCGGCGGCAGGAGGTGCGCGCTTTCAGGGAGGCCCTGCAATGTGTGGCTGTGGATATCCAGACTGTTGCCGACAACCTGGGGGCCGAGTTGAGCCCGGAAGATCACGCCCTGTTCGATGTCTACCTCGGTATTCTGGATGACTCCACCATAGGTGCAGAAGTGGTCGGTCTGATCAAGGCGGGACAGTGGGCCCAGGGGGCCCTGAGTCAGGTGATGATAAAGCACATTCGCCACTTCGAGCGTATGGAACACAGTTACCTGAAAGAGCGTGCCGTGGATGTGAAAGACCTGGGTACGCGAGTACTTGCTTACCTGCAAGAAGCCGACAAGCAAGAGCTGATGTACCCTGACCAGACGATTCTGATAGGAGAAGAGCTGACCGCTTCGTCTCTGGGGGAGATTCCCAGAGAGAAACTGGTCGGTCTGATTTCAGTGCGCGGCTCGGGCAACTCCCATGTCGCCATTCTGGCCCGGGCCATGGGTGTGCCCACCGTGATGGGCGCTGTAGATCTGCCCTACACCATGCTACAGGACCGCGAGCTGGTCATCGACGGTTACAACGGCGCCGTGCATCTCAACCCGCTGCCGCAAGTGAAGCGACGTTTTCAGGAAGTGGTGGATCAGGACCGGGCCCTGACCCGTGACCTGGAGTCCCTGCGGGATGAGCCCTGCGAAACCCTGGATGGCCACCGTATGCCACTGTGGGCGAATACGGGATTGATGGCGGATGTCACCCGGTCCCTGGAGCAGGGCGCCGAGGGTGTGGGGCTGTACCGTACAGAAGTGCCCTTCCTGTTGCGGGATCGCTTCCCCAGCGAAGAAGAGCAGCGACAAATCTATCGCAATCAGCTGGAGGCCTTCGCGCCGAAGCCGGTTACCATGCGTACCCTGGATATTGGTGGGGACAAGTCCCTGCCTTATTTTCCCATCGAGGAAGACAACCCCTTTCTGGGTTGGCGCGGCATCCGGGTGACCCTGGATCACCCGGAGATTTTCCTGGCCCAGGTTCGCGCCATGTTGAAGGCCAACGAGGGGCTGGGTAATTTGCGCATCATGTTGCCCATGATCTGCAATGTGTCCGAACTGGATGAGGCGCTGGATCTTATCCACCGCAGCCACCGCGAGATTCAACAGGAGGGAGTCAAAGGTGAGTTGCCGCCCATTGGTGTGATGGTGGAGGTGCCGGCGGCGGTCTACCAGGCCCGAGCCCTGGCCAGGCGGGTGGATTTCATGTCGGTGGGCAGTAATGACCTGACCCAATACCTGCTGGCGGTGGATCGTAACAATGCCCGCGTGGCGGATCTGTATCACTCTTTGCATCCGGCTGTTTTGCAGGCTCTGTGCGATGTCGTAGAGGCCGGCGCGGCCGAGGGCATACCTATCAGTATCTGCGGGGAACTGGCTGGAGACCCTGAGGGGGCTGTGCTGCTGCTGGCAATGGGCTACGATGTGCTGTCAATGAACGCCACCAGCCTGCCCAAGGTAAAAAAGGCCCTGCGCAATATCAACCTCAGTGAAGCCCGTGAGTTGTTGCGCGAAGTCATGGAGATGGAGCAGGCCGGAGCAATTCACCAGCGCATGGAACAATTTCTCACCGAACACGGCATGGAGAAATTTATACACAACCCGGTGGACTGACCAACGCGAATTCGTACTCCTGTACCTCCCGTATTTCCCCCAGCTCGTTAAAACTCAGTTCTCGCCAACTGGCCAGGCCAGCGCTGTCTGTCCACAGGGTGGTACTGGAGCGCGTGCCGTAACGCCCGGCGACGATGAACTGGCCTGACAGCAGCTGATCCATCTCACTGGCCATGCCATGCGGGTGCAGTGCGTCCAGGTCCGCCAGGCAGCGATCGCCCACCACAGTCGCCAGTGCGTCATGCGAGGGCGGCTCTGTATCCAACAGGGTTTTCAGCCGCGCCTTGCCCAGATCAACCTTGGGCCACAATGTGTCTAGTCGGGCATTGCTCAGCCCGTAGATGCCGGGCTGCAGGCGCAGCGCAGCGCGCTCCTCTGCGGGCTGGCTGTTGGTGAAATACCAGAGGCTGCTGCGGTCACCCAGCAACAGGTTGAAGCCCGCATATTCCGCCGCCTGTGCCTCTATGCCACGCAGGTAGGCCTGTGGGTCCTGTTGTCCCGTCAGGTAGTCCAATGGCAGCTCGCCACGAGAGCGCGGGGCCGCGGCTGTGCGTGACGGGTCGCGGTAGTTGGTTATAGCCGCGAAGCGGCCATCGCGAGTCATGCCCATCCATGTGCCGCCCTGGTCCAGGTCTTTGCCCGCCAGCAGTGCCGGATGCTCCGGCCAGAACTGTGACACGGCGGTGGGTCTGGCGTGAAATTCATCCCGATTGGCGGCTACCACCAGCGGATTGCGGGTGGAGGTTTGATGGGCAAAGATCAGCAAACACATAACATCTAATCCGGCGGGTTAGGGAATCAATTGTGAAACGCCACGGGGTGGATGATAATACCGTTTTTGCATCCCGATTACTTGTGCCGGCCAACATTTGCCGGTGTTTCTATCAGGCACTTACTGACACGCAACTATGCTGACTTACCCTCAATTAGACCCGGTCGCGATCTCCCTGGGCCCGGTGAAAGTCCACTGGTATGGGCTGGCTTATCTGGCCGGCCTGGCCTTCGCCTGGTGGTTCGCGGTGCGCCGCACCCGTCGCCCCTGGTCTGCGGTGCGACGAGAGCAGGTGGACGACCTCATTTTTTACGCCGCTCTGGGGGTGATTCTGGGCGGCAGGTTTGGCTACGCGCTGTTTTACGGCGGCGACAAACTGGTACAGGACCCGACCTGGTTGTTGCGTGTGTGGCAGGGCGGCATGTCTTTCCACGGTGGGTTTCTGGGGGTGCTGATCGCGATGTACCTGTTTGCCCGCCGCCGACACATTGTGTTTGGCTCGCTGATGGACTTTGTCGCGCCACTGGTGCCCCTGGGCCTGGCCTTTGGTCGGCTGGGAAATTTTATTGGCCAGGAGTTGTGGGGCCGGCCCAGTGAGGTGGCGTGGGCCATGGTGTTTCCCCGGGACCCCCTGCAACTTGCCCGGCACCCATCACAGCTGTACCAGTTTGCCCTGGAAGGTGTGTTGTTGTTTTTTATCCTGATGTGGTTTTCATCCCGGGAGCGACCCACCTGGGCGGTTGCCGGGGTGTTTTCCCTCGGTTACGGTTGCCTGCGATTTGTCGCTGAGTTTTTCCGGGAGCCGGATCAGCATCTCGGCTTCCAGGCCCTGGGCTGGATGACGCGCGGGCAACTGTTGTGTCTGCCCATGATCGTGCTGGGGGTCTATTTGATTGTAAGCTCCTATAGTGGTGCCGCCCCCGCAGCCCCACAAACCAAGGGGAAAAACCGTAAATGAAGCAATACCTGGATCTGTTACAGGACATCCTCGATAATGGCGCGCGCAAGGGCGACCGCACGGGTACCGGCACCCTGTCCGTATTCGGGCGCCAGTATCGCCACAACCTGGCGGACGGCTTTCCACTGCTGACCACCAAGAAACTGCACCTGAAAAGCATCATCAACGAGCTTATCTGGTTTCTTAGCGGCGACACCAATACGGGTTGGCTCAGGAAAAATGGTGTGTCTATCTGGAATGAGTGGGCTACCGAAGAGGGCGACCTGGGCCCGATTTACGGCGCCCAGTGGACTGCCTGGCCAACCCGTGACGGTGGCAGCATCAACCAGGTTGATTATGTGGTGGATTGCCTGCGCAACAATCCGGACAGCCGCCGTATTCTATTCCATGCCTGGAATGTTGAGTACCTGCCCGACGAGGGAGTGAGTCCCCAGGACAATGTTAAAGCCGGGCGGATGGCGCTACCCCCCTGTCACCTGCTGTATCAGTTTTACGTGGCGGGCCGCACCCTGTCCGCGCAACTGATGATTCGCTCCAGCGATTCATTTCTGGGGCTACCCTATAATACGGCCAGCCTCGCTGTGCTGACGAAGATGTTAGCGCAGCAGTGTGACCTGGAGCCCGGGGAGATCATTATTTGCACCGGCGATTCCCACATATACAGCAATCACCTGAAGCAGGTGCGGGAGCAGTTGAGTCGAGAGCCGCGGCCTCTGCCGCGCCTGAATATCCTGCGTAAACCGGACAGTATCTACGACTACAAATTCGAAGATTTCGAACTACTGGACTACAGCCCCCACGCCCATATTGCGGCCCCGGTGGCGATTTAATGATGCGACTCGCAGTCATTGTCGCCGCGACCGACAACGGTGTTATCGGTAGGAATAACGCGCTGCCCTGGCACTTGCCCCAGGACCTGCGCTATTTCAAGCGGGTCACCATGGGTAAGCCTATTGTGATGGGCCGTAAGACCTTTGAGTCAATCGGCAGGCCGTTGCCCGGTCGCACCAATATTGTGATCACCCGCAACCCGGACTTTACGGCGGAGGGTGTCAGGGTGGTGGCGTCGCTGGATGAAGCTCTACGCCTGGGGGAGGAGATCGCCCTGATCGACGGTGCGCAGGAACTGGTGGTGATCGGTGGCGCCGAGATCTATAAGGCATCTATTCCCCGGGCCGACCGTTTGTACATTACTGAGGTGCATGCCAGTATCCAGGGGGACGCTTTCCTGCCGGAAATTGAATGGGCGTGTTGGCGCGAAGTTGGCCGGGAACACCACGGGGCTTCGGATGCGAACCCCTATGAATACAGCTTTGTGGTCTACAACCGTGCAGGTAATTGAGGGTGTGATGTGTTCAATGAAAATTGTTACATTAAGGAGGGCCTTTATGCACATAGGTAACCTAAATAAACAGACATATTTTATACCCAATATGACAAGTCCGTTTGATTGTAATGCATCACTTAATTGGTTTAAATTTGCGGTCTCGGTTTGCCGGCTCCGGTTTTTCCACTATATGAAGAGAGACCGAGTCTGAATTAATAAGTCTTGAATAACCTTGTTGGAATACAGGAAACACGATTCCCATGACTATGTATCGATTTAAGAACGTATTGATCGCTGTGCTGGTATCTACGGGCGCCCTGCTGGGCACTGTGGCTGCGCTGCAAGCCAGTACCCTGGACTCCATCCTGGATGTTGGGGAGGCCAAGAACAAGGCTGCACATAAATCGCAGGTAAAAATTGACCGACTGGCTGATGAAACCCGTGACCTGCTGGGCGAGTATAAGACGGTCACCAAGCAGATTGACGGGCTCAAGGTCTACAATGCCCGCCTGCAGCGCCAGATCGACAATCAGCTCGTGCGCATTGGTGAGATTGATGCATCCATCGACCAGGTAACGGTCATCTCGCGCCAGATGACGCCGCTGGTCATTCGCATGATCGACGGTCTGGAAAAATTTGTAGAGTTGGATGTGCCTTTCCATATGGATGAACGCCAGCGGCGTATTGCTTTCTTGCGCGCCAACCTAGATCGCTCTGATGTATCAGTTGCCGAGAAATTCCGCCAGGTTCTGGAAGCATACAAGATAGAAAATGAGTACGGTCGCAAGATCGACACGTATAAAGGCAGTGTGGAAATCGACGGTGCTGAACGGGACGTCGACTTTTTCCGTGTGGGCCGTATCGCCCTGCTGTACCAGACAACAGACACTGAAATCTCGGGCGCCTGGGATCAGCGCAATCGCAGCTGGGTACTCCTGGATCGCGGTGAATACCGCAATGCGATTATGAAAGGGCTGCGCATCGCGCGCAAAGAGGCTTCTATTGACTTGTTGAACCTGCCAGTAGCAGCGCCGGAGGCGAAGTAATGAGCGTTAAGTGTGTAAAAGCCGCCGCCATTGCCCTTTGTGGTGCACTGACTTTATCCGCTGGCTCGGTGTTGGCGCAGGATGCCAGGTCCCTGGATGAACTGCTTGGTTTCGTCAAGCAGGGCCAGGTGACCGAGGCCAGGGAAAATCGCGCCCGTGAGCAGCGCTTCGCCAAAGACAAGGCCAACCAGGCCTCAGAGCTGAAAAAGGTGGAAGCCGAGCGCACTCATCAGGAGCAAATCAGCGCCGGGCTGGAAGATGCTTTCGAGGCAAATGAACTGCTGGTTGCCGCCAAGCAGCAGCAGCTCAAGGAGAAGTTGGGTACCCTGGCTGAGTTGTTCGGTCACCTGACCTCCACTGCGGGCGACCTGGCGACCAACATGGAGTTTTCCATTGTGAGTTCCCAATTCCCGGGCCGCGAGGCTTTTCTGGAAGAACTCATCGCCAAGATGAGCGGTAACGACAAGTTGCCCAGTATCGAGGAAATTGAGCGGGTCTGGTATGAGATGAACCGCGAAATGGTTGAGTCCGGCAAGGTCGTATCTTTCACTGCCCAAGTGGCCAGGCCCAACGGCGACAAGATCGAACAAAAAGTTGTGCGGATCGGCACCTTCAACATGATTTCCGAGGACGGCATGTACCTGCAGTATGTCCCCTCCAAGGGTTCTCTGGAAGAACTGGCACGGCAGCCATCCGGCCCCTATATCGGCTGGGCCAAGAGCCTGGCCGCGGCCACCGACGGTATGCATAAGTTTGGCATAGACCCCACCGGCCCAACTGGTGGTTCTTTCCTGGCGGCGTTGATCAACAGCCCGAACATGGAAGAGCGCTGGCATCAGGGCGGCTACATTGGCTATGCCATCACCGCCGTGGGCGCATTTGCTTTCATCCTGGCCATCTGGCGCCTGCTTGTGCTTACCACGGTGAGTGCCAGGGTGAGCTCACAGCTCAAGAACCAAAAGGCTAATACCAACAATCCGTTGGGTCGAGTGCTCAAGGTTCATGAAGACAACCCGAGTATGGATATAGAGACTCTGGAGCTGAAGCTGTCCGAGAGTATCCTCAGGGAAACGCCAAAACTGGAGAGCGGCCTGGTATTACTCAAGATCATCTCTGCGGTCGCTCCGCTGATGGGCCTGCTGGGTACCGTAACCGGTATGATTATCACCTTCCAGGCCATCACCATCTTTGGCGCGGGAGACCCCAAGGCGATGGCCGGTGGTATTTCCGGCGCCCTGGTGACCACGGTTCTGGGTCTGCTGGTAGCGATTCCCACGGTTCTGCTGCATACCATCGTGAACGGCCGCGCCCAGCGCATCATTCACGTTCTGAACGAGCAGACCACGGGTATTATCGCGGAGCACACAGAGGCTAACCTGAGGAAGTAATATGTACTGGTTGGATAGTGCGTATGAGGCTATCTCCCGCTTTATGGAAATGGGGGGTGACGTCCTCTGGCTGATCGCCGGGTTGCTGTTTGTCATGTGGACGTTGATCTTCGAACGGGTCTGGTACTTCAAAGTGGGCTGGAAGAAAGACGCAGGCGTGGTGATTGCAACCTGGGAGAGTCGCTCCGAGCGCAAGTCCTGGGCGGCAGCCCAAATCCGCGAAAAGCTGATCTCCGAGGCCAGAATGCAGATCAACCAGTACATGCCCGTTATCAAAACCCTGGTGGCGCTGTGTCCCCGGTTGGGGTTGCTGGGCACTGTGACGGGCATGATCGAAGTGTTTAATATCATGGCGGTTACCGGTGGTGGTGATGCCAAATCCATGGCCGGTGGTGTCTCCAGGGCGACGGTGCCGACGATGGCGGGCATGGTTGCCGCCTTGTCGGGGGTATTTGCCAACACCTACGTCACCCGGGTTGCCCAGCGTGAGGGCAAGTTTCTGGAAGAAAACCTGACCACCGATCACTAAGAGAGCAATAGTAATGCGCAGGAATAATCAAGTAGTCGCTGCCCAGGACGAAGCCCAGATCGACTTGACGCCGATGCTGGACGTCGTGTTTATCATGCTGATCTTCTTCATTGTGACAGCGTCCTTCATCAAGGAGGCTGGTGTCGAAGTCAACCGCCCCGAGGCGTCCACATCGCAGCCCAAGAAGAACGTCAATATATTGATAGCGATCAGTGCCACCAATGAAATCTGGATGGACCAGCGGCGCATCGATGTGCGCGCGGTACGCGCCAATGTTGAGCGCCTGCATGCGGAGAATCCGAAAGGAGCGGTTGTTATCCAGGCCGACAATGAATCCAACACCGAGACAGTAGTCGCAGTCCTGGATGCCGCTAGAGAAGCGGGTGTCTATGACGTGTCGCTGGCCACGGAAGACAAATAGTCCACTATGAGTCGCAATTTAATCAGACTGATTATCGGCGGTTTGCTGGCGGCACCTGTCGCGGGTGGTCTGTTTTTCATCATGCAACACCTGATCCTGTCAGCTGACCCCGAGATCGATGACAGCAAGCAGCACAAACTGGCGGACATCCATATGCCGGAGCGCGAGATCGAGACCAACATCTCTGAGCGCAAGCCTGACAAGGTGGATGATCCCGAGGAGCCACCGCCGGACCTGGCCACGCCTGAGGTCTCTATGGACATGGACGTGGAAGTGATCAATATTGCACCACAGGCCGCGATTGATGTATCGATAAACGCCACCGGCATGTCCTCCGCTGATGGTGAGTACCTGCCCATCGTGAAGGTGGCGCCAATCTATCCAAGAAGGGCCCAGTCCCGCGGTATCAGCGGTTACTGTATCGTTGAGTACACGGTGACCACCTCCGGTGCTATACGCGACCCCGTCGCTGTGGACTGCCAGCCTGCGGGTGTGTTTGAAAAGGTTTCGGTTAAAGCGTCGTTAAAGTTCAAGTACAAGCCTCGCGTGGTCGACGGCGAGGCCATCGAAGTTGTGGGTGTACAGAACAAATTCACCTACGAGTTGGAACAGTAAACGGTTAAAGCGTTATGGAATTGTTTAAACCCTGCATCTGGATACGAGCCGCCCTGCTGTCAGTGCCTCTGCTCGTCGGCCAGATCGCTGTCTCCCAGCTGCAAACTGACGTCGGCGTAACGCCGCTGTCCAGTGCTATTGCTGCCCAGGAGAAGAAAAAAGACGCGCGAAAAACCCGTCGCACACCCGCATTGCGTAACAAGGTCTACGAGAAATTGGCGGAGGCCCAGGCGGCCGCTGAAGAGAAGGACCTGGCTAAAGCCGAAAAAATCCTGAATGGCATGATCGCTTCCGGTGGCAAGAGGGCATTGAACAGCTACGAGCTGGCCAATGTCTACAATCTCTATGCGTTTATCTACTATTTGCGTGAGGACTATGCCAATGCGCTGAAGGCCTACGAAAACGTGGTTGCCCAGCCGGATATCCCTATAGCGATGGAGGTGAACACAAAATTCACTATCGCCCAGCTGTATTTCGTGCAGGAGCAGTGGCAGAAAGGCATCAACGCCCTGCTGGATTGGTTCAGAGCTACCGAGAGTCCCAATGCGAATGCTTATGTATTGCTGGCCCAGGGTTATTACCAGATCAAGGATTACGATAAGGCCCTCTTCAATGTGGAGAAGGCCATCAGCATATACAAGGAAAAGGATAAGCTGCCCAAGGAGCAGTGGTTCAACCTGGCCCGCTTCCTGTACTTCGAGAAAAACGACATCAACAAGACTGTCGATATACTGGAAGAATTGCTTGTGTACTATCCCAAAAAGCAGTACTGGGTACAGCTTTCCCACATGTACGGCGAGCAACAAAAAGAGAGCGAGCAACTGTCAGCTATGGAAACTGCCTATGTGCAGGGTATGCTGGATAGAAGTACTGAGCAGGTAACTATGGCCTACCTGTACCTGAACGCCGAGGTGCCATATAAGGCGGCCAGGGTGATGGATAAGGGCCTCACCAATAAATCCATAGAAGGTAAATCCAAGAACTGGGAGATTGCCGGCAGTGCCTGGCGTCAGGCCCGGGAAATCGACAAGGCTATTCCCGCAATGGAAGAGGCGGCCGCCGGATCTGACCAGGGCGAACTTTATACCCGTCTTGGCAATGTTTACCTGGATGGAGATCAGTTCAAGAAAGCGATTACCGCCCTCAATAAGGGGTTGTCCCGCGGCGGGGTAAAGCGGCCGGATACCGCACGGCTGGTGCTGGGTATGGCCTATTTCAACACCAAACAATACGCCAGGGCGCGCGAGGCCTTTGTGGCGGCTGGTCGCGATGAGCGCTCGGCCAAATATGCCGCGCAGTGGATCAAGTACATGGATTCTGAACTGGCGCGGCAGGAGTCGTTGCAGGAGGGTTAATGTGGGGCCGAATTTATTCGGCCTGTAGCCCGTCACGGCATTGGCCGAGTATAATTCGATCAATACTGTATTGGTGAATACGTTAGACCCGTCGCTCCCGGCGTCCTGCCTCCCGCGACGTACCGTCCATCCATGGACATAAAAAAAAGGAACTCAAATGAGCTCCTTTTTTTTATCCTCTTTAGCTGGAAAGCTTCAGAGCGGGATAACATTCTCCGCCTGGGGGCCTTTTTGGCCGTCCGTGACAGTGAACTCGACCTTTTGGCCGTCTGCAAGGGTCTTGAAACCATCACCTTTGATGGAGCTGAAATGGACAAAAACATCGGGGCCGTCTTCACGCTCGATAAAGCCAAATCCCTTGGTCTCGTTAAACCATTTAACAGTGCCAGTTGTTGTAGACATAATTCTTACCTGTATTGCTTATGCCGCCATGTTGCGGCGTCTTTTCATTTAATAATTATTTATAATCGTACCGATGAACTTGATGGAACTTCGACCGCGAGCATAAATACCGCTGAGACCACTCAGCCCTACCGAGTGTAGCACCATATTTGGTGGTTTAACGAGTAGACTGGCAACTTTTTTGGCAATATTGCGCCATTTTGTCAGCAATGGAACCCCTCACACTACAAATAGGCAGGATAAGCGCGCTCTGGGCCAGGCTCTACAATGGTGCATGGGCGGCGCCAATCAGTCCTGGCTGAGTGGCGGTGATTGCGTACAGTGGCACACTGGCCAGGTGATCACCCATTCTGCCTTTTGCCCGAAACCGTTGTGCAAAGTTGCTGGCGCGCAGAAATGGAATCATGCGAGGGATGATGCCCCCGGCCAGGTACAGGCCACCGTAGGCGCCACCGGCGAGCACGAAATCGCCGCAGACCGAGCCCAGCAAGGCACAGAAAGTATTGAGCGTTAGCACACAGAGTTCGTCCTGGTTCTGCAGCGCTCGCCTGGAAATCTCTGCCGGGATCAACTGATCCGGTGTTTTACCACGAATTTGTGCCAGTGCATGGTAAAGACGCTGTAGTCCGGGCCCCGACACCAATAACTCGGCATGGATTTCGCCGTGGCGCGGAAGAAGCAGGCGGGCTATTTCCAGTTCCAGGGCGGTGGCCGCCGCCACGCCCATGTGTCCCGGTTCGCAGGCGCAGGCCAGAGGTGTCCCCGCCACTATTTCCAGGGTGGCACCCCCCAGGCCGGTGCCCGGCCCCATCGCCGCCAATTTGCCCTGTGCTTTCGGGTGGCCCGCATGCAGCAGTTGTCGGTCGGCGCCGCCCAGGTGAGGTAGTGCGTAGGCGATGCCCTGGAAATCATTGATCCAGCCAAGCGTTGCAAACCCGAAGCGTCGAGCCAGGTCCCGGCAGGAAAAGGACCAGTTGATATTGACCATGACTACACGGTCGTCGGCCGGCGGCGCGGCCGCGGCGATACAGCAGGTGATGGGTGCCGGCTCGTCCAGCGCTTGCAGCCAGTGGGTAATGATGTCTTCGAGCCGTTGATGGTCGCAATTGTCGTAAGTGACAAGGGCGCGCAATTCATCCGCTGCCGGGTCAAACAGGGCCAGGCGGGTATTGGTGCCGCCCACATCGGCGACCAGGCGTGTCAAAGTGGTCATTACAGCACGGGCAGAATTTTCATGATATTGGTGCCGCCTGTGGTGCCCATGGTCGCGCCCTTGGTTAGCAGCATGGAGTCGTTTTTTTGCAGGTAACCGCTATCGAGCAGAAACTCTATGGCCCTGGCGTCAACACTGTCGTGATCAAAGGCCGAGGCGTCGAAAAATAGTGGTATCACGCCTCGGCACATGCAGAGCTTTTGCAGGGTCTGGCTGTGGTGACTCAAAGCGAAAATGGGCAGCCCGGAGCTCAGGCGCGACATCAGCAGTGGCGTGCTGCCGGATTCGGTCAGGCAGGCAATGCCGCGCACGTTGGTATAGTGGTTGGCGGCATAAATGGCCGACATGGCGATGGCTTCCTCCGCGTTGGCGAACTGTGTGTTGAGGCGATACCTGGAGGTCCTGGCCACCGGCTGGCGTTCAGCGCCAAGCGCTGCATCCGCCATGGCCTCGACCACATTTACCGGATAATTGCCCACCGCGGTTTCGGCAGACAACATGACCGCATCGGTGCCGTCCAGTACGGCATTGGCAACGTCGAATACCTCGGCTCGTGTGGGCATGGAACTGTTGATCATGGATTCCATCATCTGGGTGGCGGTTATCACTACCCGGTCCATCTTGCGAGCCCGGGAGATAAGCTCTTTTTGTATGCCTATCAGCTGTGCGTCACCCACCTCCACACCCAGGTCCCCGCGGGCCACCATGACGCCGTCGGAAGCTGAGAGTATACCATTTAGCGTATCGTCGTTGGCTACCACCTCAGCTCGCTCGATCTTGGCGATGATGGCCGGCTCGAGCTGGTGTTGCATGAGCAGATCCCTGGTCTGGAAGATGTCCCCGGCGCTGGATACGAAAGACACCGCCACAAAGTCCGGTTTGATTTCGGCCAGACTGTCTATATCCGTAAGGTCTTTGGTGGTCAGCGCCGGCGCTGCCAGGCCACCGCCCAGGCGATTTATGCCCTTGCGGGAGCCGAGCCTGCCGCCGACCAACACGGTACAGTCCACCCCTGATGGCTCTACGTCGTCCACCCGCAGCCGGATGCGGCCATCATCCAGCAACAGGGTATCGCCGCGCACCACACTATTGCATAGCTCCTGGTAATCCAGGCCCACACCGCGACTATCGCCCTCACCTTCGCCCAGGTTCAGGTCCAGTCGAAAGCGGTCGCCATTCGCCAGCTCGATTGAATCGTTGCGAAACGTGCTGATTCGAATCTTGGGGCCCTGCAGGTCGGCCAGGATACCCACATAGTTACCGGCGATAGTGGCCTGCTTACGGATTCGCCTGGCGACCCGGGCGTGCTGCTCGGCGGTGCCGTGGCTGAAGTTCAGGCGAAATACGTTGACGCCGGCGGTGATCAGTCTGGCTATCATATCGTGCGACTCGCTGGCCGGGCCGATGGTGGCGACTATTTTGGTGCGTCTGTTTACTTTTGGCGTCATGTCTATTCCCATTCGGGTTTACAGGGTACCAGTGTAGTGTTCCCTGTGAAGCTGTACTAGATATTTGGCGTGAGTCCCGCAAGCAGCAGCACGTATCCATTTCCCACATAGGTCATTGCCATACATACAGGACACTACACTAGAAGCCGGTCTTGGTGTTGCTGCAAGTAGTCGCTCACAATATCCGGGAAATCGGTAAACAAACCGTCGATTCCAGCTTGCAGGATGAAAATATCGAGCAGTTCGCTAAAACTGGTAATCCCCTCGGGTAATTCGTCCCGGCGGAAGGTGTAGGGGTGCACCAGCAGGCCCTGTGCTTGTGCCTGTGCTACCAGCTGGCTCAGGCAGGCGGTGCCGTCTTCATTCCTGCCCTTGAAGATATGTGCTAACCAGGGCCCTATGCCATCCGCGTAACTGGTGATGTAGGCCAGGCCCCGCGGGGTTTGCAGGTAGTCGTAGTCAACCTCGCTGTCTTCTCCCCGGTCGTTCTCGCTGATAAGCTGAATCAAGGGCAGCGCAGTCTTCAGGTCGTGGCGCAGGTGGCGCAGGGTCTTGTCATCGAAGCACTGCAGAAACACCTGCCCGGGCCTATCCGCATAGCCTTTATCTTCCAGTACCTCAAGTACTGCCCCCGCCAGATTCTGCCCTTGTGCTTTATGCCAGTTGGGTGACTTCAGTTCGACGTACAGGCCGGTGCTGCAGTTGCGACTTCGATCCAGCCCCGCAATCAGGTCGATTTCCTCGGCCAGGGTGGGTATGCGAAACAAGCCGGCATCTGATGTAAACCTATCGGGCAGTGGAAACCTGCCGGGGAAAACGGCCACTTCCCCACCTGACGCATCCAGGCAGCTGCGCTCGTGTACCTGCAGTTGGCGAATTTCCTCTAGGCTGAAATCGATGGCATAGAAGTGGCCATCCGCCCGGGCCCTGGTGGCAAAGCGCTGCGCCACGTTGGTGGTGCTGTCCAGGTGAATGTCGTGCAGAACAACGGGTATCCCGTCCCTGCTCAGGACAACATCCTGTTCCAGAAAACCGGCACCCATGGCGTGTGCCAGGGCCTTTGCCGCCAGGGTGTGTTCTGGCAGGTAGCCGCTGGCTCCACGGTGAGCGATGACAATGGGCCTGGTGGGCATCAGCGTGACCGGCACCCGATAAAACGGGGCCTGTGATCAGGGCAGGGCGGCTACCCAGGAGCTATCTTCAAACCACTTTTTACGCAGCTTGCCCAGTACACCGGTTTTTTCGTAAGCTCTCAGGTAATTATCTACCAGATTGAAAAATTGCGGATCGTCCTTGCCTATGGCGATACCGATGGGCTCAACTGTCAGCGCCCGATCGAGGGTAATCAGGCCGGCTTCGGGATAGCGCATAACCGACAGTACGCACATCGGCATATCCGCCACCATAGCGTCTGCCTTGCCCTCGATGAGCATGGCTACACCCTCGTCGTAGCTGTTGATTTTGACCAGCGTAGCATCGGGCGCCACATCTTCTACAAAACTGGCGCTGGTGGAGTTGTTCAGCGCTAACAGTTTGAGGTTCTTGCGATTGAACTCGTCAGCGGAGGATACATTGCCCAGTACCGAGCTCTTGGTCAGGATGGACTTGCCCGACATCATATAGGGGCCGACAAAGGATACCAGTTCAGTCCGTTGTGGGGTGATTGACATGCCGGACAGCACCATGTCGATTTTGTCATCCTCCAGTGCGGTCATCAGTTCGCCGAAGGGCATTGCCTTGATTTCCAGCTTGACCTTCATAGCCGTTGCCAGGGCCCTGGCCAGGTCCACGTCAAACCCCATCATGCCGCCTTCGCGATTTACCATGGTCAGGGGTGGTTGGTTGGCTGACATGCCGACTTTCAGTACCTTGAAATCCACTACCCGCTGCAGGGTGTCTCCGGCCATGGAGTTGATGGGAAATGCTGCAGCCAGGGCCATCAGGCCGCCGAGCACCAGGCGTTTTATTGCATTAGACATTGGGTAAATCTCCTTGGTTTTTCATTTTTGGTCACGGCTGCGGTATTTCGCGATACAGTCAGGCAAGATATGCCGTGACACAAAAATACTTTAGCAGTACAAGTGTAAGTCCGATCGGTAAAATAAGCTAAAACCTTTTATAATTCTTGTGGCATGACTTGAGAGCTGGATAAAAAATGATCAGTGTATTTGATCGAGTAATTGTAAATGTACCGGATCTTGCCGCGGCGGTAATACACTACGAACAGAGGCTTGCCGGGAGTTTGGAGGACACTACACTAGATAACGCAGTGCTTGGCGTAGCTCTTGGTCTCGTCGGCAGTCCACTCGCCCTTGTCCTTGCCGGACAAATCTTCACACCAGTTCTCTGAGCCCACGGCAGTGCCATCGATCAGGCAGCGCCTGGCGTAGGTGGCGGCATCAGAGCTGCTCCACTCAGTTTTGGGCTGCTCCTTCTTGGCTGCACACCACTTTTCACTGCCTGGTTCGGCGCTGCAGGCGCACAGCAGCAGGATAAAGCTTGTCACTAAAATATGTTTCACGGGCTTCCTGTTTTGGTGGTCAAGGGTCAGGGTTATTTTTTCAGCTGCATCTTTATGGTGCGCTCTGTCGCCTTGCCATAGGGGGGCAGCAGACCGCCAAGCTTGGCGATGTTGATACCGGACTGGCGATAGATGGACTTGGCGTGGCTGAAGGTCTGGAATCCCTTGAAACCGTGGTAGGCGCCCATGCCGCCGGGGCCCACGCCACCGAAGGGTAATTCTTCCTGCATGGCGTGCATGACCACATCGTTGATGCACACTCCGCCGGAGGTGGTGCGGCTGACAAAGGCGTCCTCTTCCTGCTTGTCTTTACCGAAATAATAGGCGGCCAGGGGGCGGGGTTGGGCATTGATGTAAGTGATGGTTTCCTCGAATTCCCGATAGGTGCGAATTGGCAGCAGCGGGCCAAAAAGTTCTTCCTTCATCATTTTCAGGTCGTCCGCGGGCTCCGGGATCAGCGTGGGTGGAATCTTCAGGGTGCCCTGCTGTTGGCTGAAATCTTCACCGGCGGGGTTGATGGGGATAACTTTCTGTCCGCGCTCTTCGGCCTGGGCAAGGTAACCGTTCAGGCGCTGGTAGTGGCGCTCGTTAATGACCGAGGTGTACTGGGGGTTGTCCAACAGTTTCGGGTACATCTGGGTGACTGCTTTCTGAGCGGCGGTGATGACTTCGTGTAGCTTTTCCTCCGGCACCAGCAGGTAGTCCGGGGACAGGCAGATCTGGCCTGCGTTGAGTGTTTTGCCCAGCATGATCCGCCCCAGGCTTTTCTCGATATCGGCACTGCGTGAAATAACCACGGGAGACTTACCCCCCAGTTCCAGGGTGAGCGGAACCAGGTTGCGCGATGCCGCTGCCATGATATGGGGGGCGATTGAGGTGGCTCCGGTGAAAAGCATGTGATCGAAGGCCAGGCCGGAAAACGCCTGGCCGACCTCGGGCCCACCGTCAAATATGGCTACTTCTTTGGGGTCGTAAGCTTCGGCAATCATTTCGCAGATGAGCTCTGAGGTGGCGGGAGTGTACTCTGACGGTTTGATCATGGCGCGGTTGCCGGCGGCCAGTACACCTGACAGGGGGCTGAATATCAAGCTTATAGGGAAGTTCCACGGTGCGATGATGCCGACCACGCCCAGCGGCTGGTACTCGATGCGCGAGCGTCCGCCTAACAGGTTGAGAGGGAACATGGTGGGGCGCTTTTCAGCCTTCATCCACTTGCGCAGGTGTTTTTTGGCGTGCTTTATGGCGGTGATGCTGGCCGCGACATCTGTCAGCAGGCTTACTTCACGAGGGCGACAGGTGAAATCAGCACTAATCGCTGCCACCGCCTTGTCGTGGTATTTGATCAGTACGTCGATGCCGCGTTCGAGTCGGTCAATGCGAGTTTCAGCACTAACAACACCCTCTTTCAGGTAATCCTCGCGCTGCATTTCAAGAGTGGCGTTCATCTGTGTTTCTATATCGCCCTGGACGGGAAGTTGCTCGGGTACGTTCATTGGTCAGATCCTTACGATGGGTATTGTTCTGAATCGGTAATGATAGCAGACAATTATAGTCCTGCATTGAACAATAGTAACCAGAAAAGCCGGTCATATATGGCCATGAGCAACTGAATGGGGGTTGTGCCTGGCAATCTTGGAAGGAACTGCTAATAATTGGGTATGAGCACAGAAACCACAAACAGCGATACTCGCACCCCATCGCCTCCCTATGGCTATTCACGGGATTGCATCCACTCGCGGGAGGAACAGGTGCATATTGTGGCGGAATTTCACGCCCACAAGATCAGGCCCAGCCGTATCGCCTACCGCGTTGGCATCGATATCGCCTTTATCGAAGAGCTGATTGCGGGGGAGGTTGAAGCGGAACACTTTCCTCGCCTGGTGGCACACTATCGCAAGCAGCGCTACCAACAGCGCTTGCATGATTCCACCGCCAGAAAGGGTATCGCACAATACGAACTACAGCAGAAAATTGAACGGGAGTTCAAGCATGAAGTTGATTTATAACCGGGGGCAGGGGTGATGGGGAATTACACCCCGGCCACTCACCCACCCTGACCGAACCCGAGTCCATTGCGGCTATAGACGTATTCCTGAGCCAGTTGTCGGCCTGATGGCTATAGCAATTTTGGTTTATAGTTATAGCTGAACTGCTATTGAGAGACCGGTAGATAAGTCATGGAACTGGAACCACGTGCAACACTGATCGCCGCGATACTGGTGCTGTTCCTGGGCCGCTATCTCAACGGAAAAATCAGTTTTTTTCGCGAGTACAATATCCCGGAGCCGGTTACGGGTGGTTTACTGGCATCGCTGATCGTGGGCCTGCTGTATTGGCTGGTGGGCCTGGAAATCAGCTTTGACATGGCCAATCGGGACATGTTGTTGATTGTATTTTTCACCACGATCGGCCTGTCCTCGCGCATCGATGTTCTGCGCCAGGGAGGTCGTTCCCTGGCTACCCTGTTAGTGCTTGCAGTCGGCTATCTGTTTATCCAGAACCTGGTGGGAATCGGCATCGCATCGTTCGCCGGCAGTCCACCAGCCCTGGGGTTATTGACCGGATCCGTGAGCCTGAGCGGCGGTCACGGTACCGCGATCGCCTGGGCGCATACGTTCACCCGGGAATACGGCGTGGCTTACGCCATGGAGATAGGTCTCGCCTGCGCCACCTTTGGCCTGATCTTCGGCGGTATCGTGGGCGGCCCCATCGCGCGCTTCCTGATATGGAGAAACAAGCTGACTACCGAAAGCGAGGGCGAACTCACCGTTGGCTTTCGCTACAGGGAGCACGAGGTTATTGACGTGGATCGCATTCTCGGGTCCCTGCTGGCGATCGCCGTCGCTATTGGCCTGGGCACCGAACTGAATGACCTGTTTGAATCCTGGGGCCTGATGCTGCCTGATTTTGTTGCCTGCCTGTTCGCGGGTATTATCCTCACCAATACCGTTCCCCGGCTACTCCCTAAAATCAAGTGGCCCACCGGGTCCCACTCCCTGGCACTGATTTCAGACGTGAGCCTGGGTTTATTTCTCTCCATGTCACTGATGAGTCTCCAGTTGTGGATGTTGGCCGGCCTTGCCGGTCCCATGCTGCTATTGTTGCTGGTGCAGGTTGTATTAATTGTCCTGTTTTCAGTATTCGTGGTGTTCCGGGTGCTTGGCGCCAATTATGAGGCGGCGGTGATTTGCTCGGGTTACTCCGGGCTCGCACTGGGAGCGACGCCCACTGCTATCGCCAATATGACGGCCGTTACTAAGTCCCTCGGCCCGGCTCCCCGCGCATTTGTGGTGGTGCCTCTGGTAGGTGCTTTTTTCATCGATCTGGCTAACGCCATGATTATCAATTTGTTGCTGTACTGGTTTGGGTAAACCCGTCCCGGCACTATCTGCTTCACGACACTGGATGATATTCGCTGTATAATCGCCGAACGCCTCTGACAAGAGGCCCTATCCCAGCGTTCAAGGTTCTAATCATGTCCACTTCAGATGCGGTAACCAGTTTTGCGGAACTGGACTTGCCCGCGACCCTGCAAAAAGCCCTGGCCGATGTGGGTTACGAAACTCCCTCGGCGATTCAGGCCAGGATGATTCCCCATATGCTGGAGGGTGTGGACGTGCTGGGCCAGGCCCAGACCGGCACCGGCAAAACCGCGGCATTCGCCCTGCCCATTCTGGCGCGCCTGGACCTCAAACAGAAGCTGCCGCAGGTGTTGGTGCTGGTGCCGACCCGTGAATTGGCGATACAGGTGGCGGAGGCGTTCCAGAAATACGCGCGGCACTTGCCCGGCTTTCACGTGCTGCCCATTTATGGTGGCACTGACTATCGCGGCCAGTTCCGCCAGTTACAGCGGGGAGTGCACGTTGTTGTGGGTACGCCGGGCCGGGTAATGGATCATATGCGCCGCAAGTCACTGGATTTGTCCAATCTGCAGACGCTGGTACTGGATGAAGCAGACGAGATGCTGCGCATGGGTTTTATCGACGACGTGCAGTGGATTCTGGATCAGACACCCCCGCAGCGCCAGATTGCCCTGTTTTCCGCCACCATGCCAGACGCCATTCGACGCATTGCCAAGCGCCACCTGACCGACCCGCGCGAAGTCTCCATCGAAGTCAAAACGGTGACCAATGCATTGACTCGCCAGCGGGTGTGGATGATGGCCGGTGTACACAAGCTGGATGCTTTGACGCGCATCCTGGAGGTCGAGGACTTCGACGGCATGATCATCTTCGTGCGCACCCGCATCCTCACCGCGGAGTTGGCGGAAAAGTTGGCGGCGCGTGGTTATTCTGTCGCCGCCATCAACGGGGATATTGCGCAGCAGCAGCGGGAGAAAACCATCGAAAACCTGAAGAGCGGTAAACTGGACATCCTGGTCGCCACTGATGTGGCGGCGCGCGGCCTGGATGTTACCCGGATCAGTCACGTGATCAACTACGATATTCCCTCTGATGTAGAAGCTTATGTGCACCGCATCGGTCGCACCGGCAGGGCTGGCCGCAAGGGTGAAGCTATCCTGTTCGCAGCCAATCGGGAACGGCGACTACTGCGCGCTATAGAGAAAGCCACCGGTAATGCCATCAAAAAAATGGAGCTGCCTACTGCCGAGGAAGTCACTGACAAACGCGTTGGCAAGTTTAAGCAGCGCATCACTGAGACCCTGGATACAGCGGATCTGGATATGTTCAGAAAGCTGGTCGATGAGTACCAGCATGAGTACGGTGTGCCGGTGGTGGAAATAGCCGCTGCCCTGGGCGTATTGGCCCAGGGCAAAAAACCGCTGCTGGCCGTACCCGCACCCACTGCGAAGCGGAAGGCCAGAGACAGTTCTGGTGAGCGCGGGAGAGCGGACCGCGAATCCAGGAACGAACAGGGCCCCCAGCGCAAAACCAAGGCGCGTAAACCGAAGCTCGATGCGGAGCAAAAAACTACGAAGTGTAAGTCCCATCGCGAGACGGGACACAAAGGTGAGCAGAAGCCGAAGCGTGAAAATGACAGGCCTGATGCCGGCCTGGAGCGATTCCGCATTGAAGTGGGTCACAAGCACGGTGTAAAACCCGGCAATATCGTCGGTGCTATCGCAAATGAAGCGGAAATCGAAAGTGAGTATATCGGGCGTATCGAAATTTTCGATGATTACAGCACCGTGGATCTGCCGGAAGGCATGCCCAGGGAAGTTTTCAAGCACCTCAAAGCCGTGTGGGTCAGTGGCCACCGTTTGCAGATATCCAGAGATAAGCCGAGCGAAAGTTCTGTTCGGAGAAGGCCCTCCACAGCTAATGCCGGAGGCGGCAAAAAATCGGGGGAACGGCCCTCTGCCAGGGCCGGTGTCCGGCGTCGGCCGGCCAAGTGAGCTGTTGTACGCGGGTCCGGCAATATGAGTGACGAGGTAGATTAGTGCCCGTTCTGTTCGGTGTTGTCCTGCTGGATCTCATTGGCTTCGGCATTGTAATACCAATACTGCCTTTTCTGTCCCCCAAGCTGGGTGCGGACAAGATGGATATTGCCTTTATTATCGTCACCTATGCAGTCTGTGCCGGCCTGTGCGGCCCCTTCTGGGGGCGCCTGTCTGACCGTATAGGGCGCAAGCCGGTGATCATGATTTGCCTGGCGGGGGCGGCGCTGTCCTATGTGATGCTCGGTCTGGCTTCGCAGTTGTGGATGGTTTTTGTCGCCCGCGGCTTCGCTGGCTTGATGGCCGGTAATTTTGGTGTGGCGTCTGCCATGATGGCGGATATCACCACACCGCAAAATCGCGCTCGCGGTATGGGTATGATTGGCACCGCTTTCGGCCTCGGTATTATTCTGGGGCCTATGATCGGTGGATTGCTGTCCGGCGACAGCGCCAGCTTTACACTGCCCTGTCTTTTTGCCGGCGTCATGTCTTTATTGGCTATCTCCGCCGCTGCGGTATTTCTCAAGGAATCCCTGCCACATGAAAAACGCCTTGCCCATGGTGAACAGCGTGGTACCGGTCAGCAGCTTTCCTTTTACGGCCTGTTGCGCCAGACCGGCAATCGCCTGCTGTTACTGCAATATGTGCTTCACAACGCCGGTATGAGTTCTCTCACTTATCTATTACCTCTGTGGGTGGGGGATGTGTTGGGGTGGGGCCCCAGGGAAGTGGGCATTGTTTTTGGAATACAGGGCGCTTTGATGGTTATCTTCCAGGGTGGTTTGCTTGGCCCGCTGGTGCGCACTTTGGGTCAATGGCAGTTGCTGCGCATCGCACTAAGCGCTTTTTTTCTGGGCCTGTTGAGTGCGGCATTCGCCACCACCATGCCCGTTATGCTCGGCACTATGTTTCTCGCCATGACCGGAGCCACTATGTGCATGCCGCTGTTGAATACCATTGTCACCCACCGGACCCCGGGGGAATACCGCGGGCGTATGCTGGGTATGACCAGTGCCGTATCTTCCTGGGGGCGGGTACTGGGCCCCCTGATGACGGGCGCTAATCTGGCGGTGTTTGGCTACCGCGGCGCCTGGCTGGGTTGCGCATGTATTGCACTGCTGTACCTGGCCTGGGCGTTCAGGGAGTATGCCCTGCAGAATGGACGAGAGGGCGCGGATATTTATTAAGGAGCCTGTCTGAGAATAGGCTCCCTTGCCTCGCTGCTATTCGAAGATATTCCCGCCCAGGCGCTCGACAATATAGTCAATCGCCAGCTGGGCCCGCACGCTGTTTCCGGCGGCGTCCACCCGGGGTGAGAAAGCTGCAATCCCGTAATCCCCGGGAGACACGGCGACGATGCCACCACCGACACCGCTCTTGGCGGGCAGGCCGACGTTGTACAGCCAGATACCGGAATCATCATATAAGCCCGCGGTAGCCATTATTGCCAGCACTTCGGGGACATTTTCTGCCGAAATCACCTGTTTGCCGGTCACCGGGTTTTTACCTCCTGCGGCCAGTGTGCCCGCCATCACGGCCAGATCGTGGGATGTCACGCCCACTGAACACTGCCGGGTGTACAGGTCTACTGACACCCCCACATCGTCGTACAGGCGGCCATAGGCGGCCAGAAGTTTAGCGATGGCCTGGTTGCGGCCATTGGTGGCGGTCTCCGAAGCGTAAACGTCTTGCATCACCTGCAGCTTACGCCCGGCGAACGCGTCCAGGCTGCCGGCGATGGTTGCCCACTTGGCCTCCGGGGTATTTCCCTGGACCATGCTGACAGTGGCAATGGCCCCGGCATTGACCAGTGGATTAACCGAACGCTCATCGATCATTTCGATGGCCTTGATGGAATTAAATGGCTGGCCAGTGGCGTCCACACCGATTTTGTCCATCATGTTCTGGGTGCCCTGATTCTCGATCACGGTGGCGGCGATGAAGGCTTTGCTGATGGATTGAATGGAGAACGTGTAATTGGAGTCGCCCACATCGTAAACGCGCCCGTCGGGCGTCACCAGGGAGATGCCGAACAGCTCCGGGTCAACTTCAGCCAGGGCGGGGATATAATCGGCGCTGGCGCCATCCTTCACTCCCTTGAACTTACTGTGCGCGTCGGCCAGTACTTTTTCGATTTCGGCCGGGGAGGGGCTACTGGCAAATGTGATCGAGGCCCCCAGTGCAGTGCAGCTGACAAGCAGGCATTGTATGACCAGTGTGCGCAAATTGGGGCGATAGGTATTGAATTGATACATTTCAAATATCCTGTAACGGGTTAAATGTAGACTAGTGCGCATCCGGAAACTCTCGTTTATGTCATCCCCGCCTGCGCGGGAATGACGTCAAAGTTGGCAGTACGGTGTTTCCGGATGCGCACCAGGCTAGTGTACTGTAATGAATAAAGTGTGCATGCACACTATATTCATTACAGTTTAAGGATAGCTTTTTTTTGAAAATCGACAAGCTGAGAATACAGCGAGTACATTTGAATTTGCCAAACACACTACCATGTGCCTAGAGTAACACTGTAAGTGTCCCGGAGCGTCGTTATGGAACAGGCCCACATACACCCCCAATTGTTGGCGGATTGCCATCACCTGGGCAGGTTTTTGGCATCGGATGTACTGTTGCACCGCAATGCCGCTATTCCCTGGTTTATCCTGGTACCCGACACACGGCTGGAAGACGTACTGGACCTGCCCGACGAACACCGCCAGGCGGTATTGGCTGAGTGTGTTGCGGTTTCCGCATTCATTAAACAGGTACTTGGATTCGACAAGGTGAATTTTGCCGGTCTGGGTAACGTGGTGCCGCAGATGCACCTGCATATCATCGGGCGGCACAAAGGGGACCCCTGTTGGCCCCAACCGGTCTGGGGCAATCTTCCCGAGGGTGAGACTTACGCGACCGGGCGATTGCGGGAATGGCAGGGCGAACTGGCGAAAATGGCCGGCCTTGCACCGGCGAGCCTGTAATACTGATACGTTGTGATCTGTCTAGTGCGCGTGCGGTAGTGGCTTCAGTGCCTGACTGATGGCTTTGCTCAGGTTGGCGTCTACCCGGGAACCGACATTGTTAACGTCCTCAACGATTCTGGTCATGATGACCTGCCAGACCTCCTCGTTGCTTGCCACGTCATTGAATTGCAGGGCGATATTACGGGTTTCTTTTACTCCACCCAGGGCGATGGCGTTGTCCACGCTGGCCCCGTCTACCTGCCTGTTGGGCATCACCCTGGGGTAGGGGGTGAGGTTGCTCGCCTGTTCACTCTTCTCTCCCTGGCGCATACCGGCCGCAAAGATATAGTCCACGCTGAACTGGGCTCGCTCTTCATTGAGGATGTAACCCTTGCTTTGCAGGTCGGCGTTGACCTGTCGGCGCAGGACGGGGTCTACGTTATAGATCGGATCGGAGGAGTTGGCGGTATTGCTCATAGGCTCAGTGCGCCACTTGTAATACTGGTAGTTGCCCGCCGCGAATTGGTCTATTTTTCCCGGTTGAACTTCAACACCGCTACAGGCCGCCAACAACATGGCCAGTATCAGTGGTAGAAAGAGTCGGTGGGTCACAGCTTTAACCTCAGTTGCCAGTAATACGTAATAATAGCCTAAGTAGTGCGCATCCGGAAACGCCGGCTTGCCAACGATGTCGTCATTCCCGCGCAGGCGGGAATCCAGAAAAATCAAGGGTTTACTGGATCCCCGCCTGCGCGGGAATGACAAAAAAGGGAGTTTCCGGATGCGCACTAAGTATTTAGCAAGTCGCCTAGTTTTGTCGATGTGTCGATGTGTCGAATGTCTCATATGACCATCAATAATTTATCGCGTGATTTACCAGCTGCATTTTGCTAGCATGATGGCATAACTAAAAGTTATTTCTGGGGGTTCTAATGATTTCCCGCAAACTGATTCGCACCGATCTGAACCTGCTGGTTGCCCTGCAGGTCCTGTTGGAAGAGCGCAATGTGACCCGGGCGGCGGAGCGCCTGTCGGTATCACAGCCCGCGCTGAGCAAGACCCTGCAGAAATTGCGCGACTCCTTTGAAGATGAACTCTTTACCCGCACAGCCCACGGCCTGGTGCCCACGCCGCGAGCGGAAGAACTGGGCAGGGAGCTGCCGGCTTTATTGGATATGGTAGACCGCGTGCTGGGGAGCACTGATTTTAGTCCCGATACGTTTGCCGGCAGTTTCAAACTACTGTTGCCGCCGATACTTTGCGAGTCCCTGTTGCCAGGCCTGATGGCCGATTTGCACGAAAACGCCCCCAATGTCCAGATTATTACAGCCGAGGTCGCACCCCATTATCAGGACCAGCTGAAAAAGGGGGAGGCGGACTTTGCCGCCTTTGTGGCACTGGAGACGGAGCGAGATATTCTCGCCGAACCCATCGCGGCGATCGCGCCGCGTTGTTACATGCGTACCGACCACCCCCTGGTGAAGAAGGAAATAAACCTGCAGGATTTTCTGGCCTATCCTCACCTGCGCCTGTATCTTCCGGGCTTGACCCGTGAAAACACCAGCATGGTAGACGATGTGCTCGGCCAGTACGGGGTACACCGCAGTATTGTCCTGGAAACCACGCAGTTTTCTTCAGCGGTAGGTGTATTGACCCGCACCGATTCGCTGCTGGTGGCCAACGCCGGTTTTCAGGAGGGGGGGTTATACACGGATCGTATCATAGGCCAGGAGTTGCCTGGCGAACTGCAACGCATGATTCACAATACGCACAGTAGTAATCGAGGCAAGATGTCGTTGATGCGCCACACGCGCACATCCCGCAGCGCTCCACACCAGTGGATGCGGGCTCTGTTGATGAAGCACCTCACCGCTTCTGCAGAAGTCGTACAGCCCGCGCCTGGGCCGACGCCGCTATTTTCGGACGGAGCTGTGGCAGGTTCAAAGTGACATGCCATGGTCCTGTTGAACAGTCTGGAGAGGTAAAGCGGCCAGTACCGCTGCGACGCCTTTTACGCTGAGATTGCCGGTTTCCTGCAGGTTTGCTCCATCTTGACATTCCGCTCTTTGAGTACAGCCTTCAACGGGTTAAAATAGCGCCGGTTTATGATCAGCTAAGTTATATTGGCGCTGCCGCTCGTTGGCTCGCACCAGAAAATGACACAGGAGTACACGACGATGGAAGAGAGCCAGGAATTGATTGCAGCCCGGGAAGAGGTGGCAGCCATGATAGAGCGCGCCCGCGCGGCCCAGCAGCAGATTGACCACTACACCCAGGAACAGGTGGATGAACTGATCACCGCCATGGTATGGGCAGTGGCACGGGAAGACCGCTCGGAAGCAATTGCCCGTTTTACCGTCGATGAAACCCAACTGGGCAACTATGAGGGCAAGTACCTCAAGATTCACCGCAAGACCCGGGCCACCCTGATGGACATCATTGATGATAAATCCGTTGGTGTTATCGAGGAAGATCCCGAGCGCAATCTCATCAAGATCGCCAAGCCGGTTGGCGTTATCGGCGCCCTGTCGCCCTCTACCAACCCGGAGGCGACGCCGGTGATCAAGGGTATCTCGGCGGTCAAGGGCCGCAATGCCATCATTGTCGCACCGCATCCTCGCGCCAAGCTGACCAACAAGATGATCTGTGACTATATGCGCGAGGCTATTGTAGCGGTGGGTGGTCCGGCGGATCTGGTGCAGAGCATTGATGTGCCTTCCATGGAAAAGACCAATGAATTGATGCGCCAATGCGACCGCATCCTGGCTACCGGGGGTGAAGCCATGGTGGGTGCCGCCTACTCATCCGGGACTCCGGCCCTCGGCGTGGGTGTGGGCAATGCGGTGATTACCGTGGATGACAGCGCGGACCTGGATGAAGCCGCAGACAAGATCCGTATTTCCAAGACGCTGGATCTGGCCGCATCCTGTTCCTCGGATAATTCCGTGTTGGTGTTCGAGTCTGTTTACGACGAGTTTCTGGAGAAACTCAAGCACGAGGGTGGTTTTGTCATTGACGGCGAGGACAAACAGAAACTGCAGGATGTTTTGTGGAAAGACGGCGTTTTGAATGCCAAGATCGTGGCACAACATGCACTGAACATCACCGGTCAGGCGGGTATCGACCTGCCTGAGGGCAAGCAGTTCCTGATCGTGCCAGAGACCGGTACCGGCCCCGACTACCCCTTCTCGGGTGAGAAACTGACGGTCACCATGGCCCTGTACAAGATTGCGGACATCGATGAGGCCATTGAGCTGACCAACAAGATCCAGGCCTACCAGGGCCAGGGCCACAGCTGCGGTATTTACTCTTACAACGATGACAACATCATGAAGCTGGCAGGGGCCACACGCACCTCCCGGGTTATGGTGAACCAGCCCCAGGCAGCGTCCAACAGCGGCAATGTGTGGAATGGCATGCGCCAGACCTTCTCCCTGGGCTGCGGCTCCTGGGGGGGCAACAGTATCAACCACAATATTACCTGGCGCGACCTGATCAACGAAACCTGGGTTTCCAAGCCCCTGGCCAAAACCAAGGTGATTCCCTCTGATGAAGAATTGTTCGGGTCGGTAATGGGCAAACTCCAGGACTGACTGTAGCCTGGGACTGACTGTAGCAAAGGAGCAAGGGATGGATTTTTCCCTCAACGAAGACCAGAAGGCTTTTGCAGAAAGTGCCCGCGCCTTCGCCGAGGGTGCACTGGCACCCAACGCGGCCAAATGGGATGAGGAATCGATTTTTCCCAAAGACGCACTGCGACAGGCCGGGGAACTGGGCTTTATGGGCATGTACACGCCAGAGCGGGCGGGTGGCCTGGGGCTGGGCAGGTTGGACGCCAGCCTGATAGTGGAGGAGTTGTCCAAGGGCTGCACTTCGACAGCGGCATTTCTTACCATTCACAATATGGCGACCAGCATGGTCGGTAAGTACTGCAGTGAGGCTGTCATCGAGCAGTGGTGTCCCGATTTGGTGATAGGGTCTACCCTGGCCTCTTATTGTCTTACTGAGCCCGGTGCTGGCTCCGATGCGGCCTCCCTGCGCACAACTGCCACGCGTGATGGGGACGACTATATAGTCAACGGCAGCAAGGTCTTCATTTCCGGTGCGGGTGAGACCGACGTGCTGGTGGTTATGTTGCGCACCGGTGGCTCCGGACCGAAAGGCATCTCCGCCTTGCTGGTGCCCGCCGATGCCGTGGGCGTGTCCTACGGCAAGAAAGAAGACAAGATGGGCTGGAATGCACAACCCACCCGCATGGTCACTTTCGACAACGTGCGGGTGCCGATGGCCTATCGCCTGGGCGAGGAAGGGCAGGGGTTTGCCATCGCTATGGAGGGTCTGGATGGTGGCCGTATCAATATCGCAACCTGTAGTGTCGGCACTGCCCAGCAGGCACTGGAAGAAGCCACCGCCTATGTACAGGAGCGCAGGCAGTTCGATACGGCGATTGCCGACTTCCAGGCTACCCAGTTCAAGCTGGCGGATATGCTGACGCAGTTGGTGGCGGCGCGGCAGATGGTGCGCCTGGCGGCCGGCAAGCTGGATCACAAGGACCCCCAGGCGGCCACCTACTGTGCCATGGCCAAGCGCTTCGCCACGGATGTGGGTTTTAATGTTTGTAACGACGCCTTGCAGTTATTCGGCGGCTACGGCTATATCAAGGAATATCCGATGGAGCGGCACGTACGCGATACCCGTGTACACCAGATCCTGGAAGGCACAAATGAAATCATGCGGGTGATTGTGTCCCGTAAAATGTTAATGGACGGCGCACTGGAGGTTATCAAATGAGTTTGAGTACATCGGAAAAACTGAACGTGGAATTGCGGGGTCATACGGCTCTGGTGACTATAGATAATGCGGGTGCCAATACCTGGGACAGGGAGAGTCTGCCGGCCCTGAAGGATCTGGTGGAGAAACTGAATGACGACAGGAATATCTACGCCCTGGTGCTGACCGGTGCCGGTGAAAAATTCTTTTCCGCGGGCGCCGATCTGAAGCTGTTCGCCGATGGTGACCCGGACAACGCCCGTGCCATGGCGGTCTATTTTGGCGAGGCTTTTGAAACCCTGGCGGACTTCCGGGGTGTGTCCATCGCCGCAATCAATGGCTTCGCCATGGGCGGTGGGCTGGAAGCGGCCATGGCCTGCGATATCCGCATCGCCGAGGAGCAGGCCCAGATGGCCCTGCCGGAAGCCCGGGTCGGCCTGTTGCCCTGTGCCGGCGGCACCCAGCGCCTGTCCTGGCTGGTGGGCGAGGGTTGGGCCAAGCGTATGATTCTCTGCGGCGAGCGTATCGATGCCACCACCGCTGAGCGTATCGGCCTGGTGGAAGAAGTGGTCGGTAAGGGCGAGGCTCTGGACAAGGCGCTGGCTCTGGCCGAGCAGGTGGGGCAGCAGAGCCCGACATCCGTCACGTTCTGCAAGGGTTTGGTGCATACCGGGCGCAACACGGTCATCGCTGCCGGCCTGGAAGGGGAGCGTGACCTGTTTGTTGACCTGTTCTCGACTGAAGATCAGCGTGAAGGGGTGAATGCGTTCCTGGAAAAGCGTAAGCCCGAGTGGAAGAACAGCTGAGGAAGCCCTGATGTCTGAAGCACAAATTCTATTTCAGGAGCTGCCGGCCGGCAGTCACAAGCTGGGTCGGGTGACCTTCAACGTGCCCGCCACGCTGAATTCGCTGACCCTGGAGATGGTCGACCTGCTGCAGGAAAAGCTGGATGCCTGGCGCACCGATGACAATATCGCCGCCGTATTCATAGAGGGCGCGGGCGAGAAGGCCTTCTGTGCCGGAGGCGATGTGCAAGCGCTGTATCAATCTGTGACGGCGACACCCGGCGGCCCCTGTGAATACGCGGAGGGATTTTTTGTGCGGGAGTACCGCATGAATTACACACTGCATACTTACAATAAGCCGATTATCTGTTGGGGCCACGGTATTGTAATGGGAGGAGGGCTGGGTGTGATGGCCGGCTGTTCCCATCGGTTGGTAA
>Ga0164315_10000211_pt1 | contig 37422 bp, 34 predicted proteins | sample GuaBasSedimGuay6_FD_113737 | JGI IMG/M metagenome (GOLD analysis project Ga0164315, IMG submission 113737) | Subseafloor sediment microbial communities from Guaymas Basin, Gulf of California, Mexico - Guay6, Core 4569-2, 0-3 cm | ecosystem: Environmental > Aquatic > Marine > Hydrothermal vents... | reverse complement strand
CTTCTGAACCCCTCATTGGTACAACGCTTGCGCCGAGTGGTGTAAAATCAGCATAACCCCGTACCTCAACAGCTTGGGTTGGACAGATTTTTACACAATTATAACACTCCCAGCACATATCTGGTTCGCAATTATAAGCTTTCATTCTGTCTGCATCCAGCACCATTAGATCGTTTGGACAAATGTACATGCATGCAGTTTTGTCCCCTCCCTTACAACCATCGCATTTTTCATCAATGACAAAGCTAGGCATTGTTACCTCCTTTTCTTCAATTATTTGTTCATATGTAGGTGTACAATTATGCCGGCATGAATCTTCTCACCCCCTTTTTTTGTTATTTGTTAAAGCAAAAGCTTCTGGCCTATATTTATAATTTGGCTTCACAATTTTGGATCAAACCATAAGTAACATTTTAACTGCATTACCTATGCCAAAAGAAAATATACCACCGAAATAAACACAACTTACCGTTTTATTAATTTATTATTAATAGTTTAAGTTTCAATATTGAACAATAGGTAGGGTTCAATAGTAACAAAATGAGGATTTTAGAAATTAATAAATGAACAATTCTAACCCCTTTTGACTTATGAAATGCTGTTTCTACGTTGAAAGATGATGTTGCGGTTTACGATTTAAAAATATTTTAATTGCCGTGGATGAATCGAATAACGCACGCCGGGCTGTTTCATACGTTGGATAGCTTTTGGGAGGATTGGTGGGCTTCAAGGTTAGTATTCTGCACGTAATTCCTGAACCGGAAGAAGACTACTTCCCTACATCTACCGAGAAAGAAAAATGGTTCACTCAATACGAGAAAAAAATCGATGTTATGCTGAAAGATTATCGACAACTGTTAATCAAGAATGGGTTTGCTCCGGAAAATGTATCAATCCGTTCAATTGTCCGCTACTGTCCCTCTATGGCCAAGTGTATTCTGTTGGAGCATGATGAAACCGGATACAGCACCATCGTGGTCGGAAGACAGGGACTTTCACGGAGTGAGGAGTTTCTTTTTGGCAGTATCTCAAGTAAGATTGTCAACCATGCGCGCAAATGTACGGTCTGGGTTGTGGAATAACGTCAGCCGGAGTGGATATTATGATGATCCGCATTGCAACAATTAAAAACCAGTCTGGAAGCTTAAAGGATGTGAGTACCAGGCTATATTAATGGATCAGTTCTCCAACGTAATTGAGGGATTCCAACGCGAACGTCTTCCCCGCCTGACGCTGGATTTTGATGGTTCCGTCCAATCCACCAAAGGGCACGCAGAGGGTACCGCCGTAGGTTTCAATAAGGTCAAGAAAGGCGCCCGGAGTTACTATCCTCTGTTTTGTACCGTGGCCCAAACCGGACAATTTTTTAATCTTCATCATCGTCCCGGAAATGTGCATGATTCCAATGGTGCCCAACGATTCATGTTGAACTGCTTATCGGAAGCCAAAGCACAGTTATCCGGTGTACCAGTGCGTTGACCAGCAGTTCCTCGAAAACCAACGGCGGGATCTCGGGTACGCCCGGCGCGTTCACGCCTCGCCCGGCTTGTATTTCATCTGTCTCTCGCTGTTGCGGTTCAATCGTTCTGCATTTGATCTTTTCTTCCACGACCTTCTCTTACAGCCGAACGGTCCACCTTCCTATCGCCCGTACAATACTGCAATAATCGTTGCCTCGCCTGATTTGGCTGCAATGAGATGCGGCGTGGTCGAAAGGTAATACGCACTGTCTCCGGGTTCCAGTTCAAAGGCATCGGCGCCGATTTTGAGCGATACCATGCCCTCCAGTACATAGATAAACTCTTCACCTTCATGGATGGAAACCTCTTCGTCCGGATTTTCTTTCAGTTTGACGATGAGCGCTTCCATGTTCCGACCTTTGACATCCGGTGCGAGACTCATGTAGGAGTAGATTTCTTTTTTTCCCTTTTTTGACGTTGACCTGGATACCGGTATCTCTTCACTCTTTCGCGTGATGGAATAGAGTTTGTTTCCGACACCTGAAACGATGCGGCCAAAAGCGCTGTCCAAAGCTCTGGACAGCTTGATGGAGGTCCCCAGCTGTGGTTGAACCTTGTCGTTTTCGAGGTCTTCGAGAAATGCGATCTCAAAACCTGTCAACTTAGACAGTTCTTCGAGAGACAGTCCCTTTTCCTGTCTCAAGACACGGATTCGTTCGCCAACGCTTTCTATCGGATCAACCGGCGTTTTGGCAATGTCCCCGGTGAGGTCTTCAAAATAGTCGACATTGATGGGTGGTTTCTGATTTTGTTCTGACATGATGTTCTCCTATGGGGTAGCGTTAAAATTAGTACGACCAATTTAAATTTGGATATAATAATCCACGGATTGTATTTATTATGTGGATGTCATTTGCCCTTCGAGCGATATTAGTCCTTCGGACGATATTTGCGCTTCGCGCGTAATTCATTGTAGCTCGTAGCCGTTTTCTTTTGGCTCCTCATCAGTCTTTTAGCAGTTTAGACTGTAGACTGTAGACTGTTAGGTGCCTTTTGCTGATAGCTATTAGCCACCCTCGAACCCTAATTATAGACACTTCGCCCCGATATACCGCGAAATGACGATGCGTTGTACCTCCGATGTTCCTTCTCCGATATCCAGTAGCTTCTGGTCTCGATAAAATCGCTCAACATCATATTCTTTCATCAGGCCGTAGCCGCCATGAAGTTGAACCGCATGATTGGCACAGCGGTACATGACTTCAGAGCAGTAGAGTTTTGCCATGGCTGCCTCTTTTGAGAACGGCATGTCGTTGTCGCGCAGCCAGCATGCCTTGTACAGTAACAGACGTGCGCACTCGATCTCAACTGCCATATCCGCCAGTTTGAACGCATTGACTTGAAACGTGGCGATGGGTCTGTTGAACTGCTCTCTTTCATTGCTGTATTTCAATGACATGTCAAAACACCCCTGAGCTCCGCCAAGCCCCATGGCACCAATGGAAAGCCTACCGCCGTCCAGGGTCTGCATCATCTGGTGAAATCCATGCCCCCGAGTACCCAGCAGGTTTTCCTTGGGAACCCGGCAGTCCTTGAAATAGAGTTCGCTCGTGTTGGATGCACGCCACATCATCTTGTCGTGCATTTCGCGGGTGGTATAGCCCGGTGTACCTGTTTCCACAAGAATACAAGAGAGTTCCGGCTTCCCATCATCACGTGTACCTGTTTTGCACAGAACGGTGATGCCTGCGGTAATGTCTGTAGACCCATTGGTGATAAAAATCTTACTGCCATTGATGACCCATTCGTCACCATCCAGCACCGCGTGGGTTTTGCTGTTGCCGGCGTCGGAACCTGCATTCGGTTCCGTCAATCCAAAGCCCCAAAGGGCTTTCCCACTGCATAGCTTGGGCAGATACTTTCTTTTCTGTTCTTCGCTTCCAAAATAATAAATGGGGCCGATACCGAGAGAGTTGCCGGCCGCCACCGTGGCAGCATGCGAACCGTCAACCCGGGCGATCTCTTCCGTAGCGATAATATAGGACACATAATCCATGCCCTGGCCCCCGTATTGCTCCGACACAAAGATGCCAAAAAGCCCGAGTTCTGCCATTTTAGCCATGGTTTCGTATGAAAATTCTTCGTTTTTGTCCAGGGCCTGCGCGACCGGCTTGATTTCATTTTCGGCAAAGCTGCGCACGGAGTCCCTTAATATTTCCTGATCGCTGGAAAGGCTGAATTCCATAGGTAAGCTCCTATTATTCCGTTAAATAAAAAATGTTCCTTTGGGCCAGGTCTGAGATATTTGGCTATGCTGAACGCGGTAGTTATTTAAACCCGAAGCACGAAATTCGAAATCCTAAACAATACCTAATGATCTAAATTCGAATGATCAAAACAAGACCTTGGAAATATAAGTTCAAGCACTATGTATGAACCGCCATGGCGAGCGCATTCCCCGTAGCTTGTCGAAGATTCCGGTTTATCGGGACTGCGAGGCTCTTCGGTCATTTGAGCATTTGATATTTGGATTTGTTTCGTATTTCGATATTCGGATTTAGAATTTATCACACTCTGAATGCGCATAAAATTAATCTTTTATAAGGTTGAACCAGTGCCGGGTTCTTTGGACCCGGGTATCTACCTATGAATTTATGAGTCGCTGTTTCAGATATGTAAATCGTTTCTTGGTTTTGCTGTTGTTGATTCCCATATGAAGGGCTTTTCTGGTTCCGACCACAACCACAAGATGTTTTCCCCTTGTGACGGCAGTATATATCAAATTTCGCTGAAGAAGTATATAATGTTGCGTAAGAATGGGAAGGACGACTGCCGGGTATTCCGATCCCTGGGATTTATGTACCGAGATGGCATAGGCCAGGATGATTTCATTGAGTTCGGAAAAGTCGTAGAGGATATTGCGTCGGTCAAAGGAAATCAAAACGGTCTGACTCTCAGGATGGACTTTTTCGATACGCCCGATATCCCCATTAAAGACCAGTTTGTCATAATTGTTCTTTATCTGCATGACCTTGTCGTGAATCCTGAAACTGCTGCTGCCCCGGGAGACGCTTTCTTCTCCTGGATTGAGGGCATTTTGAAGTGAGCTGTTCAGATTTTCGGCTCCCACGATTCCTTTGTGCATGGGCGTCAAAACTTGTATGTCATGGATGGGCTCAAATCCGAAACTGGCGGGAATCCGACGGGCAACCAGTTCTATGATGGTCTGGAGGACCCTTTCAGGCTCTTTCTGTTCAATAAAATAAAAGTCTGTTTTAGCGTCCGGGTCCGCAGGGGGATCGACTATGGGAAAATCACCCTGGTTGATCCTGTGTGCATTGGTGATGATCCGGCTTGCTTTGGCCTGTCTGAAGATTTCGGTGAGGGATACCACAGGGATTTGCCGGGACTGAATCATATCTTCCAGTATACGGCCGGGACCGACTGATGGCAGCTGGTTGACATCTCCTACCAGGATGATGGTTGTCTGAACCAGAACTGCTTTCAACAGATAATACATCAGGTGTGTATCGATCATGGATGCTTCGTCAATGATGAGGGCGTTACAATCGAGCGGTGAGGTTTCATTCTTTTGAAAGCCCCCTTTTTGCATGCTGAAATCCAGTAGCCTGTGTATGGTCTTGGCTTCTTGACCGGTGGATTCCTGCATTCGTTTTGCGGCTCGTCCGGTGGGAGCGGCCATCATCACCCGCAGCTTATACCGGAGCATGATTTTCAAGATGGCATGGATAATGGTTGTTTTGCCGGTTCCAGGTCCGCCCGTAATGATAGTTACCTTATTCTCGATGGCTGATTTTATAGCAGACACCTGGTTGGCTGCCAGGCGAATGGCAAAATGTTCTTGTACCCGGTTCATTTCTTTGGCCACATCAATGGGCGGGGCTGCCGGAGGGGATTGGAGCAGCATCCTGATTCTTGTGGTGATGCCGGTTTCGCAAACATGGTACTTTTTCAGATAGACAGCCTTGCTGCTGGGTTTTCCAAAGGTCTCGAGATCTTCATTCAGATCTTCTATGACGATACGGTTTTCTCCAAAAAGCCTGTCAAGAGCTGCCTGGATAGTCTCGCTGTCAACTTCCAGAACTTCTTTGCATTTGTCCACCAGCAGATCATAGGGATAATAGACGTGACCATCGTCTGAAAGACCGTTCAGGACATAAATGATGCCGGCTTCAGCCCGCAATTCAGAATTTTTCGGAAATCCAAGCTTTTCGGCAATTCGGTCTGCAATCACAAAGCCGATACCAAAAATATCCATGCAGAGGCGATACGGGTTCTGCTGAACAATGGCAATGGATCGGTTGTGGTAGGTCTTGTATATTTTTGTGGCATATCCGGTGCTGACACCATGGGACTGCAGAAACAGCATGACCTCGCGGATTTTCTTCTGGTCTTTCCAGGCCTGCTGGATCAGGGCGATCCGTTTTGCCCCGATCCCCTCGACTTTCTCCAGACGTTGTATCTGGTGCTCGATGATGTCGAGGGTCTTTTCCCCGAATTTATTGACAATGCGGTCCGCCATCTTGGGGCCCAGGCCTTTTATCAGGCCGGAGCCCAGGTATCTTCGAATGCCGTAAACGGTTGCTGGAACAGTGGTATGATAGGAATGAATCTTGAACTGGTCACCGTATTTTGGGTGATGCGCCCATTCCCCTTTCAGGCTCAGAATTTCTCCCGGGGACGGTGACGGGATGTTACCGACGATGGTAACGAGATCCCACTGGTCTTGCACTTTTAACTTGGCAATCGTGTAGCCGGTCTCTTCATTGGTATAGGTTATTCGTTCAATTTGACCGGTCAATTCGATCATGGGGGGTTTCTTTTTTAGCGTTTTAGCGGTTTAGACTGTAGGCTGTTAGGCGCTTTTTGCCCTGTGGGCGACATTTAGCTTTCGCTGTCATTTGTCCTATCGGACGACATTAGCGTTTCGCGCGTCATTTATTGTTTCTATTAGCGATGAGCATTAAGCTATAGGCCGCTTATAACTTAACGCTTATGGCTCAATTGCTTTCAGCTACCCTCCAAAATCTGCATGCTTGTTTGTTGCGTTCCTTGTGTTCGTTGTGTTTGTTGAGTTGTCCTCGGCAAATGGAATTCAGTTTTCAACACATCGCCTTTTCATCAACCCAATGAACCCAAGAAACGCAACAAACCCAATGAACGATGTTACCCTCGGACCCTGATCCATCAAACCCAGTCCGGCAAATGGATGTTTTCCAAGGGTTCTTTTGGTGGGAAATAGCATTTGATGTCTATGACCGGAGACCCGTTGTGTGCATCTATTGTATCGATGCGGATCCGGTTGGATGCAATGGATAGTATCCTGCACAAGGACATGGCCAAGAGATTGGGTCTGATCGGTGAATGGGTTGCAAACACGCCTGTCAATGGATTCTGCTCGTTTTTTCTCGGATGAACGCGCAGGGTCCTTCTTTTATCCGGGATGTCGTTTTGATGGAACCAGTAAAGGACATGGATGTGTGAAAACGATTCCAGACCCAGAAGTGCGTCGGTGAATTCGTCAAAGATATCGATTTCGGTAATTTCATTGGATTTTTCAATGAATCCAATAGGGTAAATCTGATAGGATGTTTTCATGGGAGTCCTCCTGCCATTCAGACAGCGCTCGCTTTCGCTGTGGATCACCCCTCCAACTCCGGCTGAGGGTTTGATGGAAAAATTTCCCGACATTTCAATTGTTTTATGGACAAAAAAATTGTCCCACGTTTTTTGTTTAATGACAAATACGGCGAACATTGTCAATATATTGTATTGGTTATTGACTATTCCCTCAATATATGGCATAGGTAAACATTATTTGCACTTTGAAAATGCTTGAAAAGTAAGATCGACTTGTTCCGCACATCTAAACGGAATCCCAAACGGAAATAAATGACAGCATACGTGTTGATACAGAGCGGCGGTTCCATATGAACAGAGCGGCAACTGGTTTCAGCCGAAGACAGTTAATAAAGTATTTCTGTTTGATGACAGGTGGGGGTCTTCTCGGGTTACTCAACGCCTCCAAAGGATTTGCTGTTGAAAACGTTCGGTCTCAGAACTGTCAACCCCCCAAGATAGCTCTGATTATCGATGACATCGGCTACAACAGGTCGCTTGCCTGGCAATTTGTTGAACTGAATGAGATTCTAACCTTTTCCATCCTGCCGCAAGTGTCTTACTCCCGGGAACTTGCCTTTGAACTCAATGATCAGGGGTATGAAGTGATGTTGCACCAGCCCATGGAGCCCTATGACAACAGCTGTGATCCAGGTCCCGGTGCTTTGTTTGTGGGCGATGATGCCCAACGTATCGAAAAAACCCTGCAGGCCAATATCCGGGGTATCCCTTTTGCAAAGGGTGTCAATAACCACATGGGTTCCAGGTTTACCGCATCCCCGAACGAGATTGGAGATGCCCTGAAGGTCATTCGATCCCGGGGGATGTTTTTTGTTGACAGTTATACATCGAGCCACTCCCTGGCACATGCAACCGCACGGCGATACCATATGCACACAGCCCACCGGAACGTATTTCTCGACAATGTCCACGAAGAATCGGCCATCATGTCCCAACTTGCCAATCTTCAAAAACATGCCATGTTGTACGGTAGGGCAATCGGGATCGGCCACCCATTCCCGAAGACTGCCAGAGCCATTGGCCGATTTGCAAAGAGGCTGAAGCGATCGAACGTGTCTCTGGTACCCGTATCCGAAATCCTATAAAAATAAAATTGCGAAGCAATTTTATTTTGCCAATTCCCTCTCGATCAACTGGTCGAGATTTCTGAATGTAGGGTTCTTTACCTGCTTGCCGTTCAGAAATATGCTTGGTGTCCCACTGACGCCGATTTTTTGCCCCTCCCTGACGTCCCGCACGATCAGTTTCAGGACATCGTGGGACAGGATGTCTTTCCTGAATTGTTTCATGTCAAGATCAAAGCTTTCGGCAATTTCATCCATTTTCTGAATCGACAGTTCTTTGTAATTGGCAAAGAGTTGACTGTGAAATTCCCAAAATTTGCCTTGTTTGTGTGCTGCCATGACGGCTAGTGCGGCTTGCCTGGCATTGGGATGATTTCGAAGCGGATATTGTTTGATGACCAGTTTCAAATCCTCGGGGTATTTTGCAAGCAACTGGCTGAACACCGCTTCCATCTTGGCACAGTATGGACACTCGTAGTCGTCAAAGACGGCGATGGTGACAGGCGCATTTTCCGGTCCCAAAAATGGAGAGCCTTCCACAGAAATTTTGTAGACCTGATCAATATGGATGACTTTGAGGTCGTTCGTGATGCTGCTTGTCAAGATCAGTGTCTCGGTTTCGGTCGAATACGTTAATCGGTTATAACCTTGATCGACGGGAATCTGGTTTAGTTGATGGTTTGCAGATTCATTGTAAACCACAACTTTTCCAGGCATGAGAACGAAGACCAGTTCTCCGTCTGCAGTGCTATCCACGTCCAGGGGCGGAGATTCCAGTTTAATTTGGCCAACAGGGGTCCAGTCAATGTCGATGGGTTGTGCAGAGGCTATGCCCGTAAAGAGGCTCATCACGGCAGACAGAAAAATACCTGTAATTTCAACACTTATTTTCATATAAATCAATCCTTTCCTAAGTTGGCTTATAGGTTCGAAAAAAGGTGTTTCAAGTATACCCGGAGCTGCGCCGAAGAGCAATATCCAATGACCTAAATTCAAATATTCAAAACAAAGCCCAGCATACAGAAGGACATGGGTATCTATTGCTGATTTTTACTTGATCTATAGTGATTGTCATAATAACGTTCTGATGGGTATTAAAGGTATTCACAAAAACACAATATTTAAAAAATCTCAGTTTGTTGAGGCCTTTTTCGTGCTTTCATATTTTCGTGTTTTCGTGATAAAAGTATTTTTTTCCGTATTTTCCGGGTTGGGTTTAATATAAAATATGGGTTATGTCTTTAATTTTAATGATGCACGCGTCTATGAAGAATGGGTGATGAAGACGCGGAGCAGAGCTGAAGCCGATCTTGAGAACTGCCTCATGATCGAAATGCTGAAACCGATTCGAGGCGAATCCCTGCTCGATATCGGATGCGGCATTGGTTCGAGCATCAAACCCTTTTACGAAAAGGGTCTGCAGGTCACGGGCATCGATCCTTCCCCTTACATGCTTGACATTGCCATGAAGCAATTCGGTCATCGAGTCGAATTTTATCGGGGGTTTGCCGAAGATCTTCCCTTTGACGACAACTCATTCAACCATGCCAGCCTGGTGACCACATTGGAGTTCGTGGAAGATCCCGTGAAAGCGATATCGGAAGCCTGCCGGGTGGCAAAGGACCGCATTTTTTTGGGTGTCCTGAACCGTTATGCCCTGAAAGGGGTCGAGCGGCGCCTCAGGGGCATTTTCCACCAAACCATATACAACCGTGCGCGATTTTACAGTGTCTGGGAACTCAAAAGCATGATCCGTGAGCTCCTGGGAGAAAAGGTCCCGATATCCTGGCGTACCGTGAGCCAGTTTCCTGCGTCATCAGGGAAGGTCATCTGTAATATAGAGAAGTCGGAAATTGTTCAACGCTTTCCATTTGGCACCTTTGCCGGCATGGTGGCATCCCTGGTTCCCCGGTTCAGAACCCGGCCCATGACATTACGTCATAAGCCAAGACAGTCGACCGGCGTTGCGCCAACATAGCTATAAATCGTTTGGTTTTAGGTGTTACGTTTTAGGTTTTAAGAGAGGGTGTTGGACACATTATCAGCCATATTTAATCTAAGATACGGTCCCGACAAGTTAGGAGAGAAAAAGATCTTTTATCACGAAAACACGAAAGGTCGAAAACACGAAAAGAACTTGAAAATTTCGTGTTTTCGTGATTGCTTTTCTTATTTGTCATAAAATGTAACATTTAAGATGCTTGCAACTGTGCTGAACCAAACACAAAACACCAAACACAAAACACAAAAGAACTATGAAAGCTTATCTTTTCGACAGCCTGGCGGACAAGAAAGTACAGTGTAACCTGTGTCATCATCGCTGCGTGATTAAGAACGGCAAACGGGGTATCTGCCAGGTCAGGCAGAATAGTGACGGTACCCTCGTATCCTTGGTATATGGTAAGGTTGTGGCACGAAATGTTGATCCTATCGAGAAAAAACCTCTATTTCATTTTTATCCGGGCAGTCTTTCCTATTCCATTGCAACGGTGGGATGCAATTTTAAATGTAAATTCTGTCAGAACGCCGACATTGCCCAGATGCCGAAAGACCACAAGGGTGCGATTATCGGAAATTTCATGCCGCCTGAGGAAATCGTAGCTGCCGCCAAAAAGCACGACTGCCGGTCTATTGCCTATACTTATACAGAGCCGACCGTATATTTTGAATTTGCTCATGATACTGCCAGGCTTGCGCATGAACAGGGCTTATTGAATTTGTTTGTGACGAATGGGTATATGACTCTGGAAGCGCTGGACATGATCGGTCCGTATCTGGATGCTGCCAATGTCGACTTAAAGGCCTTCAGTGATGCGTATTACAAAACTTACTGCGGCGCCAGGTTGGCAGGTGTGAAAGAGACTCTTGTTGCCATGAAATCACGTGGTATCTTTCTCGAGATTACAACCCTGGTCATTCCGGGCTTAAATGACGACCCTGCAGAACTCGCCGATCTGGCAAGGTTCATTGCAACATCTTTAGGCACCGATACTCCCTGGCACATCAGTCGGTTTCATCCCACCTACAAGCTGACCGATCGTCCTCCCACGCCGGTCCAGACCTTGATGACTGCGCACGAAATCGGCATTCGTGCCGGCCTGAAATACGTTTATACCGGCAATGTCCCCGGAGAGGAGAGCGAGAAGACTTTCTGCTATGAATGTGGAAAAGTTCTCATCGATCGGTGGGGGTTCAACGTCCACAATTACGCCATCATCCATGGCATTTGTAAGTACTGCGGGGCAGTTGTCGACGGGGTGGGGCTGTAGGGCAGGGGCGGAGGATAATGGCGTTCATAGGGTTTGTTGCGTTTCTTGGGTTCGTTGGGTTGAAGAAACAGCGGTGTGTTGAAAGATGAGTACCGTTTGCCGGGAACAACTCAATAAACACTACTAACACAAGAAACACAATAAACAAGCATGCAGGGTCCAAGGGTTGCTGAAGGCAATCAGCGAAAGGCGCCTAACAGTCTACAGCCTAAACCCCTAAAAGGCTAAAATAATTACTGCTCGGAAAAATATTTGACGGCGCCCGGATGTAATTTGACACCTGTGTCAGGCTTATCTGATGAACTTACCGCCAATGACCCCAGGGCAGGGTGGGCGCTCTTCAGATATTTCCGGCTACGATATAGTGCATCGATGATCTTGTAAACCGTTTCTTCATCGAGGTCTGTGGACGAGACCAGCATCATCCTCGTTCCGAAGGTTGTAACCGATTCCGGATGAGTTGGATAGATGCCGGCAGTGATGTTCATGCTCGAAAAGGCGTGATGGCCGGTTATCATTTTCTGAATGTCGTCGTCATCCATATTTACCATATCGGCCTCGCATAGCTTGAACAGCTGTTGCAGCTCCGAATTGGGGTGTACGCCGATGTGAACCATGGCCTGTATATCGCCGTGACAGAATGCCATGGTGTCCTGGGAATGAGAGGCCGGGAGTTCCTGGAACAGTCTGAAATCTTTTTTGGACCAGTTTTTGGCTTTCAGGATGTTACCAACAGCCAGGGACTGGGAGGATCCCGGTGATCCGACATTGATCCTTTTATGCTTCAACCCCGCCAGGGAGGTGATTTTTGCATCCTTGCGAACCACCAGCGTGACCGGGACATCATAAAGGGGCATGAGGCTTCGAAGGTTGTCGTAGCTGATGTCCAGATACTCGAATTTTTCAGTCTTGTTGACTGCATCGTAAAGCATGTGTGAGTCCACCAGGCCGATATCCAGGGAGCCACCCTGGAGGTTGGTTAGATTATATACGTCGTCAGGCGTCGGCACTGTTTGGCAGTTTATATCACTTGTGTGACTGTTAATCACCCGACAGATTACCCGGCCGGTAAAGTGAGAGAAAGTACCGGGCTCTCCCGTGCCTAGAAGGATATCGAAAGCATTGGCGGAAAAAGGGAATATACATGCCCCGACAATTAAAAACAGGCAAATAATCGGCACTCGCCTGAAAAACGAAGGCATGTGGGAATACGGCGTGGATTTTTTGGCAATCATGCTTTCCTCCTCGAGATATGCAACTGATAAATTACCAGACTGACCCGGTCGAGGTAGCGCTGAACCGATGGTGATGTCCTTTCGGTCCGTCGGCACCGCTATGATAGTACATTCCGCAACCGTAACACGGAACAGTTCGCGTTATCAGAGACGCGCTGGGAGCAGGAGCCGCTAAACACTTCATTAATTTCACGGCGGTGATTGTGGTAGCAGACGATCAGGTCTGCCTCCCAGTTGTCTGCGGCTTTGATGATCTCTTCCCAGTTTTTTCCGGTTCTTACCCGATATGTTACGGTTTTATCACAATTTGCCCTGATAAATTTTTCCAGGGATTCCTTAAACCGTTTTTTCGCTTGTTCACGTATCTCATCGGAGATATAGGACGCGACAATGGGCATGCCGAAGCCCGGCATTACACTAACCACCCGGATCTCGGCGTTGCTCAATCCGGCAATCGCAGCTGCTTTTTGATATACAGCTACCGCCGTTTTGGGATAATCAACATCGATGGGGACAAGAATTTTTTTAAACATAACCTGCTCCAGAAAGTAGAGTTAAACATCTTTTGTAGATGGAATAATGGAACGATGGAATCTTGGTTCCAAAGGATGCTTTTACTTTTTAATTCCCTCTCGAATCAGCCAAACTACCATTTTAAAAAACCATCATTCCAATGTTCCGCCATTCCAATGTTCCAATTGTGATCGAAGCGAACTAAGTTCATCCAATGATCATGCAGCGGCAACGGCTTCCAGTTTATTTTTGCGTCCCCGCTGCAGGAACCAGACCAGCAAATATAAAGCCAGGGCCGGAATGAACATAAGCTGTTTCGGCGGCCGTTTGGCGGGCATCTGAATGTTCAACACTTCCTGGTCAAAATCGATGCCGGCTTTTTCCGCCGGGCTGGAAAAGACAACATTTTCAATCAGTATCTTGCCTTCTTCATTACGCGTTTCAAGTCCGATGGCAGCCAATCTTTCGCTAGCGGTCTTTTCGTCACCCACGGGCAGCATCACCGTCTTGGTGAATTCACTCCCGTTCATCTTTTCGCCTTTGATCATGACCCTCAATAAGGCGCCGGGGTCCATGGCTTCCACCACCTGTTCAAGCTTGGCGGCCGGCTCTTGTATAAGCGGCGGGAAAAATTTGTCCCACACGAATCCGGGGCGAAACAGGATAAAGGCTACGAGTATCAGTGCCGCCGTTTCCCAGATGCGACTTTTGGTGAGGAAGTACCCCTGGGTGCCCGCGGCAAATGCCAGCATGGCGGCCACAGCAGCCACAATAACGATGACCAGTTGGAACCAGTTGGCCACGCCGATCATCAATAACTGGGTATTGAAAATAAACATAAACGGCAACACCGCCGTACGGATATCATAGGTAAATCCCTGGATACCGGTTCGGATGGGATCCCCGCCGGATATACCCGCCGCGGCAAAGGCCGCCAGCCCTACCGGTGGGGTATCATCAGCCAGGATACCGAAGTAAAAAACAAACAGATGCACCGCGATGAGCGGCACAATCAAGCCGTTTTGCGCGCCCAGGTCGACAATCACCGGTGCCATCAGGGTCGAGACCACGATGTAGTTGGCCGTGGTGGGTAGCCCCATTCCTAAAATCAGGCTGATAACGGCGGTAAAAAACAGGATCAGCATCAGGTTCCCGCCGGAGATGAACTCGACGAATTCGGTCATGACCAACCCGATACCGGTCAGTGTCACGGTACCGACGACGATACCGGCTGCGGAAGTGGCCACACCGATACCGATCATATTGCGGGCGCCTGAAACCATGCCTGTGATCAGATTTTCAAATCCACGCTTGAAGGAGAACTCATCGCCCTTCATCTTGCGAAAAATACCTTTTAACGGCCGCTGGGTCAAAACGATACAGATCAGGAGCACCGTCGCCCAAAAAGCGGACAGTGCAGGGGAAAGCCGTTCCACCACCAGGCACCACATGAGCACCACGATGGGCAGCAGAAAATAAAGCCCGGACTGTGCCGTCTTCCCCAGCTCAGGCAGCTCATTGATCTCCTTGCTGGTATCGAGCTCCGGTACTTTGCAGGCCACATAAAGGAGCAAAAGGTAGGCGACAGACAGCAGGACTGAGACCACGTAGATGGTCGCCCCGCCGGCTACGACTTTGATCCAGCCCAAACCATAGTAAGTGACACCGCCGATGATAATGAGAGACAAAATCGTCATGACAAATGAGAACAGTTTCTGGTTCAGGGTTTTGATCACCGGTTTTTTCATGCCCTTCAAACCCATTTTACATGCTTCAAGATGAACAATGTACACCAGGGCTATATAAGAGATGATAGCCGGCAAAAAGGCGTGCTTGATCACCTCCACATAGGTGATGCCGACATATTCGACCATCAGGAAAGCAGCGGCACCCATCACCGGCGGCATGAGCTGCCCATTGGTTGAGCAGGCCACTTCCACCGCTCCGGCTTTTTCCCGTGAAAAACCGACTTTTTTCATCAATGGAATCGTAAAAGTTCCGGTGGTGACCACGTTGGCGATGGATGATCCCGATACCAGGCCGGTTAACCCGGATGAGACCACTGCGGCTTTGGCGGGGCCACCCTTAAGATGGCCCAATCCGGCGAACGCAGTACGGATAAAGTAGTTGCCGGCTCCGGCCGATTCGAGCAGCGCACCGAACAGAACGAACATGAACACCATGCCGGTGGAAACCCCCAACGCTACACCAAAAACACCTTCGGTTCCCAACCAGTAGTGGGACATCCCCTTGGAAAGGCTGGCGCCCTTGTGCGCGATAACAGCAGGCATATAGGGGCCGAAGAAGGAATAGAGGATAAACACACCGGCGACCACCATCAAGGGCGGTCCCAGCGCCCGGCGCGTGGCCTCCAGCAGCAGAATCAACCCGATAACGGCGACAATCAGGTCCATCTGGATCGGAGCGCCCGGACGTTCGGACAGTCCTTCATAAAATATCAACAGATAGGCTGAGCAGAACGCCCCCACGAGTCCCACAATCCAGTCCTGAACGGGAATATAATCCCTGGGCGATGATTTCAATGTAGGATAGGCTGTAAAGGACAGAAAAATGGCAAAAGCCAGATGGATGGCCCGGGCTTCCGTTGAATTAAAAACCAAAAAATTAAAAATATACGGCAGAGGAGATGCATACCAGAGTTGAAACAACGTCCAGGTCAGTGGTACATAAAAGAGAATATTTTTCGGAATCGTGCCGGTTGGATTACGGGCCCCTGTATCCGACTCGGCAATCATCTCCTCAAGCTGTTCTTCGGATTTCAGGCTATCTGTTGATTCGCTCATTGCAATGATTCCTTTTTTTAGATATTGCGCTGAAGTCAGGGGCGACGATTAACCGTTCCCTGGCCTGATTTGATGGGCTATAATTCATCGGGATCGAAATCGCTATCGGGACCGGGATCGAATTCTGGGTGCCCGTAGGACTCGGTATCTTCTCGGACGCGATAACCTCTTCCACCCAAGCGGCTGAGCATTGCGGCGATGCGATCTAATTCAATCTTGCGTTCTTGACTTTCTTTGCCATCCAAAGCTTCTCCGATCATCAATACGTCCTGAATTGCGGCACACTCCAATGCTGATCCGCGCGCAATCTCGAAATACCGTCGTCGATCGGCCTCCGCCGTCTTGCCGTTTCCTTCGGCAATGTTTAGAGGTATAGATTGGCTTGCGCGGAGCCATTGGTCGCGGGCATGACGATGGATCCCACGGAGACTGTCGGCCTTTTTATATACCCATGCGACGTAGCCTATCGAGAGACGGTAGACGTCTAACTTTTCGTGTCCAAGTGTCATGCTGTTTCGATTTCGATAGCGATCCCGATTTCGATTTGGATCTCACCTAGCAATCTATATCGCCGCTGTCAAGATGTTGACAAAGTGCGCCGTTTAACGACGCACTTTATTCTAACCACTGATAATTACATCAGACCGGCTTCCTTATAGTATTTCACAGCGCCATCGTGCAGTGGTGCCGAAAGCCCATCCTTGATCATCTCTTCTTTTACCAGAACCTTGAATGCCGGATGAAGCTTTTTGAACTCGTCAAAATTCTCGAAAACCGCCTTGACCACATTGTAGATCACATTTTCGGGAACCTTTGCGGAGGACACAAACGTAGCGCCGACGCCGAAGGTCTTGGTATCTGCCGGGTTTCCACGGTACATACCACCGGGAACAGTGGCTGTTCGGTAGTAGTCGTTGTCTTTGACCAGCTTGTCGATTTCGGGGCCGGTGACGTTAACCAGCACGGAGTCGCAGGAAGTGGTGGCTTCTTTGATGGATCCACTGGGATGACCCACGGTAAATACGATGGCGTCGATCTTGTTGTCGCACAACGCACTGGACTGCTCGGCGGACTTCAGCTCGGAAGCCAGTTTGAAATCAGCCTTGGTCCAGCCTAGCGCTCCCATGACCACTTCCATGGTACCGCGTTGACCGGAACCGGGGTTGCCGATATTGACCCGTTTGCCCTTCAGGTCCTTAAAGTTCTTGATGCCGGAATCTTTACGGGCGACAACCGTGAATGGCTCGGGATGAACGGAGAATACGGCACGCAGGTCTTTGTTGGGTCCTTGTTTCTTGAACTTGCTGGTGCCGTTATAGGCATGGTACTGCCAGTCGGACTGGGCCACGCCCATGTCCAACTCGCCGGCGGCAATGGTATTCAAGTTATAGACGGAGCCGCCGGTGCTTTCCACCGTGCAGCGAATGCCGTGCACTTTTCGGGATTTATTTACCAGACGGCAGATGGCCCCGCCGGTGGGATAATAAACACCGGTTACGCCACCGGTGCCGATGGTGACAAATGTCTGCTCAGCTGCCTGTGCGGGCGGAGCTTCCATAAACAGAACAAATGCAAAGAGAAACGCAATGCTTAGAATAATGACTTTTTTCATCTTGACCTCCTTAAAACTTTAGGGTTTGAGTGGTTACGTTGCAGAGTATTTACCATGCTGGAATTGAAAGATAAGGATAGAGTTTATCGGCCTCCTTTCATTATCGATTCCTATGTCATAGGGGAAGAACGAATTAAAACGTGGCGAATATTCAATTATTAACAAAGCCAACTAACGAATGCAAGTCTTTATCCGGATTTCGCAATTGTGGCTTGCCAAACGGGTGCAGATAATGGAAAATAAACTCGTTACATGATTTTATTTAGTATCGAAAACCTGATCCTCTGAGCCAGGCCGGAAATAATTGGCTATTTCGATATTCGGATTTAGGATTTACTACGGCCGAATGTGTAAAATGATAAACCTTTACAGGGTATGAACAGTGCGGGGCAGTAATATCCATGAAACAGAGTGTTGATAACCCACTGGTCAGTGTTGTCATCCCCGCCTTTAACAGGGGCTGGTGTCTGGAAGAGGCGATTGATTCGGTTTTATCTCAGACATACGAGAGATATGAACTGATCGTCGTGGATGATGGGTCTACGGACGACACGGAAAAACGCCTGTCCAAATACGACAATATAACTGTGATTATCCAGCAAAACCGAGGTGTCAGTGCTGCCCGAAACAGGGGTATCGCTTCATCCAAAGGAGACTTGATTGCATTCCTCGATTCCGACGATCTCTGGCTGCCGGAAAAGCTTTCAACGCAGGTGAATTTTTTTATGAGACATTCGGAAGCCGAAATATGCCAGACCCAGGAGACCTGGATACGTAACGGCAAACGCATGAATCCCGGGCGTCGCCACGCCAAGACCTCAGGCTTGTTTTTTGAAAGATCCCTGGCGCTTTGTCTTGTAAGCCCTTCCGCCGTCATGATACGAAAACGATTGTTATCTACAGTGGGCTTTTTTGATGAAACCCTGCCGGCGTGTGAGGACTATGACTTGTGGCTCAGAATCAATGCAACCATTCCGATCTTTCTCATTGATGAACCCCTTATTATCAAACGGGGCGGGCACGCCGATCAACTCTCCTCCAATACCGGTTTGGACAAATATCGCATTCAATCGATCAAAAAACTGTTGGAGAGTGGCACCCTTTCCCATGATCAGCGAGAAGGGGCGGTATCTGTGTTGAAAAACAAGTGTCAAATATATGCCTCCGGATGCAAAAAACGTGGGAAGCTGGAAGAAATGGCGTACTACCATGGTCTGGCGGCGTCCGGTTCGTAATTTGCAATTAATTCTGATCTAAATCCGCTACCTCTGTTGGAGGATCCGGAAAGGTTCTGTCGATACGGTGAATATTATTACTCCAGCAGTTACATACTCTACGGTTGTCATTCCCGCGGAGGCGGGAATCCAGAAAGGCACTGGATATCCCTGGCTAACTACTTGCCGGGGTAGGCTTATCAAGCTTGTCCTCGGCTCGATCGGGGATCCAGCCCTTTTCGAGGAGGCTTCTTGAGCCCTCCCGCTTCGCGGGTGGAGGCTTAGAGGATTGGGAATAGAAAATAAAATGGGTTAAGGGGGTATGGATGGGAAATTTCAAGGAATACGAGCAATATGATGGCTTGGAGCTGGCCGAATTGGTCCGGAAAAGAGAGGTAACGCCTGAAGAATTGTGTGAAGTGGCCATCGAGAGGATTGAGGAGAGCAACCCCGAAATCAACGCTGTCGTTACACCCATGTTTGACAAGGCAAGGGCGGCAGCCAAAGCTATCAAGCCCGAGGGCCCTTTTGCCGGTGTTCCCTTTTTACTGAAGGACCTGATGGCGGCCTATGCGGGTGTGACGCTTAACAATGGTTGCAAGGGGCTTCGCAACTACGTACCGGCCTATGACAGCGAACTGGTGAAACGTTTCAAGATAGCGGGTGTCAATATATTGGGAAAGACCAACACCCCTGAATTCGGCTTGGTGGCCTACACAGAGCCGGAATTGCACGGGGCAACCCGCAACCCATGGAATACCGATCACACGCCAGGGGGTTCCAGCGGTGGATCGGCAGCAGCCGTGGCCAGCGGAATGGTGCCCTTGGCATCCGGTGGCGATGGCGGTGGGTCCATTCGCATCCCATCTTCCTGCTGCGGACTTTTCGGTTTGAAACCGACCCGCGGCAGGACCCCCACCGGACCGGATTATGGTGAGCTGTGGGAGGGGGCTGCCATCGAGCATGTCATCACACGGAGTGTGAGAGACAGTGCCGCCATGCTGGATGCCACATGTGCTCCAGACATTGGCGCACCCTATATTATCCAGCAGCCCGAGAGACCATACCTGGATGAAGTGGAACGGGAGCCGGGCAAATTGCGAATTGCTTTTAATTCACAATCACCTCTGGGAACGACCGTCCATCCGGATATTGTCAAGGCAACCCTGGAAACAGCCCTGATGCTTCAAAAGCTTGGGCATGACGTGGATGAGGATGTTCCGGAAGTCGACGGCCGGTCCCTGGCCATGAGCTATCTCTCCATGTACTTCGGAGAAGTGGCGGCAGACATCGATGAGCTTCAGGGCGTGTTGGACCGGAAGGTTTGCCAGGACGATGTAGAAACCGCCACATGGACGTTGGGCATGCTGGGGCGGGCAACATCGGCGTTTTCGTTTGTCAAGGCCATCCGCATGTGGGGCCGGGCATCCAGGAGTATGGCCCGGTTTCATGAAAAATATGATGTCTATCTGACACCTACCTTGGCCCATCCACCCATACGCGTGGGGGAACTGAAGTTGAAACCACTTGAAAAAGCCGCTTTAAGGATGGTGAATACGCTCGGCATGGGGAAACTCTTGAAACGAACCGGTATCGTGGAGAAACTTGCCATTGAAAATCTATCTAAGACGCCTTTTACGCAACTGGCTAACTTTACGGGCCAGCCGGCCATGTCTGTTCCCCTGCAATGGACATCGGATGGCCTGCCGTGCGGCATGCAGTTCATGGCACCCATGGGTGATGAAGCGACACTTTTTCGTCTGGCAAGACAGCTGGAAGAGGAAAAACCCTGGTTTGATAAGCGACCGGCGAGGAACGTATGAAGGTAGACGGCAAGCAAATGCGACCTATCTGGTTCGATGAAACCAGCCAAACGGTAAGGGTCATCGACCAGCGGCAGCTGCCCCACAGGTTGGTCATTGCAGAACTCACAACAGTGGATAAAGTGATTACCGCCATCCAGGCTATGTACGTCCGGGGCGCACCGCTCATCGGTGCCACGGGGGCATATGGTGTATACGTGGCTGCCTTGAACACATTGGTGTCTTCCGGCGACGAAGTATTTTTTCTGAAAGAATGCGACCGAATCAAATCAGCCAGACCCACGGCGGTCAATCTTGCATGGGCAGTCGACAAAGTTCTAACGGACGTATCGCAAAAAGAGGCGATTGCAGATAAAGTTGCTGCAGCCAAAGTTGCCGCCGCCCGCATCACGGAACAGGAAGCGGAAAACTGCCGCCAGATCGGTTTAGCAGGTCTGGGACTGGTAAAGTCTCACAGCGAGGCCAAAAACGGAAATACGGTTCACATCCTCACGCATTGCAATGCCGGCTGGTTGGCGTGCGTGGAATACGGTACGGCAACAGCTCCCATCTACGCAGCCTTTGATAAGGGGATCGATGTGCATGTCTGGGTTGATGAAACACGTCCATTGAACCAGGGCGCCAGGCTTACGGCATGGGAGCTGGGAAAACATGGCATAAAGCACACCATCGTGACGGACAACGCCGGTGGACATCTCATGCAGCACGGGATGGTGGACATGGTGATTGTGGGTACCGACCGAAACACCCGAACCGGGGATGTGGCCAACAAGATCGGAACCTATCTTAAGGCCCTGGCTGCCAGGGACAATGACATACCCTTTTACGTGGCCTTGCCGTCCAGCACCTTTGACTGGCAGGCATCCGACGGTTTAAAAGATATTCCCATCGAAGAAAGAGATCCGGACGAAGTCCGGTATGTCCAGGGAGATCACGCGGGGTCTCTCAGGAAAGTCCTGATTTCTCCCACCGACAGTCTCGCTGCCAACCCGGCATTCGATGTAACCCCGGCAAGACTCGTTACAGGACTCATAACGGAACGGGGTATCTGCAGGGCGGACGAGACGGATATATTGAGATTGTTTCCGGAATTTAAAAATGAAAACATGTAACGATTTCATTTTTAAATAATTGGGGCTGAACATCCCCAAACGCTAAAAATAAAACCGTTCATATTAGTCTTAGTTTTTGTAGCTTTTCAAAAATACCGGGTAATGGCCCTGGATTCCTGCCTTCGCAGGAATGACGATTCCGTTTGAGTGTTTGTCATTCCCGCGAAGGCGGGAATCCAGCAAGTCCTCCCAAATTATAATTTTCCTGAACTTATTGATAAGTTACTAACTCAACTTTCGGGGTTCAGCGAACGCGAAATGAATAATCCCCTGGCGCTTTGCGAACTCGCCGCAAGGACTCCTAACATCAGCGCTGGCCATATGATTTAGGTTTTGCTCATAGCTAAACGTTAACAACCGTATGGTTGTCCCATAACCTCAACATTCCATCATTCCATTATTCCAGGGAAGTCAAGCGGCGCAGCCGCGTCTAATAAAATCGCCGCGCGATTTTATTATTGCTTGACTTTTGTTGCTGCCTGTCCTTTAAATTCCGCCATGCTGACGGATTTGGAAAAACAGGTGATTGCATCGGTTCAGGGAGATTTGCCGGTGTCGTCGCACCCCTACAGTGAGATTGCTGCCAGGCTGGGTGTTTCGGAAGAGCTGGTGCTGCAGATTCTCAAAGACCTCTGTGACAGGGGCGTTATTCGAAGGTTTGGTGCCACCATCCGGCACCAGCGTTCCGGGTTCAAGGCCAATGCCATGGTAGCCTGGTGTGTGGATGAGGAACGTATCGAGGAAGTCGGAGAGTTTTTTGCCGCATTCACTGAAGTATCCCACTGTTATCGCCGAAACCCGGCAGACGACTGGCCGTATAATCTCTACACCATGGTGCATGCCAATGACGAGGCTGCCTGCCGATCGATTGCGCGCAGGATGTCGGAAAAAACCCATGTGACGGATTACACCCTTCTTTTCAGCCGCAAAGAGTTGAAAAAGACGTCTATGGAATACTTTGCTGAGGACAATAAGAGATAGGGTTTCAGGGTAACGGTGTTCATTGGGTTTGTTGAGTTTCTTGGGTTCATTGAGTTGATGAAAAATCGCTGTCTTGAAACCTGAATTCCGTTTGCCGTGGACAACTCAAAAAACACAACGAACACAATAAACCTTGTCTGAATTTGGGCCATCCATTTATTAATGAATAAACATTCAACTATCCTAAAATGATGTAGACTTGCGAAAAAACTATCCCCACCTCCTGCTTGTCAATCCATGGATTCATGATTTCGCAGCGTATGATTTTTGGGCCAAACCCATGGGCCTGCTGCAGCTGGCAGCCATTTTGCGGGCTCACGATGTCAGCATTTCCTACATAGACTGTCTGGACCGATTTCATCCCAGGTCCAAAGCGCCAGGTACACGGAAAAGACGTGGGCGCGGCGCCTACCTGAAAACCAGAATTCCCCGACCTACCGGACTGAAAGATGTGCCGCGGTACTTTTCACGGTACGGATTGCCCCTGGAATGGTTTCGGGAAGATTTGTCCAAGATACCGCAACCCGATGCCGTGATGGTGACGTCCCTGATGACCTACTGGTATCCCGGTGTCCAGGAGGCGATTCAGCAAATCAGGGAGATATTTCTAGACACGCCCATTCTGCTGGGAGGTATCTATGCCGGCCTCTGCCGGGAGCACGCATCGAAACAGAGCGGTGCCGATCTTGTGGTAACGGGGCCTGGCGAGGGCAGGGTGCTCGATCTTGTGGCGGATACTACGGGATTGACGTTGACATCCAGGTTCGATTCGGAGGACCTCGACACTTATCCCTATCCCGCCTTCGACCTTCAGCACTGGATTCCCTATGTGCCGATTCTCACCTCCAGGGGATGTCCGTTTGCATGTGCGTACTGTGCTTCCCACTATTTAAACCCAAAACGTATGCGACGAAGTCCTGGATCGGTCGTGGAGGAGATCCGGTACTGGCACCAGGCGCGCAGTGTGGTGGACTTTGCGTTCTACGACGATGCACTCCTGGTAAATGCCGAGAACCATATTGTTCCGATTCTGGAAGGTATCATGGACGCCGGCCTTCATGTTCGATTTCACACCCCCAATGCCCTGCATGTTCGGGAAGTCACTTCGGAGATTGCCCGGTTGATGTATGCCGCCGGGTTTGAAAGCATTCGCCTGGGTGTTGAAACAGCCGCATTCGAGGAGCGGGGCCACCTGGACAAAAAAATTACTGAAGGGGAATTTTTAAGATGTATTCAGGCGCTTAAAAGTGCAGGTTTCCATGAAAAACAGATCGGGGCATACATCCTCGTGGGGCTTCCGGGGCAATCGATTTCAGATGTTGTGGACACCATTATGGCGGTAAAGTCAGCGGGGGCGCTGCCCATCATGGCTTATTATACGCCTATCCCCCACACCGCTCTTTGGGAAGAAGCCGTTGCATCCTCGCGCTATGATTTGGCATCGGATCCCATATTTACAAACAATGCCATCTTACCGTGCCAGAAAGAGCCATTTGCGTGGGAGACGCTGAAACGGTTAAAGAAACTTATTGAAACCTAAAAGAGATGTTGTGCAATGATTTATGACGTTATCATCATTGGCGGAGGGATTGTCGGTATATCAACTGCCTGGCAACTGCAGAATCGTTTTCCCCATAAGCATATTATGGTACTGGAAAAAGAACCCCATCCAGCTATGCATCAGACAGGCCACAACAGCGGTGTAATCCACGCCGGGGTTTATTATCAGCCCGGCAGTTTGAAAGCGGATTTTTGTAAGCGCGGGGCAATCCAGACAATCTCTTTTTGTAAAGAGCATGATCTGCCGTATCAGCAATGTGGCAAGATTCTTGTAGCTACGAATCGCCTGGAATACGAACGCATGAAGGTGTTGGAGGCAAGGTGCATTCAAAATGGGATTGAAATCCGGCGATTATCAGGAGAAGAACTTGAAAAACGTGAGCCTGCTATTTCAGGCGTCGGTGCTTTGTTTGTACCTGCAACCGGTATCACTGATTATCGAAAAATCACCGAAAAATTAGCTGAGTTGTTGGTCGAACGTGGTGGTAAGGTTCGTTTCGGTGCAGAAGTCAAGGCTATCCACGAGCATAGGGATACAGTCGATATCCTTTCAGGAAGTCAAACCATTAAGAGCCGATATGTAATCGCATGCGGCGGATTGATGGCCGATCGGTTGGCCAGGATGATGCATATTGATATCGATTTTCGTATCATCCCGTTTCGGGGCGAGTACTACCAACTGCCGGCCAAACACAACAAGACCTTCCACCATTTGATTTATCCCATTCCAGATCCCGAAATGCCGTTTTTAGGTGTTCATCTTACCAGGATGGTCGATGGTTCGGTGACCGTCGGTCCCAACGCAGTTTTGGGATGGAAACGCGAAGGCTATGGCTGCTTGAATCTGGATTTGAAAGACAGTTTCGATATGCTGACCTTTCCTGGGTTCTGGAAGGTCATCGGGAAAAATCTTCTTTCCGGCATCGGTGAGTTCAAAGATTCTTTATACAAATCCGGTTACCTTGAACGGGTGCGAAAATACTGTCCCAGCCTTACAAAGTCCGACCTTCTGCCATATCCGGCCGGCATTCGGGCACAGGCTGTGAAAAAAGACGGCAGCCTGGTGCATGATTTCCTGTTCGCGCAGAGCAGTCGCTCATTGCATGTCTGCAATGCGCCCTCACCGGCAGCGACATCGGCAATGCCGATTGCTGACTATCTGTGCCAAAAAGTGGTGGACATCTTTGAACTTTAGACCATTCTGATCAAACGGAAACCCAGTCGATTGCTGCGACGGTCCGGTGAACTGAGGCTGCGTGATGCACACCGGCAGTACCAGCCCTCGCTTCCCCAGTCGCCTCCTCGCAAGGTTTTGGCCAATCCTGTTGACGGGCCTGAAGGAGCATTTGAGGGACTTTGAGAATAATATTTTCTATCAAACCAGTCCTGACACCATTCATGAACGTTTCCATGCATATCATAAAGTCCCCAGGCATTCGGATTTAATTGACCGACTGGATGGGTTTCACCCCCTGAATTATTTCTGTACCAGGCGTATTGGCTTAATATTTTAGTATCACTGCCAAAAGTATAAGAACTTTCTGAATCTGCCCTTGCTGCGTATTCCCATTCAGCTTCAGTTGGAAGACGATATTTATCGGTTTTTTCTTTCGTGTTCAGCTTTTGGATAAACACTTGCACATCATTCCATGAAATCCTTTCCACCGGTCTTATGTTGTCTATAAATTCACTTGGATTATGATTCATCATCTCAGACCACCGCGTTTGAGTGACCTCATATTTACCCATAAAAAACGCGTTACTGATTTTAACAATGTGTCGTGGGGTTTCATGATCCTCAGCCTGTTCAAGTCTTTTGTCCCCGCCCATTCTGAACGAACCCGATGGAATCAAAATAAATTCCATTCCTATGCTGTTGATTATTGTATCCGGCATTTTCCCTGAACCATTTTAAAAATTAAAAACTTTTGCTTCAATCGCCATATCAATCAGATGAGGTCCGCCATCCAACAGCATATTACTGAAAAACTTTGTTTCATCCAATCCACGATTTTTGGCACAGGGGGTGCATATTCCTATGGCAACTTCGTTATCTACCAGGTAGTGCAAATAATCTGCTGGACAATCTCCTGTCTTTGTTTTTATGTTTAAATCTCTATCCTGATCTGCCCACATAACACCGCCATCGATGAAAAATAAATCTACATGATGTTCTTTTGAATGAGCGATTTTGGCGAATTGAAAACACCTGGTAGCCTTCTCATTGTCATCCTGACTTAATACAAACAAAAAATTGGTCATGATTTACCCCCTATCTTTATCATTAAAGTTAAACCTAAGATGAGCGTTTCAAATTTTAAGAATATGGGATTTAGAAATAATTTCAAAGGATATGATTCATTTGAATAAATGTACATTACGTATATCCTAAAGTCAAATTTTGGCCAGGACCTTTTATTAAGTATTCAATATTGACAATATATTTCAATTTCTATAGTTAGTGTCCGTCCAGAAATGAGGATTTTTACGTGAGGTCAAGGCGGACGACAGATTTAACCCGAAGTAATAGCGTGGTATAAGGATAACAGTAGGTTGTTAATGAAGCTAAGTCATTTTAACGCAATAGTAAGTCGACGGGTATTTTTAAAATCTTTATGCATTACCGGGATGGCAATTAATCTGCCCGGTATTTCATATGCCACTCTAAAAAAGGAGAAGCACAAAGCAAAACTTTTGCGTTTTTTCCATCCAGAGACCAAAGAAAGCTTGACAACCACCTTTTGGTTGGATGGTAATTACGTTAATAACGCACTTTCTGAAATAGATTATATCATGCGAGATCAATATACAGGCGAAATAAGACAGATTGATACAAAATTATTGGACCTTCTGCATACAATTTGCTTGGAACTTGGTACAGACGAGCCATTCCACATTTTATCAGGCTATCGAAGCCCCGAGACAAATGAGTTTTTAAGAAAGCAGGGCTTGCCAGTTTCTGTCCAAAGCTTTCATGAAAATGGTAAAGCAATTGATATTCGATTACCTATGATTGAGACTTCTTCATTGAGAAGGGCGGCTTACAGACTAAAAATGGGAGGTGTTGGATACTATCCTAAATTAAACTTTGTTCATGTTGATGTAGGGTCTATACGATATTGGAGAAACGCGTGAGGGGCGAACACACAGGTTCGCCCCTACCACGGATGATTTAATGGTTCAAAACGATAACCACAAATGGGAAATAATTATGAACAAAATTAATCTTCATGGAATATTCCCTCCGATAACAACACCTTTTGAAAACGGAAAAGTCGCATTTGACAAGTTGGGAGCCAATCTAGAAAAGTTGAGCAAGACAGGCATTACAGGAATCGTGGTGCTCGGATCCAACGGCGAGTATGTGTATTTGTCCGAAAAAGAAAAAAGAAACGTAATTGAAGCGGTTGTTCGGGCTGTTCCTGATAACATGCCGGTGATTGCCGGAACCGCCTGTGAAAGCGCCGCCGAAACCATCAGACTGACGTGCGATAGCGCTGAATTGGGTGCCTGTGCCGCTTTGCTGACGCCACCGCACTATTATGGCGGGAAGATGACCGATGAGGCTCTGGCCCGATTTTATTCAGTTGTTGCGGACAACATCCCAATACCGGCGTTACTGTACAATGTCCCTAAATTTACACATCTGAATCTAACGGCCGGACTGGTATCTCGATTATCAAAACATCCAAATATCGTGGGTATAAAAGACAGTTCGGGAAACGTGAATCTCCTGGGGCAATATTTGAATAATTCTGAATCGAACTTCAACGTGCTGGTGGGAACTGCCGGTGTATTATTCAGCGGCCTCGCATTGGGATGTGTCGGTGGCATCGTTGCCCTGGCGAATGTTGCGCCGGAAGCCTGCGTCAAAATTCATGCCTTGGTTAATCAAGGTAACTTTGAAGAGGCCAGGCGTCTACAGCTCCAGATGCTTCCAATGAACAATGCGGTTACGGTGACTTATGGCATCAATGGCTTGAAAGCCGCTATGGACATGCTGGATTATTTCGGTGGTGATCCACGGTTGCCGTTGTTGCCGGCAACTAAGAAAGAGAGGATAGAGGTCAGGGAATTACTCGTTCAAGCAGCGTTATTGACGCGGGAAATTGCGAATGAACACAAGTGATAACAAAGTAATGGCATTATCAGATGCCATATCACGATACGTTTCAGAGGGCTGCCACCTGTCTGTGGGTGGTTTCACGATAAATCGCAACCCAATGGCCGCTGTTTATGAGATTATTCGCCAGAAAATTAGGGGATTGCATGTATATGCACATTCTAATGGTCAGGGTGTTGACGAACTTGTGGGTGCAGGCTGTGTGGTAAAGTTGGAGATTGCCTACGCCGGCAGTGGGCGATTTGCGCCAACCTGCGTTCGGTTCAGAAAAGCCGTGGAAAATGGATCTCTTACGGTAGAAGACTATTCAAATTATCAGATGACCCTTCGATTTCTTGCAGGGGCTATGGGGATACCGTTTATGCCCACGCGATCTTCTCTCGGCACCAGCATCGTTGACAAATGGGGCTTTACAAAACCCATGCGAGAATCCGATCCAAAGCTTCCGGATAAAAAATTGATTGTTGTCGATAATCCTTTTGGCGGTTGGGGTGATGCTTCAAAGCTGGTTCTTGTTCCTGCAATTAATCCCGATGTTACAGTCATCCACGTCCAAAAAGCCGACCAACAGGGTACAAGCCGTATTGAAGGTTTGACGTTCGCTGATGTTGAGCAAGTCAAAGCCGCCCGAAAGGTGATCATTACCTGTGAAGAATTGGTGGAAACCGATAGACTCAGAGAAAAACCGGACCAAAACCAAATTCCTTTTTTTTGCGTGGATGCCGTTGTTCCGATACCCTTTGGGGCTTATCCAACAGCCTGTTTTCGACATTATGACTACGACCCCGTCTACCTAAATGACTATCGCAAAGCAGCACAGGATGATACCCGCTATGAAACCTATCTGGATGAATTCGTTTTGGGAGTTAATAATCAAGGTGAATTGTTAGATCATGTGGGTAAAGATCGGATTAAAAAAATTAAGGCTGATCCACGAACGGGTTATGCAGTCGGTCTTGATCGCAGGTGATCGCAGACCAAAGGAGAATAAATGGCAGAATACAGCCACAGGGAAATGATGGCGATTGCGGCCGCCCGCCAAATTGAAGATGGTGATCTTGTGTTTTGCGGAACCGGCATATCCATGCTGGCTGCCATGGCTGCCAAACATATCAGTGCCCCCAATAGTGCAATTTTTTTCGAAACAGGGGCAATTGATTCGAGGCTCGAAGAAGTGCCCCTGGCGGTCGCGGATTCACGTGTCATGTACGGGACCACCGTCAACGGTAGCCTGGCGGACGCTTTTGCAACCATGCAAAATCGGCATACCGGACAACGGGTAGTCGGTATTATGGGTGCGGCTCAGATTGACCGTTTCGGTAACCTGAACTCCACCGCTATTGGTGATTACCATATGCCGAAAGTCAGATTTTCAGGTAGTGGTGGTGCCTGTGATGTGGCGTCATTTGTGGGCCGGACAATTATCTTCATGCAGCACGAAAAAAGAAAGTTTGTCAGGCAGGTCGATTACCTGACAAGTCCCGGATGGCTTGATGGCCCGGGCCGGCGGGAAAAAATCGGTCTTCCTCGCGGTGGGCCTTCGGCAGTGATAACAAACATGGCTATTATGGGATTTGATGCCGACTCGAAAGAGATGTTTTTAAAAGGCTGTTTCCCAGGTATTTCACCACTGAAAATCCAGGCGCATATGGAATTTGAGGTGGATACATCTAAGGCCATTGACGTAGAGCCGCCCAGCAAAGATGAACTGCGAATTCTGAGAGAGGTATGCGATCCTCAGCGGTTGATTTTGGCCTAAAGTGAGCGTTTCAAATTTTAAGAATATTAGACCTGAACTGAGCGATTTTTATCTCGATCTGCACCAATCTCTTGCGGATCAAAGGTTCTCAAAAAGCCTCGACAGATCCACTGGTATGCCTACGTTTTTTGCGAACCCTCCTCCATCAAGACCTCGGCACATCTCTTCGGGAAAAATCGCTCAGCTCAGCTCAGGTTAGATTTAGAAATATTTTCAGAGGATTTGATCCGTTTAGGTTTCGGCGTGTAGAATTTTTGAAGCAGAATGACTACCATCAGAGCAGCTAGGCCGACAACATCCGCCCAGTACTCCGGCCAGAATAATCCTGCTGCAGCAATCCAGAAGAGAATCGTTTCCGGCCAGGTAGCGCGCCGGAGAAAGTAGCGCTCAATCCCGGAGGCAAAAGCCACCAGCCCCAGCGTAGTGACGACCATGGTCAGTCCCACTTCCCAGTGGAGCAAATCATAGTTTTCGCCCATACCCAGCAATGGGCGATATGCCATGATAATCGGTATAATGTAGAGCCCCTTGGCAAGTTTCCATGAGGTGAACGCCGTTTGCATGGGATTTGCCCCCGCTATGCCGGCGCCGGCGAAGCTGGCGAGGCTTACCGGCGGGGTGACGTTGGCATCTTGTGAATACCAGAATACGATCATGTGGGCGACCATTATGGGTACGCCCATGTCCAGGAGGGCGGGACCGGCCAGAGTGGCCAGAACGATATAACTGGCTGTGACCGGCAGGCCCATACCCAGTACCAGAGAAGCCCCGCCGATTAACAAAATAGCCAGAGCTTTTATACCAAAACTCAGATCCAGTACCAAACTTGAGAATTTGAGCCCCATACCCGTGAGCGTAACCATACCGACGATGATACCTGCTGCTGCGCAGGCCACAGATACCATCACGGCACTTTTAGCACCTTTTTCGAGCGCACCGACCACTGTTTTGAATTCCCGGACGCAGAACTGTGTTAATGTTTCGCGGTTTGATCCGCCTGCCGGCGGATGTACGGTGTTTAGAGCCCAACGAACGGCGTTCGCAACCAGACTGGCGAGCAGGGTGCTCATTACGGCAACGAAACCCGCCATCATGGGCGAGTAGTTGGAGACCAGGACATAAATCAGGATAATCACCGGTATGATAAAGTGCAGACCTTCTTTAATCACATTCCAGACCCGAGGCAGGTTTTCTTTTGGCTGTCCCTCCAGACCATTTTTTTTGGCTTCATAGTGAACAAAAAAAAGCACCGTCAAGTAGTACATGATGGCCGGTATCAGAGCCACTTTAATGATCGTGAGGTAGCTGGTGTTGGTAAACTCGGCCATTAGAAAAGCGCCGGCGCCCATAATGGGAGGCATGAGCTGTCCGCCGGTGGAGGCCGCCGCTTCGATAGCACCGGCAACATGGGGACGGTAGCCCACCTTTTTCATCATGGGGATGGTAAATGAGCCTGTGGCAACAACGTTTCCGACGGCCGATCCTGAGATTGAACCCATAAAGCCGGATGCTATCACGGAGGTTTTTGCCGGACCGCCCGAGAAGCGTCCGGTAAGAGCGTAAGCCAGATCGATGAAGAAGTTACCCCCGCCGGTGTATTCCAGAAAGGCCCCGAAAAGTACAAAAACAAAAACGAAGGTAGCGGCCACGCCTATGGGCAGCCCGAAAATACCTTCAGTGGTTAGCCATAAGGTGGTGGTAATTCGCTCGATGCTGTAGCCCTTGTGAATGATCAAGTCCGGCATGTAAGGTCCGAAATAGGCATATAGTATGCCCGTTAGGCAAATGCCGGTCATAATCATCCCGATTACGCGCCTGCAAGCCTCGAGCACCAGAAGGGTTCCGATGATGCTCACGACGATATCGCTGGAAAGCCAGTCGCCCTGGCGTTCAAATATGACGGTGAGGTTACTGCAGATGTAATAGGTACAGTACACAGCTGCTATCGCCAGGGACCAGTCCAGAATTACCCAGAAATTCAGTTTGTCTTTACGGGCATTTTTAAAAGGGGGATGGAGCAGGAACGTGAGGCTCAAGATGGCACCAAGATGGATGGATCGCTGTACCAAAGCCGTCAGGGCCGCTATACCAGCCGTGTAGAGCTGGTATAGGCTTAAGCCGACAGCGATAAGCATCACCACACGAGCCGTTGCCGTAACCAGGCTTTGGTTGCGGTCTTTTGGCAGGTTTCCAGTTTGGCTGCTTTTCTTCTCATGGATATCATGTTCAGGCATTTCTAAATCCCATATTCTTAAAATTTGAAACGCTCATCTTGAGTTAGTGTCCGTCCAGAAATGAGGATTTTTTCGTGAGATCAAGGCGGACGACAGATTTAACCCGGAGTAATAGCGTGCTATTTTGAGGAGTTAAATCATGGCGTCCAACGCTGATATCGCGGAAAAAGACCTTTTGTGGATAGGCACTAGTTAAATATCCAGCTTTGGTGTGGCAGGATCCGGATAAAGTTGACGCATCAGCCGATATAGCAGGCTCACCGGCTGAGCCGAAAACTGTACTGCCACGTGTGCTGCCGTCTCGGAAAGATTGGTCCGTGTACCCCGCCAGATAACGGTATGATTGACACCGGGGCTTCCAATCCGCAGAATAAAATTGCCGGTCGGCATGTGCATATTTTCTATCACTTCAAAGGGTTCACGATGTACCATTCGCCCCACACCGGGCATGCGACCCATTCCGGCACCAAACTTTAAATAACGTTCTTCTTCGATGTAAATCCGCCCGTCTTTATCGAGGCTGTGTGTTTCCCAGATCGGGGCGTTTTCCACCGAGTGATAGTAGTGTATCGTAAAGTGCTCACCTGGTTGTAATGGCAGGACCAGCAAGGGGGGGCCGCCTTTTATTGGAGCGAGTATTAGCTCAAGGCCGCCTGGCGTTACCCCTAGTACGATCACCAACAGAATGAGCAGACCGGCCGCTGCTGAAATAATTATGCGAACCAGCCTGCTCAATGTTTTACCTTCATGGCATCAATTTCGCTGGTACTGCAATACCCAATTCCTTCAGGTATTTGATGGTGCCCGGGTGCAGCGGAATCGGCGAGTACTTAACTGCATTTTCAGGCGTCGTGTATGCTGCAGAAGGATGAATTTTCAGCAGGTAATCATTTTTCTCATAAAGGGCTTTGGCCAGGCTGTAAACCATGTCCGTATCCAGGGAAGCCTGGCAGATCATGACGTTCCACACACCGATGGTGGCCACTGATTTATCCATGCCGCGATAAACACCTCCTGAAAGCTCGACAGATGAGTATTTTGAATTGGCGGCCAGAATTTTCTGGGTCTGCTCAGGCGTAAAGGCAATAACGTGAATATCGTGGGTGGTGGACAGGTCCAGAATGGAACTGGTGCCGGGCCCCACTGACCAGACGCCGACTTCGATGGTTCCGTCTCTGAGTGCATTGGCACTTTCAGTAAATGATAAGCGGCTGTCCTTAAAGGAATCCAGCGGAATATCCAGGGCCTTGAATACGGCTTCTGCCATGAAGTTAGTGCCGCTTCCCGGGCTGCCGCTGCTGATATTACGACCCTTGATCTGCTCTATGTTTGTGATGCCGCTCTTTTTCAGGGCAACTACCTGGAGCAGGTTCGGGTACATGATTGCCATGGAAAGAATGTCGTGCTTCTTACCTTTGAATTTGCCCGTGCCGTTCAAACCGGCATCGGCAACATCTCCCATGACTTCCCCAATCACGGTTTCCCCCTTGTGGGCCAGCTTAACATTCTCCACGCTGGCGCCGGTGACTTCTGCAACGGCTCTAATACCGGGCACGTATTTTGACCAGATTTCAGCCACACCACCGCCATAGGGATAATAGATGCCGCCGGTACCGCCGGTACCGATACTGATAAAAGTGGTTTTCGCAGTAGCGGGACCAACAAAAATCAAGATCAGACAGAGAGACAAAAGTATACTGATTCTTTTCATATTAACCTCCAATCGATTGAATGCATGGATCATCATTGATGATAATTAAAAAAAACCGATCTTTCAGGAATATCTATTTTATGGTGTGACCGTGCTGATTTTTAGAAGAATTTCTCCAGGTAAACCAATCATTCCATTGACCGGGTATTCAAAGGATGCGGTTTGGCCGGGTTCTACAAGACCGCCTTTGGTCTTTCGCGGTATGAGGCCGCCTACAGCTTTACCATTATCCAAAAAGATATGTACTCTGAATCGCTGGGGCTTGTTACTGACGTTCTTAAGAGCCACATTGAAGTGCAAAACTTCAGCGCCTTCGAACTTTTTAAAGGTACATGAAAAATCAGTCAACGCTGCCTCTGATGCAATCAATTTGTCTATATTCCTCTCGGCAATACAAGGGGGCACGCCTCCAGCAAGGGCATACCCTGAAATGAAGATACCCATAATTATCCAGATGAACACTGCTAACGGTAATACTCTGTTAAATCGTTTCATTTTTTTACCCTCCTGTATTTAATTAAAAGGAAAGATTTCAAGAAATAACACTGAATGAGCAAAAGTCGGTATGGGAACACTTTGACCTGAATTGAGCGATTTTTATCTCGATCTGAACCAATCTCTTGCGGATCAAGGGTTTGCAAAAAGCCTCGACAGATCCACGGGTATGCCTACGTTTTTTGCGAACCCTCCTCCATCAAGATCTTGGCACATCTCTTCGGGAAAAATCGCTCAGTTCAGGTTTAAATATACATAACATTTATTGAAAAACAAGAAAAGCCTACTATTGTACGTTAAAAAGATGAACATCCAACTCGCCAGTGGCGAGTTGGATGTTCGATGTTCATTCGGTTTCCAGCATTAAAACAATTTAGCACTTTACGAAATTCTAACTTCTGATTTCCGTCTCCTGACTTCTGACCTTTTGGCCCCCAAACCGTGGCTTGAAATAGTACTTGACATATGTGTATAGCAGCTATACACTATGTGCCATGAAAGAATCCAACATCCATATCATCACGGAACAGTTTTACCAGCTCGCCAAACTTGCCAACAAGCTGGAAAAGACGCCTAGACGGTTCGGGACGGATGAACCCCTCACCGGTACGGAGATCCATTTACTTGAACTCATCGGGGACAATGATGAGTGCTTGAGTGTCACCGACCTGTCCAGGCTGTTGGGCATTACAAAAGGTGCGGTATCTCAGAACTTAAAAAGAGTTGAAAATAAAGGACTTATCTTCAAAGAAGAAGATCCTGAAAACCTATCGAGGTTGATAGTGAGGCTGACATTCAAGGGCAAGACAGCCTATTTTGCACACAAACACTGGCACGAAACCATGGATGGTGGTTTCAAGGAATATTTCTTGGGATTGAATCAGGACAAACTCGATTTCCTGATAGAATTTATGAATAAGGTAGATAATTTTATGAAGAAAGCCATGCAATAAAATAATAGGTCTATAGGAGTATAGTACCTGTACACCATGGGAGGAAATAATTATGTCAAGCAACAGCATCACAAAACCACAACCCCATGTCTGTCCCCATCAAATTGCTTTTTTCCTGGACAACTGGATCCGGCGTTTGATTCAACCCCCCGTGAAAATTGTCGGGCCATACATCCAGGAGGGGAACACGGTCATCGACATGGGATGCGGCCCTGGATACTTCACCATCGACATGGCCAAAATGGTTGGGTCAAAGGGGAGGGTGATTGCCGTGGATATCCAGTCAAAAATGCTTGAACGCGTTCGGAAAAAGGCGAAAAAGCACGGGGTAGCCAACAGAATCGACTTTCATACGGCAGGTATCGATCATATTGGACTGAATCAAGAAGCAGATTTAATTTTGGCATTTTACATGATCCATGAGGTGCCGGACATGAAACATACGCTGGGGGAGTTGAAAAACCTACTCAAAGACGGTGGAAGGATTCTTACTGTGGAGCCTAAAATGCATGTCAGTCAGCCCGCGTTTGAAAAAATGATTCAAATTGCCGAAAGTCTTGGAATGAAAGTCGTGGAATTTCCAAAGAGAGCCGGCGGGCGTAGTGTCGTGTGGTCCACGTAAAATATGTTACCCTTTTGTATGTTTTGTAAACAACGTTATGAAATGTTCGGGTTAACGTATAATAGACACACCAATCCGAATGGCTTTCGTGCGATCGTCATAGTGGAGCAGGCTTTCCGCCAGAGTGTTGACGTACTGGACATGCAGGTACAGACCTGAAATCCCGGCAGATATTCGATTCAGTGGATAGGTGGCATTGATCGTTACCGACCCCCCTTTCTTGGCCCAGCCAAGATTTGAGCTCACCACCAGGCTGTCGGCCAGGCCGCATTTCAACTCGAGATCAAAATAACCCCGATAATCCGGCAGATCATCATTGGAATCTTCGTTGTTGTCCACATAAATCCACGCCTTAGGGGATAGCATGAAACCCAAAGTTGTTTTTTTATTGTAGGAAATAAAAATGGGGTTGGCATAGAGAAAATTGGTGTTGCGTGAATCACCGCTTCCCTGACCATTTGATTCGTGCTTTATGCCGGTTTGAAAGAACAAGCCGCTTGTACGCGACAATCCGGTATCGATATTCGATGAAATGTAGAACAGTTCGGGTTTATAGCTTGTATCTTCAAAGGGCATGGAAGAGGATTCCAGATCCCAGTAGGATGTCTGGGTATAGGCAAAATGAAACCCATCCATAAACCGGTAGCGTTCAGCCAGGAATGATTCCGGGTTGACCAGCCGGTACTTGAAACTGAACTGGAATTTGCTTTCTTCCGGATCGGCCCCTACCAGGAAATATATGGGCTTATAAGCCGAGACATGGTCCAGGAATGGCTGATAAAGGGTAAACATTGAATCGAAACTGAGGTAGTGCGGTGAAAGTTCATCTTCACGATCGAAATCGTCTGCTGCTTTGGAGGTTTCCGATTTCACGGTCGACCCAGGGGGTGATTCGACTGCGTCTGCAAAGGAAACCACTCCCTGAAACAGGATGAACAATATGATAAAAAGTCTCATAAAGTATTTGATGACACTGGATTTCCGCTTTTGCGAGTATATCGCAAAAAGACAAAGAAAACTTTTTGAAACCGTCATTCGATCTTATGATTATTAACAGAATTTATAATTTTTTTAAATACCGAAAAGATACTCAGGTTATAGAAATTGATTACAGACGTATTAATATGTATAGTAATCAGGATTTTTTTACCCCAAGGTTGCAGGGAGCTAATTGGGTTCGAAGAATAAACCAACTTAACCCCATGAAGGGAGCGTTT
>Ga0164315_10000210_pt1 | contig 37461 bp, 34 predicted proteins | sample GuaBasSedimGuay6_FD_113737 | JGI IMG/M metagenome (GOLD analysis project Ga0164315, IMG submission 113737) | Subseafloor sediment microbial communities from Guaymas Basin, Gulf of California, Mexico - Guay6, Core 4569-2, 0-3 cm | ecosystem: Environmental > Aquatic > Marine > Hydrothermal vents... | reverse complement strand
TCCCGTCCGGACCGCAAAAGCCATCCATAAGTGGGTGGCTTTTTGTATTTTAGGTCATCCATAATTTTCCTTTTGACTTTTATATGTCTGTTTAACAATAGTCTCCCTAAATTTCACCCATTTTTTCATCACATTGTAGATGCTTAAAAATAAGTACCTTTACGAACACATAATAAAAGTACCTTACACTTAAACTTGTCTATTAGCATTAATTTGTAGAATAGAATGATTAAGAAACTACATAACTCTGTAAAAAATAGTAAAATAAACTTTGGATTTGTATTTATATTTTTTATCTGCATACTTTTCATGGTGATGGAACTTATTAACCACAGATTCTGGCTCTCAGACTTTGAAGTGTATTACAAAGCAGCGACTAGAATAGCTCACTCACAAAACTTATATCAAATAAGTGCTGACGATTATTATATTTTTAAATACTCCCCAACTTCAGCAATCTATTTTATCCCCTTTATTATTCTTCCCATTGCAATTGCAAAATACTCTTACTGGATACTTCTAACTGTAATGATTGTAGCCGGATTCCGTCTCTCTCTTATTATTCTAAAACCATCTTTGTTCACAAATCAAAATGTAAAATCAATAAATACTGTTACCTTATTGGCAACTTTAATTCTTGCAATCCACTTTTTAAGAGAACTACACTTAGGCCAGGTAAATTATTTATTATTATTTTTATTTATCACCGCTTTGTATTTTTACAAAAATCAAAAAAGAATCGGTTTTTCTTTAATTCTTGCAATAAATATTTTCATAAAGCCTTTCACCCTAATATTTGTACCTTACCTAATTCTTAAAAAGAAATACACCGAATTATTTTTGTTTGCTGGTTTTTGTTTGGTCTTATTTTTATTGCCTTTCCTTTTTTATAAGTCCGTAGAGATAACTTTAAATCAATATCATTTGTGGATCAATGAAATTATGAGTGAGTTGTCACGTAAGCAAAGTTTATTTGAGAATGCAAATCATACCTTATTTTCAGTTTTTGCAAGACATACACCAATCCGATTTCTTTTGGTTAACAACAAAATTCAAATTGCTTATCAAATTGCAATGCTAATTGTTGTTGGTATTACTTTTTATTGGTTTACAAGAATCAATATTAAAGACATCAGTATTAAACAGCAACAATATTTTTCTATTATTGAACTTTCATTATTAATTTCATTAATCCCACTATTAGCATTTACCAGTAAAAATGCTTTTATATTTTAACTAATCCTTGTTATTATTATTTTATTGCATTTCAAAGACTTAAAACATTCTGAAAAAGGACTAGCAATTTTAGCATATCTATTTATTGGTGGCGACTATGCTGAATTGATTGGCAACAAAACATCAATAATAGTTAATGATATGTCATTGATCACTTTTGGGCCTATTATTCTAATCTATTTATTATTTGTTTTGAGAATTAGAAATGCATTAAAAGTCGATGATTAGAATGGCAGAATATTTGTCTAAATATTTTCAATAAAAGCAGTCTCATTAACATCAAAATATTCAATTTCAGCCTCTTTACATTTATTTACAATTAACTTCCGTTTCCAATAAGGAACAGATGAACTAATAATTACTCTTTTAAAATTCATACAATTTTGCAACTTTTCAAAATCAATACTATTTCTTCCAGTAACAATAACTCCATCAACATAAATTTTCTTATCGTTACGAGACTGAAAAAGACTGTCGTTGGTTCTGAGTAAAAAATATCTTTTATTGTGAAAGGCAATGAAACTACCATTTACAATTAGGTTATTTTTTGAGACATCATTAAAATCCTCAATCCTAAAGAAAGATAACTCTTTAACACCATTTTTAATGTGATTTGTCTCCAAAATAAAACTTTGTAAGTTTTCATTACTCAAGAAAACTGAATCAGAAATAAGTAACGAATTATTACCCTCAATAAACTCTAAAACATCATACTTCTTAACGTTGTACATAACTACTTCTTTATGTTTCAGTCTTTTAAATTTTAAACCAGTATCAAACATAAACATCAGCAGAGCAAGAATTACAAGGTATTTAATTAGTCTTACTTTTTTAAAAAACAAAATCTGGAATGAAACAATAATAATAAAATATACTAGCACCAACTTCGTTGAGGGCATGTAAATATTATCAAAGCCATGATAGGGCAACCATTTAACTATGCTAACAATATGGTTTAACAAGAAGACCAATGCAGAAGTTGCCCAACCAATTAATGCTGACAGATATGGGACCCATGAGACAATAATAAATATGAAACCAACCATTATTATTAAAAAGGAAAGTGGAATAATAAAAAGGTTGACCAACCAAAAATAACTTGGGAAATAGTGAAAATAATGTGTTGCAATGGGAAAAGTACCCAAGGTTGCAGCAATGGATACAGCGGTAATCGACCAAAAATAATCAAAGCCTTTGTTTCTGAAATAGAACAAATTGTAAACAGGTCGGTAAATAGAGATAATACCAATTACTGCCGCATACGACAACTGAAATCCAACACTGTAAATAAGATTTGGATTAACTAACAACATTACAAAAGCAGATGCAGCCAGAGTATTGTAATTGTCTTTTAACCTGCTAAATCCTTCACCAATAATAAAGAATGAAATCATAACTGAGGCTCTTTGAATTGATGGTGACATTCCAGTTAATAGGGCATATGACCAAACAGCAACAAGTAATAAAACAATTCTAATAAACTTTCCAATTCTATTGGCTCTCAGAAAATTCAACATCAGACTAATAATCATGAAAACAACTCCCACATGCAAACCCGAGACACACAAAATATGCATGGCTCCCGCATTAACATAATCCTGTTCAGTTTCGCCATCCATAAGCATGTCGTACCCTAAGAGGATGGCAGCCGACACCTCGTATGTATTTTCAAAATAAGAATACTTTTCCAGTTTGACCAACAAATCTTGCCGAAGTCCTTTTGCAAATGCCAGCAACTTATTGGAAGGTGAATAAGTTAAGTATGACCACTGCTCACTATTTAAATATGTAGCGAAAACGATGCCTTTAAATGCTAAAAATTCTGTATACTTGAATTCACCTGGATTACCCTGATTTCTACTTTTGTTTAGCCTTGAATCGAATACAATTTTGTCTCCATAAACCAACTTATGACTCTCATCGGTTTTTTCAAGATAAGTAAGAATCTTGAATTTTGAGAAAGTGTCTTTATTTTCATTATTTCTAACAGCCTCAAGTTCAAGCCTAATTGATTTATTTGTTTCGACTGGATCATTAATAATTTCTCCGACATAAATTTCAGAATTCCTACTGACACTTAATCTTGAAAGTTTCTGTGCAATATCGTATGAATTAAATATCCCAAAAAGAAAAACCAATGTGTAGAATACAACACCTGTAAACCATCTATTTCTAAATGATGTAAACCACTTAGCAATTGCAAAGCCTCCAATAATTAAAATCGAAAATAATAAGAGAACTGGGTAAATACCAATTTCAAAATCATCCAACTTATTTCCAAGTACAATGCCAGGAACATAAAATAAAATAATTCTCACAAATGGGCGAACTGACCACTGCATTTGAATAGGTTAAGGGTTTAAGTGGTGACTAAATTAATAAAAATAATGACCCGGACCTCCAAAAAATAAAAAATAGCACGCTGATTCTTATGATCATTATGATTTTTAATAATAGATTATCTGTATTTAATACCTAAATATTTTTCCCGCTGATTCTGCTGATTTTCGCAGAAATATTAATATCTATCAGCGCTATTCTCGAAATATGTGAGATATTTTTTAGTATTGTAATGAAGTAAAGGAAATTATTTTTGGGTGTTGTTTTTAGTAACACAAATAGCATCGGCACTTAGGCTTGCTTCTGCTGTTGCATAATGATTTAAAAAATCGTCGATTATGTTTGCAGCATTGTCTGACGCCCCCTTATTGCCAAGTTTCTGCCTCAGCAATTTAAAATTATCTTTCATATTTTGTCTGCTTGTACTATCGAATAATAATTTGTCAAGTTCAAGAATAAGATTTGCTTTATTAAATTGACTTTGAATAAGTTCCGTAACAACCAATTTATCCATAATCAGGTTAACAAGAGAAATATATTCAATGTCTACAATTCGTTTTGCAATTTGGTACGAAAACCAATCGCCTTTGTAGCAAACAACTTCAGGCGTACCAATTATTGCTGTCTCCAGAGTAGCCGTTCCCGAAGTCACTAATGCTGCTGATGCATTAGCAACAATATTATTAGTTTGATTAAAGATCACTTTTGCATTTGAATCTATCAAAGCGTCCTCATAAAATTCCATTCCCAATGTTTCAACACCAGCAATTACAAATTGAAAATCCAAATATCGATCTTCAACACTGAGCATTATTTTTAACATCTTAGAGACTTCTTGTTTCCGACTACCAGGCAATAATGCAATAATTGGCTTTTCTGTTAAAGTGTTTTTCTTTAAAAAACTTTCTCCAATCAAAAAATTACTTTCATTAATAGAATCTAAAAGTGGGTGCCCAACAAAATCTACAGCATATTGATATTTATCGTAGAAATCTTTCTCAAAAGGAAGAATAACAAGCATTTTATCGACATACTTTTTTATTTTATGAACTCTGGATTTCTTCCATGCCCATATTTGTGGGGAAATATAATAGACAACCTTGAATCCGGATTTTTTTGCAAACTCTGCAATACGCAGGTTAAATCCAGGATAGTCAATTAGGATAAGTACATCAGGATTGAAATTTATAATATCCTTTTTGCAAAATGAAATATTATTGAGTATGGTCTTTAGATTGAAGATTACTTCAGCAAAACCCATAAAAGCAAGATCACGATAATGCTTAACTAATTCAGCACCTTGAGCCTCCATTAAATCTCCACCCCAGGCTCTAAATTCTGCATTAGCATCATTCTTCTTTATGGACTTAATTAAGTTTGAAGCATGTAAATCTCCTGATGCTTCCCCTGCTATTATGTAGTACTTCAATTTTGTTGTTATATGTTATTAGTTAAATGTTATGTGTTATTTATAAAACCGGAAACATGAAATTATTTTCAAGGAGTTTGATAAAAATTGAAAAAATACAACAACACTATTAAAATAGTTACTATTAAAACTCCAGCACCTGCTTTTTCTTTTTTGGCCTTAGTGTAAAAATACCGCAGACTAAGAATATTAGCAATAACACTTAATAAATACAGATAATCAGGCTTACTGACTAAATGCTTCCCGAAGAAATTATTAAACTGAAGATCAACAAAATACAATACAGCATACAGAACCACAGGCAATACAATTCCAACTATGCCTCCTAATAAATATGTATCTTTCTTAAAAAATTCCATCTTTAAAAATTCAGTTTCCCCACATATTCGTGGGCAGTAAAATCAATCTGCACAGGCACAATAGAAACAAAATTATCATGAAGTGCTTTTTCATCAGTATCATGACGATTATCGCCATTTACAAAGTGTCCGCCCAGCCAATAATACTTACGCATAAACGGATCAGTTCTCTCCTCGAAGTCCTCAACCCATCTGGCTTCAGCCTGTCTAACAACCTTTATTCCCTTAATAGGCTCGTCGCTCTTTTTTGGAAAATTTACGTTTAAAGAAACACCCTTGGGAAGCCCATCCTTCAGAACTCTTTTTGAAATCCTCTCAATATATTCAAGAGTATGTCCAAACTCCGCTTCAGGATGATAATCCATTAAAGAAAACCCGATAGCAGGAATCCCATCAATACTTGCTTCCAGTACTGCTCCCATTGTTCCTGAATAAATAATATTTATTGAGGCATTGGATCCGTGATTAATTCCAGAGACAATCAGGTCTGGCGCTTTGTTAAGCAACGAATGCTTAGCAAGTTTCACATTGTCGACCGGTGTTCCATTTGTCCTGTACTCTTTAAAACCCATTTCATTTGAAATTGGTGTTACTCTCAGCGGTGTTTGAATGGTAACAGCATGTGCCATACCCGACATCGGTTGATCCGATCCCACCAAAACTACATCACCCAGTTTCATCATAACTGAAATCAGTTCTTTTAATCCTTTTGCACTGTATCCATCATCATTGGTTACTACTATCAGCGGACGCTTATTCATACTTTTTAAAATTATTAATTACAAATCTATTTTTTTCTATTTCACAAACAATAACAGTTCCTCATAAAGCCGGTGGGTAGGTAAGCCCATGACATTGTAATATGACCCCTCTATCTTTTCAATTGCAACATGTCCTATCCACTCTTGTATTCCATATGCTCCAGCTTTATCATAAGGAAGGTAGTTGGTAATGTAGAAATTAATTTCATTATCTGATAACTCTTTAAAGAAGACTTTAGTATTAGTAGTAAAACTATGCATCTTATTGGCAGTACGCAGGCAAACGCCAGTAATAACTTTATGCTCTCTGTTTGACAATTTCATTAATATTTCAATGGCATTTTTCCTACTAATGGGTTTGCCAATAACCTCGTCATCAACAGCAACAACAGTGTCAGCAGTAATTATGAGTTTATTTGGCACTAACTCATCACTACTAAATGCCGATGCTTTTAATTCGCACAAATGCATTGCAACCTCCTCTGGAGAATATGTAGCAGGATAAACCTCTGGTATTTTATTTACTTTAACATCAAATTCAAATCCCATTTCATCCAATAGCAGTTTTCTGCGAGGGGAGGCAGAAGCGAGAATAACTTGAAAATCTTTTAGTTTGTCGATTAGCATTTTATGAAGCTTTAATTTATCAGGTAAATATATTAATAAAAATAAAACAGCATCATCGATAGCACGCCAAACAACATTATTAGTTTTATCAAACCGCTAACCGCAGAGAACTTTTTACTTTCATCTGCTTTGTGAATTTTTAATAGCAAGAGAACAAATAATCCATCCAGAATAAAGAAATACCATAAATGTAGATCATAGCCTAATTTATAAAAGTAAAACTGAATACTTAGAACACTAAATGCCCCAATCCATGAAACAATACTTGCTAGTAATTTTGCCCTTTTAATTCCATAAACTACAGCAAATGTCCTACAGCCATAACGATCGTCACCCTTAAAATCTTCAATATCTTTTATAATTTCCCTAATCAAACTTGTAATGAAGGCAAATCCCATGTAAATCAGAATCATTCGATTTACAATTCTAAAATTACCTTGAATACTAGTAAATATCTCAGCCTCACCGCTTAAGGCGAAAAACTGAAATAACCACACCAGTCCGAAAGAAATTACTGTTAGAAATGAGACAACAATATTACCTACAAGAGGCTGGCACTGATATTTTTGAGAATAAAACCAAAGAAGCCCTGCGGAGAACAGAAATATTAATCCATAATTAATTTGGTTTAACATAAATGAAAGTAGAGTCCCCAGTAAAATTCCACTTATTGTAAAAGCCCAATATAAAATCCAGGCAGTTGAAACTGATACCTGTCTTCCAATAATATTTTTTCCTGGTTTATTTAAATTATCAGCATTTACGTCATAAATATCGTTGACGATATTACCCCCAATTGTAATAAATACTGTGGCTAAAACCAATAACAAAAATTTACCTGGACACAGCCCGTACTCAAACCATGCTAATCCCAATAATGGAGAAACAAGAAATAACAACACTAAAGACATACTTAGTATTATTATGCTAATGTTTACCCAACGGAATAGTTTAAAAATATGCTTCATTGATCGATTGTTCTATTGTTCTATTGTTCACAACACTCAACCAGCAACCAGTAACAAGTTTACCATGAAAAACCTTCTTCAGTCATCCACTTTCCTTGCACTTTCATTACTTGCTCGATAATATCGCGAACACACCCATGACCACCGGTTTTATCAGAAATGTAAATGGAAATATCCTTAATTTCTTCAACGGCATCAGCAGGACAAACTGGTACCCCTACCCTTTTCATTACTTTGTAATCAGGAATATCGTCACCCATGTAAACAATATTTTCAGGCTTGAGATTATTGTCAATCAGATACTTTTCGAAAACCTCATATTTATTACTAATACCAAGGAAAACATCAGTAACTTTCAAGGCCTCAAAACGATTTTCAACCGATTTTGAGATTCCGCCTGAAATTATCACAACTCTGTAACCAAGTCTAACTGCCAACTGCAGAGAATAACCATCCTTCACGTTGGCTGTCCTTAGTGGCTGCCCATCGTGCTGCAACATCAATTTCCCATCAGTCATTACACCATCATAGTCAAAAATAAAAGTGTTTACTTTTTTTAAAAGTGCTTTGTAGTTACTCATGATATTTTTTCATTATTTGTTCCGACAATAATTTATAAATTTCTTGATATTCAGGAAACTCGTTTAGCATTTTCAAATGTTCTTTTATGGTTGAATTATCCTTTCGCCGTGCGGGTCCTGTCTGTGCCTTAGCGGGATGGACATCATTAATTTTTAGTGCTGTTTCCTGTATTAATGGTAATAAAAAATCAAAATCAATATTATTATTCTCCAGTATTTCCTGGGCTAAATGATACATATGGTTGGAAAAATTATTGACCATAACCGCCGTAAGATGAAGTAATTTTCTTTGATCTGAACTTACTTTTTTTACATTATTTGACAATTTAAATGCCAGTTCCATAAGTAAGTTGAAATCATTCTCATTATTGGCTTCAATACAAAAAGGAACTTCACTAATATCAACTTTTCTTTCTTTGCTAAAAGTTTGAAGAGGATAAAAAACTCCATAGTGTTCTCTGCCATTGAGCACCGAAATATCGGTAATCCCAGAAGTATGAACTACAATAGAATCACTATCTGGCAATAGTTTTGAAACCTCAACTATTTTAGAATCAGGAACTGTCAATATGGTCAAATCCGAAGTCATTTTAAAGTTTTGAATACTTTCTGCTATTGAGCATTGCAACTTAATGGCAAATGTTTTTGCGTTTTCAGTGTTTTCAGAAAATACTTCTGCTACCTCAACACCAGCACCTTTAAGTGCAACGGCTAAGTGTGTGGCTACATTTCCCGAACCAACAAAACTAACAGTCTCTATGCTTTTTGAGGATTTCAAACTTTAATAGTTATTTTTTATTTCGCTCTTAATTGCATTCATTGCCTTTTCAATGGGATCAGTTTTACTGTCGAAGCCAGAAGTAAGTATTTCATTGGCCAGTTTTATGGCATCGTCTTCAGGTTTAAAATTTGAAGACAAAGTATTTATTAACTGAACAACTTTCTCCTTTGCAGTTTTCACTTGCTCCCACGAGTGCTCAGTAACGTAAAGTTGTTGCGACATATTATGCTCATACTCAATCCTTATTGCTTTTAACACACTTGACTGAAGCAGCCCAACAGTCATTCCAGCCTGCATTTCTCTTGTCAATAAATTAGGAGGATTAATTCTTTCAAGGAATAGGACTAAACGCTCATATGCTTGAAGTCGTAGCGGAATTAATACTTTTTCTCTTTCCTTCTTTCTCTCATTTTCAAGTTTAAGACGAGTAAGATCTTGATTTGCCTTAAGGAAATCGAATTGCTTTTCATTTTGGTTGGAAAAATACTTTAGCATTAAGTAAACTGCCACAAGTATTACCACAATTGGAAGCAATGAATTTAAAATTATTAATATTTCAGGTATCATTGGAAAATTATTTAATATCTATTATTTGCAAAAATAACAAAAGCCTTGTTGTATTGTAAAGTCATAATTATGTTTTAGTCGGATTTAAAATATAACCATCCATTTTTTTTCTTACATAAAAAACCAAAAACTCTGAACCAAAACTCTGAATTCTGAACCCAATACACTCAACTTTGAACTCTTTATTCCCTATATTTGCGTCTTCAAAAAAAAGGAGGCAAAAGTGAATAAAAGTATATTATCAGACAGAGTATTGAATATGTCGGTTTCGGCCACACTTCAAATGACAGATAAGAGTCGTGAACTTAAAGCACAAGGAATTGATGTTATTGCACTTAGCATTGGTGAGCCAGACTTCGACACACCTAATAGTGTAAAAGAATCTGCGAAAACTGCCATCGACAACAACCTCACACATTACCCTCCTGTTCCTGGATTACCAGCCCTAAGGGAAGCAATTTGTAATAAGTTAAAGCGCGACAATAATCTTGATTATGATGTTGCTCAAATTGTTGTATCAACAGGTGCAAAGCACTCTTTGGCAAATGTATTTATGAGCATTTTAAATGAAGGTGACGAAGTAATTGTACCTGCTCCATACTGGGTTTCATATCCTGAAATGATAAAACTTGCAGGTGGAAAAACAATAACTGTAGATGCAGGAATTGATCAGAATTTCAAACTTAATCCTGAACAACTTGAAAAAGCAATTACTCCTAAAACAAAGGCTTTTCTATTCAATTCACCAAGCAATCCAACAGGCTCAGTTTACACCTTGGATGAATTAGAAAAAATTGCTGAAGTACTTGAAAAGTATCCTCATGTATTAATTATTTCAGATGAAATTTACGAACTCATAAACTTTGTGGGAAAACATCACAGTCTTGCATCTTTTCCAAAACTCAAAGATAGAGTGGTATTGATTAATGGTGTTTCAAAAGGTTTTGCCATGACAGGCTGGCGCATAGGGTATATGGCTGCTCCAATTGAAATAGCAAAGGCATGTACCAAACTTCAAGGACAATTTACTTCAGGTGCTTCAACAATTTCGCAGGCCGCTGCCATGGAAGCTGTTAACACTAACCCATCTGAATCGGCAGAACTGAAAGACATGCTTGTACAATTTAAGAGCAGAAGAGATTTCTTAGTTAAACTTTTAAAAGAAGTTCCGGGCATAAAAGCAAATATTCCAGGAGCAGCATTTTATTTGTTCCCAGATGTCAGTTTTTATTATGGTAAGTCGAATGGTGATATCAAAATTAACGATAGCAACGACCTTGCACTTTACTTACTTGAAAAAGGACATGTTGCATTGGTAGCAGGTGATGCTTTTGGCAGTCCAGAATACATTAGAATTTCTTATGCAACCTCTATGGACAATATTGCAGAAGCTGTAAAAAGAATAAAAGAAGCTTTAGGAAATTTAAAATAAATCATCTTCAATTGACCGACTACTTATTTAGGGTTTCAAGTTTAATAAAGCGACTGGCTGTAGTACTTTTGCTATTTGCACTTACCCGGATTTTCTTTTTCACTTTTAATCTTTCGCTTTTCTCAGACATTAGTTTAAGTGAACTCCTCAATCTGCTTTTATTGGGGATGAGGTTTGATATTTCCGTAATAATATATTTCAACCTGGTAGTTATTATATTGCATATTATTCCTGTGGGGAGAGTCTACTATCATAAAAATTATCAAGGCCTCATTAATTACTATTTTGTTATTGTAAACTCACTTTTATTATTGATTAATCTTGGTGACTCAGTTTTCTTTCATTTCACCCAAAAGAGATCTACAATTGATGTAGTACAGTTTATTTTTATTAGTGATGACGCCTTTACCTTGTTACCAAAGTTCATAATTGATTATTGGTTTGTGTCTTTTGCTTTAGTTGCCATCGTTTTAGTTCTAATCTGGACTAATAAGTTAATCGCAAGAAAAGATATTATTTCAAACTGCATGACCATTAAGGTGTTTTTCTACCGACTGATTACTATGATCGTAATTCTTGGCATAAGTATGATTGGCGCAAGAGGAGGCCTGCAACTCAGACCACTTTCAATAATGAGTGCAACCTCCTACACAGAAGCCAAAAAAGTTCCAATAATACTTAATACACCCTTTACCTTAATGACGACCTTTGGTCATGAAAGTATTCCAAATCTTAAGTATTTCGACGAGAAAGAATTAAGAAAATACATCAGTTTAGCAAACAACGAAAATTCAGACAGTAGCAAATTTGATAATAAAAATGTGGTAATTATTCTACTTGAAAGTTTCTCAAAAGAATATGTTGGGAGTTTGAACAATTACAAAGGTTACACCCCATTTTTGGATTCGCTTATGAGGCAATCATTAGTTTTTGCCAATGCTTACTCCAATGGCTACCGGTCAATGGATGCAATCCCAGCAGTAGTTACATCTGTGCCATGTTTAATGGAAGACCCGATAACTACTTCAATTTATGCTAACAACACTTTTACAACCTTGCCAAACATATTAAAGGAAAAGTCATACCATACAGCCTTTTTTCATGGAGGCAACAATGGAACTCTCGGACTTGATAATTTTGCTTTGTACTTAGGTTTTGATGAATATCATGGACGTACAGAATATGGCAATGATGATGATTATGATGATTACTGGGGGATTTTTGATGAACCTTTTTTACAATATTTTATTTCACAAATAGATAGTTTCCCTGAGCCATTTCTGGCAATGGAATTTACATTGAGTTCGCATTACCCATATGCTTTACCTCAGGAATATGAAAACACTTTTAAGGAGGGTCCGCTCAGAATACACAGAGTAATAAGGTACACCGACAATGCTCTTAAAAAGTTCTTTGAAATTGCACAAACAAAAGAGTGGTTTAATAACACAATATTTGTTATTGCAGCTGACCATCCGGCACAATCTGTGATTGTATCTAAAACAGATAATATCTATGAAGAGAGTAACCTTCCTGATGATTTAAGTTTGAGATATTACAAAAACACATCCGGGAGATACACTATTCCAATAATAATTTATGCTCCTTCAGACTCTACTTTAACAGGTGTAAGTAATAAAATAGTTCAGCAAACTGATATTATGCCTACAGTATTGGATATTCTTAATTATGACGAAGCATTTCTTGCATTTGGCAATAATATGCTTGATCCAACAACAGAAAATGTGGCGTATCATTATTTTAATGGAATTTATCAAATTACATCAGATAACTATTGTTTACTGTTTGATGGTGAAAAGTCTATTGAACTTTTCATGAAAGAGGATGTAGACCACAGTATTAATTTATTGACACATAGGCCAATAGTTGCATTAAGACTTGAAAATCAATTAAAGGCCTATTTGCAGGAATACAGTCAGAGAATGAGAAATGACAATTTGGAACTTAAATAATATGTATCCATCATTTTCGTTATTTTTGCCAACTGAAAATTTCATACAATGCTAACTACCAAATCCGTTTCACATCTTTTTTTAGGTTTTAACGATAAAAAAATCATTGTTATTGGTGATGTTATGATCGACTCCTACATATGGGGCAGTGTCGACAGAATTTCTCCTGAAGCACCAGTTCCAATTGTTGCTGTCGAAAAGCGCGAGAACAGACTTGGCGGAGCAGCAAATGTTGGAATTAACATTAAGTCGCTGGGAGCAACTCCCTTTTTATGTTCAGTAATAGGCAAAGATCAGAAGGGTGATGAGTTTTTGCAATTAATGAAGGATGGAGACCTGCCACAAAGAGGAATTCTTCAAAGCAACAAACGTATTACAACAACAAAATTCAGGGTTATTGGAAATAATACCCAAATTCTTAGAGTTGACGAAGAAATACAATCTGATCTTGAAAAGGAAGAGCAGCAGAATCTATTTGAAAATATTACAGAAATAATTGAAGAGGAAAATATTGATGCAATTATTTTTCAGGATTATGATAAAGGAATTATTAATGAAAGCCTGATTACATCTGTAGTGGATTTTGCTAATAAAAAAAGTATCCCGATAGTTGTTGACCCGAAAAAGAAAAATTTCCTGAATTACAAAAATGTAAGCCTTTTTAAGCCAAACCTAAAAGAAATTAAAGAAGGACTTAACATAAATTTTGATGCCGATGACAACGATCAGGTTGAATATGCAGTAGGTAAACTACAATCAGCAATTAATGCTGAAATTGTTTTGAATACTCTATCTGAGAAAGGCGTTTTTATTAGATGGAAAGAGAACAACACTTTTAAATCGGAGATTATCGGAGCACATTTAAGAAATATTGCAGATGTTTCAGGAGCGGGCGACACAGTGATAAGTGTAGCATCCTTATGCCTGGCAAGTAAAACAGAAGCATCAAATATGGCAGCCATTTCAAACCTTGCTGGCGGCTTGGTTTGTGAAGAAGTTGGAGTGGCATCGATTGACAAAACTAAACTTCAGGATGAAGTGATCAGATTACTCACTAATTAAGGAATGACAAATAACAATAAGAATAAGGGCAAGAAGGTGAAAGTTGAAAAAATGTTCAACGATATTGCTCATCGCTATGATTTTTTAAATCACTTTCTGTCAATGGGAATTGATATTATTTGGCGGAAAACGGTAAGGAAATCACTTGCTATAGCAAAACCCAAGAAAATACTTGATGTTGCAACTGGCACTGGTGACCTTGCTATTGAACTCTGCAAATTAAATCCTGAAAGTATTATTGGTGTTGACATAGCAAAGGAAATGCTTAATGTAGGCAAAGAAAAAATAAAAAGAAAGAAACTGGATCATATTATTTCCATGGAAGTAGGTGACTCTGAGAATTTAAGATTTGAAGATTCAAGTTTTGATGCTGTTACTGTAGCATTTGGTGTTAGGAATTATGAAAACCTTAATAAAGGGCTAAAAGATATGAGGCGGGTACTAAAACCTGGTGGCACTGTTGCCATTTTGGAATTTTCCAAACCTAAAAACTTTCCTTTTAAGAATATTTACAATTTTTATTTTAAAGCCATATTACCATTGTTTGGTAAAATTTTCTCAAGTCACGAATCAGCATACACATATTTGCCTGAGTCGGTACAAAGTTTTGCTGAAGATGAAGCATTTATTAAGGAAATGGAACTTGCTGGATACAAAAATTGTCGTCAAAAAAGACTAACATTTGGTATCTCTACACTCTATTTAGGTAATGCCTAATAAAAATCCAAAAATTCCGTTTTGTTTCTTTTCTAAAAAAATTAATTTTGCGCTCTGAAATAAGTACTTAAAAAGTCCGTTAAATATAAAAATTGAAAATAAATGAATAAATCATTTTTTCATAAAGTTGCTATTCTAATTCTGATTATGGCTTTTGGACTTGGTTCTTATGCACAGCAGAGAAAAGTCCTTAACCTTCCAAACTACGATGAACAGCCATATCACTTTGGTTTTATTTTAGCAGCAAATAATATGTTGTTTACAATAAAACCCGTTGACAATCTGTCGTTTATTAAATGGGAGCCTGATGCAAGTCCTGATATTTTTGCCGACTCGCTTTATGTTTATGAAGTTACATCTAAAGGAACTCCCGGATTCTCTATTGGGATATTGGGAAGTTTAAGACTTGGCAAATATCTTGATCTTAGATTTGTTCCTGCACTTTCGTTTGGGGAAAGGATGCTTAATTACAATATTCTTGCCTACAAAACCAACTCAAGTACGGGAGATGTAGAGTCAACATTTATTGAAGTTGAAAAGAGTATTACTTCAACATTAATTGAATTTCCGCTTTTTTTAAAATATAAATCCAAAAGGCTCAATAATTTTGCTGCTTATGTTACTGGTGGCATGAAATACACACTCGACCTTGCATCTCAAAACAAAACAGATCAAAACCTTAACGATGTTACAGTCAAAATCAATAAGCATGATTTAATGGGTGAAGTTGGCGTAGGTGTAGATTTTTATACCAACTACTTCAAATTTGGAACAGAAATAAGGATGGGATATGGTTTCTTTAATCTAATTAAGCAGGAAGGCAACCTTTACACAGATTCAATTGAGCGATTAAATTCGAAAATTTTCTTACTTTCGTTTACCTTTGAGTAAAAGATAAAACGAAATGGAAAAGTTAAGCTCCAAACAGCAGGATTTATATTCCCGAATTTATGATAAAACAAAATTAAAACAGGATGTTTACCAAAACACTCTGAGGGCATTTGGAATATTAAAAGACATTCTAAAAAAGATAGAAAAAGACTACAACCAATTTGCCAATTCCAAAGGCAAAGACGAGAAATTAAGATTTGATGTAAAACCGAAAGGTGAATTTGAAATTGAAGTGAAGTTTGGTGGCGACATTCTGCTATTCATGATGCATACTAATATTTTTGAATTTCCAAGAAAGCATGCAGTAATGAGCACGTCCTATGTGAAAGAAAACAAAAACAGGTCGTATTGTGGCACTATTCAAATTTACAATTTTCTGGCCGATTCGTTCAAATATAATAGGGTTAACGATGTTGGATATTTGGTTGGGAGGCTGTTTATTAACAATGAAAATCATTATTTTGTAGAGGGCAAAAAAGAACTTGGCTTTATCTTCAACAACTTCAGCAACAATAAAGTAAGCAAAGAATCGATGATGCAGATTGCAGAAGCCGCCATTGATTACACAATCAACTTTGACTTGCTTACACCACCATACGAAAATGTTAAATATGTAACTGTTGATGCCATTAAAACTACTCTTGATACTATTTCGCTTAAAACTGGTAAACGCCTGGGATTTAAGTTTCAGGCAGATACAGACTAGGGAGTGATGAATAGAGAATGATGAATGTATAGTTTGAGTTATTTGGCTGGATGAAATTTAAATACTTTAATAATCATTAAAAAATCCCTATTGACTGGTAACTAAAATTTCCTACTTTTGCTTTTCTAATAAAAAAATTCAGCGTGAGTCAAAACCAAATTGATAAACCATTTTTTTCAGGTATTTTAATGCAAGTACTATTTAAGTACTACAAGCAGTTACTTGCCATATCTGTCGTTGTTATTTTGCTTTCTAGTATATTTTCCTCTTCATATTTTATTACACCACTTTTCAAGTCTACCGTAATACTTTATCCAACGGCGAGCAATTCTATTTCAAAGGTGCTGCTGAGTGAGAATTTCAACAACAATAAGGACATACTTGAATTTGGAGAAGATGAACAAACCGAGCAAATGCTTCAGGTGTTAAGTTCAAATAAAATTCGTGATAGAATTATTATAAAATATAATCTTCTTAGTCATTATGGAATAAAGGAAAATTCTAAATATAAAATGACTAACCTTTACGAAGAGTACGATGATAAGTTTAAATTCAGGCGTACTGAATACATGGCTGTAAAGATTACAGTTTATGATAAAAATCCTCAATTTGCTGCCGATATGGCAAATGATGTTGCCGAACTTGTTGATTCAACTATCAACATAATGCAAAAAGAGATTGCAAAAAAGGCTTTTAAAATTGTAAAAATAGAATATGAGAACCTTAAAAACGAAGTGAAATTCAAAGAAGATTCACTAAGTGTATTAAGGAGTTATGGAGTTCATGACTATGAAAGCCAATCGGAAATGTTCAACCGACAGTTGGCAATTGAAATGGCTGCTGGAAACAATGCTGGAATAAAACGTCTTGAGAAAAAACTAGAGATACTTGCTAAATATGGTGGTCCATATGTTTCGCTTCGTGATGCTTTGGAACATGACAAGAAAAAACTTAGTGAGTTAAGGGCTAAATATGAAGAAGCAAAGGTAGATGCTACAGAAAGCCTACCACATAAGTTTGTAGTTAACAGTGCATACAAAGCTGAGAAAAAATCATATCCAATAAGGTGGCTAATTGTTGTTATTTCAACATTTGCATCATTCTTTTTAGCTATGCTGGTTTTTGCCTTTGTGGAAGTATTCTCAGGAAATATTGATTTCAATGTAAAAAAAAAAGCCTTAGAATAAACCTTGGATTAAGCATCCCTAGTTTTAATAAAAGGGAGGTGATAAGGCATAATGAGGATATTGAAAAGAAAAAAGAAACTGTAAGAATTACAGAAGTAAAAAAAGAGAGAAAAGAGTTTTTAAACGGAGATATTAACGAAATAGAGATGGCCAGATTTTTTAGTAGTTCAGAGTTATTGAAACTCGTTGACAAATGGAAAATTCATTTGTTGGTTATTATCGGTATTACTGCAATATTGGCAGCGATATTTTCAGGACCTACCTTCATTACCCCACTTTTTAAATCACAGGCAATTTTATATCCGGCAAATGTAGAATCGTATTCTGAAGAAAGCGAGACTGAGCAGATGCTTCAGATTTTTGGGTCTCAGGATATTACTGACAGCATTATCAATAAATTTGACCTTGGGACACATTATGAAGTAGACAAAAACTACAAATATTATCAAACTGTGCTTTATTACGAGTACAGTGAAAAAGTTAAAATTAGCAAAACACCTTATGAATCTGTATCAATTGTTGTTTTAGATAAAGATCCTGATACAGCAGCATTAATTGTAGAAGCACTTATTAATTTTTATGATAAGAAAGTTGGTAGACTTCATAAATCAAAATACATTGAAGTTGTAACAATGTATGATTACCAATTACAAAGAAAAAAATCAACAATCGACTCATTAAAGAGTATTCTTAGAGTGCTTGGAAATGAGCATGGATTAATTGAGTATGGAGGTCAATCGCAGGAAATCATACGAGGTCTATTAGGCACCATCGATGGAGATAATGCTAAGATTGACAAAAAGGAAGTAGACCGCTTAATGGAAAGTATGCAGGAATATGGTGGCCAACTTGTTGAAGTTGTGGAAATGATCCAAAATGAATCACGAGCTTACGTTACAGTTAACCTTGAATATGAATTAGCTGAAAGATTTTTAAGTTCCGACATGACATACAGCAACATAGTTTCATATCCAATCGTATCTGATAAAAAAGAATATCCAGTTAGATGGATTATCGTTTTGGTTGCATCAATTGCTGCCTTAGTATTTTCAATGCTTGTAATAATGTTCATAGAGAACAAGAAACAACAATCCTGACATATTTCCCGTGAGTGAAAAGTTAAAAATAGGATGGGTTTATGGGTTTACTGCACTATTTTTGGTAGCCAACCTTTATCTTGTTGTACAAAAAGATTTCTATTGGTTATTTCTCTTACCTGTAGCATTAATAGTTCTGTATTATTATCTCACAGCATACGATAAAATAATTCTTTTCATAACCTTTCTTACACCTTTAGCGGTAAACATAAGTGACTTAGAGATGGGGCTTGGAGTTTCTTTGCCCACCGAACCTCTTATGTTTGGAGTACTTCTGATCTTTATTGCCAATATTATTTTTCAAAATAATTACGATAAAAGACTTTCTGTACATCCCATGTCATACATAATATATTTTAGTCTTTTTTGGATATTTATTACGACCCTCACAAGTGAAATGCCACTAGTATCCATAAAATTTCTTATCTCTCGATTATGGTTTGTAGTTCCTTTCTTCTTTATTGCTGCCATGCTTTTCCGTAAGATAGAAAACATTAATAAATTTCTGTGGCTTTACATCGGAGGACTAATTATTGTAATTATCTACACCTTAAGTATTCATTCACAATTTGGCTTTGATGAGCAATCTGGTCACTGGGTTATGTCACCATTTTATAACGACCATACTGCTTATGGTGCAGCGCTGGCAATGTTTATTCCTATTAGTGTAGGCATGATATTTTTCCCAGGACAAAAGAAAGTAACCAGACTTATGTCTGTAATAGTTTTGTTAATTCTTATCATGGCAGTATTTTTATCATACAGCCGTGCAGCCTGGTTAAGCATTATTGCTGCGGCAGGAGTCTTTTTACTCGCTGCATTTAGAATTAAACTTTATTGGGTGTTAACTGTTTTGGTTGTTTTATTTGGGATATTCTTTGCTTTTCAAAATCAAATTATTGATAAACTTGAAAAAAATAAACAGGATTCCTCGGCTAATCTGGTAGAACATATAAAATCGATGACTAATATCTCATCTGATGCATCTAACCTTGAGCGAATTAACAGATGGCAGGCTGCCATTCGGCTCTACGATGATAAACCAGTTTTTGGCTGGGGTCCAGGCACATATCAGTTTGTTTATTCGCCATACCAGAGAGCAAAAGAGAAAACAACTATCAGTACAAACCTTGGAGATAAAGGTAATGCTCATAGTGAATATTTAGGAGCCATGTCGGAACAAGGACTAATGGGCTTAATAATTGTATTGCTACTGTTTGGGTCAGCAATTTATTATGGACTAAAGGTCTTCCACAAAGGTAACCTCAAGGTAAAATTCCTAAGTATGATGGTAACGGCTGGATTGATAACCTACGTTGCCCATGGTGTACTCAACAATTTCCTTGACACAGATAAACTTTCGGTACCATTTTGGGGATTTATTGCGGTAATAGTTGCGCTTGATGTTTACCACACTAAGGAATCAGAGACCTCTGCTGAATAATTTTCCAACAAAATTTACCTAAGATTTATTCAGGTTTTTAAAATTTCTAATTAAATCGGGAACCTGTTTTAGGGATATCATATATCTCCAGTATTTCTTTACTTCAATAGCAGGTGAGCCCATGTAAGTTATGCCACCTTCAACTGATTTATCAATTGCTGATGTGGCTAAAATTACAGCACCTTTACCAACAACAATATCCTTATTTATTGCAACACGCGCCCAAAGTATTACATCATCTTCTAATATAGTTACACCTGCAATAGCAGCATATGCTCCGATAAGACAATTTTTACCTATTATGGTGTCGTGGCCAACCTGACAATGATTATCAAATTTAGTGCCTTCTCCAATAGTCGTATCTCCTGTAACACCTTTGTCGATGCAGCAGTTTGCTCCTATTTCAACCCTGTCTTCAAGTATTACTCTTCCACCAGACTCAAATTTCACATATCCCTCTTCTCGTCTTTGAAAATAATAAGCATCAGAGCCAATAACAGAACCTGAATGAATTATTACATTATTGCCAATAATGGTGTTGTCGTATATACTAACATTCGAATGGATAATACAATTATCACCAATCACTACATTGTTTCCCACAAATGCTCCTGCCTGGACAGTAGTGTTTTTGCCTACTCTTGCAGTAGGACTGATATTTTGTAATGAAGGAACAAAAGGTCTGAATTTTTCAATTAACTGGTTAAATGCCAGAAAAGGTTTCTCATGTATTAATAACACTTTGCCTTCAGGAACTTCTTCTACTTCCTTGTTAATTATTACAAAAGATGCTTGTGAGTTAAGAACTTTCTTGTAGTATTTGGGATGATCAACAAATGTAATGTCACCAGGTCTTACAACATGTAATTCATTAAGACCAATTGCCTCAATATTATCCTTACCAATCAATTTCGCACCAATAATATTGGCTACTTCCTTAATAAGAAGCGGATTAGGAAAATCCATGATTTATGTTTTACGCTTTAACTCTTTCTGAGTAATCTCCAGTACGAGTATCAATTTTAAGTTTATCGCCAGTATTAATAAACAACGGAACCCTAACTATGGCACCAGTTTCCACTTTAGCCTCTTTAAATGCATTTGTTGCAGTATTTCCTTTTTCTCCAGGTTCAGTGTATGTTACCTCAAGTACAACATAGGTTGGCATTTCACATGATATTGCTGACTCAGTTTCAGTGTGATATGCAATAGTAACATTTTCACCTTCTTTAAGCAGTTGAGGGGCTGAAATTAAACTCTCGTTAATAAAAGTTTGCTCAAAATCCTCATTATTCATAAAATGATAAATATCTTCCTCTTTATATAAAAACTGATAACTTCTATGCTCAATTCTTTGAATATTGATTTTAACACCGGATGTAAATGTGTTAGAAAGCACTTTACCTGTTTTAACATTTTTTATTTTTGTCCTAACAAAAGCAGGCCCTTTACCAGGTTTAACATGCTGAAACTCTACTATTGTCCATAGATCTTTATTGTGCTCTATGCACATACCATTTTTAATATCTGCCGTTGTTGCCATTTTATTATTTAGTTAAATTATTTTCAAAATTAGTTTGATCCGTTTTTATCTCTCAATCTAGTGTAGCCTTTCATAATTCCCCTTTGAGAGTTTGCAATAAAACTTAGCACTTCATCACGATCAGGTGTTGCAGGCATATTAGCCTCAATAAACCTTACTGCCTGAGCAGTATTTCTTCCTTTAAGATAAATATGACGATAAATATCCTGAATTTCATTTATTCTATCGTTTGAGAAACCTCTTCTTCTTAAACCAATTGAGTTAACACCAATAAAAGAAAGAGGATCGCGTCCTGCTTTTGAGAAAGGAGGCACATCTTTTCTAACCATACTACCTCCAGAAATCATTGTGTGAGCACCAATATGAACAAACTGGTGTACTGCAGATAATCCACCAACAATTGCCCAGTCATCAATCTCAATATGTCCGGCAAGGTTACAAGCATTGGCAAGAACAACCTGATTACCTATTACGCAATCGTGTGCCACATGCACATAAGCCATTAAAAGACAATTGCTTCCAATAACAGTTTCATTATTAGCCTTTGTACCGCGATTGATAGTTACAAACTCACGAACAGTTGTGTTATCGCCAATTTTCACTAAACTATCTTCTCCATCAAATTTAAGATCCTGCGGCATTGCTGAAATAACAGTGCCAGGAAAAATTCGACAGTTTTTACCTATTCTTGCTCCCTCCATTATGGTTACACTTGAGCCTATCCAGGTACCCTCTTCAATAACAACATTCTTTTCAATATTCACGAAAGGTTCAATTACCACATTAGCAGCAATTTTTGCCTGAGGATGAACATATGCCAAAGGTTGATTCATAATAATATTTTTATTTGTTCTTAACAATTTGGGCTGTTAATTCGCCATCCATAACTACTTTATCACCAACATAAGCTTTACCTCTCATTTGGCAAATCCCTCTCCTTATTGGTGAAATCAGTTCGATACTAAAAACTAACATATCACCAGGAACAACTTTACCCCTAAATCTGACATCATTAATTTTTAAGAAATATGTTGAATAAAATTCTGGGTCAGGGACCTGATGCAACACAAAAATTCCACCTGCCTGTGCCATAGCCTCAACTTGAAGAACACCCGGCATAATTGGCTCATCAGGAAAATGACCTGTAAAGAAAGGTTCATTCATTGTTACACTTTTTATGGCAATAATGTGGTTGTCGCTCATTTCTAGTACCTTATCAACCAATAAAAATGGTGATCGATGAGGGAGTATCTTTTGAATTTGAATCACATCTAAAAGTGGTTCGGCATAAATATCAAAAGGGGGTTCTTTTAACATAGCTTCTTTTTTTATTAAGTGTTGTTTTATAATTTTTGCAAATTCTACGTTTGAATGATGACCTGGTCTTTCTGCAGTAACCTTACCTTTTATTGGCTTTCCTAATAAGCCAAGATCACCAATAAGATCTAACAATTTATGACGGGCCGGTTCGTTAGGAAAATGCAATTCCAGGTTATTTAGAATCCCTTCCTTTTTAACCTTTACGCTGGGCTTATTAAATACAGCTGCTAACCTATCAAGTTCTTCCTGTGGCACTTTTCTATTAACAAACACAATTGCACTCGCCAAATCACCACCTTTTATTAAATTGTTACTTAAAAGAAATTCCAACTCATGAAGAAAAACAAAGGTACGGCATTTTGAGATTTCATCTGAAAATTGATCCATAGATGAAATACTTGCCTTTTGAGCTCCTAATACTTTAGATTTATAATCAATTGCAACTTCAATCTCAAATTTATCAGAGGGCTCTATTCTTATTTTGATTTTCTTATCAGGTACTTCATATTCAATTACCTCATCAATAACAATAAAATCTCTTTCCTTCTCAAGTTCAACAATACCAGCATCTTTTATTGCCTGAATAAAGAAACTTGAAGAACCATCCTTAATAGGAATTTCTTCCATATCAAGATCAATAAGTACATTGTCAACTCCAAGTCCGCGGAAGGCTGCCAAGACATGTTCAATGGTAAAAACATTTGCGCCGTTCTCACCAATTGTAGTTCCACGAGCAGTGCCCACTACATTTTCAATGTTAGTATTTATTATTGGCTTTTTCTTTAGATCGGAACGTCGGAACTTAATTCCATGGCCAGCAGGAGCAGGATAAAATGTCATTGTCCCATCCTGACCAGTATGAAGTCCTTTTCCGGTTACAGATATTGCGTTTTCAATTGTCTTTTGCTTTTCTGCCATAAAGTGTTAGGTGTGCAGTACTAGTTTTTTAAAAATTTGCGCAAAAGTAAGCAATTCTATTTATTCTTTTGATTTCTTTCAAGTTCGTTAACTCTTTTTACCAAAGTGTCGAGTCGGCGGTAATGGATATATGATCTTTGAAAGTCACGAATATTAAATGCTGGTGAACCTTCTACTACAGCGCCTTCTTCGGTAATACTTTTTCCTATCCCAGATTGAGCTGCAATCATAACCCCATCAGCAATGGTAATATGGCCAATAATTCCAACCTGTCCTCCAATCAAACAATTCTTACCAATTTTTGTGGTTCCTGAAATTCCTGTTTGTGCAGCAATAACAGTGTTTTCACCAATCTCAACATTGTGTGCTATTTGTATTAGGTTATCTATTTTTGCTCCTTTTCTAATAATTGTTGAGCCGAGAGTGGCTCTGTCAACTGTGGTGTTAGCACCGATTTCAACCCTGTCTTCAAGTATTACATTTCCTATTTGAGGAATCTTATGGTAATCATTTTCACTTTGTGGAGCGAATCCAAACCCATCAGCACCAATAATACTCCCCGAATGTATGGTACATTCGTTGCCAAGAACACAATCTTCATAAATTATTACTCCTGGATTTATTAAGCAATTATTACCAAGTTTACAGTTATCACCAATAGTTGAGTTAGCATAAATTCTAGAATTATCACCAATAATTGTATTTTCACCAACAACAGCAAAATCACCAATAAAAACATTCTCACCAATAACAGCCGAATCTGCAACACTAGACTTTTTAGATATTCCACTTGGCTTAGGCTTTGACTGCTGATACATTTCCAAAAGTTTTGCAAATGCAGTGTAAGGATCCTTCACTTTAATTAATGTTGGACGAACTTCCTTGTCTGTAACAAAATCTTCACCTACAATGATTATTGTTGCATTATTATCGTAAATGTAGGATGTGTATTTGGGATTTGCCACAAAACTTAAAGTGCCGGGTTTTCCTTCTTCAATTTTTGATAAATTCGATACTTCGTCATTTTCGTTGCCCTCAACTTTTCCACCGAGGACTTCTGCTATTTGTAATGCTGTAAACTTCACTTTAAAAAACTGTTACTTAGTATTTGGAGGTAGTTTCACCTTAACGGTGTTGTAAAATATTAATCGTTCGCAAGGTAGTAAAAATGTGTATTCGGTATTTGTCTACCTAAAGGAGTAAAATCTACGAATCATAATCGCAATTTTTCTAAAACTACCAGACAATAATCATTTTAAGATATCTTAGGAAAACATATAAAATACTTGGTAGTTGGCTTTGCCAACAGACTAATATTCAACTGGTCAGACGCCTCTGCAATATCACAGATCTCCCCATCTCTGAATAATATTTTAATATTGTCCTGACCAGGTTTGTACATAAAATTAGATGTTTTATCTCGAATAATAAAATAATCCGTCTCCTCTTCAGATAGTTTGAATTTCTCAGAAACCCTGTTTTTTATGCTATTGTATTGATCTTCACTGTGCTTATTATTGCTAATATCTATTTTAAACAAATTACGATTTACAATCCCACTACTCAAAGTAGAAAGAGTTTTGTCATTATGATTAACCCATACTTTCATGGCTGAAAAAATATCATAATCATCAAGTTGTGCGAAATTTTTAAGAGTTTGGTTATCATTTTTAAATTTTTCCAAATCAATATTATTACTTAAAAAGAAGTCTAGTACAGGACTGGCAAAAAGTTTCTCACCTCTTAGCCTAAGTTCCTTTGCTCTTTTCAGCAACTTCATAATCATAAACTCTGCCGATAAAACCGTTTTATGTAAATAAACCTGCCAATACATCAACCTGCGAGCAGTAATAAATTTTTCAACTGAGTAAATTCCTTTTGCTTCAATAACTATTTGATCATCTGCAACATCAATCATGCTAAGTAATCGTTCATAATTAATCACTCCCTCAGAAACACCCGTGAAAAAACTATCTCGCTTCAAATAGTCAAGCCTGTCCATATCAAATTGACTGGATACCAATTCATGCAAAAACTTTTTATGATATGTCCCATTAAATATCTGAATGGCAAGTTCCAGTTGATTTCCAAATATTTTATTCAATTCAGAAATAAAAATGGAAGATACTTCCTCATGATTTATTCCTGAAACCATCGAATTTTCAAGTGCATGTGAATAGGGACCATGGCCAATGTCGTGCAATAAAATAGCAATATTCGCTGCTGTTACTTCCTCATCACTTATTTCGTTGCCTTTAAACCTAAGTTCAGCCAAAGCTTTATTCATAAGATGCATTGCACCTAACGAATGATGAAACCGTGTATGCAAAGCCCCAGGATAGATCAAGTGTGTAAGTCCTAATTGTTTTATTCTCCTGAGCCTTTGGAAATAAGGATGTTCAATAATATCAAAAATCAATTCACTTTGAATACTGATGAAACCATAAACAGGATCATTTATTATTTTCCTTTTATTTTGTCTGAGCATGCTCATAAATTATGTTAAATTTGTCTCTGGCAGCAAATCAAAGAGCAATAAATTGATCAGATTTGCATTTATGATATAACCTGAGTTATTTCAAGCTAAATTAAACACAAATTTGTAAATATGAGTAAAATACGCATTCTTTGGGCCGACGATGAAATTGATATGTTAAAACCCCACATTATCTATCTTGAGGAAAAGGGATATGAAGTTGATGCAGTAAACAGTGGTGATGAAGCATTCGATCTTGTTATGGAAAATCACTATGACATTGTTTTTCTGGATGAACAGATGCCAGGAATAAGTGGTATTGAGACATTGGAAAAAATTAAATCTCAGTATGCTAACCTGCCAGTTGTAATGATAACAAAGAGTGAAGAGGAATCGATAATGGAAGATGCAATTGGCTCCAACATAGCCGATTACCTTATCAAGCCAGTTAAACCAAGCCAAATTTTACTCTCCCTAAAAAGAAATTTAGAAAACAAAAAACTTTCTGGCGAAAAAGCAAGTCTGATTTACCAGCAACAATTCAGGGAGTTAAGTATGAGACTAATGGACAGGCTTGACAGTACTAGTTGGGTTGAAATATACAAACAACTAGTAAGATACGAAAGTGACCTGGAAAAAGGAGGAGACGAAAGCATAAAGGAAGTGCTGAACATGCAGAAAAGTGAGGCTAATAATTTATTTGCTAAATTTTATCAGGAGAACTATGAAGACTGGCTTTACAGCAGAGCAGATGATAAGCCAACCTTATCCCCTACTGTTTTCAAAGAAAAAGTTTTTCCCAATTTAACAAATAACAAAAAAGTCTTCTTTCTCTTAATTGATAACCTAAGGTACGATCAGTGGAAAGCAATACAACCAATGATTGAGGATTATTTCAGAGTAGAAAATGACGATATCTATTACAGCATTCTTCCTACAACAACGCAATACGCAAGAAATGCATTGTTTTCGGGACTTATGCCAAATGAAATTAGAAAGAAATATCCTAATTGGTGGTCAGATGAACATGAAGAAGGTAGTAAAAACCGCTTTGAGAAAGAATTATTTGATGAGCAACTTAAACGTTACGGTAAAAAACTTAAAACCTCTTACAATAAGATTTTAAACTTAGATGCTGGAAAGAAATTAAGTGACAATATCGCAAACCTTATGAATAACGATTTCAACCTAATTGTCTACAATTTCGTTGATATGCTGTCTCATGCCAGAACTGAAATGGAGATTATTCGTGAATTAGCCGATGACGAACCTGCATATCGGTCTCTTATGAAATCGTGGTTTGAACATTCATCACTGTTTGAAATAATTAAGTATCTTTCAGATAAAGATGTTACCTTGTACATTACCACCGACCATGGTTCGGTTAAAACACAGGATGCAGTAAAAATTGTAGGCGATAGGAATGTTAATACAAATCTCAGGTATAAATTTGGAAAAAGTCTGGCCTACAATCCAAAAGATGTATTTGAAATTAATGATCCGGAGAAGTTTTTCCTTCCTAAATTAAATGTTAGTACCAAATGGGTATTTGCACGGTCAGGTGATTTCTTTGCTTATCCTAACAACTACAATTACTATGTTAAATACTACAAAAATACTTTTCAGCATGGAGGTATTTCAATGGAGGAAGTTATGATCCCTATTATTACCTTAAGTTCAAAAAGATGACACAAGGAGAATTTATTGCGCATGATGTAGCTGGACTACTTCCAATTGCTAAAAGCATATTAAATGAAGCTGGTGGATTGAATGTTTTTGCGTTCTATGGGAAGATGGGTGCTGGAAAAACAACCTTAATAAAATCTTTTTGCAAAGTTTTAGATGTTATCGATGAGGTAAATAGTCCAACATTTTCTATTGTAAATGAATACTTTACGGAAAAGGAAGATAGCATTTATCACTTTGATTTTTACAGGATTAAAGAACTTGTGGAAGTTTACGATATTGGTTACGAAGAATATATTTACAGCGACAATTATTGCTTTTTGGAATGGCCTGAACTGATTATGGAACTTTTACCTCCTTCTTACGTATATATTTCCATTGAAGAATCTGAAAATGGAGACAGGTTAATTAGTTGGAAAGTGGTTAGTTGATTCAACGTTTTGGGTACCACGATAGACTGACTTAATAATCCTGCAATCCTACATCAGTTTCAGGTTTCATACATCTCTTAAACCATGGACGAGAAGCAAGGTAGTTTTATAAAATTTTCTCATGAGGGACAATTAATGCCTTTGGAAGAAAAATTAGCCACTGACAATAAGAGCAAAACCTTAAAAATTGGCATTCCCAGGGAACTCTCAGACAATGAAAGCCGTGTTCCCTTAGTCCCTGAATCTGTTAATCTTTTAGTTGAAAATGGACATGAAATAATAGTAGAGAGAGGTGCTGGGAATCAGGCACATTTCACAGATTCTCAGTATGCTGAAGCAGGTGCAATTTTAACAGACCTAAAAGAAGAAGTCTACAAATCGGAAATAATAATAAAAGTTTCCCCACCTTCTACAGAAGAAGTATTAATGATGGACAAGGGGAAAACAATATTTTCCTCAGTTTTTTTACCGGACCAGGATAAAAATCACTTTGAAAAACTAGTACAGAAGAGAGTCAAGGCTATTGGATATGAGTACATTAAAGATAAGTCAGGCAGTTTCCCTGTAATAAAATCCATGAGTGAAATAGTTGGTAACACTGCAGTATTAATTGCTGCTGAACACCTGAGTCACCCTAAATATGGTAAAGGAAAAATGCTAGGAGGCTTCCCAGGCCTCAATCCCAGTGAAGTTGTAATTATTGGAGCAGGAACGGTGGCAGAATATGCTGCTCGTACAGCCATAGGTATGGGAGCGCTCGTTAAAATATTTGATGATGCAATTTATAAACTTCGTGATATTCAAAAAAATCTAGGATCAAGAGTATTTACATCTATTCTTCAGCCTAAAGTACTTTTAACAGCACTTAAAAGTGCTGATGTTGTAATAGCAGCTAAACATACTCATGGTGATGTTTCTCCATGTATGATAAGTGAAGAGATGGTAATGCAAATTAATGCAGGGGCAGTAATTGTTGATGTAAGCATTGATCAGGGTGGTTGTTTTGAAACGTCACGTGTAACAAGCCATCAAAATCCAGTTTACCAAATACACGATGTCACACATTATTGTGTACCAAATATTGCATCGAGGGTTCCACATACGGCATCCTATGCACTAAGTAATTATTTAATCCCCGTACTGCTGAAGATCTCAGAACTTGGTGGCGTTGAGAATATGTTAAAATACGATGCATCCTTTTGTAAAGGCGTGTATGTTTACAATGGTATTCTTACAAACAAAACCATTGGAAACAAATACAATCTTCCCTATCAAAATCTAGAATTATTACTTTCTGCTTTCTAAATACTAACCAATAACTGGCTCCATTAGATTGTTAAAATCATTCCCCTAAATACTCCTGAATTTAATATTACTTAAAAATATATTTTAATATATATTTGCTAAATGAAAAAACCGCAACTTGTTTGGGACATTAAGCCTGTTTCTTATATTTTAGGCAAAGATGCTGTTGGATTATCAATAAAGAAACTTAAAGAATTTGGTAAGCGATTTGTTCTGGTTGATGAAAACACTCTTGATCATTGTCTACCTGTTTTTAATCGATTAACAAACGATCTTGAAATTGATGGTGTGATAACTATTAAGGCAGATCACAATAATAAAAACATTAATGAAACCATTCATGTTTGGAATAAACTTTCCGAACTGGGTGCAGACAGAGATTCTCTTCTGATCAATCTTGGTGGAGGAGTTGTAACCGACCTGGGTGGTTTTGCTGCTTCAACTTTTAAAAGGGGCATTAGTTTTATTAATTATCCAACATCATTACTAGGTATGGTTGATGCTGGTATTGGAGGGAAAACAGGATTGGACTTTGCTGATATTAAAAATCAGGTGGGGCTATTTTCTAATCCCAAATGTGTTGTTATCGATCCAATTTTTCTTAAAACTCTCAATCAGAAACAATTGCTTTCTGGATATGCCGAGATGCTGAAGTGTGGACTGATAATGGACAGAGATTTGTGGGGGAATTTAATAAATCAGGACTGTTTGCAGATTAGTGATTGGGATGTACTGATTGTTCAATCGGCAAGAAATAAAGTTGATATTGTAAGGCATGATGTTCTTGAAAAAGGTATTAGAAAAATTTTAAACTTCGGACATACTATTGGGCACGCAATTGAAAGTCATTATTTTTCTAAGGGAGAGTTGGTTACTCATGGCGCGGCCGTTGCTGCAGGTATGATATGCGAAACCTACATTTCTTCAAAAGTTTATGAATTTGAATGTACCCAATTCAATGAAATAATTGAGGTAATAGATAAAAATTATGACCGATTTGACTTGAAAATTGATGACATAGACAAACTTATTATGTTTATGAAACAAGACAAGAAAATTAAAGGTGGTAAATATAATTTTAGCCTTTTACGAAGACTTGGCAAATCGGTTCATGATATTGAGATTGATGATGATATTATTAGAGAAAGTTTAATATTTTATATTGACAAAAAAGACTGTGAGAATTGAGTAAATTTAGTTTAAGACATAGTAATAAAGTAATTTCCGGTACGGTTAAACTATCTGGCTCCAAAAGCATTAGTAATAGGGCTCTGATAATGAAAAACTTGTCGGGAAGTAAAATAAGGTTTGGCAACCTCTCCAACTCTGATGACACAAATAGAATAAAATTCTATCTTAAATTTATCGACACTTGTCTTTCATCAGATATTCCGATGATAATTGACACTCAAAATGCTGGAACGGTAATGCGTTTTTTAACTGCATACTTAGCAATTCGTGAAGGCAAATGGCTAATGACAGGTATTGAACGAATGAAAAAAAGGCCCATAGGCGAATTGGTAAATGCTCTGAATGCTTTGGGTGCTGAAATTACTTTTACCGAAAAGCCAGACTTCCCTCCCATCCTTATTAAAGGAAGTGAAATGTTTGGAGGCAATATTGAAACTAACCCCAACCAAAGTAGTCAGTTTATTAGTGCACTGATGATGATTGGCCCCTATCTTGAAGATGGCCTGGAAATAATTTTACAAAAAAAACCTGTTTCGGCGCCTTACATTGAAATGACGGCCCAATTAATGAGAATGTATGGCATAAAAGTAGAAACAACCGCAAAAAAGATAACAATACCAGCGGGAGATTACGAAATTGTTGAGCATAATATTGAACCCGATTGGAGTTCTGCTTCCTATTGGTATGAAGTGGCTGCTCTAACAAAAAACTCTCAAATTTTTATTCCAGGATTGTCAAAAACTAGCATCCAGGGTGATGCTGCTGTAGCAGAAATTTATGATAACCTTGGAGTGGAAACTATTTTTCAGGAAGATGGAATTCTGATAAAAAGCAAATCAGAATTTAATTCTGAATTTGAATTTAATTTTAAAAATTATCCTGATTTGGTCCCCTCTGTAATGGCTACCTGTGCCGCTAAAGGTATTCAACTAACAATTAAAGGCATCAGCCATTTAAAATTTAAAGAGTCGGACAGGATTATTAGCATGGATGAGGAATTAAGTAAAATTGGATGTTCTATCACACGCAGAGGGCAGTTATATTTATTAAGTCCTGGTAAACTTGTTGACAAAGTAGAATTCAATACACATGAAGACCATCGCATTGCCATGAGCCTGGCACCACTTTCTTTACTAATCGATGAAGTAACAATTAATAAACCAGATGTCACCATAAAATCATATCCTGACTTTTGGAAGAATATGAGCGAACTAAATGTGTTCACAACATCTTAAAAAATTTAATTGGCCGTTTTAATCGATTAACTATTTTTGTCGCAAAAGTCACATAATACAAAATGAAGATTACTGAAGTAGATATATTTATCCCTTGTTTTATCGATCAGATTTATCCTGAGACAGCATTTAATATGGTCAAACTTCTTAAGAAGGCCGGATTAAAGGTACACTACAATACAAAACAAACATGCTGTGGACAAATGGCTTTTAATGGAGGCTTTAGGGATGAAGCAAAAAAACTTGGTCAGAAATTTATTAACGATTTTAATAACGACAGACCAATTGTTGGACCAACAGCAAGTTGTATTGGTTACATTAAAAACAACTACGACAAACTTTTTTACAATTCAGCACTGCATATTGAGTACAATAAACTTCAGAAGAATATTTACGAAATAACTGATTTTCTTGTTAATGTGATTAAAGTTACTGATTTTGGATCGGTGTTTGAACATAAAGTAACCTACCACGACTCCTGTGCAGCACTGAGAGAATACAAACTGAAAAATGAACCACGCGAACTTTTAAAAAATGTAAAAGGTCTGGAATTAATTGAAATGAAAGACACTGATGTATGTTGTGGTTTTGGAGGTACTTTTTCAGTTAAATATGAACCCATTTCAACAGCAATGGCTGAGCAAAAAGTAAACAATGCGCTGGAAACAGGTGCAGAATACATTATTTCAACCGACTCATCTTGTCTGCTGCATCAAAATGCTTACATTAAAAAACACAATCTTCCTATTAAAGTTGCCCATATTGTAGATGTACTGGCATCAGGTGTTTAAATAGTTAGGTACAGTAGTTTTCATTCATTTTAATTATTCTTTTCATTTACGGTTACACTTATATTTAAATATATTTGTAGGTTGCGAGTAGCAAAACTATTGATTGAAGAAAATCAAATTTACCTATGATTCAAATATTGACTTTCTTATTTTTCACTTTGCTGGTAGGTGTGATATCATACTTTGCCACAAGAAATACGCCTGAAAATACATCTGACGGATATTTTTTAGGTGGAAGAAGTCTTACTGCAGTTGTAATTGCAGGCTCTATCCTACTCACGAATTTATCCACCGAGCAAATTGTAGGACTTAACGGTGCTGCATACAGAGAAGGAATATTAGTTATGGCCTGGGAAACATTAGCAGCAATTGCAATAGTTATTACAGCAATTGTATTACTGCCAAGATATTTAAAAGGGGGCATAACAACTGTACCTCAATTTTTAGAAAAACGTTACGACAAAACCACAAAAACAATTGCCTCCGGTCTATTTTTAAGTGGCTACATGGTGATTTTGCTACCCATAGTTCTTTATTCCGGCGCTCTTGCAATGAATGCGATGTTTAACATTCCTGAATTGCTTGGGGTTTCGGAAACAACTGCCCTTTGGATAAGTGTGTGGGGAATTGGAATTATTGGCTCTCTTTATGCAATTTTTGGTGGATTAAAAGCAGTGGCAGTTTCCGATACAATAAATGCAGTTGGCTTATTAACTGGAGGCTTACTAATTCCTTTCTTTGGGTTAATGGCCATTGGTGATGGTAGTGTTTTAGATGGTTGGGATAATTTAGTTTTATCCAATCCTGAAAAATTCAAAGCAATGGGTGATAGCAAAGCATCGGTACCTTTTGCTACAATATTCACTGGAATGATGTTAGTACAATTGTTTTACTGGGGAACAAATCAGGCAATTATTCAAAGGGCATTGGCCGCTAAAAATTTAAAAGAAGGTCAAAAGGGATTATTATTGGCAGCATTTATTAAAATATTAGTGCCGCTAATTGTTGTATTACCAGGTATTATTGCTTTCCAAATGTTTCAGGAACCATTAAGTAATCCTGATCAAGCTTATCCTTTATTAGTGAGTAAGGTATTGCCTACATATTTATTAGGTTTTTTTGCTGCCGTTTTGTTTGGGGCAGTTTTAAGTTCGTTTAATTCGGCATTAAACAGTTCAGCAACGCTCTTTGGTTTAGATATTTACAAAGCATACATAAATAAAGATGCCTCAGAAAAACAAACAGTAAGAATTAGTAAATCATTTGGAATATTATTAGCCATTTTCTCAATGTTCATTGCCCCATTCATTGCCAATGCCCCCAACGGATTATTTGGTTATTTGCAGGAAGTTAATGGTTGTTACAGCATTCCTATTCTTACTATTATTCTGGTTGGATACATTACAAAATATGTACCTGCAATAGCGGCTAAAATTGCGATTATTTCAGGAGTAGTTTTGTACACTATTAGTCAGTTTATTTTGAAACCATATGTGTTTGGAGTTGAAAATTATCCTCACTTTTTACATGTGATGGCAATACTTTTTGTGGTAAATATTGCAATAATGTTAATCATTGGCTATTTCCATCCTCGGAAAGAAGCTTACGTTCAACAATACAGTCATGATGTTGATATCACTCCGTGGAAATATTTATCTATTATGGGTTCCTCTATTATTTTAATAGTTCTTGCCATTTATTATTATTTCTCATAACCTCTAATTATGAGCAAAGGATTAATAGAAAAAATTAAAAATAAGTTTGAACAAAACTTTTCTTTAAATCCATTATTGATAAAATCACCAGGTAGAATTAACCTCATTGGCGAGCATACAGATTACAATATGGGTTTGGTTTTCCCTGCAACTATTGATAAATCAATAATTATTGCAATAGCAGAAAGCAAAAAGAAAATCTCTCAAATATATTCTGTATATTTTGATGAATATTTGGAAATTGATTTTAATAATCTTAAAAAACAAGAAACTGGCAGTTGGAAAAACTATGTAATAGGTGTTGTTTCGGGAATATTAAATAGTACTGACAAAATAGAAAATTTCAATCTTGTTTTTGGTGGAGATATTCCAATAGGTGCAGGATTATCCTCATCTGCAGCCTTGGAAAATGGAATTGTTTACGGATTAAATGAACTTTTTAATCTGGGCTTAAGCAAAAACGAAATAATGGATATTTCTATCGCAGCCGAACATGACTTTGCTGGTGTGGAATGTGGCGTAATGGATCAATTTGCTAACCTCAACGGGAAGGAAGAAAATGCGATTCTGTTAGATTGTTCAGATTTGTCTTTTCAGCATATTCCAATTCGATTAGATAATTATCAGTTTTTACTAATTAATACAAATGTCAAACATCAGTTGGCTAACTCAGAATACAATCAAAGAAAACTGGAGTGTAGAACTGGATCACTGGCAATTCAAAATAAATATCCCCAATTAGAAACATTGAGCCAGGCTAATTTGAAACAACTTAATTCTGTTAAAGATAATTTATCGACAGAAGTATTTAAGCGTTGTTTGTATGTTATTGAAGAGAATGGTAGGGTAAAAGCCTCAAAAACAGCAATAGAAGAAAGAGACTGGCAAAGTTTTGGTGATTTACTTTTTGCATCTCACAAAGGACTGAGCAAATTATTTGAAGTTAGTTGCACAGAACTAGATTTTCTAGTTGATCTGGCTAAAGAAGATAAATCTGTATTGGGAAGTAGAATGATGGGTGGTGGTTTTGGTGGCTGTACCATTAATTTAATTAGAAAAGATGCCATTGAAAAAATCATCAGTCAAACTAACAAAGAATACCAACTTAAGTTTGGAATATCCATAAGTACATATGCAGTTGATATTACTGAAGGAACACGAATAATAGAAGCCTAAATAATTAATTAAAAAATTAATTATTACTTTTTATTAATAGATATTCTTAAGCCCAGTAACTACAAACGTTATGATCATTAGATAAATCTGTTTAATAAAGTAATTTCCATATTGGAATTACAGACTTTCTGTCAATGATTATGACTTTGTATATTTCTCAATTTCAACATAGTGATTGTTAACCTATTCACTACATTCCATTGGTATGATTTTTGTTATATTCAGCAATTAATTACCGAATTGATTAAATTACTTACTAATGCGCAAGATTTTTACTCTTTTAATACTGGTATTTTTACTGAATAATCTTTTTAGTGCATCAACTTATTACTCAATAGCTTCTGGTAACTGGACAAATGCTACTGGCACAGTGTGGTCAGAAAGTTCTGGAGGCACTGCAGTTAGTGCTGATACTCATCCTGCAAAAGGTGATATTGTTTATCTTGAAGGACATACAATTGTTCTTGACTATGATTTAGCAGCTCAACCAGGAATCGAACTGTAAGTTGACATAAATAGCAGCCTTACTGCCTCAGCTACAGAAGGAATTCTAATAAAAGCTGGTGGCGATCTTCAGGTAGATGGGTATCTTGAGGTTCATAGCATTGATTTAAAAAATGGAGCACTTGTTGACCTGGCATCAACAGGAACAATTGTAACTACAGACTGGCTCACCAATGATGCTAGTATTACAGTTGATGGGTCTCTTGAAATAATTGGTCTGTTTACTAATTCAGGTACAGTAGGAGGCACAGGTTCAGTTACCGCAGGCTCCTACGATAATACCGGTTCAATTTTTGGAGTTACAACAAACCCTACAGCAGGCTCAATAATAGGTGGTGCAACCTGGGATGGAAGTGAGGATGGAACATGGCACACCGCGGCAAATTGGGCAAATGGAGTTGTTCCTGATGAAACTTACAATATTGTAGTAACCGGAGATGGGACTGCACCTATTATTTCAGGAACTCATACAGCTAAAGCAATAACAATTAATTCAGGCGCCATATTAACATTAGCAGTGGGAAGTGCAATAACTGTTACTGAAGATATTACCAACAATACTGGAATTACTGGGTTAATAATAAAGTCAGATGCAAGTGGCTATGGTTCTTTAATCTCCGAGAGTGGTACTCCACCTTCTACTGTAGAGTCATATATTTCACAGGGAGCATGGCATCAGGTAGCTTGCCCAACTGATGCAGGAAACACAAGCGATTTCTATGATGTATCTAACGATGCCTGGTTTCTTAAACATACAGAATCAACTGATAAGTGGACATATATTACTAATATCGATTCTACCATTAGCATGAATCAAGGTTTTGATTATTGGGTTACCACCTCTAAAACTCTTGAATTTACAGGAAACTTAACCAAAGTTGATCAATATCCAGTACTTGCATACAGTGGCGGTAATTCTGATCAGGGCTGGAACCTGCTAGGGAATCCTTTTACATCTGCATTAAACTGGGGCAATCCAAATTGGGGTGATAATGACATAGGAACTGTTTAT
>Ga0164315_10000209_pt1 | contig 37484 bp, 41 predicted proteins | sample GuaBasSedimGuay6_FD_113737 | JGI IMG/M metagenome (GOLD analysis project Ga0164315, IMG submission 113737) | Subseafloor sediment microbial communities from Guaymas Basin, Gulf of California, Mexico - Guay6, Core 4569-2, 0-3 cm | ecosystem: Environmental > Aquatic > Marine > Hydrothermal vents... | reverse complement strand
ATTACGAATTGAACAGCAGCACCACCGCCAACCGTGTTTCGGCGGGTGTAGGACTGAACTGGTTGCTGTTCGATGGATTCAGTGTCAGTATTACCAAATCGAAACTTGAAAATCTGGAAGATCTATCCTCCGGTTTGCTGGCAGTGCAGGTAGAATCTACCATTGAAGATATCGTGCTCGGGTACTACTATGTGTTGTTGCAGCAAGAGAGGCTTCAGGTGTTGGAAACCGTCAAGCAGCTCTCAGAGGACCGTTACGAATATGAATTAAAGAAGCAATCACTGGGAGGGTCGGTCACTTACAATGTGCTCCAGGCAAAGAATGTATATCTAACCGATAAGGCCAACTACATGAACCAGGAGGTAGTGGTCCGGAACACCATTCGTAACCTCAATTTCTTTATGGGTCTCGAGCCAACACAAACATGGACCTTTAAGGAGATGTTTGAAGCCGATACATCAGACTATATTTTTGGAGATCTGCTAACCCGAATGAAATCCACCAACCAGATCCTGAAAAATCAGTTTACAAATCTACTTCTAAAGGAGGATGAGACCTCCCTGAGACAGGCGGCCTACTACCCCACCATTTCCATGGGGACGGGCATTGATTACGGGCATAATTGGGCCATGTCGGGTGGGACCGAGAATCTTAATCTGGGTACACTTACACCCTATGGGAATGTTCGGATATCTTATGATATTTACAGCGCAGGTGTTCGTAGAAGAGGTGTGGAAATTGCCCAGATCAATGAGGATGTGGCCAAAGTGGAAATCGATCAGATGGAACACGCACTCACCAACGAACTCTACAATCTCTCTGATTATCATGGGGTGCAACTGGAGCTGCTGACTGTAGCTGACGAGAACCTGGAGGCCGCGGAACTCAATATGAGCATTTCGGAGGAGAAATACAGATCGGGAGTGATCAATTCCTTTAATTACAGAGATATTCAACTGATCTACCTCTATGCAGCACTCAACCGGCTGCAGGCCGTCTATAACCTGATCAGCACCAATACCCAGCTTACCCGCATCACTGGTGGCTACCTGGGATACGCATCAGACGAAACCCCCTAGAAATTGTACGTTATCGGACAACCATTATCCGTATTGGTGCCATATTCACCATAACAATACTACTCCATGCTCCGACATTTTCTCACCATTGCCGTCAGAAATATTCTGAAATATTTCAACTATTTTATCCTGATCTATGTGACCGATGAACTTAAGTACGACCGGTTCCATGAGAACTACAGCCAGATCTACCGCATGAACCGTCTGTACGATTCCAACGACATTCATGAAGATGCCATATTTGATATCCTTTTATATGGAGGATTGCTTACTGCACCTTTCTGGGTCTGGAGTTAAATCCTATATTTATATGCAAAAAAACTTACTGATGAAACATTTTCAAACCCTTACCTGCATAGCCGTCATACTGGGATTCCTTAGCTGCAAAACTGAATCAGTACAAACAGGTTTATTCCTTCCCATTTCTATGAGATGAGCGCTGCTGAGCTCGCTGACCTATGGATCGATGAGTTTCGCCATGACATTGAGGGCAGTGGAGTGAAGCCAGGATTTGAGCAGATTGAAGTATTAAAAGCGCAAGGAATAGATCCCTCATCCTTCATCTGGGTTCACGCACAAGGGGGAAGCCTGGAGGGTAATATGAGGGCCGCAAAGGCTGGAGCCTGGATCTCTCTGGACAATGTGAATGCTGGAACAAAACAAGGTTCAAACTATGATATCTCCTGGTATGCCCAACGGATCGGGGCTCTGAAAAATGCAGGATTGTTGCACAGGGTATTGATTTCCCACGATGCTGGTTGGTACTCCCCGGGTGAAGAAAATGGAGGTGACTTCAGGGGATTTACAGCACTTTTCAGCCATTTGATCCCCATGTTAGAGGAGGCTGGGTTCAGCGATGGTGAAGTGAAGCAGCTCCTTGTGGAGAATCCCATGGCTGCTTATAGTTTAAGATTCCTTCAGGTAGACAGGGGTCCAGGTTGTGATACACAGTAGATTACGCTCTCTATTTCATCACTCAGGTTCACATTGTTGATAATAATGTGACTGGGTACTTTCAATATGACCGGGGCAAAATTGATAATGCCTTCTACTCCTAATTCTACCAGTTGTTTGCATACTTCCTGGGCGGCAATGTCAGGAACAGCAATAATTGCGGTCTTCACCTCAAATCTCTTAACCACCTCACCAAGTCTATCCAATGTATAGACCGGGATCTCCGATCTGAGCCGTTGTTTTGAAGGATCAATATCAAATGAGGCCACAATGTTAATCTTCCGCTGAATGAAATTGCTGTAGTTAGCCAGGGAGGATCCTATATTGCCTCTGCCCATAATGATAATATTCTGAGAGCCATTGTGGTAGAATATAGATTCCAAATCCGCGATGAGCTTATCCACATGGTATCCTCCTCTCTGGTTCCCTTTAATCCGGTAAACAGAAAAATCCTTCCGTACCTGTTCGGCCGACACTCCGGTCTCCTTACCCAGTGTGTAGGAATAAACCCGTTTTACGCCCAGGGTCTGCAATCGAAGCAGACTCCCTCTGTATAAAAGAATTCTTCTCAGGCTTTTTCTTAAGGGGCATATTGTGTTTTTTTTCACATTATAATTTTTCATAGCATTTCTAACTAATAAAGATCAATAATATATTTTAATTATCAAATTCTATTAACTGCTTAATATTCAACCTTTTGAAATTATTATTATTTCTTCCAAGACATATTTCATCTACAGATGACTTGACTGATATTGAAGCTGGCTATATTTTTATAGTTATATTTTTCACATATAATGAACAGAGTCGCCATTCCCAAACGCGAATGGGATGAAAGATTGATTCACCTTCTTTCATCTTTCGATGTGTTTGCACCGGTGGAGAATGAATTCAGTTCCGACTATCTGAAACTGGATGAGGAAGCCATTAGCCACATCGTTTACAATAAACCCAAACCCGTTACCCCACTAAAAAATTTCTTTCTCCCGGTGAAAGAGAATGTCACCATCGAAGGGATCCCCACAAAACCTGTTGCAATCATAGGTACGCCCAACTGCGATGTGATGGCCCTGCTATTCCTTGACCAGATCTACCTGGATAATGAGTATCCAGATCCGGCATATGGCAAAAGAAGAGAGAACTCAACCCTCCTGTCAACAGACTGTTTAAGCATACAGGAGCATTGCCATTGCACCAGTTATGGCATAGAACCCAAGGGAAATGAAAGTTCTGACATTTCCCTTGCACTGATTGAAGACCAGGTAATCCTGTCCGTTTTTAGTAAGAAGGGTGAAAAGTTCATAGAGGCCATGGGAATCTACGTTACCCTCACACCTGAAAAATCTCTATTGGACAGGCTCCATGAGCTGCAGGAAAACGTCAAGGAGCAGCTTCTGGAAAGAAACAAAGGTCTGCCGGACTATAAGCAGACCGGCAAACTGGTGTCAACTGCAGCTGATCCGATCTGGGAAAAATATGCTTCCGATTGCGTTTCCTGTGGAGCCTGCAGTGCCATCTGTCCCACCTGCTCCTGCTTCCTGCTGATTGATAAACCCGGTTTCGAAAAAATCAGGCAGCTGGATACATGTCAGTACCCTGGTTTTGAAAGGGTAGCAGGAGGGGAGGATGCACTCCATGCGCTTTCAGAAAGGTTCAGAAACCGCTACATGTGCAAATATGTTTGGAAGCCACAAAAATATGAGCAAAAAGCGTGTACCGGTTGCGGACGGTGCATTGAAACCTGTATTGGTCAAATCAATAAGAACGAACTGTTCATAGAGCTGTCAAATTAGTCTGTTATGAAAACGAATGGAAATCTGTATAAACCACTGAAATCCGAACTGATCAAAGTGATTGATGAATCCCCATTGATTAAAACCTTTGTGCTGGTTCCCGAACAGGATTTTTCATTTGCCACAGGACAGTTCATAGAGGTAACCATCGATGGCATGGGAGAAGCGCCTTTCACCCCTTCCTCTTCCCCTCTGAAATCGGATCAACTTGAGGTCACTGTCATGAAGACCGGTTATGTCACCGATCACATGCATACCATGAAACCAGGAGATAAAATGGGAATACGCGGGCCTTTTGGCCGGGGCTATCCGTTGGAGAATTTCCACGATAAAGAGGTCTTGATCCTTGGAGGTGGCTGTGGATTTGCGCCCATCCGGTCGCTGCTATATAACCTGATAGCTATTGCAGATAAGTTGCGGAAGGTAACCCTCTGTTATGGTTCCAAAACTCCTGAAGACTGCGTGTACAAGCCTTACATTCAGGAACTAAGAGACACTCCAAAGTTTGAAGTACTGCGCAGTGTAGACCAGCCCGATGAGAACTGGACTGAAAGGGTCGGAGTGGTTACGGTCCTTCTTGATGAGGTGACTATGGATATATCCAACTCGATTGCTGTGGTCTGTGGCCCCCCGGTGATGATGAAGTTCGGCACTCTAAGATTGCTGGAAATGGGTTATCCCGAAAATGACATCTATCTCTCTATGGAAAAAAACATGTCGTGCGGACTGGGAAAATGCGGCCATTGCATGATGGGAAAATACCTGGTTTGCAAAGACGGGCCTGTATTCACCTACGACGAAGTGAAAGATCAACCCCATATTTGGAATTAAGCATGACAAAGAAGATACTTATAGATCTTGAAAAATTCAGGTCCATCCCGGGGAAAAGAGGTGATGAGTCACCCCCGGAAGGTCTTTACAAGCCTTCGGTGAAACAAAATGGTTTGAAAAGTATCAGGGAGTTGGCCGTATTTAATATGACGTGCAGAAACTGTGTAGATGCACCCTGTGTGGCTGTTTGTCCGGCTGATGCGCTGGAGAAGGATCCCCAGGGCGTTATCTCGCGCTCAACCAACCTGTGTGTTTCATGCAAGTCATGTGTAGTGATCTGTCCTTTTGGGACAATGATGTCAGATTTTTTTGAGTACCACAGAGATAAAGATAATTACTATGATGTGCTGAATGAGCATGAACTAGAGCTGTTTATAAAGAGATCTCCCAAAGGTGCTGTAGAGGTTGTGGAGTTGGAGGAGGATCCGGAAAATGAGATCTACAGCCTGAACAAACACATCCTGGTCAGGGAACATAAGTGGAAAACTGAAAATTTGAAAAGCAACTGATATGGGAAGCTATCTCTTTTATTTCCTTATTTACCCGGGATTTCTTTTTGCAGCTGTTATCGGAGCTTTTCTTTCGTGGTTTGACCGTAAGATCACTGCCCGGGTGCAGTTCCGTAAAGGTCCTCCAGTACTACAGCCATTTTATGATTTTTTTAAGCTGCTCCTGGTCAAAGAGACCATCCTGCCTGCCCGCGGAGCAAAAGGACTTTTTCTGGCAGCCCCGGTATTTGCAGTATTCGGAGCCACCATGGCAGGGGTTTTCATCCTGCTTCCTTTAATAAACATCACCACAGGATTTAAAGGGGACCTGATTGTCATATTCTACCTGCTAACCATTCCATCCCTGTGCTATGTGATCGGAGCTCTTGCCTCTGGCAATCCCCTGGCCGCAGTGGGCGCCTCCAGGGAAATGAAACTGATTATGAGTTATGAGCTCACATTTCTGCTTGTGTTGGCGGGAATCATCATCAAAGCCGGTCAGAGTATTGACCTGTACCAGATCATCCAGATGCAACAGGAGGGAACACCATTTATTGGCAGCATCTCAGGGATATTACTTTTTATAGTGGCCATTTTTTGCCTCCAGGCCAAATTGGCAATGGTACCTTTTGATATGCCTGAGGCAGAAACCGAAATCTGTGGTGGGATTTTCATTGAGTATTCGGGAACTCCATATGCCATGGTCAAGCTTTCAAAATACATGCTTCTCTTTATACTTCCGGCTCTTGTGATTGCCATTCTAATGAATGGGATCAGACTGGAAGGACTGGGTATCCTCTGGGCGGTGCTTAAGCTGGTAGCGGTGGTCCTGCTGCTTACTCTCATTCGCAACACCAATCCCCGGGTGAAAATCAAGCAGGCCATCCGCTTCTTTTTTGTCTGGATGAATCTATTGGCAATCATTGCTATTGTACTTGCAATCTTTGGCTTATAAAATATAAAAACGTGAGCTTCAAAAGTTACTGTTTTAAAAAATCACTCTGGCTCTTCCACTTTGGAGGGGCATCCTGTAACAACTGTGATATTGAAATACTAGACTGCCTTACACCCAGGTATGATGTGGAAAGGTTTGGAATGATACTGGTGGGAAGTATCAGACATGCCGATGTACTCCTGGTCAACGGCTCCATCAATAAAAAGGATAAACCACGCCTGCTTGAAATATATGAACAGGCACCCAAGCCTGTTCTGGTTGTGGCCATCGGAGCCTGTGGGTGCACGGGGGGAATCTTTGCAGAAGGCAATACATTTGCCGGACCGGTGGATAAGATCATACCTGTGGATGCCTACATTCCGGGATGCCCTCCGAAGCCAGAGGCAATACTGGCGGGGGTTGTCAAACTAATGGGTAAAAACTAAGTTGCGATGCTTGTTGATGAACTGAAAAATAAATTCTCCAAAGAGATCCTGGAAACCAGATCCAGAAATGATCGTCGAGTTAGCCTGCATATATATCCGGCTTCACTCATACGTATTTCTGAGTACCTTTTTAAAAATCTTGGATTAAGATTTATCATTGCTTCTGCTTTACATACAAAGAAGGGTTTCGAGATCTATTACCATTTCAGCCTCGACAGCACAGGCCTTATCCTGAACCTTCATGTTTTACTGGATCCCGAAAAACCTGAAGTGGAATCACTTACCGGCATGTTTGAAGCCACCAACTGGATCGAACGGGAAATGCACGAGCTTTTTGGTATTAATTTCCTCAACCATCCCAACCTGGACCAACTCTTATCGGAAGGGAACTGGGCAAAAGGAGTATATCCCTACAGAAAAACTTTTAAATCAAATGGGGAGGTACAATCATGAGCAAACAAACACTGATTCCGGTCGGGCCCTACCATCCCTTACAGGAAGAGCCTGAATTATTCAAGCTATACTGTGAAGGAGAAATCGTAAAGGATGTTAAGTGGGAAACAGGATACAACCATAGAGGCATTGAGAAGTTGGCCGAACAGAAAAGCTATGACGAGGTGTTTTTCCTGGTGGAAAGAATCTGTGGGATCTGCTCCACTTCTCATCCATTTGCTTTTGCCAATGCCGTGGAGGAGATCGCAGAAGTGGAAGTCACTAACAGGGCCAAATACATCCGGTCGATCATTGGCGAACTTGAAAGAATTCACAGTCACCTTCTCTGGGTAGGTCTTGCGGGGCACTTCCTGGGATATAACACGCTATTTATGTGGGCCTGGAAATACAGGGAGCCTGTACTGGACCTCTTCGAAATGATCACAGGAAACAGGAACTCTTACGCCATGTTCAAGGTGGGTGGGGTTAGAAGGGATATTGAAAATACTAAAATCACAACCATTGCAAAGGTACTCGCACTGGTAAAGAAAAAAACAGACTTGCTGGTTGGAGCAGTCATGGACGATCCGGTGATTCATGCGCGCACCAAAGGGGTAGGCATACTTACAAAAGAAGATATCCTCAATTTTGCTGCTGTGGGCCCAACAGCCAGAGCATCGGGAGTTGATATAGATATACGGCGGGATGATCCCTATGCGGCCTATCCGCTGGTTAATTGGAAAGTGATTACTGCCCAAGCAGGGGATGTCTTTGCCAAAGCAGAGGTAAGGTTGCTGGAAATGTATGAGTCCATCTCCATTATTGAACAATGCCTTGAAGGGCTTAAAAAAGAAAAAGAAGGAGACATTGATGTGAAAATCAAGCACATCCCTGAAGGATATGGTACAGGTCGTGCCGAAGCACCAAGAGGCGAAGTGTTTCACTTTGTGATTTCAGACGGATCCAATTCACCGGCTCGTCATAAGATTCGCGCCCCCAGTTATACCAATATAGCCACTTTTAAAAAATCCTGTGTGGGCCAGAGCATCTCCGATGCAACCATCTCCCTGGCTGCAGTTGATCCCTGTTATTGTTGTACTGAAAGACTAGCAGTTGCCCTGGACAGGAACAGTGGAAAACGAATTATGAATGCCAAAGAGATCATTGCTCACTCTACATTAATAACCCAGAACTTGCTTCAACTGCATAATCTTTCAAAATGACCCAGGCCATAAATATCATCGTTCTGCCCGTTCTGATCGGATTGTTGCTTTTTCTGCTTCCATCCGCCTTAAGAGTGTTCAAAGGCCTCATAGCCATAGGAGTCACCCTCTATACTGCAATAGCATCAGTATCATTGTTTGGTACCCCCGATTTGATTTTCAACCTGGGAGAATGGCTGCTTACCAGGAGTATTGAAACCCCGGTGTCGGCTGCATTGGTACAGACCCTGGAAGCCGGATCGTTTTCAATGGATGGCCTGAGCAGATTGATCATACTTTTCATCAGCCTCCTGGCAGTTCTGATCGTGGTTTATTCAATAGTATATAAGAGTGCCGGATCCCTTAGAAATTATTATGCCTGGTTTCTGATTACCCTTGGATTCTCTTTTGGAGCGGTCCTTGCAAACAACTTGCTTCTCTTACTTATCTGCTGGGGAATCCTGGGACTCACCCTTTACCAGTTAATAGACAGAAAGGATGAAGCCAGTAGTAAAGCCGCTAAAAAAACCCTTATAATCATAGGTGCTTCAGACGGGATCATGATCTTGGGCATTGCTTTGATCTGGAGGATTACGGGCACCCTTAATATGAATGAAATCACCCTTCCGACCAGTGATCTGGTCAGAACCGTTGCATTTCTGGCCCTGCTGGTGGGAAGTTTTACCAAGGCAGGTGCCTTCCCATTTCACACCTGGGTTCCCGACTACAGCGAAAAGGCACCTGCCACTTCCTCATCCTATCTTCCTGCCTCCCTGGACAAATTACTGGGCATCTATCTGCTGGCCAGGATCACCACAGAACTCTTTGTTTTGGGAGACTGGATTCGTTTTCTTCTGCTGTCCATTGGGGTGATCACCATTATTACTGCGGTAATGATGGCCCTTGTACAACATAACTATAAAAGATTGCTGGGGTTCCATGCGGTATCACAGGTGGGGTATATGATCCTGGGATTTGGTCTTGGATCTGCAATCGGAATTGCAGCCGGACTCTTTCATATGGTCAACAATGCCATCTATAAAGGAGGCCTCTTTCTGACCGCTGGAGCGGTGGAACAACAAACGGCTAAGGAGAACCTGGACGATCTTGGAGGTCTTTCCAAGGCCATGCCTTTCACTTTTTTTGCTGCATTGATTTTTGCCCTTTCAATTTCAGGGATCCCTCCCTTCAATGGTTTTGCTTCCAAATGGATGATCTACCAGGGGATAATCGATTTTGGTGCGGGCGTGGGGATTGCAAATAAGCTCTGGGTGGTCTGGTTGGGGCTTGCTGTTCTGGGTTCGGCACTCACCCTGGCCAGCTTTGTGAAGTTCATTGGTGGTATTTTCCTGGGCCGGCGGCAAAAAGTATTCAATAACCTGGGTGAAGTATCCCCTCTTATGTGGGTTCCCATGGTCATCCTTTCCCTGGCATGTGTCGGATTGGGAGTCTTTGCCACTTCTTATATAGTACCCGAATTATTTATGCCGGTAGCAGGAGCTTTTGAATTCACGGGTACATGGTCCTCTGCTACTGTGAGTCTTCTGGTACTTGTATCCATCGTACTTGGCATTTTGATCTATTATCTGGGTAACACAAAGAATGTACGTACATCCGATAGTTTTGTGGGAGGGGAAAAATTACAGGAAGAATTCTCATTCACTACTCCCGAATTCTATAAAAGTTTCCAGGAGTTCAAGTGGCTTTCCTACATGTACCGGAATGCCAGGGATAAATGGTTTGATCTCTATGATCTCATGGGCCGATTCTGTTCCTGGCTGGGATCACTCTTCAGCCGGGCTCATACCGGTATTTTACACGACTATACATTATGGGTATTTGCGGGTCTGGTCATCCTTTTGCTATTGCTTATCACCTAATCTGATCAAATATGGAATTGACAATTTCCATCATACTTGGATTTATGATTATCGGGGCCATCTATGCGCTCCATGCGAAAGACTTATTATCAGCAGTGATCGCCATGGGAATTGTGGGATATGGCCTGGTCATCTGCTTCCTTCTGTTAAAGGCTCCAGATCTGGCCATCGTACAGATTGTGGTTGAAACCATCACACTGGTAATTATGGTGGCCGTGGTACTTGACAGCACCCGGAAAGAGGTGGAAATCAAACTTGACAGGCGCACCATCATAAACATCTTAACCGGCTTCGTGGTATTCGCTGGCTTGTTTTACTTCTTTATCCTTGCCATCCAGAATCTGGATCCTCTGGGGGCCCACTCCCTCAGAATGTCGGAAGCCTATGTAGAGGGAGCTGTTGAAAAAACCGGCAGTGTTAACCTGGTTACAGGTGTGCTATTTGATTTCAGGGCATACGATACCCTTGGTGAGGCTGTAATACTCTATACAGCTGCCCTGGGGGTACTAACCCTGCTTAGAATAAAAGGAAAAAAATAGTTGCATATGGAAGGAATGTCCATCATTGTTAAAAAGGTTAGCCAGCTCTTAGCTGGGCTTATATTTGTGTATGGTATATATATTATCCTTCATGGTCACCTTACTCCCGGTGGAGGTTTTGCAGGTGGGGCCATCATCGCAGGAGCCTTCATTCTGCTCATCCTGGCCAATGGCAGCAGTGCCCTGAATCTGAAAAAGGAGATTTCAGGATCCTCCAATACGGAAAGCCTGGCTATCCTGATGGTGGTTGTTCTTGCAATGATGTCCCTGGCTTTTGGAGTGAAAGTTTTCTTTTCCAATTTTTTACCTAAGGGAGAACCGGGAGAACTTTTAAGCGCCGGCGTGATTCCCCTGTACAATATTTTCATTGGTATCGAAGTGGCAGGAGCTATTCTAACCATCTTTCTTGCTCTGGTAATCTTTAAAGAGGAGAGTTCAAAATGAGTGTATATATATTAAGCTTCGTCCTTTTCCTTGTAGGATTATATGGGGTGATCACCCGGAGAAATCTCATTAAAATCGTTATTTCACTTTCAATCATGGAATTCAGCATTTTTATGATCCTGGTCCTGGTAGGTTATATAGACAATGGACTGGCGCCAATAGTGGATCCGGCCTCAGGTGGACAGATATATGTGGATCCCCTCCCCCAGGCCATGGTGCTGACAGCCATTGTGATCGGACTGGCTACAACGTCCATGCTTATGGCAATCGCCATCCGACTTTACAGGAAATACAAGACATTTGACATTCGCGAACTTAAAAACCTGAGAGGATAGCTTATGGAAGCAATGATCCCCCTTTTCGTAGCCATACCGCTGATTTCAGCCTTCCTGATTGTGCTTCTCAGCAAATTGATCAATGGATTCCATAAAATTTTTGCCCCATTTAGCCTGCTGGCTTTGCTCTTCATGGCTGTTTATATATTTACCAATCTGGACAACACCTCCATGACTTATGCCATGGGAGGATGGGGTCTGCTTAATGATTTACCCATTGGGATTTTTCTGGTTCTGGATGGCTTTTCCATCCTTATGCTTGGCATCATCAACATCATTGGATTTATTGCCCTTTTCTATTCCCTGTCCTATATCTCAAAGTATACCGCCGAAAGCAATTACTATGCCCTGTTTTGTCTGATCATTGCAGGTATGAATGGAGTGGTGCTTAGTGGAGATTTATTCAATCTCTTTGTATTTCTGGAGGTATCTGTTATTTCTTCCTATGCACTGGTGGCATTCGGAGTGGGGAAAACCGAACTGGAAGCATCGTTTAAATACCAGGTGCTTGGTGGACTGGCCTCCATGCTTATATTACTGGCCATTGGGTTAATATACTGGAAAACCAAGACTCTGAATATTGCCGATGTGCGAAATGTGATGAGTGGTGGTTTCAGCAGGCCTTATTACATTTTTGTTCAGGTATTGCTACTGACCGGATTTGGATTGAAGGCCGCCATTATCCCATTCCATGCGTGGCTTCCTGATGCGCATTCCTCAGCACCCTCTCCCATTTCAGCCATGTTATCAGGGGTACTTATAAAAGCTGTTGGAATTTACGTTCTGATCCGCCTCTTCTTCAATATGTTTGAATTCACACATGAAATTGCTGTTGTGTTCACAGTCCTGGGCACCATTTCCATGGTGATCGGATCCCTGGTGGCGCTTGTTCAATGGGATGTAAAACGCCTGCTTGCCTATTCCAGCATCAGTCAGATGGGTTACATCGTCATGGCCTTTGGAATGGGTATGATTCTGCTTATTAAGGGTGACAATGAGCCTGCGGCTATTCTGGCAATCGGCGGGGGTATCTACCATATGATTAATCATTCTGTATTCAAGGGGCTTTTGTTCCTGAATGCAGGGGCGCTGGAATACAGGCTCGATACGAGAGATCTGAAGCAAATGGGGGGCCTTTCTAAAGCCATGCCTGTCACCTCATCCACTTCGCTAATGGCCTCCATGTCCATCTCAGGACTTCCTCCCTTCAACGGTTTTTTCAGCAAACTGATTATTATCATCGCTGCTGTTAACGGGAAATTTTATATTCTGGCAGTTCTGGCCATTGTAATCAGCATCATTACCCTGGCCTATTTTTTAAAGTTTCAGCATTATGCCTTCTATAACAGGACTCCTCTTAAGTCCCTGGATAAGATAAGGGAAGTGCCTTTCCCGATGACTTCCAGCATGATCCTTCTGGCCATCTTATGTCTTGCTTTAAGCCTGCTGGCGTTACCTTCTGTAAACGAAGCAGTATTGCATCCCGCCATACAGGTACTGATGCAATCCGATCTCTATTCCATAACCCTCATACCTTAATCCCATGAGATACCTGGCTCTGTTTATATTAACGTTCCTGTTCTGGTTGCTACTGACATTAGATGTGTCGCTTGTAAATCTGGTTGTAGGAGCAGTTGTGGCATTGATCACATCATTGCTATTTTCAAAATACTTTTTTGATAAGGGATACAAATTCCTTCAACTTCATCGCTATTTCTGGCTCCTGGTTTACATTGTGATCTTAATTTGGGAATGCATCAAGGCAAACTTCGATGTTGCATACAGGGTTCTTCATCCTGCCATGCCCATTAAACCAGGAATTGTAAAGGTAAAGCTGAATCTGCAATCGGATTTTGCCAGGGCCATGCTGGCCAATTCCATCACCATGACACCCGGTACCATTGCGGTGGATATCGTGGGTGACGACCTCTATATCCACTGGATCTATGTGAGTTCAGAAGATCCAGAGGAATACAGTCAGAAAATTGCCGGACGGTTTGAAAAATACATTAAAAAGACCTTTGACTAATGGATCTACTTGAGATACTTCTGTATATTCAGATTGCATTAAGTGCTTCCTGCCTTTTCAGGATTATTCGCGGACCCTCCATTGCCGACCGGATGGTAGCCATAGATATTTTTGGTGTTCTTGTGGTTGGAATCTGTGCCATACTCTCCATTATAAGTGAAAGAGGTTTTATCCTAGATATCGGGATTGCATGGGTCATGCTCAGTTTCATCGGGACACTTACACTTGCTAAATATTTAAGTGGGAAAAAACTAAACGAATAAAATGGTAAGCACTATACTTATAGCCATTGGAGTACTCTTCAACCTGTTTGGCTGCATCGGATTGATCCGGCTTCCGGATGTTTATAACAGACTTCAGTCTGCAACCAAATGTGGAACGCTGGGCACATGCAGCATCCTGGCCGGGGCACTGATTCATTTTGGCTTCATGGATGCCGGAATCAAAGCCCTCATCGCAATACCTTTGCTCTTCTTTGGAGCAACAGCGGCTGCCCATGCCCTCGTAAGGGGCGCCTATCATTTTGGAGTCAAACTAGGGGACAAAAGTGTAAAGGACGATTATAAAGATATTGCGAAATGAAGTATCCAAAAATCAGGGAACTAAAGGAAGCGGTGGTGTCTCTTTTATCACCCGCATACACCTCTTCCTTTCCAAAAAAAGCCCATATTCCCTTTGAAAATTTCAGAGGAAAACCGGAAGTCAATGATAAAGAATGCGTAGGATGTGAAACCTGTTCCCATGTTTGTCCATCCAAAGCCATTACCATTGTGGACAACCGGGAAACCGGGATCAGAGAGATCACAAGGGATTTCGGTAAATGTATTTTCTGTGGAATGTGTCAAGAGCACTGTATAACGGGAAAGGGAGTTATCCTATCTGATAAGATATTCGATCTGGCTGTTTTTGACAGGACTAAAATCGTAGAAAAACAGGAAAAAGATCTGGTGGTGTGTAAACACTGCAGCGCCATCATTACCACCGCAGACCACATTCAATACCTGCATAAAAAGCTTGGGCCAAAAGCATATGCCTCCATCCTTAATCTGAATCTCCTTCATGAAAAGCTCGAACTGGCTCCCCGGGAAGAGACCGATGTGGAGATCAAAGACGGATTGAAACGCAAAGATATGTTCAACATCATCTGTCCCAACTGCATGCGATCCGTTCTAATTGAATATATTTAATCCCCGATGCCTGAACTGTCAGAATTACTTGATAATGCACACATGCTGTTGTTTATTGGGGTGGGCAATGTGTTGAAGTGCGATGATGGCGTTGGAGTTGTCATCAGCAGACAGATCAGGGAGAGGCCTGATATCCTTTCGCTTACAGTTGAAGTCAGCATAGAAAACTATATAGGAAAAATCAATTCCATGAAGCCCGGTGCCATTGTGATTCTCGATTGTATGGAGCTTGGATCCGATCCTGGTACCTACCGGATCATCTCTCTCGACCATGTGGAAGATATGACCTTCAATACCCACAACATCTCCCTTAGCAGGGTAGGTGACTTTTTTCGATTTCCCTCTTATGTGCTTGGGGTTCAGCCTTTATGTATTAATTTTGGGGATGAACTATCCCCTCCGGTTCAACATACAGCCCACCGCATCATCAGCCAGATTAACCAACAAAAAAACTAGCTATGGCTAATAACTATTATTGTCCCATTTGCAGAAGCAACATAAACATTGGCAACTCCCTTGTCTTTTCTGCCAAATCGCCAGAAAACAAAAAAGGGCTCGTTTTCCTTGACACTGAACTAGGAAATTACACCAAAAGCACCCATCCCGATTTTGAACTCCAGGAGGGTGTGGAGTACAAATTCTATTGCCCGGTATGTCGTGCCAAACTTAATAAGGAAGAGAATCCAAACCTTGTGAAAGTGCATATGACCGATCGGGAAGGAGATGAATTTGAAATTAACATCTCCAATATTATTGGCGAGCATTGTACGTATAAGATCGAGGAGAAGAGGGTTCAGGCATTTGGACCGGATGCAGATCGCTACAAGAAATACCTGGATCTACCTCTTGAGTATCACAAGTACCTGTAAATGTTAATGAGCTATTAGGTCTTACTCCCTGCACAATGTAGATTTGTGGAGTGATTATGCTATTTTTTAACTTTACAGGAATCATTTTTTATCATATATAATTAGTAATTTCGTTACTGCAAATAAGCATACTAACGAGATACTACAAATGATGAGGAAGAATTTACGTAAATATGGTTCAATACTAATAATGATCTGCATAACCATTCCTGGTTTTGTAAAGTTAAACGCTCAAACGTTATCAGCCGTACTTGATTCGGCCACCATCGAATCACAGTTGAATAGCATTCATCAAAGAACCAGGGTTTACGATAATTTCAGGGCCATTCGCGATGACATTTTCGTTAAAATGAAAGGGAATGTGCTGGATTCCCTGGAGGGAGCAAAACTTGAAATTGCCCTCTTGAACAGCAATATGATAGAGCGGAATTTCCAGATTGAAACTTTGAATTCGGACCTGTCCCGCACAAAAAATGAAAGGGATGAGGCCATCAGGAACAAGGACGGCATGTCATTTATTGGAATACAATTGAACAAAGGAGTTTACAACTCCATAATGTGGTTTGTGGTGTTGGGACTAATTGTGGTTTCGGTTGCGCTTTTTCTCCTTTTCAAACGTGCTCACATAGTCACTACCCAGGTGAAGAATGAGCTGGCAACTATGAAAACCGAATTTGAAGAACATAAGAACAATTCCAGGGAAAAATATGAGAAGCTGGTGGTGTCCCACCACAATGAGATCATGAAAATGAAACGCAGCTGAACCTCAAAAGCGTAATCAACCCCAATCCCCTGGGGACTTAATACCATACCACAAAAAACTGACCGGAGTTGGAACTCAGGTGAATAAAAAGAATTTATTTGTCAGGATACCTGAACTTATTCGACAGTCTATAAGACTCATGAGCTTCAAGTCCTCATGGATGATTAATTCTTTAGACATACCAGAACGGGATCAGCTTTCCATTGATCAGTTCAAATTTTACAAAAAACATAGCTATTATGAAACCTAATATCAAGCCCTGGCAACTGTTGTCTATCTCCTATAACGATAAGCTGCAAGATACCCTCCTCCAACAATATCATGCGGCCCAGTTTTTAGCCATAGCCGGGCGCTATCTAATTCCTCAGCAAGCCGATGATAGCAACACCAGCCTGGTCTTCTTGCCAGAAAAACAAGAGCTGGCAAGTCAGGAACTTCAAACTGATAACCGCCTGGTTCTGAATTTATCTGATTTTTCTCTTGGATTCCTCAAAAAGGATACCCTGGTACCCCATGAGATTTCATTACAGGGTAAATCAAAAAGTGAGGTCTATGATATATTGGTACAGATTCTTAATAAAGAGGGAATTAACACGGGTAATTTGAAGAATAAGTTGCATTATGACCTCCTCGATCATGAACTATTGCACGGAGCTGCTTTTAAGAAAAATGATACCCAATTTATCCAGGAGCATATTGGATATCGGCACAATGCACAACTAATTCTTGAACAAATCGCAGGGGAATATCCAAAAGCTGAAAGAGTCAGAGTCTGGCCACACCATTTTGATACCGGAAGCATTATACCTGTCCGCTTTGATGATCAGGGAGAAATTACGCAATCTATGGGTATAGGTTGGGCAATTCCTGACAGCATGATCAATGAGCCTTACTTTTACCTGAGCTTCTGGGCTGCAAAACCCAGCATACTTCCAGAGAATATGCCCGCACTTACATCAGGTAAGTGGATGATCCCTGAATGGAACGGTGGCGTCCTCAGGCTTTCTGAAATTCTGCGCCAATCCTCTCCGGAAGGACAATATGCCAGCGTCAGGTCATTTTTTACATCGGGATTGCTGATCCTTGAACAACATCTCAATCCATAGAATCATGCAATGGTATATTCCAAGGTTGCCATTATCTATTGAAATTATGAGTAATCCGCCGATGTTCTGCTTATTTAGTTGGCATAGATTTTTTGGATCCATATCTTTAGGGAAAACCAACTGAAATGAATAACATACCCGTGCTTTGCGTAACCGGAGAATCCCTGGCTGAAACTTATGAAGCCGCCCTGGTGAAACTTTACAATGAAGGAACCCGCTTTAAAACCCAGTATGACAAGCCGGGAGATCCGTTAAGCCTCGACTGTACTCTAAATGCGACTGTCCTGAATCCTGAAAAAGATCCCATGATACACCAGGCATTTCCCGGTGGTATTGAGGACCTTAAGGAGTATGTTATGGAGTTAAAAGGTTTCAAAGACCACTGGGTGAAAAATATGAACGACCCCAAAGATACCCGCTGGGAGTATACCTATCATGGCAGGCTTCAGCACTATGGATCGTGGAAAGAGATCGTGGAAGAAAATGGCAATCCAGTAAGAAAAGATGTGGGATTCAAGGTGGATCAGGTCGAACATGTGATTCAAAAACTGGTGGACCAACCCTACACCCGACAGGCCCAGATGATCACCTGGATGCCCAACCATGATCTCCAGGTTTACGACCCGCCCTGCCTTCAGTCGCTCTGGTACAGAATCCTGGAGGATGAGGATGGGACACAATGGCTCAATTGCAACATCCGTTTTCGCAGCAACGATGCCTGGGGTGCCAGCTTTATGAATATGTTTGGTTTTATTCAATTTAATAAAGAGGTAATTGCAGCAGAAGTGGCAAAGCGGAGTGGCAAAGCGGTCCACCTGGGGAGAATGAATTGGCAGGCCGATTCATACCACATTTATGGCAGGGACATTGAGCAGGCCAAAGCCATGCTTTTTGATCGACTGGACTCCATGACACTTGAAGAGCGGACCTTCAATTTTGGAGATGATTTTATCCGTGAAATGTATGATCAGGCTGAACATTCAGCCCTAATGAAAATTAAGAAGTACGACCAGGAGCATGCTCTGTAAAAAACTGATCCAGGACAACTCCTAACTCTTCCAAATTTTCATATGTATGGTTTACCACCTCTTCACTACCGGCAATCATGGCCGATAGGGTATAATCTGAAGAGGAATTGAACAGACATAACAGCGGTTTTCCCATTTCTATGGCCCTCCCAATTTCATAACCAACCCCCAGGCTGGGAACCGTTACATCAGCCACTACCACATCCGATTCGCGAACCCATTGCATATCCCGGTCATGTATCTCCTTATCTGTAAGAATCCGGTCCTTGTTCTCGATGATCTCATCACTTCCCAGATGCTCAGTCAGCACATTTCCATACCCGCTTAACATAACTATTAACTTCTCATAGGTACTGGCCAGCTGTCGGCCTCCCCGTATTGAACCACAGAAATATATTTTCATGCAACCCGTTGATTTAGTGTTTTATTTATCAGAATATTGCCTAAAAATAGATAAATTAGTCTACACTCAATAATTAACTAAAAGAATTATCTCATGAGTAAAGACGTTCAAAAAACTGCCCCTGCTGGTGCAGTATATGGATTCGGTTTTATTGGAGCTGCGATTTTCTACATCTCCACCGCCACTGGTTTCTGGATGGGTGTTGTAGGTTTTCTAAAGGCAATTGTCTGGCCAGCTTTCCTGGTTTTCGAGGCCTTTAAAAACATGGCCGGATAGACTCAACTCTTATCTAAAGTTCCATATCACTGATATGAAGATCCAGGGCCTTCACAGAGATCTGTATTTCACGCACCGAAATTGCCAGTGAGACAATAAGCATCACCAGGGCAATTCCGAAAATGATTTCAGCCGAAAGCTGTAATTCAATGTAGACGAGGAACATACAAAGCACACAGAGCAGAAGACTCCCGATCCCCAGTAATTGCATGGTACGAGTCAGCACCAGTCGTTTTCGCAGGTTCTGGATCTGGCCCACTATAAGCGTATCGGGAATGGCTTCGCCTAGCTCCGCTTTGCTTCGGTTCTCTTTGTACCTGGCATGGAGACCTCTGACTACACTTGCATAGGCCAAAAACCGATTGGTATAAGCAAGTAATAAAAGAGAAATTGCCGAAAATAACAGGGCCGGTGTTGTGAGTGTCAGCTGATTCATATACTTCTTTTTTACGAATTTAAAACTAATTCTTGAAGGAAGCTGTGTTGATGATCACCTCCACATTAATCCTTACCTTGCAACCATACAATAAACCCTTCATTCCATGATCGAACAGGGAAGATTTCACAAGTTATCAATTGTCAAGCGTTCAACTTTTGGGCTTTTTCTTGGAGACGAAACCGGCGAAGAGGTTCTGCTTCCCAATAAATACTGCACAGATTCCATGAAACCTGGAATGGAGGCTGAGGTATTTATTTACCGTGATTCTGAAGAGAGAAAGGTGGCCACCACTTTAACACCCAAGATCCTGTTCCATGAATTTGCCCTTTTGAAAGTGGCGGCTGTTACCAAAGTGGGAGCCTTTATGGATTGGGGGCTGGAAAAGGACCTGATGGTTCCTTTCAGAGAGCAACCTCAGAATATGGAAGAGGGCCGCTGGTACATTGTTTTCCTGACCCTGGATGAAAAAACAGACAGGCTTTTTGCCAGCAATAGACTGGAACGATACTTGCAGAATGAAAAGCTATCGGTGACTGAAGGTGAGGAGGTGGCACTGATTGTATGGCAAAAGACTGATCTTGGCTATACAGTAATCATTAATCATGCACACAAGGGCCTCATCTTTAATAACGAAATTTTTCAGGATCTCAATGTGGGCGAGAAGCTTAAAGGATTTGTGAAGAAGATCAGGGAGGATAATAAAATCGATATATCACTTCAACCCATCGGGTACATGAAATTCAATGATGCCAACAGTGAATTAATTTTCAGGGCCCTTGTGGAAAACCAGGGATTCATGCCGTTTACAGATAAAAGTACCCCGGAGGTGATCTATTCTCAATTTGGCATCAGTAAAAAGGCTTTCAAGAAATCCATTGGAGCGCTCTACAAACAGAAGAAGATCCTCATTGAGACCTCTGGCATCAGATTGCTGGAGGAGAAGTCTCCCTAACAGCTGATTTCTATGAATACCAACAGAACATCAATACCCATAAGGTGCTTTTTGGATAATCAAAGTCGTTGAAAAACCACTCCATATACCTCTCCTGCCTGGTGGCCTTCCTGTTCAATGCAATGAATGCACAAGTGGACACTCGGTCTGAAAAGGAGTTCCTTGAAGCAAAAAGTCATTTCAACCGATCCTATGGGACTGATTATAACCTGCTAAACGGACGGCAATATTATCTGCTCTATTCAAGTATTTCACATCCCTTTTTATACTCGGATCAGTACCGGTCAGAAAAACTGTGGCTCAAAGGAGTAAGTTATGAAGGGATACCCATCAACTATGATATCTATAAGCAAAAGCTAATTCTTCAGTATATGAGCTATTCAGGAGAGGCCAAGCAACTAATTCTGAACGAAGAATTGATAGATAGATTCATCCTGAACGGAAAGGAGTTCCGAAGACTCTCGTTCCCTGAATCGGGATCCGGTTTCTTTCAGGTGGTTAGTTCAGGCGATCTCTCCTTTTACTTTTCATGGGAAAAAACCATGTTTTACTCCCCTACCTCCAACAGCACACCATACAACTATACGCAACCTTCCAGAAAGGCATATCTTAATAAATCGGGGCAATTGCATACCATCAGATCCAGATCCTCATTTACAAATGCATTTGACAAGAAGTACCGAAAAAATATAAATCATTTCATTCGCAAGGAACAGATCAATTTCAGGAGCTCCACTGATGAAAGCATAAGCCGGCTTATGGAATATTGTAAAGAACTAACAGCAACCCAATAGTGAAAAGAGTTGCTACATATACCTTCCTTCTGACTCTTATCTTTCAGTTACAGATCGAAAAGGCGGAAGCTCAACCTGTAAGTGATTCCCTTTTGCTCAATTCGCCCATCTATCGGGAAAAACTGCATCTGTTTACAGACCGTAGCCTATATGCATCAGGTGAGATCATACATTTCAGACTTCATAACAAAAGCCATGATCTTCTCAAAGAGAATAGTTGGAGTACTGTCCTGTACCTGGAGCTGATCGGTAACCATAATATCCCGGTGGCACAGGGAAAGTACCAGTTAGATCCGAAAGGAGCCACAGGACAATTGCTTATTCCCGATACAGTCAGCACTGGTGCTTACCATCTCAGGGCCTATACCAAGTGGATGCGTAATTTTGATGCTTCAGATTACTTTCACCTTCCTCTTACAGTGGTAAATCCCCAAAAGATAAACAGGTCGGAGATGCCAAAGTTTGATTCAACACAAGCAGCAATTACAAATCCCTTAACTTCTCATGAAGTGGTAAGTTGCTCACTGGAAAGGGTCAGCTATGGAAACAGGGAAAAGGTGACCCTGCAAATAAACCTGGAGGATACTGCCTCCCTGAAGAAAGGCTATTGCGTCTCAGTAATAAAAAAAGGGTATCTGGATTTAGACTTTAGTTACACTCCCCATGGAGACATAGAGGATCAGATTAAAACTGGAGAGGTATTGTTCTATCCAGAAACCAGGGGAATATCCCTTTCGGGAAGGGCGATAAGGGATAGTGACAGTACTCCCATGGCTTATACTCCGGTTCACATCACCCTGCTTGGACCCGAATCCGATTATTTTGGAACTGTTACTGACAAATTTGGTCGGATACAGTTTTCCATCCCTTCCGTGACAAGCCCAACTGAGTTACTTATCACCTCCAGCTCGAAGAGCGGAGAGGTCATTGATCTCATTCTGCAGGATGAATTTTCCCAGGATTTTACAATGCCTTCTTTTACGCCCAGTAACGTTTTGAACATAAGGCAAAGTCTGGTCAATGAGATGGGGACCTACAGTCAGGTAGCAAAGCCCTTTATTACATCGGGTGCAGATGTCACATCCACGGAGGAAAAAGAATCTGAATATTCATTCTATGGCACTCCGGAATTCAGGTATAAAACAGCCGATTACATTGAAATTCCAAATCTTGAGGAGTTTATTTTCGAACTGGTGCCCAAGGTGCAGGTGGAAAAACAGAACCGTCAAAAATATTTTTCTGTTTTAGATGATGCCGGCCCCATCTCGGAATTTGCACCTTTGATCCTGCTGGATTTTGTTCCCATACCCTATGTTGAGGCCATCCTCTCTCTGGCTCCTGAACAAATTGAATACATAGATATTATCAATACCATTTACATCAGGGGAAGTACTAATTACGGGGGAATTATCAGCATTGTCTCAAAAAAAGGTGATCTGGCAGGAATAAAGCTTCCGGAGGGTTCGTCAATTTTAACATTCAATCCGTTAAATAAAATGGAAGAGATGAAATTCATCGATTACGACCATCAAAAATTTAGTAAAAGGATACCGGACCTCCGGACTACCCTTCATTGGAGTGCTCAAAACAAATTTTTGTCTGGCCGGCAAAACACCATAGAATTTTTTACTTCCGATGTCTCCGGTGAATTTATTGCAGTGATTCGTGGTATGACCAAAAAGGGAACAATCGTTCAGGGTACCTGTGAATTCACAGTAAAATAAGCAGAAAGATGGTGAACCATCCACCACAAAAACCCATGATGCTAAAATCACAGGTCTTTTTTAAATATGCTTGGAATTATCATTCGGTTGTGCCAAATTTACATCCCTACAATGAATAATTGATCCGCTGGTGAAGAGAATTCTTCCATTTGTCATTTTCTGGTTTATACTAAATCTGATACAGTCATTTTTTACTGAGATCATTGATGATGAAGCCTACTACTGGGTCTATTCGCAGTTCCTGGACTGGGGCTACTTTGATCATCCTCCCATGATTGCATGGCTCATCAGGATCGGGTCTACCCTGGTGCCCGGAGAACTGGGCGTAAGGTTAATGAATTCCTTATTGGGCGCCGGAACTATCCTCCTGACTTTTCTGATGCTCAAGGATCAGATCCGTAATTACAGGTTGCTGATGATTGTAGTTTTTTCCATCCCGCTATTTCACGCCAATGTAGCTGGATTCATTGCCACCCCCGATCTGCCTCTGGTTTTTTTCGCAACCCTTTTCTTTTTTCTCTATAAAAGATATCTGGAAAACGAGACTCCGGGAATCGTTCTGTTACTGGGCCTCTCCGTTGCCCTGATGCTTTATAGTAAATACCATGCTTTTCTGATCATTGGCTTTACTTTGCTCTCTAATCCAAAAATCCTGTTAAAGCGTTCTTTCTGGCTGATGGTTGTGTTTGCCTCCCTGCTATACCTTCCACACATCATATGGCAATTCAAACACCACTTTGTCTCCTTCGGGTACCATCTTGTTGATAGGAACAGACCCTTTGAAGTAAAGTTTCTATTAGAATATTTTGCAAACCAGCTGATTATGATCGGGCCACTGAGTGGAATCATTCTGCTCTATCTGGGAATAACTCATAAAACCGTTGATAGGTTTGAAGCGGCCCTGAAGTTTAATCTCATTGGGTTCTTTCTCTTTTTTCTAGTTTCAAGCATGAGGGGGCACGTGGAACCACACTGGACTGCAGCTGCCTTTGTTCCACTTATACTGTTATCTTTCCCGGATATAGAGAAGAAAATCGCTCTTCACAAGTGGATCACCATATCAGGCATCATAACCATCGCATTAATCCTGTTTTTGAGATTGGTCCTTATTGTTGATATGGGCCTGTTGCCTGATAAACTGAGCCATCGTTTCCTCCATAAAAAGGAGTCTTTCCAGCAAATTCAAAAAGAAGCTAATGGTCGTTTCGTTGTGTTTACCAACTCATATCAGAAAGCTTCGCTCTATTGGTTTTTCAACCAGGAACCGGCCTTTTCTCTGAATGACATCTATTATCGGAAAAATCAATATGACCTGATGGATCAGGAAGCCGCACTGCAGGGGAAAGAGGTTCTCTATTTCCCCGCTATTGAATTCCCCGGTTGTGATACCTTGAAAACTGCAATGGAGGATTTTCTAATGAGTGATACTGATTATTTCTGCCACTTCAACCGGGTTGAAATCAAGCTTCCCCAAATGAATTGGGAATTCGAGACTGGAGAAAGAATTGATATCCATATAGAACTGAGTAATCCTACCGCAAGTACCATACGCTTTTGTGATTCATGCACCCATAAACCCAGATTGGTTTATTCCTATTTCTCCCCAAAAGGATATGACTTGGCTTATTATGTAAATTCCAGCAACCCCATTCCTGACCTGGAACCGGGTGAATGCATTGTTTTACCTGTAGAAATGAAAATACCACACTTCACCGGACAGTATCAGTTAATGTTTTCATTGGGATCGGAGAATCTGAGGGCAGGACTAAATGGAAAACCCGTTACGGTCTCCGTACTCGCCAGGTCCAGAAAGAATTGAGAGAATAATTGATCCCTGTACCAACAGCTATTCCAATCAGATTTGAAAGCAAATCATGCATCCCCAGAAGATTAACCAGTAAAAGAAGTATCAGATAGTTTACAATTCCGGCCAACCCGCTCACCATGTGATACCTGAATAATCTTGCCCAGAAAGGGATATGGGTCTCTCTTTTTTTGAAGGTCCAGAGGTTATTCAGCAAAAAATTGGTCAGAATGGATATCCAGATAGCGATGGGAGAAGCTATTTCAAGACGTAAGGAAATAAAACGGGTAAGCACATAGAGTAATCCCATATTTACCAAAACACCAGAGCCTCCGACAATGCCGAACTTTATAAACTCTTCTAGTCTTTTAGCATCGATTCTAAACCGTTTCAAAACCTCAATTAATTATGGTGTTCTCTAGAATAGTTAAATATAGTATGCAATTGTTTCCCAGCAAAATAAAATAGGAAACCCAAGAACACCTGAAAAAAATCATTCTATCCCAGTAAACGCTTGATGTGAGGCAACTGCTCGAGGGTTGCCTCTTTTCCTTTTTCGATGATGTGAGGCATCTTATGAATATCAAACATCGATATCATACTATCGAATTCGGGAATAATAGGGAAGATTTCAGAATGGTGAGCCAGGTTGTTAAAGGCATAAGAATTTTTAAATATATTATTCATGTAGATGCTGGTCATTTGCTCCTGAACAGCCGTTATGGACCTGAATTTGTTGCGGTAATCAAGGGTAAAACCCATTGCCAAGACTATATCAGCTCCATGTTGAATGGCTACATCAATGGGTAAGGGATTAGATGCCGCTCCATCAATAAGCAATGTTCCATCAATTTCCCAGGGTGGAAATATCATAGGAATGGCCAAACTTGCACGCACCGAGTTAAAAATATCACCCTCCGACAATTCCACCGGCTCCCCATTCATCATATCGGTTGCCACTACAATCAGAGGTGTGCGAAGCTCGGAAAACAATTTTTCTCCGGCTATGCTTTTGAGTTTTTCATTCAGGAACGAATCATCCACAAGACCGCTTCTTTCATTGAATTTAAGGGTTCCGTCTTTGGATGCCTTTAGATTTACCATATAGCCTTGCATCAAATCTTTGGTCCAGGTGGAATCGGACAACTCTTTAATTTCATGGGGATCCATTCCGGCGGCGATCCCAACCCCGTAAATTGCACCCCCGCTACAGCCAACTACAAGATCGATTTCAATATTTTCTTCTTTCAGTACCTGAAACATGCCAATAGATGCTGCACACTTAATTGCCCCTGAGCCTATTACCAAAGCAACTCGTTTTTTTAAGTTGGACATAGCTAGTTACTTAATTAATAATTTAACAATGATTATGAGCTGAAGCTGTGTATGGCTTCATCTACCGTTGGGAAGATTTTAACGATTCTGTCGAATTTGCTCAGCTTAAATATCTTATCCACCTGGGGTTGCACTGCTGCAATGCGCAGATCGCCGCCATTGCGTCTTGAATCCCTTGCCATCCCCAGAAATATCCTTATGCCGGCACTGCTCGAATAGGCCAATGACTGAAGGTCTGCCACAAAATTCTGTGTGCTCTCTGCAACTTGCTTATCAAAGAATTGGGTAAGTTCAGGTGAGGACTGAGCGTCAAGTTCTCCGCCAATGCTAATGACACCAATCCCCTCAACATAGTTAATTTTAATATCCATAAAATTTCTCTTAAGTTATTTTCATGTTTGTATATATCTCATTTTCAGCGATAAACAGTTTGTCCCATTAATGCTTTCATAGGAAAAATCATCCACCATCTCCTTTACAATGTAGACTCCGAGTCCACCAATTTTTCTTTCATTAATATCATCACTCAAAACTGGCTCCTTATTGAAAGAAGGATCGAAGGGGTGTCCCTTATCCTCCACCGTAATCAACATCTCATTTTTCAGATCCATTACAGATACGCGAATGTCTCCTGCCTCCATCCCTTTATAACCATGCAGTATAAGATTGGAGCATACTTCATCTATGGCCAGTTTGAATGATTCTGTGATGTTATCATCCACCTTCAGAAGCTGGCACACCTCAACTACGAAATTCCGGAACAAGGGGAGGTTTGGCATTTCGGCTTTTCTGGTGAAACGATGACTAACGACTTCGCTTTCCATGCCCCTGCGTAATGCCACCAGGGTAAGATCATCTAATTGCACCTGACCACCCATGTGTGAGAAAACATCAACTTCAAAGTGCTTTACCACACTGTAAGCAGATGGCCACACCTGTCCTGCCTCTAGTAAAAATCTTTCTTCTGTATAAAAATCTCCAGCCATATCTCTTGCTTCTGTAAATCCATCTGTATAAGAGAGCAATAAATCTCCTGGCATAAAATCAATTACTCCGAATTCATAGGGTAGCTCTGTTGAGAAACCAAAAGCGGGCCCGGTGGGATTGAGCAAATCTTTTACCTGGCCGGTTGCATCAACCAAAACAGGCGAATCATGTCCCCCGTTGACATAGTATAACTTGCCTGATTCTGGATCCAGAATGGAAAGAACCAGGGTGGCAAACATATTAGACTGCCCATGGTTGTTTACAATGTAATTGTTTAGGCTCACTGCCATATTCTCCAGCATTTCTTCCACAAGAACCTCTTTCTGATATTGCTCGCTGTAGAAACGAATTAAAGAGCGAAGCAGAACCATAAAGAGGGCCGCTCCCACCCCTTTGTCGCAAACGTCGGCCACCACAATGCCAAAATATTTTGTTTTTCCAATGGGGAACACATCATAAAAATCTCCTGACACCTGCCTTGCAGCTTTAAAATAGGTGGATATTTCCCAACCGGGAATGGATGGCATAAACTGTGGGAAAAAACCCCGTTGAATTTCACTGCCAATTTCCAGATCGCGCTCAGCCACATCAAGAGCCCTTTCCGTCTGAGCATGCAATTGAGCATTATCCAGGGCAGTGGCAATCTGACTGGCCACGGTTTCCGCCAGTTCCATGCTGTTCTCAGTGATTTCATATTCCGAATCCTTATTGGTCATTCCAATTAATCCGATGGTCTTACCACGGGTGACCAGGGGCACAATCATAAAAGATCCGGTACCCGATTTCCCGATTAGCTCCCGTATGGGCCCTATTACCGGATCGCTCTGCGCATCCCGGGAAACAATTGTTTTTTTTGCCTTAATCAGGTGTTGTAGATCCAAATTTCCATCCATGTCAAGTATTTTACCCACTTGACTTTCCGGGTCGGGTACTATGGAGTGGAATGCAAGAACCTCAAGTCGGCTCTGCTTTTCACTGATCAGAGCAATTCCAGCCATGCGAATTGAAAATATTTTTGTCAACTCCTGGCAGGCCGTATTTAATATATCCTGAAGATCCAATGAATAACTGACTTTTTCTGCCACCCGATTAATGGATGCTAATTCACTGGCACGCAATTCAGCCGCCTCTTTTGCGATTTTAAGAATCTCTTCGGCCTTTACTCTGATGGAAATGTCTCGAATAATTCCTCTGGTCCCCACCGTTCTCCCATTTTCAAGGATTGGGGATGCAACAATCTCGCTGGAAAACTCATGGCCATCCTTTGTTAGATAGATTAAATCGAATGACTTAATGGGTCTGTTTGAAGCATACAATTTTTTGAATTCTGTGAAGAATTTTATCCTGGAGTTCCGTGCTACCAAATGCCTGAAATGCTTCCCGACTAATTCGTTTCTATGATTATATTTCGTGGCTTCTATAAAAGGTTGATTCACATAAGTGAGATATCCGGCCGAATCGGCTTCAAAATATGAATCCTGAAGTGTTTCTAGAACAGCCTTATGTGCCGTTGCGGTAGTTTCCAATTTTGCTTCTGCCTTTAGCCTTTCCGATATATCAATGTAGAAAACCAGGTGCCCATAATTGATACTTCCCACAAAAAATGGCTGGGCTACCACTTCCACATCTGTCATTGTCCCATCCTTCCTTTTGCGCTTTCCTGATATATACAGACGCTGTCCCAGAAGATTTTTGGAATATTCACTCATCTCTTCAAAGGCATCGGGTGATGCCAATAGATGATCCAGATTTTTTCCGATGGACTCTTCATCAGAATAGCCGAACAATTCCTGAAATGCAGGATTCACAAAGGAAATTTTATTGTCTTTTCCAACATTTACCACAGCAACTGGCGTCTGCTCCAACAGGGCATCAAGAAAATCCTTTTGAATAGCCAGCTCTTTTTCTACTTCAAATCTCTGAGTAACATTTCGAATGGTACCCTTTATCACATCTACCTCCCCTTCCTTAATAACAGGAGTAAAGGTTGCTTCACCCACAAAAGTTTGTCCATCCTTTCCAACATATCTGGTTTTAAAATGGTCCTGAGGCTCTTTAGTTTCGTAAATAGTTTTGAACTTACTGGATACGCCTGAGGCGAACTCCTTCTGTGTAAAGTCCCAATAGCGTTTGCCGATTAGCTCTTCCCTCTGATCAAAACCCAATTCTCTGATGAATGGGAGGTTCGCATAGGTAATTATACCGTTTTTATCGGTTTCCACATAGCCGTCCCTTAAATAATCCAGAACTTCCTTATACTCTTTACGGGTCTTTTGTAATGCGGACTCAGCTTTAAGACGCCTGGAAATATCATTGTAAAAAACAAGGTATCCTAACTGCTTACCTCCCATTATATTAGGCTCTGTGAATATTTCAACCTCCACAAGGCTTCCATCTTTTCGTTTGCGTTTACTCATTGAGTAACCAATTTGATGTTCTTCCTGTGAATCCTCTCCTTCTCTGGGATGTTGCATACCCTCAGGGGAAATGAACCCAAGGGTACGGTTATAGATTTCGTCTTTAGAATACCCAAATAGGGACTCGAATACTTTATTAACTATGGTAATCCTTCCCTTGTTATCAGTAATTACTAATGCAAAGGGGGTATTGTGCAGAATCCCCTCCATAAAATGGTTTTTGTCAGCCTCATGCTTCAACCTCTGACGGTTCTTTTCATAACTCCTTATACTAAAGAGAAGAACAATAATAACCACGGTGAAAACCATATATACCCAGCTGGATTGATACCAGGGTTGTACGTGATTAGAGACCACAAGTGTTCCCTTTGCCAACAAGGTAACAGGGGATACTATTTGGATTATAGCAATGACTATTAATACCCTATCAGGGACTTTGATCCTTTTCACGTCTGGCTTGGTTAAACTGTAGTGTGCAATGAAAACAAACTTGACTGACAATTGTTTGAGGTTGCCAATTTGAAAGGCACGCTAAGCCCGGAGGGCAGTTAGCCCTAAAAAAGAATGAGGCTAACTTTTTAAGGAGGTCTTGATAATTCCAAATTTCTTTAACAATATTTTATTTATATTGAGCCACATAGTTCAATATTGCTGTATGGATCTCAATTAAAAACGATGATATTTTGGGTGCTAAAAAGGGGTATTTAAAAATTCGTGACAATCTGTTTTATCAGTATTTAAAATATCAGAAGCCCCTGTTCAAACCTATCTCTCCAAAAAAAATTCTGTTTTCAAATCAAAAACCAGATTGGGAAGAAGAGATCAATAAAGGATTTAAAAACTCAAAACATGAGGTTTATTTCGATGAAATAACTTCAGATAATTTAATGAAGTATGATTTGGCTGTGCCTTTGACCATTGATGAATTGAAAAGCAAAGAGATTCGAGAACTATTGATTAAAAATCCAATTCCCATTCCAAGTTTAGAATCGATTCTTCTGTGTGATGATAAGTATCAGTTTAATAAAACACTCATCGCAAAAGGCTTTGGAGCGTTCATACCTAAAATGGAAGACCCTCACACCTATCCTTACATATTTAAAAAGAAAATTGATCAATACGGAGCGAATACGCATATAATTTATGGGAATGAGGAGGAAGAAAAACTCTTTGAAATACTAAGCTCTCCTGAATATTTTTCTCAAGAAATTATTACCGGTAAAAATGAATATGCTACCCACATCCTATTTGAGAATAAAAAAATCGTTCGATCATTGAATATCAAATACATTTTCAAAACGGATATAGGTGTTAAAGGAAAAGATAAAAGTCACCAAACCATTTGTCGTTGCCCTTATCTGGATATTTTCACTTCAATTTTGGAATCGATTGGCTTCGAAGGCCTCTGCTGTTTTAATTATAAAGTTCGAAACAACATACCCTATATCATAGAGATTAATCCAAGATTCGGTGGTAGTCTCACTCCGTACTTTTCTCTATTTATATAGAACATCTAAAATGAGATCCACAGTAATCGCTTTATTCATTATTCTTGTTAATCAAATAAGTAGTCGTTTTGCCAGCCTCAAGGGTGATCCCTCCAGGAATGGGAAGTTCACCTAAATTTTCAATCACTATGTTTGAAAGTTCAAGATTCCCATTCAGCACATCCAATTTGATCTGCTTTCCTTTTTCAAAATCTGCCAGTTGTACCGTTCCATAAGCATACCCGTTTGACCAGAAATAGGTGCCATTGATATTATCAAATGTTATCTGCTTTTGAATACCCGAATAATGAAATCCGGTAAGCGCCAGTACTGCTGACCAGCTAGCCATAGCGCGGCCATAATGGTGACCGCATTCGGCTTCGTTGAACGGACTTCGTTTTCTTCCATCATAGCGATCCCTTATGTTCTTAATGCATTTTAGTCCGTCTTCGATCTGACCCTCATAGAGCATTCCAACAGCTGCAGCATATTCAAAACCCGTCATGACTTCTGTGAAATATGGAAATGGATTATTGGGTCGTGTTTCGGGATATGCCGCCATCAATAGCGCAGCTTCATCGCCAAGTGCATAAGAACGGAAACAATTAAAATGATTTGACAAATTGTCTCTGTAATTGTATTTCATTATACTCTGGTGAGCAATTCCCACTTTCTCTCTATCCAGCAAATAACCCAGATCGCATATATGTGCTACATACTGGCCCACTAATTGATCCACTAAACAGCCCTCTCCAAGCTGATAATCCGGACTTCCATAATTTTCTGCACCCATACCGATCAGATGTTCTTTGGGGATTGTCTTTTTATCGGGTACTATAATCTGGTGATAATAGTATTCCCCATTGAACAAATTTTCATCCACCCAACTGCTTCCGTTCATATATAGTTTGTTACACTTGGCAGCCATCTCGCTATCACTCATATGATGAGCCATCTCCTCCATTGCCCTCAATGCTCCCAGATACCAAATATTCATTTGTGGATTGGGACCATAATATTCTACATCCATTGTATTATGCTGAACACCTTCCATAACACCGTCCTGATCCCCATCCCAACCACCTTCTATCCAGGCATAGGAGAGGGCCTTCTTCACACTTGGGTAGAGTGGTTTAAAAAAATCATCATTCCCAGATAACTGCCAGTCTCTATAAAACTTCATGATTGTTCCCATCTGCCCGTCAGCTGCAGCTTTGGAAAATTCCGGGATCCTGTTTATGGGTAAGTTTACCCGAAAACTCATTAATCCATCATCACGCGTGGCGAATCCAAATTCTATTTTACGTCTTGTTTTTGCCAGGTCTCCGAAAAGAAATCCTGTTGCAGATTCGTAATTCCAGACATGTGTGCACGAACCATAACAACATCCACTGTTATCATTACACCCCTCCCAGGCATATAGGGCACCATCTGTAAGGCGGAAACATGTTTGGGTTCTGAGTGTGCTGATATTAAACAGAGCTGCTTCTTTCACTACTTCCGGGAGGTCGCTGTTACAGAAGGCTTCCACAAACTCAACAGTTTTATTTTCCAGCTGAAGTAGACTGGGCACTGCTTTTGATGCCACATCCCAGGCTCCATCATATTTTGTGCAGTAAAAATTCTCCAGGACCTCTGAGGACCATGCTCTCCTATTGGGGAAGTACCAGGTGATCAAAAAACGGATTTTCTTAGTACCATTTCCAGGAATAGTGTCTTTTACTGCCAGAGATGCCATGGGTTTCCGTGCAGCTTCATCCAGCCGGTTTTCCAATTCTCCATCATTTGATAAATCGTCCCAAAAATCCAATATGGACGATCCCCAATGTTCCGGTTTCCAATCCGTTCTATAGGTAATACCCCCGACGGCTGTGGTTACCATGGCCATTTCTCCCCACTGCTCAGAGCTTTCTTCCAGGCTATCTGAACTAAAGAAAATTCCACTGAATCCCTCACCGTCACCATAGGTATTCTTATTGTCAATGGCCCTTCCGGCAGCTCCATCTTCTCCTATAAAATTTTGCAAAGAACCACAAATACTGAAAATCACCTCCTGATCCGAAGTGTTGGTGATTTCAAAGTCCAGCACAGCCATGGGAATGCTACTGTTATCGACATCACCAGGTATCAATGGATTAAATGCTTTCATTGTTACTTCCAATGGGTTCTGTGACGTACTTAAGTTTACCTGACCAAAAGGGTAAGCAGCATCAAAGGATACGTTTTCAAATCTGGGAAGTCCATGATTGGTTGCAACTGCACCGCTGCTTCCTTCATACAGATAAAAGGGAACCGGACCCTCTAGCAAGCGTAGATCCTTTTTCCCGTCTATTTCCGAATAAAGAGTGAAAAAAGGAGAATTTTGCCGTCCCGATCCCGGGTTGTACCCTTTAGCAGGGCGGTTCATGATCTCCCAATCCCGAAGGTTGCCCCTGCCTCCAAGGGAAATCGTTCCCGTGCCGATACCCCCTATGGGCAGCGCAATCTTATAGGTATGTTCCTGATCATAGTGCTTCAGAATAGGCCATTCCTGGGAGTAACCTTCTGAAAGACAAATGATTAGAATAGAGACTGTTAAAAAAATGACGTTCTTCTGCATGGTAGGTGCTTTTATTACAGTAAGATAATCCGGAATATGGGGATATCCAAATTCTCCGAAGGGGACGAACTGGTTAGTGAATCGGCGAAATGCAGAGTGAAGGCGGACCTGTTGCTATCTGCTAAAGGGCTGCCCCGCTCGGGATCCAAAGAAAAAGTAGTACTTTTCTTTGATTGTTAGTTTGTGTTCACTAACTTTGCTGTGAATATTATACAACCAAGTAGATCCCTATCTACAAATAAATTGAACATGATAGTAGCAAAAGTAAATGAAACACAAGTATTAGACACTCCACATAAATTAGATGTGAGAAAACTCTATGATAAAGATACAGCTCAGGCAGTTCATATTAAATTGAAGGCGGGTGAAAGTTTAATCCCTCATATTACCCCGGTAGATGTGTTTTTCTATGTTTTGGAAGGGACTGCGGAGGTTCTGGTGGGTGATGAAAAACAAACCGTTGAGGCTGATTGTCTTGTGGAAAGCCCAAAGGATATTCCTCATTGTATCTCAAATAATTCTAATAAAGTTGTCAGAATTCTTGTGGTAAAAGCACCAAAACCCACAACAAAAACAACCTTAATTCGATAGGAAAAATATGTCAGAATTACTTAATAACAGTGAAAAACGACTAGAAGATTTACTTGCATTCTCTCTTGGAATGATGAGTGGGGAAAATGGAAGAATGCTTCTTGAAAAATACAAAGAAGCAATAGAACATGTTACACCTCATGACATGTTAAAGCTCGAAGACAAACAGATGCAAATGGGCATAACACCCCAAGCAATTAAAAAAGATGTTGAAAAGGTGATCAATATCTTCTTTAATAAACTCAAGGAGTATAGTTGGGAAAAACCTGAAGAGGGCACTTTTCTCTACTACTTAGTGCTGGAAAACAGTGCTTACGAGTTTAAATTGAACAATGTAAAGAAGATAATAAAGAGCTATAAGGGTCGGGAAGTATCGGATTTCAGCCAGTTAAAAAATGATTTGCTTCCTCATTTTGAAGAGTTTTCGAAATTTGAATCTCACTATGTAAAAAAAGAGAATATTCTATTTCCTTTCCTTGAAAAAAAATGGGATAGTTATCGACCTCTGACTGTTATGTGGTCTTTGCATGATGATATTCGTAAAAAGTTAAAAGAAATAATTCAGATTCTTAAATCCGATACTTCATCCTGGATGAACCTTAATAAGCAAATTGGAAAGTACTATTTCCTGGTATTTGGAATGATGCAAAAAGAGAATTTAATCATATATCCCGTTGCTTCTGAAACAGTCTCAGATGATGAATGGGAAGAGATGCATCATCAAAGCTTCGAATATCCTTTCCCTTTTATTGAAACACCTGTTAAACCTAAAAGCACAACAGAACCTGTTTTAGAAAAACACGGAGAAATTTCACAGAATGACGGGAGCTTGTTTTTTAAATCAGAAACAGGAGAACTCAATCTTGAACAAATCCTGCTCTTATTAAATAATTTACCTGTGGATATTACTTTTGTTGACGAGAATGACAAAGTAAGATTCTTTTCAAGACCAAAAGAGCGTTTCTTTCCACGATCACCTGCAATAGTCGGACGGGCTGTTCAAAATTGTCACCCACCTGAAAGTGTACATATTGTTGAGAGAATTGTTACTGCTTTCAAAAATGGAGAAAAGGACAATGCAGAATTCTGGTTAGAACTAAAAGGTAAGTTTATTCTCATCCAGTACTTCGCTCTTAGAAATGACAAGAATGAATATAAAGGTGTTATCGAGGTAAGTCAGGATGTTACAGGTATCAGAGCACTTAAAGGTGAACAAAGATTATTGGATTGGGCTTAGAAGCTTAATAGGTATAAAAAATTACCTTTTGAAAATTGTCCACCACATTCAGGCCCGTTACAATTAGCAAACACTTTAGAGAAAAATACATTACCTTTTTAAAATTAAGTACTATTATTTGATAAGTTAGTTTATATTAACTAACTTTGTGACAAATTAATGCTTGAGCAAAATGCAAACAGTAAACTCAGTTGAGGAGTTATTTAATATTGAAATATCCAAAAGTGAACGTTTGCGAGCGCTTATTCTGATTGGACTTCTTGGGCTAGAGGCTATTTCACTTTTAATCATTTACTTCTTTTATAGCGCAGAGTATCTTCAGGTTTTTAATACTCGAATTTCAATCTATTCTATCCTAATATTTACCGCGATCATGATCGTGTATGAATCTGTGGTTCATTATTTATTGGGAAGAAGAAGCAAATTCCTAACCACGAATCCAAAGTTCTTCAGCTACTTTAACAGCTTTTCAGAAGTCAGCTTGCTAAGCATTCTATTAATAATTATAGTCGAATATTCGAATCAAACTTTTATTCTGCAATCACCTGTCACTTTAACTTATTTCATTTTTATTATTCTTTCAACATTCAGGTTCAATATAAAATTATCAATATTCGCAGGAACACTGGCTGCTTTTCAGTTCATTCTCATTTCCATATATTATTCAACCCATTTTTCAAATACACCTGTGGATCAGGCTCATCCCAACCTGACAGGTATGGAGTATCTGGGACAAGGCGTAATTATGATAATTGCCGGAATTGGAGCTGGCTTTAGTGCTGATTTTATTAAAAAGAAGATGGTGATCTCCTCGGAAAATATAAAAGAAAAAAATGAGGTAATTGATCTATTCGGACAACAGATATCACCGCAAATTGCAGATAGTATCTTACGCAATAACAATGAACTTTCCGGAACAAGAAAACAAGTTTGCATCATGTTTCTCGATATTCGCCAGTTTGCTCCTTTTGTAGAGCAGCATCAACCAGAAGAGGTTGTTGCTTACCTCAATACTTTATTTGGTTTTATGATCAATATAGTGCAAACTCACCACGGAGTGATCAATCAATTTCTGGGGGATGGATTTATGGCAACATTTGGTGCCCCGGTTTCAATAGGGAATAGCAGTCAACATGCCACAGAGGCCTCACAGGAGATAATTGACCAAATGTCCAAGGAGTATAATAAAGGAAACATTCCAAAAACCCGCATAGGCATAGGGCTTCATTATGATGAGGCTGTAACAGGAAATATTGGCTCATCTGCACGTAAGCAATACTCAATTACTGGCAAAGTGGTTATAATGGCCTCGCGAATCGAGCAATTGAATAAGAAATACAACACATCCCTACTTATATCAAAGAAGGTATATAATCAACTAAATAATACTACCCAAGATGATTTTACTTTGCTGGGATCCTCAAAAATTAAAGGAAGTGAGAAGCCGGTTTCACTTTACAAATCTCACAAAGAATAACGTATAAAAACCTTTTATCATAGAAAAATGAGAATCAATTCAGAATTGCTAAAAAATAGAATTATGCTTAAACCAATTTTAACAATATCAGTAATTGTAATATTTACTTCCATGTTATTTGCTCAGCAAGGTAACATAATCGTGGGAAAATACAGACTACCCAACAAACTGGATATTGAAATATTTGAAAATAGCGGGAAGTATTTTGGAAAAATAATTGCTTTGAATGGTTTTGAAAATGGGCAACTAAAGGATGTTAAGAATCCCGATCGTTCTCAACGCAACGATCTTTTACTAGGAAAGCTGATCATCAAAGACCTCGAATATGACATGGGAGAAAACAAATGGATAAACGGAAGTATGTACGGTGCAGAAAAAGGCTTATATTTCAACCTGCTGATTGCGGAAGTCCGTGAAAATGAAATTGCGGTAGTAGGCTCCAAATTTGTCATGAAGAAATCTCTCGAATGGAAAAAGCTTTAGAGCTGGATAAAAATTCAATAATAAATATTTTTCATTATTATGTAATAATGGCATAACTACTTTTTTTATTTTAGTATGCTCTTTTAAAGTTTTAATTTTATTGACGTGATCATAATCAAAATGAGAGATAAAAAGAATAT
>Ga0164315_10000208_pt1 | contig 37546 bp, 36 predicted proteins | sample GuaBasSedimGuay6_FD_113737 | JGI IMG/M metagenome (GOLD analysis project Ga0164315, IMG submission 113737) | Subseafloor sediment microbial communities from Guaymas Basin, Gulf of California, Mexico - Guay6, Core 4569-2, 0-3 cm | ecosystem: Environmental > Aquatic > Marine > Hydrothermal vents... | reverse complement strand
CTTGACTTCGGCTGAGCTCAGTCGATGCCCACCCTCAGACGCCTTGACTCTGAAGCCCTCCGGTTTTTGCAACACTGGGGTAAACTTATGTGATTTATTATGAATGCGTCAATATAGAATTTCGGCATTACGGTCTCTTGGGAGCGAGTTTTTCACGTTCGCACAGGGATTATCCATCCGCGATACCACCAACCTTCTTTTAGGTTATAGTCCCGTAGAATTTATATCGCTTCGCTCACAATTGTGGAATTTCCGAGATGTTTATACCAAAAAGCTTGACAGGCACCGAATCATGAATTATCTATACCTCATAAATCAAGGCAACGAACCCGCCTTTTGGAAAAACACCTGCAAGGTTTAAATATCACGAAGCATTCGAATTTTCCTCGACACGACTAGCAGACTCTAAGCCGTCTGCAATTCAGTTTTTTTACATTGCTGATATCGATCGGTTCTGCAAATTCAGATGCCGACGCGGGGGCTCAATATATGGGTGAAGTATTTGGCAAAAGATGCTGATAAATATCCGGAGGGAAACTGTCACAGATAGCCATATTAATCAAAGAGGTAGATAGATCATGAATATCGTTGAACTAAAAGAAAAAAAAATCAGTCAACTTACCAAGATGGCTAAGGATTTCAAGATCGAACAGGCTGCCGGCATGCGCAAACAGGAGCTTATTTTTGCCCTGCTACAAGCCCAAATAGAGAAAGATGGGCTGATATTTGGGGAAGGCACATTGGAAATTCTGCCGGATGGTTTCGGATTTCTACGGGCACCCAACTACAACTACCTGCCGGGTCCGGATGACATCTACGTGTCTCCATCGCAGATTCGACGGTTTAACTTGCGTACCGGTGACACCGTCTCGGGTCAGATTCGTCAACCAAAAGAATCCGAGCGATATTTTGCGCTTCTGAAAGTTGAGGCCGTCAACTATGAAGACCCGGAAGTTGCCCGGGACAAAATTCTTTTTGATAACTTGACGCCGCTATATCCGGAAAAAAAGGTGAATCTTGAATCGGAAAAGGACAACTATTCGACACGTATTATGGATCTCATGACGCCCATCGGGTTTGGTCAGAGGGGGTTGATCGTATCGCCACCCAGGACGGGCAAGACCATGTTGCTGCAGTTTATTGCCAACAGTATTGTGGCCAGTCATAAGGATGTCGAGCTATTTGTACTGTTGATCGATGAGCGACCTGAAGAGGTTACCGATATGGAAAGATCGGTCAGAGGCGAGGTGATCAGTTCCACCTTCGACGAACCTGCTGAAAGACATGTTCAGGTGGCCGAAATGGTGATTGAAAAAGCCAAGAGACTTGTAGAGCACAAAAAGAATGTCATTATCCTACTGGACAGTATTACGCGATTGGCCAGAGCATACAACTCCGTCATGCCACCCAGCGGCAAGATACTCTCGGGTGGCGTGGACTCCAATGCCCTTCAACGTCCAAAGAGATTTTTTGGCGCGGCACGAAACATCGAGGAGGGCGGTAGCCTCACCATCATCGCAACTGCACTCGTCGATACCGGTAGTCGTATGGATGAGGTTATTTTTGAAGAATTTAAAGGCACCGGCAACATGGAACTACAGCTGGACAGGAGACTCTCGGATAAACGACTCTTTCCGGCCATCGATATCAATAAATCAGGAACCCGAAAAGAAGAACTGTTGCTTGATGAAAAGACCTTAAACCGCGTATGGATACTAAGAAAATTACTTTCTTCCTTAAATCCGGTGGACTCACTCGAATTTTTACTTGAAAAAATGACCGGAACAAAGGATAATAAAACATTTCTGGAATCTATGAACGCATAACAGGGGGTTAAAATTTAATGAAAGCGGACATTCATCCGAAGTATACGGAAACAAACATCAAATGTGCATGTGGTAACATCTTGGAGGTTGGTTCGACCAAAGAGAATATCAGCGTTGAGATTTGCTCGAAATGTCACCCTTTTTTCACCGGGAAACAAAAGCTCATCGATACGGCCGGCCGTATTGAAAGATTTCGCAGGAAATACGAGAAATTTCAAAAAAAAGTGGAAAACTGAACCACAATATCAAGACGTGACCCAAATTCAAAAGCACGAAACCAAACGTTTTCGTGCTTTCGTGTTTAACGCTCACTGATTCGTGAAACTTCCGGGTTAAGAGGTATGCGGAACCAATTGGACCCAATAGCCACGATGGGTATAGCAGGCAAACATGTTTGACAAACTTATCGGCATTGAAAAACGATATCATGAACTCGAAGGACTTCTGAGCGATCCAAAAGTAATTCAGGATTATGAGCTATATCAGAAGTATGCCCGCGAGCATTCAGACCTCAACAAAATTGTTATCGTATTTAAAGACTATCAGGCGGTTGCTGGTGGAATCGACGAGAGCCTGGAGCTTCTCAAGGACGATGACCCGGAAATCAACAAGCTGGCGCGGGATGAGATCGACCGTTTGAACGAAAAAAAGGAGTCCCTGGAGGCAGAACTCAAAAAGCTTCTGATTCCCAAGGATCCTCTGGACGGTAAGAATGTTATCCTCGAAATCAGAGCCGGTACCGGGGGAGAGGAGGCCGGGCTTTTTGCCAATGATCTTTTTAAAATGTACCAGCGGTTCGCCGAGATCGCGAATTGGAAGGTGGAGATTCTCAACCACCATGCTACGGGTGTCGGTGGTCTGAAAGAGGTTATCGCGATGGTTCACGGCAAGAATGCCTACAGCCGTCTCAAATACGAGAGCGGGACCCACCGTGTTCAACGGGTCCCAGCGACGGAAACCCAGGGCCGCATACATACCTCCGCTGTTACCGTGGCTGTTTTGCCTGAGGCGGAAGAGGTGGATATCGACATCGATCCAAACGATATCAAGGTTGATGTTTACCGGGCTACAGGTCCGGGAGGACAGTCCGTCAACACAACGGATTCTGCCGTGCGCCTCACCTATCTCCCCACCGGTCTCGTGGTAACCTGCCAGGATGAAAAATCACAGCACAAGAACAAAGCTAAGGCAATGAAGGTCCTGAGTGCACGCCTGCTTGACGCCATGATACAGGAACAGAACGAAAAGCGTTCCGAAGAGCGCAAGAGCCAGGTTGGCAGTGGTGACAGGAGCGAGCGGATCCGAACCTACAACTTTCCCCAGGGAAGGGTAACGGATCATCGCATCGGCCTCACCCTATACAAACTGGACAGCGTTCTGCAGGGCAATATTACCGAAATAGTGGATGAACTGACAACCTATTACCAGGCCCAGGCATTGAAGAATGAACATTCAGGCGACACACAGGGACACTCCTTGGACCATTCTTAAGCTGCTCAATTGGGCGGCATCCTATTTTAAATCACACGATATCGACAATCCCAAATCCACTGCTGAAATATTGTTGTCTCATGCGCTGCAACTGCAACGGATTGATCTTTATCTACAATATGATCGCCCCTTGAACAGGGATGAGCTCTCGGCATTCAAACAATTGGTTCAACGTCGGCGAAATAGAGAACCCGTAGCTTATATTGTGGGTAACAAGGAGTTCTGGTCGCTGCCTTTGGCGGTTACACAGGATGTCCTGATTCCCAGACCCGATACAGAATGCCTGGTGGAAACGGCTTTGGGCATTCTGGAGCACGAACCCGTTGGTTTGCCTCTTCGAATTCTCGATCTGGGAACCGGCTCCGGCGCTATTATTCTTTCCATTGCTTCCCAGTGTCAAGGCCCTGTCTATTTTGCTTCTGATATTTCCGAAAAGGCAACAGTTCTTGCCAAAGCCAATGCTATGGAAAATGGATTGACCCATATTCACTTTTTTACAGGGGATTGGTTGGTGCCGTTGCGGACATCGGCCAAGCCATTTGATCTGATCGTGTCGAATCCGCCGTATATCCCCAGTGGTGAGATTCCCAGTCTGCAGGCTGAAATTTGCCGTTACGAACCCTTGTTGGCGCTTGATGCGGGTGCCGATGGTCTGGTGTGCCTGCGTCATCTTGTTCAAAATGTGTGGCCATACCTGAAACCGGGCGGTCACCTGATCATGGAGATCGGATACAACCAGAAAAACGATGTGACAGCACTTGCCATGGCTGCCGGGCGATACGAGGCCATATCCGTTCGCAAGGATTACGGCGGAAATGATCGGGTGATTTGTATGAGGAGAAACTAAGGGCTCGAGGGTTCGAGGGGGATACAAGGGTTCGAGGGTAGCTGACAGCTATAAGCGGACAGCGGCGTTCCAGCTTCCAAGCATCCTATCTGCCAGCATACAAGGATCCGAGGGGAAAATCTGAGGGTTCGAGGGTCCAAGGGGGATACAAGGGTTCGAGGGGAAAAAACAAGGGTTCGAGGGGTGGAGGGTCTGAGGGGAAAACTAAGGGTTCGAGGGTAAAAATAACAAGGCTTAAAGGTTCTGATGGGTGGAGGAGTAGACCAAGGTTCCAGGATCCGAGGTTCCAAGGGTTCGAGGGGGGCTGAAAGCTATCAGCTGTCGGCAGCAATAAATGACGCGCGAAGCGCTAATAACGTCCGAAGGACTAATATCGCACGAAGTGTAAATGACGCTCGAAAGGGCAAAAAAAAGAGTTGTATTCCACAAATGAATTTGCTACAAATCACTGTTTAATAACACCATACAAATACCACACGCTTTTGGACCTGTTTCCCGGTGCTTCAGGTGGAAATTTTTCCATTAAAGTCGGAAACAGGGAGGATAAAAGCGAAGGGAAAACCAAGAGAAAAGGAGAAAGACATGGCGTACATTACGATGAAGGAACTCCTGGAGGCCGGCGTTCATTTCGGTCATCAGACCAAACGATGGAATCCCAAGATGAAACCCTATATCTTCGGGGCAAGGAACGGCATCTATATTATCGATCTGCAGAAGACTGTCCGGATGTTCAGGACTGTCTACGACTTCATTGTGGATACCGTTGCAAAAGGAGACTCGGTATTATTTGTTGGCACCAAAAAACAGGCCCGGGAATCTGTTTACGAAGAATCGAATCGATGTGAAATGTTTTATGTGCACAACCGGTGGCTCGGCGGCATGCTGACCAACTTCAAGACCATCAAGCAGAGCATCGACCGGCTCAACTATCTAAACACCATAGAAAATGACGGGTCTATCGAACTGTTTCCCAAAAAAGAGAGACTGAAACTCGGCAAAGAACGCGTCAAACTCGACAACACACTGGGGGGGATCCGGAACATGACGAAACTTCCCGGGGCTATGTTTATTATCGATCCGAAAAACGAGGCCATTGCGGTTCGTGAAGGCAAGCGGTTAGGCATCCCGATTGTGGCTATAGTGGATACCAATTGTGATCCGGATGATATCGATTATATTATTCCTGGAAACGATGATGCCATCAGGGCCATACGGTTGATCTCCTCCAGAATTTCCGATGCATGCATTGAGGGAAGAGAACTTCACGAGGAAAGGAAACAGGCAGCCTCAGACAAGAAAATCGAAAAGGATCTTATGGTTGATGCACCTGATGATCTGAAACCGGGTGAGAGAAAAGTTATTTCGGATGGTACCGAGGGACCTGTCGTAGAAATTATCCGCCGATCGACCAAAGAGGAAATGCCGTCGGAACCGGAAACCGAAGCAGTTGCAGTGGAAGAGGAGACAGCGAAAGCTGAAGATACAGGAGAATAGATATGTCAGAAATTAGTGCAACAATGGTTAAACAGCTCCGTGAAAAATCCGGGGCAGGCATCATGGATTGTAAACACGCATTGGCGGAGTGTGATGGTGATATTGAAAAAGCCATTGACTATTTACGCAAAAAAGGCCTGGCAACTGCGCAGAAAAGGGCCGGCAGGGCCACCAAGGAAGGTGTAGTGCAGGCGTATATCCATATGGGAGGCAAAATTGGTGTCCTGGTAGAAGTCAACTGTGAGACCGACTTCGTAGCCAAGACCGATGATTTTACGGCGTTTGTAAAGAACATCGCCATGCATATCGCTGCCACCAACCCCGTGGGTATCCTTCAGGAGGATGTGCCCGCGGAGGTCATTGAAAAAGAGAAGGAAATCTATCGTGCGCAAGCACTGGAGATGGGAAAGCCTGAAAAGATGATCGATAAGATCGCAGAAGGCAAGCTCAATAAATTTTTTAAGGAAAGCTGTCTCATGAACCAGGTCTATGTTCGAGATCCCAATATGACCATTCAGGATTACCTGAACGACGTCATTGCCAAGACCGGTGAAAAGATTAATATCCGGCGATTTGCACGATTCCAGGTGGGAGATTAATCCATGCCTGACGCCAGGTATCAGAGAGTGTTGTTAAAATTGAGTGGCGAAGCCCTCATGGGAGACCAGGCGTTCGGTATCAGTCAGGAGATGCTGGCTTATGTCGCTGGGGAGATTCAGTCCATATATGAAATGGGTGTCGAACTTGCTGTCGTTGTTGGCGGGGGCAATATTTTCAGGGGTGTTGCAGCAAGTTCCTATGGCATGGAGCGAACCTCGGCGGATCATATGGGGATGCTGGCGACAATCATGAACAGTCTTGCTCTTCAGGACGCACTGGAAAAAAGTGGAATACAGACCCGTGTTCAGACAGCTATTTCCATGCACGAGGTAGCCGAGCCGTATATCCGCAGAAGGGCTGCTCGACATCTGGAAAGAGGCCGCATCGTTATTTTTGCAGCCGGGACAGGCAATCCGTATTTTACGACCGATACGGCCGCAGTTCTGAGGGCCCAGGAGATTCATGCCGAGATCCTTTTCAAGGCAACAAAGGTGGACGGGCTTTATGATGCTGACCCGGTTGACAACCCGGATGCTAAACGTTTTGACGATATTACCTACATGGAAGTCATTGAAAAGCAACTGAGGGTTATGGATATGACGGCCATCTCACTGGCGATGGACAACCATCTGCCTGTGGTGGTGTTCAACCTGAAGGAGAAAGGGAATATCAAACGTGTTGGTTGCGGTGAGGCTATTGGGACCTATATTCACAACTAGTGCCCACCCACAAATGGCTCTTTTGCGTGATTTCGGCGTTGGACGCCATGATTTGAATCCTCAAAATAGCCCGCTATTCCTGCGGTTCAAATCTGACGTCCGCCTTGAACTCACACAAAATTTCTCATTTGTGAATGGGCACTATCTAACAAAGGATAAAACCAATGCTGGATGACATCTATCAGGAAATGCGGGGGCGGATGGGGAAAACCATCGCCGCATTGAAAAACGAGTTGAAACGCGTCCGGACAGGCCGAGCTTCCTTGTCCCTGCTGGATGGTATACGGGTAGACTATTACGGGACACTGACGCCCCTCAACCAGATGGCCACGTTGTCCGTTCCGGAGAGCCGCTTGATTACCATTCAACCCTGGGATGTGTCGGTCATCAAGGAAATCGAAAAGGCATTATTGAAATCCGATCTAGGTCTCACCCCTTCAAGTGATGGTAAGATCATCCGGATATCGATTCCACCCCTCACCGAGGAGAGACGCAAAGAACTGGTCAAAGTGGTTCACAAGATGTGTGAGGACCACAAAATTGCCTTGCGCAACATTCGACGGGATTCCAACGAGCTCATCAAGGGTTTCAAGAAGGAAGGTGATATATCAGAAGACGAATCCTTCAAGGGGCAGGATCAAGTTCAAGAAATTACGGATGACCACATCAAACAGGTAGACGCTATTTACAAAGAAAAAGAGAAAGAAATTCTTGAATTCTAATATGTCTCATCCTGACTCAGGTGATCCTGACCTTTCAAAACTTCCTTCTCATATTGCTATCATCATGGATGGAAACGGACGCTGGGCCAAACAGCGCTTGATGAATCGTATCAATGGGCATGAAAAAGGGGCCGATGCCGTCAGAAGGATTGTTCGTATTTGCCGCGAAATCGGCATCGAGATCCTGACCCTTTATGCTTTTTCGACGGAGAACTGGCAGCGACCCAAAGCAGAAGTCGCCGCCCTGATGGATCTTCTCAAGCGCTTTTTGAAGTCCGAATCAAGGGACTTGCACGAAAACAATATCCGCTTGAACACCATCGGACAGACCCATCGAATTCCGAAGAGCGTTCGCAGTGTACTGCAGCAGAATATGGAAATGACGGCATCAAACACGGGGTTGATGCTGAATCTGGCACTCAGTTATGGCGGTAGAACCGAAATTGTTGAGATGGTGAAGCAGATTGCAACCCATGTAAAAGATGGCCGGTTGGATCCCTCCGCCATCACCCCTGAGATCGTTTCCGATAATTTATACACCCGGGGGATGTGTGACCCGGATCTGCTCATCAGGACCGGCGGCGACATGCGTATCAGTAATTTTCTGCTGTGGCAGATCGCCTATGCAGAGATTTTTGTTACGGATACCCTCTGGCCGGAGTTTTCACGAGAAGAATTCATGGCCATACTGGGTGATTTTCAGAGACGCGAACGCAGGTTCGGCAGGATCAGTCAGACGTAAATCATTTAGGGGGAATTTGTGTTTTGTATTTAGTGTTTCGTATTTAGCCTTTATTTGAAATAGGGTCTGATGTACTAAGCTATCATACCGCCAGACACCAGACACAATATACCAAACACAATATACCAAACACCAAACACCAAACACCAAACACAACACACAAAACACAACACAAAACACAAAACACAACACACCAAACACTCTTGCTAAAATGCATTTAAAACGCTGGATTACAGGTCTTGTTGTATTACCTTTTCTGATTTTCATCATCATCAAGGGCGGTGTTCTTTTCTCGGCATTTATCGGGCTCTTGGCACTGATGGGTTTCTGGGAATATACCCGTGTGGTTTTCAGTGACAATCGTGAGACCGCCAGGAGTCTCATTGTTCTGGTTGGCTACCTGTCCATCCCAGCAATCATGTGGGCAGCTCACTTTCATGTTGTCGGCCTCATGTTCCATATAATCACCCTCTATTTTATCGTGACCGCACTTTTGTCTGTCCTGTTGTATAAAAAAAATCGCCTCGTCTATGAGATATCCAAAAAGACAGTGCTCGGTGTTGTCTATATTCCGGTGCTGTTTTCTTATCTGGTCCTGATTCGGGATGGTGAACAAATGGAAGGGGCATACTGGATGTTTTTAACGTTGGCAATTGTGTTTGCAGGAGATATCGGTGCGCTTTACGCTGGGACATTTTTTGGAAAACACAAACTGAATCCGGCGGTGAGCCCGAAAAAAACCATCGAAGGGTCTCTTGGCGGTATCGCTGTCAATATAATCATCGGTATATGTATTAAACTACTGCTCCTGCCGGAGTTATCCTGGGGAATCAGTTTTCTTTTTTTTATTTCACTTGGCATCATGGGGCAGATGGGCGATCTGTTTGAATCCGGGCTTAAGCGTGTGGCCGGGATCAAGGATTCCGGCGGGATTTTTCCCGGTCATGGCGGGATACTGGATCGAGCCGATGCAACCTTGTTTGCAGCACCCGTTGCCTATCTGTTTAAGGTGTATTTGTTTTAAGAAAGGGTTCAAGGGTTCGAGGTTTCCAGGGTTCAAGGGTAAGACCTTACAAGCTTAAGGCTGACAGCTAAACGCTAAGAGCAGCCTCCCAGCCTCCAAGCATCCTAGCCTGATAGCATGCAACTTTCTCCAGAGAAAAAGGATTACATTTGAAAAATCTTACTATCCTGGGTTCCACCGGTTCCATTGGTACCAATGCCCTCAAGGTTGTCGCGCAATTTCCGGAACGTTTTACCGCAAAGGTTTTGACTGCCGGGCGTAATATCTCCAAACTGGCCGAGCAGGTTAAACAGTTTCGACCTGAATTGGTAGCCGTATTTGACGAGGCTGGGGCGGCGGATCTGGAACGGGCTTTGGCGAAGGATGCGGATGTCAACATTGTGTATGGTGAGTCCGGCTATCAAACCGCAGCAGCTTATGAAACATCTGATATGGTCCTGACGGCGGTCGTGGGTGCAGCAGGCTTGATGCCGACGATCGCAGCCATTGAAGCAGGTAAGGACATCGCCCTGGCCAACAAGGAAACGCTGGTCATGGCAGGTGAACTGGTCATGCAGCTTGCCCAAAAAAACGGGGTGAACATTATTCCGGTGGACAGCGAGCATAGCGCAATATTTCAGTGCTTGATGGGACAGCGGGCATCCGATCTGGATGTATTGTTGATAACGGCTTCAGGTGGCCCTTTCATGGATATGCCAATCCAATCATTTCCGGGTGTCAGTCCCGAGGCTGCTCTGAACCACCCGAACTGGCAGATGGGACGCAAAATTACTATCGATTCAGCTACTCTCATGAACAAGGGACTGGAAGTCATTGAAGCCAAACATCTTTTTCATGTAGCGATGGACAGGATCCGGGTTGTGGTGCACCCCCAAAGCATTATTCACTCCATGGTTTCCTTTCAGGACGGCTCTATTCTCGCGCAACTCGGGATACCCGATATGAAAGGCGCTATTGCCTTTGCCTTATCTTTTCCAGAACGACTGCCCCTGGGGCAGCCATTGCCCGATTTTGCCGATATCGGTTGTTTTACCTTCAAAGAGCCGGACTTGGTAAAATTTTCCTGCCTGGGATTGGCCATGAAAGCGGGCAAAACGGGCGGGACCCTGCCGTCTGTGTTGAATGCAGCTAATGAGGTGGCTGTGCTTGCTTTTTTGGAGTGCCGGTTGTCCTTTGACAAGATTCCGGTTGTCATCGAACAGACCCTGACGTATCATACGAATCAGCCGAAACCATCTCTCGATGATATTTTGACTGCTGATCAGTGGGCCAGAAAGGCTGCATATAGGTTTATCGATAGCGGGTCAGACAGATCTTGATTTCATGAATACACCTGCTGAGGTTGACGGATCCAGACATCATTCTTATTATTTAAATTCGAAGCACGAATATCGAAATTCGAAATAATATCAAATGTTCAAAATTCAAATGTTCAAAATAAGATGTTACCGTTAAAGCCCATGAGCTGTTTTGATTATTTATGCAACTATGGGGTTTAATCAGCGCCGGGGCACATGAACCCGGACAAGAATTATATTTAGAGAGTCAATATATGGGAACCAGTATACTTGCATTTATTGTCGTGCTGGGTGTCTTGATTTTTTTTCATGAATTGGGACACTTTTTATTTGCACGAATGTTTGGTGTCGGGGTCGAAAAATTTTCTCTTGGTTTCGGGCCTCGAATATTCGGCTGGAAGTCCGGTCTTACGGATTACCGTGTATCAGCCATTCCCCTGGGGGGGTATGTCAAGATGGTAGGGGACGATCCTGCCGTGGAAATGGATCCTGAAGATATCCCCTTTTCATTTACCCATAAACACGTTTTGAAAAAACTCCTTATTGTGGCCGCCGGGCCTCTTTTCAACGTTTTGCTGGCGATTTTAATATTTCTCTGTATTTTCTTTTTTTCAGGTACCTATATCCTCAGGCCGACGATCGGAGAAGTTCAGGAGAATATGCCGGCGCATGAAAGTGGACTTCAAAAGGGAGATATCATCAAGGCCGTCGATGGACAGGCGATTTCCACCTGGGAAGAGATGGCAGAAGGTATTGCAGCAAGCAATGGCCGACCCCTTGTATTTTCAGTTCAACGGCTGGATGAGGTGATTGCCCTTGAAATAAAACCCATTGCTAAAAAAACAAAGAACCTGTTCGGTGAAGACATTGATCGGTATTTCATTGGTGTGGCATCGGCAGGAGATGTGGAGAACCGGAAACTCGGCCTTGGTGAATCTGTGATCGAAAGTGTCCGGCAAACCTACAATATTGCAGAGCTGACCGTCGTCAGTATTGCCAAGCTTATCAAGGGAACTATCTCCACCAAAACCATTGGCGGACCCATCATGATTGCAGAGCTCGCGGGTCAGCAGGCCAGGGAAGGCGTATTGAATTTTATTTTTTTGATCGCCCTTCTCAGTATCAATCTGGCTATCATCAATTTTCTGCCCATCCCCGTATTGGATGGCGGGCACATCCTCTTTTTCCTCATAGAACTCATCATCGGCAGACCGGTGAAAATGCGTACACGCGAGATTGCCCAGCAGGCCGGCATCTTCATTTTGATTACGCTGATGATCTTCGTTTTTTACAACGACATTTCGCGGATATTTACCAGCTGAAAACAGAGAACAGATTTAGGTTTACCTTTTGTCCGCAAAACTCAATCTGGGTTGTATTGCCGGTCTGCGGAAATTCGCTTTAAAGCCGGCCAAAACTCGCTCCTAAGGCGCCGTAAGACCCGCCGCTGCCAGTCGTCTTTAAATATGTTTTTAAGTAACATTTGGTTATGTCTTTGTAACCATTTTGTTTATGTTGCGGGCCTAACGGCGCCTAACGATCTCAGACAGTTGCCCGACTTTAAAACGAACCCCCGCAGACCTCTGTAAGTGGTCTCGCTTGAGCTTTATAGATAAACGCATCCGGTATTCAAAAAGCAAAACTCATCTTAAAGATATGGCCCTGTTCGGTATTACGGTCTCTTTGGAGCGAGTTTTTCACGTTCGCACAGGGATTATCCATCCGCGATACCACCAACCTACTTTTGGGTATTTCATTTTGTCTCTGTTTTTGATATTCCAGATAAAATCGTAAGACGATTTTATTTGACGCGACGTTGTCGCTTTAGAGCAAAAGAAAAAAATCCTATCCCTGCAGCTCTGATGAATCGGGATCTGCATCAAGAAGCGGGGAATTCTAATTTAATGATTTATAAAACCACAACGTAGATTCGGCATGATTATGCATGCCAATAAAAACAGGTCACGAACCTGAGGCCTGAAAAAAGCGACAAAGTCGCGTTCGATAAAATCGCGCAGTGATTTTATTTAAGGATGGTTGTCTATGCCCAGCAGACTCGAAATTATGCTAAAACCCGAGATGCCCGACGCTGAAGGTGAAGGGATTCGAAAAAAGGCCGAAGATTATTTTGGTATACGGCTTCAGGAGGTAAGGGTCGTCCACATCCTTACCATCGACGCGGAACTGTCGATAGAGCAGCTCAAAACCATTCAGACAGACATCTTTACCAATCCGGTTACGCAGATTTCATCCTATGATCCCCTGCCCATGGCGTTCGACTGGATTATCTGGGTGGGATACCGGCCAGGTGTCAGAGACAATCCCGGGAGTACCGCCATTGAAGCCATCAGGGATGTTCTGGGTGTTTCTCTTGGTGAAAACGAGGCGGTCTATACGTCCAGGCGTTACTGCATTCAATGCAAGGGACTGCGCCCGGAGGAGGCTGATAAAATTGCGGGGGAACTCCTGGCAAACGATCTTATCCAGCAAAGAAAAATATATTCAAAAGATGTTTGGGACCCTGCCAAAGGTGTCGGCATGATAACACCGAGAGTCATTCTGAATCATACCCCAACGGTTTCCGACATCCCCATCGACAGCGATGCAACACTTATGCGGTTGAGTGATGAACGGAATCTGGCACTCAACCCCAATGATATTCCCACCATTCGAGCCTATTTTCTTGAAGAGGTAATTCAGAAAGAACGTAGTGAAAAAGGGCTTCACGGCCCCACGGACCTGGAGCTGGAATACATTTCTCAGGCCCGCAGCGATCACTGCAATCACAACACGTTCCAGGGCCTGTTTCGGTACACTGACCTTTCGACCGGTGAGACAGAGATAGTCGACAGTCTTTTCAAGACATGCATCGAAGCACCGACACTTGCGCTCAAGGCACAGAAACCCTGGGTTGTATCGGTGCTCTGGGACAATGCCGGTGCCGGTAAGTTTGATGATGAACACCATTATGTCATTACAGGAGAAACGCATAATTCTCCCTCCAATATGGAAGCTTACGGCGGGGCCATTACGGGAATTGTCGGTATCTATAGGGATCCCATGGGGACGGGTATGGGGTCGAAGCTGATAATGGGCAGCTACGGGTTTTGTGTAGGGCCTCGAAATTATGATGGTGATCTCAAACCCCGACTCCATCCACGGCGACTCCTGGACGGTGTGATCGAGGGGGTTCGGGACGGAGGTAACAAAAGTGGTATCCCCACGACCTACGGACAGGTCATGTTTCACCCGGGATATATCGGGAAATGCCTGGTTTTTGTAACGGCATTGGGGATCATGCCGGCATTGGTGCAGGGAAAGCCTTCCCATGAAAAAGATATCGAACCGGGTGACTTCGTGGTCATGAGCGGTGGAAGGGTCGGTAAGGATGGCATCCATGGTGTCACTGCGGCATCTGAAACATTTTCTGAAAACACACCGGCCGGACACGTGCAGATCGGCGATCCCTATACCCAGAAAAAAATGCACGACTTCCTGCTGGAAGCCCGGGATGAAGGTCTCATGCGGTTTATTACCGACAACGGCGGTGGGGGGCTCTCTTCATCGGTGGGTGAAACCGCCCGTTTTTCCAATGGATGCGAAATCCAGCTTGAGAAAGTTCCCTTGAAATATGAGGGGCTTGACCAGTGGGAGATCTGGATATCGGAATCACAGGAGCGGATGACAGTGGCGGTACAGCCGGAGCATATCGATCGTTTTCTCGAACTGTCGGCCTTGCATGCGGTTGAGAGCACCATTATCGGCACTTACACCGATTCAGGCAAGCTCCATATTACCTATGATGGGGAAACCTGTGCTTATGTGGATATGGATCTCATGAAATCGGGCTTTCCCCAGTGGGAGTTCAATGCTGAATGGACGTCACCGGAGCGGCGTGGACTCTTCGAACCGGTCCTGAGCACACCCGTTGATTTCAACCGGCTTCTGCTGGACCTGCTGTCCCGTCCCAACATTGCCTCAAAGGAATGGATAACCCGGCAGTACGATCATGAAGTTCAGGGAACGAGCGTAATCAAGCCCCTGGTGGGTGCTGAAAGGGATATGGTCAGCGATGCAAGTGTTATCCGGCCGGTACTACCATCCGAGAAGGGACTGGCTTTTTCCCAGGCTCTTCTCCCGTTCTATTCGGCCATCGATGCCTTTCACATGACCACCTGCACCATTGATGAGGCCGTCCGCCGTCTGGTGGCTGTGGGTGCCGGGCTGGATCATATCGGCGGAGTGGACAATTTCTGCTGGCCCAGCATCCAGTATGATCCCCGGAAAAACCCGGACGGCAAATTCAAGGCGGCCCAACTGGTTCGATCCTGCCGAGCCCTGCGTGACATGTGCCTCGCATATGAGATACCACTCCTTTCCGGCAAGGACAGCATGTATGTGGATGGTCATCTGAAGGGGCGCTACGGTGAATCCCACAAAGTTTCGGCGCTGGAAACGCTGCAGTTTTCAGCCACCGGCATCGTCCGGAACGTGCACAAGTGTGTTACCATGGAGAGCAAGGTGCCCGGGGATCTCGTCTATGTGGCTGGTGTTACCCGTGACGAAATGGGGGGATCGGAATATTATGAGCATCTGAAATATATCGGCTGTAATATTCCCAAGGTGATTCCCCAGGAGTTTCTCAAGCTTTACCGTGCTGTAGCGCATGCCATCGAACAGGAACTGGTAGCCTCTGCCCACGGTGTCTATCGTGGCGGCCTGGGGGTGCATCTGGCCATGGTGGCCATGGGTGGCAGCCTGGGAATGGACCTATGTCTGGAATCGGTTCCTGCGCAAGGATGTAGTCGTAACGATACAGTGCTCTTCTCCGAATCAGCAGGGCGGTTTATTATCACGGTGGACCCGGATAACAAAGCTTCCTTCGAGGCGATCTTCAAGGATCTGCCTTGTGTCTGTATCGGGAGTGTTACCAAAACACCTGAACTAAAGATTGCGGGTGTGGATTGCAAACCCCTGGTTGCCACCTCTGTTTCCGAACTCAAAAAAGCCTGGAAAGCATCATTTGGAGCTCTCATATGAAAGCAGTGAATGTACTGGTTCTGACCGGATATGGATTGAATTGCGATAACGAAACAGCCTACGCTTTTGAGTTGGCCGGTGCATCGGCACGGCGGGTGCACATCAATGCCTTGATCGCCGGTGCTGTGAGCCTGTCTGATTTTCAAATTCTGGTTTTCGGCGGCGGATTCAGCTGGGGAGACGACCATGGTGCGGGTGTGATTCAAGCCGTGCGGATGAAGACAAGCATCGGAAAGGATCTTTTCGACTTTATCGAAAAGGGAAATCTAATTATGGGGATCTGCAATGGATTCCAGACGCTGGTCAATCTCGGGCTTCTCCCGGGATTCGAGCTTGCTGGCCGGCGACCGGAAAATGCCGGGCGAACTGTGGCCGTGACATTCAATGACTGCGGCAATTTCCGGGATCAATGGGTGAACATGCGCATCAATACTGGATCCCCTTGTGTCTACACACGAGGTTTGACAGATTTGGAACTGCCAATCCGACACGGTGAAGGCAAATTCTATACCGATCCCGAAACCCTGAAGCGTATCACGGATAATCAGCAGGTGGTCCTTCAGTATGCGCTACAGGATGGGCGCCCTGCAGGCCAGGCATTTCCCTACAACCCCAATGGATCTATCGGTGACATTGCCGGCATCTGCGATCCCACTGGCCGGATATTCGGACTCATGCCTCATCCGGAAGCCTACAACCACTGGACCAATCACCCTGATTGGCCGTTCTTGAAGGAAAATTTGAAGAGAAAGGGGGAAGCTCTGCCTTCCGGTCTGACGCCGGGGGTGAAGGTGTTTGGAAATGCAGTGGCCTATTTTAGGGATTGAGGGTTGGAGGTGAGAAGGGTTGGAGGTTTGGGGGTTTGGCGGGTTAGAGGTTTGGGGGGTTGGAGGTTTGGAGGGTAGCTGAAAGCCATCCGCTATCAGCAGCTACAGTCTAAACAGCTAAAAGGCTAACGAGGGTTGGAGGGTGTTGGTTAGCAAGGCTAATGGCGTGGGCATTTAAGGGGAGGTTTTTTTTAGAGCCCGTATGAGCGCCCTTAACATGATTCCCACTTCAGATATTTCTTTTTTGATATTTTCGAGTTCGGTTTCTTGGATATAGTTCAAATCTCCAGACAATGATATCTGAGTATCCAGTTCACACGCGGAACCATATGCAATGTACAATATTCGGATATAATCCGCCCTGGTTTTGCGGCCATATCCCTCCGCATATTGGAAGGGATGGATAATGCCGATTTTCTCATCTGATATGAAAGGACATATCTTTCTTCCCTTGGGAATTTTTTTGTTATTCGGAAGATTTCCAAACAGAGATCATAAGCTTTCTTCCATACTTTTAACTCCCTGAAGCTTTTCAACACTTTTTTATCTCCCATGAATCATTTTGGTAATTTTAGACCCTCCACCCTTCCAACCCTCCAACCCCCCGACTCTCCACCCCACCACCCCTCCAACCCATAAAACCTCCACCCTCCACCCCTGCTCTCAATCCCAACTCCCTCTAACCCCATCCTCGCTTTTCACAATTCGTGGGCTTCCGGTAATGTTGACGTGAATTCCCAGGTATCGTTTTTGACTGTTGGTCAGATAGATGTGGCCACCGAATCCATTGGGAAGTCCCAGGGGATCGTAGCGCATGCGTGGTATGCCTCCGGCAAAGGAAATATCATGGAATTCGATATTCTCTGAGATGCGGCCCTTTTGAACAATTCTTTCATCGGGTTCCCGGGTCCAGAAGGTCTTCCTGTCCAGTCCGTTGTCCACAAAGGAGATATAGTCGCCCTCCAGTTCCCGGTCGCCATCCGGGTCAAAAGAGACGATAACCTTCCTGTTTTCCTTGATGGCATAGAGCCTGGCATGCTGCAGGGCGTGGTACAATTCGGTAGTAGCGATCCGTAACTCGCGGTTGGTTTGCCAGCCCTTGAAATTGGGAATTGCCAAGGCCATGAGAATGCCGAGAATCGAAATGACCGTGAGCAGTTCGATCAATGTAAAGCCCTCATCCGCCCGCATGGTGGGCACAAGACGAGGCTTCGTTTGATATGTCCTTTTTAAAAAAATATGGAATCCCCTTTACGGTTTAACCGGAACGGTATTTTGACAAATGCTATAAGCGGTAAGCACTATGCTGTGAACGAGCTTGAGGCTTACCGCTTATAGCTTACAGCTCAACTTTCGGGGTTCAGCGACCACGAAATGAATAATCCCCTGGCGCTTTGCGAACTCGCCGCAAGGACTCCTAACATCAGCGCCGGCCATATGGTTAAGCAGGCATGGCTTCAAAGTGACCGGGTTTTCATATTGGATTTTCATTGTCATGCGCTGATGTAAGGATCCCTAAGCGCCTCAAACAGCACAAATCGCCATTGGATCACCCATTTCGCTCTATCTATGGTGAAAGCCGAAAGTTGAGTTACAGCTTAATACCTAACTCCCAGAAAGCATTTGACTTTTCAGTTACGTGTTGTAACATAACGCCACAATCACAGCTCAATCAATCCTGCATGGTTACGCATTGAATACCTACAATAATTAAGTATATACGTGTCTTGTGAAGCATTACATATCCCATCGTGATCTATTAAACTTCTTAATCTCAGTATAAAAAAACTTTATAGTTAACCGGGCTATCATCACAGGTATGGCTGTCTTGTGCCGAGTTTCACTCAATTTTCCTGATGAACTGGTGGAAAGCATAATGGTATTAAATATCATTAAATTATAATGAGTTAAGTCGAAAAGACGGTGCATGTTGAGAGGTCGGGGGACCATGCTTAACCATGGTTATGCGAGGTGGCACACAAATTGTATAGTTCTGGGGCAGGGAGATAACATCATGCAAAAAACATCTGGTTTTACATTAATGGAATTGATGGTCACCATCGCCATCATTGCGATACTTTCAGCCATCGTTATACCCAATTTTATCGCCTGGGTACCCAAGTTCAAGCTGGGGGGTGCATCCAGGGACGTATTGGGTATCCTTCAGAAAACACGTGTTCAGGCGATAAAGGACAACACCAATTATGTCTTGATGTTCGATACCGGGAATGAAAGCTACACTGCATTTCTGGATGATGGCGCCGGCACACCGGCCAATAGCGGCAACGGTGTTTTGGATGGGGGCGAGACGGTCATTGCACAGAAGACATTGGCGAACGGTATCGATATATCCGTCACCACCCTCCCAGGGGATTGGGTGGCATTTGACACTCAGGGAATAGCGTCAACTGCGGGAACCATCACCCTTACAGATAGCAGTGGGGATACCCGACAGATTTTCCTCGAGTTGGCAGGCAGTTCAAGAATTCAATAATAAGATATTGTTTTTCACAAAATCCGGGAGCAGGAAAGAAAATGAACCATCGACATCTTAAAAATAGTGCAGGATTTACACTCATCGAAATCCTGATAGCTATGGCTATCTCTGGAATGGTCATGACGGGCATCTACCAGGCATACGTGCTGCAGATGCGGGTCAACAATACCGAGAACCAGGTTGTGGATATGCAGCAGAGTGTTCGGGTTGCCATGCATTTTATGGAAAGAGAGATCCGGCTTGCCGGACTCGATCCGTCGGGTCTGGCGGATTCGGGTGTCGATGTTGCCTCTGCCGATGCCATCACCATCTCAATGGATATAACCGGCGGTGAAGCTGATGGCATAGATAATGACGGGGACGGTGTCCCCGATGTCGGGGAATGGTACGACCGCATTCCAGAGCAGATGACCTATGCACTCAGCAACGATGCCAACCCCCAGGATGGCATGAACGATGCCCTGTTCGGTGTCAACAACAACCCCTGTCACCTGTTGCGGAACGGACAGCGGCTGGCATCCAATATCGATGCCCTGAACTTTGTCTATCTGGGCGTGGATGATACCGATCCCACCTGCATAGAAAACTGTCTCCTGGTGAACCCTACATCAGCCCAAGAACGGAGAAATATTCGTTCTGTTCAAATTACGGTTATTGCCCGTGCCGGGGAAACGATTCCCGGCTTGTCAATGCCTTATACAGATGTAAATACCTATTATAACCAACCTATTGCCGGTAATATCATTCTGCCGGCGCAAAATGACGGGTTCCGCCGGGTTCGCCTTATTTCAGAGGTGAGGAGCCGAAACATCGGTCTCTTGTAAGGAGAAGATTCATGTTGTCAACGATCAGACAAAATACTCGATTCGTCAAGGGGAATACCGGTTTTACACTCATAGAAGTGCTTATTGCCCTGGTCATATTTGCCATCGGTATTCTCGGGGTGGCTGCTCTGCAGTCCGGATCCATCAGAGGCAACACCAGTGCCAGGGGTGTCACCGACATTGCCCTGATAGCGACGGACAGGCTGGAAATGCTGCGAAGCCTGCCCTATGACGATCCGGCTCTTTCTGCCGGGGTTCATGTCCTGAACCAGGCAACGGACAGGGTCGACAATAATTACAACGGTCTAATCGATGAAGATGTGCCGGCAGATGAAACCGGACCCATCACGATTCAATATACGGTGACCACCGACTGGCCCATCGAAAGAACCAAAACCGTGGCGGTAACGGTCACCCATGCCGGGGCTTCCGTTAGAAAAGCAGTCACCATGCAGCAGATCATTCCGTTGATCATATAACTCTTGAGGATACACCATGAAAACGATGAATATCCATATACAAAACGAATCAGGTTCCGCTACCATCATAGCCGCTGTTCTAATTCTGGTGATTGTCACACTGGTGGGACTGTCGGCCATGGACACGACCACGGTGGAACTTCAGATTGCGAGCAACGATCAGCGTAGCCGCATAGCCTTCTACAATGCAGACAGCGGCGTATACGGGACCCCAAAAATCATATCGCGGATCGTCGATACCAGCGATCCGGTGGGCATTGCTGCTGAAGCCGACTCCATTGCAGCCGGTGTGACCTGGGATGCCACCACCGACCAGGATATCTTTTTCGATCAGGTGATGGGGTATGATCCTTATGATCCTACGCAGGACATTGTCATGGGGCAGGGCGGCTTTAGTACCCAGGTCGATGTTGAACGCACCAGAAGCCGGATCTTGGCAGGCGGTGGTGCGGAATTTGCCAGCGGCTCTGAAGGTATCGGCGTTGGTGCCACCGGTGGTGTTGCTGTTTATTATGAGCTCGAGTCTTGGGGACAGAGCACCCGCAGGGCTGCAGCCAATGTGATTGCCGATTACCGCAAGGTGGTGGGCGTAGCAGGAGGACTGTAAAATGAAAAAAAATATTATCATAATAGGTTTATGGATAGCACTTGCCTTTATTTCGGGGTTCGAAACAGCTCAGGCTGTGGAACCGAACCTGGCTGACTACACCTCTTATCCGGTGTTTATGGCCAGCACCGTAGAACCCAACATTCTGATCATGCTCGATAACTCGGGTAGTATGAACGAACCAGCCTACTCAGATGAATTTGGCGGCAGCGTATCGGAATGTGGCACGGCAACGGCCCGACCACTGGAATCCAGGGACGATGCCGAGGAACGCCTGGACGACGATAGTGTCAGAACCGATACCACCAATCTGTATCTGGGCGAAGGCGAAGAACAGGTCTGTACCCGCTGGCGAAGGGGACGTTGTCGGCGCTGGACCACAGAGTATTTCGACAGCATGGTGGGTCTGCGTTTTAGAAACGTCGAGGTGCCGCCAGGTGCGGATATCACCAATGCATATATTACCTTTCAAGCCTACACCAATGGTAGCGGTAATGCCTCTTTCACTATCCGAGGGGAAGATGTGGGCAGTGCATCCAGATTCAGCACCGCAGACAGCAATATTTCCGACAGAACTGATACCGGTGCGTCAGCGACCTGGAATATCACCAATAACTGGTCCACAGGGAGTACCTACAACACACCGGACTTGACAACTATCGTCAAAGAGATCGTTGATCGTGGCGACTGGGACAGCGGTAATGCCATGGCTTTCACAATTACCGGTTCAGGTACACGAGTGACCAGATCATGGGACTACGCTTCGCACAGCTCGGGACCGGTCCTGGTGATCGAATATGATGCGGTCTGCGACGATATTGAAAGCACACGCTACTACGGGTATTTCGACCCCGATTCACGCTACAGCTACAGCAGTGGATTTGTTCGGGATCCCAGCGGAGCCTGGGACGGGAACTGGCTGAACTGGGTTTCCATGCGCAAGGTCGACGTGGCCAGAAAAGTGCTCATGGGTGGTCTGGCCACGGCCCGAACCGGAGGCGGCAACCAGACCCTTTATGGTGAGGATCCGTCCGGCTGGTCTATTCTGAAGGAATTTGACGGGACCGGCGTGTCTCCCTACGATGGCGCCTATTATTTTGGCATGGCGGACGGTTATATTTACGTGGATGATGATAGTAATCCCTACTCAGGATACCTGGCCCGTTATCGGATCAAAGTCGCTAAAGATATCAATTTTGAGCCCCAGGATTTTATCGACGGCAACCTTTCCGGCGTGCTTCAACGCGTAGGGGACAAGGCCTTTTGGGGTAACACCTGGTTTAATGAAGGGACCGGTTCCAATGAAAGCGGCGGAGACATTGCCGCACCCATCGGCACCAATATGACGTCTCTAATCACCGACCTGCAAAACACGTCTGCGGATACGTGGACGCCCCTGGGAGAGTCCTTTTATGTGGCCACCCAGTACTTCAAACAAGAGGCGGTAGCCGGTGGTCTGGATTACCCCAACAATCCCACCGGGCCGTTCAATGACGTGAATGATCCCTATTACCAGGGCCAGGAGGTCTGGTGTGCCAAGAGTTTCGTGATCCTGTTAACCGACGGCGCTTCCACCAAAGACGGCAAAATTCCATCGGGTCTCAAAGACCTGGCTGACGGTCATGAAACCTTTTTGGGCGGGGACGACGGTGTCGACTGTAACGAAAATACCGGCGCGGGTTGTGAGTTTCCCAGCGGCGGCACCGATTATCTCAAGGACGTGGCACATTACGCCCGGACCACCGACTTGCGACCCACCATCGAAGGCGAGCAGAATATTTTTCTTTACACGGTTTATGCTTTTGGAGACGACCCCAATGCCCGCAACCTTCTGAAAGAGGCGGCCCGTCAGGGCGGTTTTGAAGATCATAACGCCAATGGCTGGCCGGACGGCACGACAGCGGATGTCCCCGATGACCGAAAAGAGTGGGACAAGAATGGGGACGGCGTTCCTGACACCTATTACGAGGCTTCGGACGGATATGCCATGGAGGCTCAGCTCATCGCGGCCATCAACGATATCCTGGCCAGGGCGGCCTCGGGTACGGCGGCATCGGTGCTGGCCACCAATGCCGAGGGTGAAGGCAATCTGGTGCAGGCCTATTTCCGGCCTACCAAAATCGAAGGCACGGATGAAGTCAACTGGTTGGGGTACCTCCAGGCGCTGTGGGTCGATCCCTGTGGTAACCTGAGGGAAGACTCCAATCAGGATAAACGATTGAACCTGAATGAAGATCTCAACGGCAACGGTATTTTAGACGGCGGCGAAGACGTCAACGGCAACGGCGTTCTCGACACCGCGATATCCGAGGACAAGATCGTTACCTACTATTCAGATGCTACCACTTCCGATACCATGATCCACCGGTACACGGACCATTATCTCTATCACCATCCCCTGGATTGTGATGGAGAGGGTAACCCTGGTGATTATGTCTATGAAGCATTGGGGCTCGAGGATATCGAACCCATCTGGGAAGTGGGCAAGGTCCTGGCTGATCGAGATCCTGATACCCGGCGTATTTTTACCTTTATCGATACCGACAATGACCAGGAACTGGATGAGGGTGTTTATACAGATATTTATGATGATACCGATGGTGAAGTGATCTCCTTTAATTCGGGAAATGCGGATGCCATCAAACCTTATCTTGGGGTCATGGACTCCGGAGCAACAGATGCCTGGGATTATCTGGGGGCCACCCACGACGATCGGGTGAGCAACCTTATCGATTACATACGCGGTACAGACAAGGCCGGTGCACGATCGCGAACCATCAACGGCAAGGTCTGGAAACTGGGAGATATCGTCAATTCCACACCGGTTACCATTGCGGCACCGGCAGACAATTACCACATCATCTACAAGGATGAGTCCTACCAGGATTTCTTGAGAGCCAACCGTGACCGGGAAACGGCCATATACGTCGGCGCTAACGACGGTATGCTGCATGCCTTTACATCGTGGCAATACGACAGAGATACGGGTTCATATACCCAACCGGGTGGCCGCGTAACCATTGGTGAGGAGTTGTGGGCCTACATACCCCAGACACTCCTGCCCCACCTGAAATGGCTGCCGGATCCGGATTACACGCATGTCTATTATGTGGACTTCAAACCCAAGGTGTTTGATGCACGCATCGGCGATCCCCTGGTAGCAGGCGGAGACCCCACCTGGCGGACCATTCTCATCTGTGGTTTAAATATGGGGGGGAGGCACATCTGGGCTGAAGGTGATTTTAACGACGGGAACGGTGTGACCACACGTCATTTCTATCCTTCCTATGTGGCTATGGACATTACGGATCCTCTCAATCCCAAGCTTTTGTGGGAAAGGACGTACACGGAACTTGGCATGTCCCGGGCTACGCCGGCGGTGATCCGTATTGAAAATGGAAGCACAGCTGACAACGGTTTTCCTTTGGGTGACTGGTATACGGTGTTTGGTTCCGGCCCCACAGATTACGACGGGAGCAGTTCCCAGAACGGGTATGTGTTTGTGGTGGATCTCAAGACCGGTGAGCCCATCTGGCCGACAGGCGCCAGTTCCTGGCAATTTGATACGGGAGTGGCCAATACGTACATGAATTCTCCGGCGTCTCTCGATAAGGATCTGACCAACAGTGTCGATGCCATATACTTCGGTGATACGGCCGGTAACTTTTATCATATCAGTACTCTTGAGCCCCAGGATCCTGCTGATCCAGATGCACCAAGATCGCCGAGTGCTCAGCCATCCGACTGGACCATTACCAAGATATTCAGCGGTCCTCGCCCCATCACGGCGGCGGCTTCCATCAGCGTGGATGCCATGGACGATGTGTGGGTCTATTTCGGTACCGGCAGTTATGTCACTGATGCAGACAAGACCAACGATGACCAGCAATACATAATCGGTATCCGAGACCCCTTGTTCAAAGAAAGCCCGACCATGCTCCCCTTAGGTCTCGGTAATCTGTTTGAATCAGATGCCTATACGGTCTATACGAACCGGAATGTCGACGGTGGTCTGGCGCGTATCTACGACTGGTACTCGCTGCTGAACGTGGTTCGCAATACCGAGGACCAGGGTGCATATCCGGATTACTTTGACGGATGGTACCGGAGTCTCGAAGCAACGGATCCGTCGGAGCGGGTGATCACCAAACCGGCCATACTGGGTGGTGGCGTTTACCTGCCTGCCTTTACGCCCAACTCGGATATCTGCGGGTTCGGTGGGGACAGCAACTTTTATGGCCTCTACTACGAAACCGGTACAGCCTATTTCAATCCACTCCTTCCCAATGGATCTAACGATGTGGCCGGTGAGGACTATAAGTCTGTAAAGGTCAAGATTCCGCTGGGCGAGGGCATGCCGCCGCCGGCTGTGGGTATCCATGCTGGCAGGGAAAAGGGCGCCAAAGCCTTCCTGCAGATGAGTACCGGGGAGGTGGTGGAAGTGGATATCGAAACCCCGTTCAACATCAAGAGCGGGCTGACAACCTGGCGAACCAACTAAACGCGGATATTTCATGAAAGTTGACGAGCTTTTCAGCTCGTCAACTTTCACCCTTCGGGCGAAGCGATCTTACCGCATCCACTGTGTTGCGGACCATTCGCGGTAGCAAGCTACAGCTTCATGGTCCGACGCCTTGCGGATGCAGCAACCTCGCTCCGTGAAATGTTTAAAATATGTAAATAATAACAATAACCATTTTTTTATTTCCAGAGGAAAAGGTGGCATCATGAAGATACTTAAAAGATGGCCCAATAGACTGACAGGAATCTTGATCTTTGCCCTGGTGTGCCAGCTGATTTTCCTGGGAACTGTTGTTGCTCAGGAGGACACCGAGCAGCGTCGGCGCCCAGTTGCAAGCCCTGATGATGTGCAGACCAAAAGCATCAATCTCAGGATTATCGGCAAGACACCTGAGATGATTCAGACCCGATACATGAACTTTCTGGTGACGGAGTCAACCGAAGTGGTGGACAGCAAAGGCAAAACCATGGAACTGGCAAAAATGCCGGTTCCCTGCACGGCAAAGATCCAGTACGAACCGGGAAGGCTCAACAATCCCTTTGTATGGCGAATTATCTACAAGGGGCCGTTGAGCGGGGCCACAACTGCATGGTCCCCACCTATCATGAAATAAAAACCGCACAATAGCATGTATGAAGGAGGGATGCATCGTGATGAATCGAATCATAACCATGCTTCTGGTTCTGATGATCCTGCCCGCACTTGTCTCAGCAGAGATTTACAAATACCGGGATCAAAACGGCGTGCTCCGTTTTACGGACAATCTTGCTGAGGTGCCTGTTGCGCAGCGGGAACGCATGGAGCAATACCAGGAGATCAAGACAACGGCAGACACGGCTGTGCAAGCACCCGCCAATACTTCTGAAAAAGAGGCTGCCCAGGATGCAAGGGCAGCCGAAAAAGAGCTCACGGATGAAAAAGGGGCTCTCGACAATGAATACAGTCAGTTGATGGAAATGCGCAACAGTATTGAAGCGGCACCACAACCCAGCACCCCGGAAGAGATTGCCGCTCATAAAAAAAAGATCCAGGATTATAATATTCAGTTGAATATTTATGAGGTCAAACTGAAAGGGTTTCGGGAAAAACTGGAAGCATACAAGAAAGGCGATAAGGAATAGCAATATTAGCTTATAGCTCGTATAGGTCATAGGTGATAGGAGTGATAGGCTATGAGGCTGGGAAGCTTGGAGGCTAGGATGCTGCTATTAGCTTATCCCTTGATATTACTCCGGCGGTTAAATACCCCACAGTTGTCATTCCCGCGAAGGCGGGAATCCAGAAAAACACTGGATGCCGGATCATGTCCGGCATGACGGGGTTTGGCTATTTAGTCGCCGGGTTAATATCAACGCAACAAACACAAGAAACCCAGAACATTGGCCCCTCGGCCCCTTGAACCCTTGTATCCTCGAACCCTTACTTATAGGAACGTAAACGCTTTCTAATTCGTGATGCCGGATTTCAGATACCCAAAAGAAGGATAACAGAAGCCCTATGCCCTTCGACGTCAACCACCCCCTCTCGGATGAAAGAATTTTTCAGGTTCTTGTCAAGCAGCAACTGATTTCAGCATCCAAAGCAGGCGAAATCCTCAAAAGAAAAACCTCTTTAAAAGAGAAGCTTTCCAAACAACGAAAAAAGAACCTCGATCCGGACCTGCCATCGGCACGCATTGAAACGCCTGTTACCATGATCGATGTGATCGATGCGCTAAATATGAAGCAGGAAACCCGGCCGGAGGTTGCCCTTGACGAAGAGGCTATCTATCAGGCCCTGGCCAAGGCGTGGAAAATTCCTTTTAAAAAAGTCGATCCTGTAAAGTTGGATCTCAACGTGGTCACGACCACGATCCCTAGGAATTTTGCTTTGAAGCACCTGATGCTTCCCATCGCCATCAGTGAGGGGCGCTTGACCGTGGCCACTGCCAACCCCTTCAATACCGAAGTCCTGGAGGACATTGCCAGAGCCAGTAAACTAGAGGTCAATGTGGTGGTCAGCACAAGGACCGACATCCTGAAATTGATCCATGAATTCTTTGGTTTCAAACGTTCTATTGCCGCTGCCGAAAACCAGTTCAATGCCCCGATTGTGGATCTGGGGAATCTTGAACAGTATGTGCAGCTCAAGTCCGTGGATGAACTCCCATCCAATGATTCACATATTGTCAATGCCGTGAGCCATCTCTTTACCTATGCATTTGATCAGCGGGCCAGCGATATTCATATTGAACCGAAACGAGATACCAGCATGGTCAGGATGCGTATCGATGGTGTCCTGCACACAGTCCACAAGATACCTAAAAAAGTTCACCCGGCTATCGTCAGCCGGATCAAGAACCTGTCTCGAATCGACATGGCTGAAAAGCGGCGGCCCCAGGATGGCAGGATCAAGACTGAAAAAGAGGGTGTGGAAGTCGAAATACGTGTATCCATGATCCCCACGGCTTTCGGAGAAAAGGTGGTCATGCGGATCATGGACCCGGATATTTTGTTCCAGGACCTCGATGAGCTGGGGTTTACCCCCACGGACCTGATCCGTTACAACCAGTTTGTCAGTATGCCCAACGGTATCGTGCTGGTGTGCGGACCCACCGGGAGTGGCAAGTCTACGACCCTGTACTCCACGCTGCGAAGTATCTGTACCCCTGAAATTAACATTACGACCATTGAGGACCCCATTGAAATGGTCCATGAGGACTTTAACCAGATATCGGTCAACCCGATCGTGGGTGTCACCTTTGGTTCAATTTTGAGGAATATTCTGCGGCAGGACCCGGATGTCATCATGGTGGGGGAGATGCGTGACCTGGAGACGGCTGAGAATGCTATTCAGGCGGCCTTGACAGGGCATCTGGTCCTTTCGACACTACATACCAACGACGCACCTGCGTCCATCACCCGGCTGATCGAACTCGGGGTGCCGCCCTTTCTGATTCAGGCGACCCTGCGGGGTATCGTTTCCCAGCGCCTGGTACGAAAGATTTGTGATCGATGCAAAGAAGCTATTCAGATCGATACAACCGAGTTGAAGCAGATGGGTCTCAATATCGGGACACAAGAGACGGTCACTGTCTATCGTGGCAGGGGGTGCCAGCACTGCCGTGGAACCGGTTACAAGGGCCGCATAGGTATTCACGAAGTTTTGCCCTATAGCGAGGCTATCCGGAAGCTGACCACAGAAGTGACGGACCTGACAGCCATCCGGGAAAAAGCTATACAAGAGGGAATGGTGAGCCTGCGGGAAAACGCCATCAATATGTTTCTGGCGGGGGTTACCACATATCAGGAGGTTATGCGGGTAACCTGGGAACAATAAAAAAGGCTCACACCTCGCAAAGAAGTGTGAGCCTTTTTTGTATGACAGCACTTCTTCGCTCAGGCCTGAAGGCTTGAGCGAAGAACAGTCTGGTTATTCGGCCGGTGGTGTGTGGATCAGAGCGTTCGGAGTCGCGGACCGGTCGGTCTGGGTGATCAGCACGGTGGCGGTTTCCTGCTCGGTGTGCAGGACGATGAGCCGGCCAATCTCGACCGGGGTGAGGATCACCGATTTTTCCCCCTTTTTTTTCACGTTTTCTTTTTCCTGGTAGAAAATGTTGTAAATCTGGCCTTCCTGGATTTTGTCAACCTTGCCCTTGTCGATGAATGCCACTGTCATATCACCAATGATTTCAGCATGCTCTTCCGAGACGATAAGTTTCCCGATTAAATTGGGAACACTTTCTGTAATGGGAATTTCGGGCGACCGTCGCTCGTAAGGCAGAATGAAGTCGTCGATGGCGATAGATCGGAAGGATTTGAGGACTTTTGCGATGACAAAATCTGCTTCCAATCGGGTGACTTCAACGATACCGAGGATGTAATACTGACCTCCCAGTTGCCGGTTCTGCTTGCGGTCTGTTGTGGGATGCAGTTTCCGGTAGATCGTGTACTTTCCGCCCTGCATAATGGGAAGGGCGTCTTTGTCTGCATAGCTGATATAGACCGTGTCCCCCTCAGAAATCAGAATCGCATCATCCTTGACCTTGAAGATGTATCCAAGAGGATTGACCGTTTCTTTACGGATGAAACCGACGGCATCCATGGGCGGGTATGAATAATAGACGGTCTTTTCTTCGGGCATGGGCGTTTCCTGGACGAGTTCGACGGCACTTTCCTGAACAATGATTTCAGGCTCCGGGATATGAAAGGAGAATGTGTCTTTACCCTGTTTTTGAAAAAGCCGAATACGTTCACCGGGATAGATCCAGTGGGGATTGGGAATCTGTTCGTTTTCCTGCCACAATTCAGGCCAATACCACGGCGAGTCAAAAAATTTGTCCGACAAGTCCCAGAGCGTATCTCCTCGCTGAATCGTGTAATAGAATCCAGCTTCGTGTTCTATGGTTTCTTCGCCGGTGCCTGCTGTCACGCTGGGTGAGAAGGCGAGGGTTATAGCAGCGGATACGGTCAAGCACTTGAATATCTGCATAAGGCGTTTGCCGTTCATCACACATCTCCATTTATGTTATCGGTTGGTATTTGCAGTCGATAGTCCGATTAAATACCCCATTTTTAGGTGTTTTGTCAAGCATTTCAATAAAAAAGCCCTTATGCATAAATGCATAAGGGCTTTGACGTATTGTTCGTAACAGATGGGTAGATAAAAAAGGGCTTACATCATACCGCCCATACCGCCCATGCCACCCATGCCGCCCATACCAGGGGCACCAGCCGGCATAGCGGGTTCTTTATCTTCCGGCTTTTCAGCGATCATGGCTTCGGTTGTGAGCATCAGCCCGGCAACGCTGGCTGCATTCTGCAGGGCAAACCGAACAACCTTGGTGGGATCGATAACACCCGCAGCAATCAGGTCCTCGTATTTATCGGTTTCGGCATTGTACCCGAAAGAACCTTCCAGATTCTTGACTTTGTCAATAACGACAGAGCCTTCAAGGCCAGCGTTGTTGACAATCTGTCGCAGCGGCTCTTCGATGGCACGCATCACGACCCTTACGCCCAGTTTTTTGTCGGCCTTGATCTTGATTTTGTCGAGGGCGTCGAGGGAACGGACCAGTGCGACACCGCCACCAGGAACGATACCCTCTTCAACCGCGGCACGGGTTGCATTCAAGGCATCTTCAACACGTGCTTTCTTTTCTTTCATTTCTGTTTCGGTGGCTGCGCCGACATTGATAACGGCAACACCGCCGATCAGTTTGGCAAGACGTTCCTGAAGTTTTTCACGATCATAGTCGGAAGACGTCTCTTCGGTCTGTGCGCGGATCTGCTTGACGCGACCTTCCAGGGAAGCCCGGGAGCCGGCACCGTCAACGATGGTGGTGTTGTCTTTGTCAATGGTGACCCGTTTGGCCCGGCCCAGATCCTTAATGGTCAGGTTTTCGAGCTTGATCCCCAAGTCTTCGGATACGACCTGGCCGCCGGTGAGAATGGCGATGTCTTCCAGCATGGCCTTACGCCTGTCACCGAAACCAGGAGCCTTGACAGCAGCAACCTGCAGTGTGCCCCGCAGTTTGTTGACAACGAGAGTTGCCAGGGCTTCACCATCCACATCCTCAGCAATGATCATGAGGGGTTTTCCCATTTTGGCGACCTGCTCGAGTACCGGTAGAAGATCTTTCATGTTGCTGATCTTTTTTTCGTTGATCAGAAGGTAAGGTTCTTCCAGGGAAGCAACCATTTTTTCTGCATCGGTGACAAAATAAGGTGAGAGGTAGCCACGGTCAAACTGCATACCTTCCACAACTTCCAGGGTGGTATCCATGCTTTTGGCTTCTTCAACGGTGATGACGCCTTCTTTACCGACCTTGTTCATGGCCTCTGCGATGATGTTTCCAATGGTTTCATCATTGTTGGCAGAAATGGTGCCGACCTGGGCGATTTCCCGCTGGTCTTTGGTGGGCTTGCTCATCCCGTGAAGCTCTTTGACGGCAACTTCCACGGCTTTGTCGATGCCGCGTTTGATGGCCATGGGATTATTACCGGCCGCAACGAGTTTCTGGCCTTCTTCGTAAATGGCTCGGGCCAGGACCGTGGCGGTGGTAGTCCCATCACCGGCCATATCACTGGTTTTGCTGGCGACTTCTTTGACCATCTGAGCGCCCATGTTTTCGAATTTGTCTTCGAGTTCAATCTCTTTGGCAACGGTTACACCGTCTTTGGTAACGGTGGGCGATCCCCAGGATTTATCCAAGACGACGTTCCGGCCCTTGGGGCCAAGCGTTACAACAACTGCATCCGCCAATGCTCTAACACCGTTGAGCATTGCTTCGCGGGCTTTCATATCATACTTAATTACTTTTCCAGCCATCGTTATTATCCTCCATATATCAGTAATTTAAATTATTCAATTATGCCAAGAACATCATCTTCACGCATGATCAGATATTCGTCGCCTTCGATCTTAACTTCGGTACCTGAATATTTGCCGAACAGGATCCGGTCACCCTTTTTAATCTCAAGGGGAATCCGTTTCCCATCATCACCGACTTTTCCGTTTCCAGCGGCAGTGACTTTGCCCTCTGCAGGTTTTTCTTTAGCGGTATCCGGAATGATGATGCCACCCTTGGTAGTTGTTTCCTCTGCAACACGTTGTACCAAAATTCGGTCCTGTAATGGTCTCAGTTTCATTCTGCCTTCTCTCCTTTTCTTAAACGTTCGTTAATAAGTAAAACCTAATGATTAAAATAGCTGCTTAAAATGATTGGGTTCAAATTGGTTAATCAAAAGTAAGCACACATTCATGTTTGTAAAGAGTTGTTATTAAGGTTTTTTGGTGTTGTCAGCCCCTTTGTTTTCGGTGATTTTATTTTCAGATGATGCCGAGGTCTTCTTAGCAGTCGATGCGGCTTTTTCGGACTTGGTAGAACCAACGCTCTCGGTTTTTTTCTCGGATGCGGCAGCGGGATCTTTGGACTTGTTTTTATAATCGGTCACGTACCATCCCGTACCTTTCAAGTGGAAGCTGCTTCGGGAAACAAGTTTGTGAAGCTTTCCGGAACAGTGCCTGCATTTGGTCAGGGGTTTGTCGGAAAATTTTTGAAGAGCTTCTTCAATAGTGCCGCATTTTTTACATTGATACTCGTAAATGGGCATGTAGTTCCTCCTGAAAAAGGTGTTGTAAACAAGGACTTAGAACAAATTCAGACCTAATATAGTGAGTGTTTTTGAGTTGTCAAGAGAGTGAAATCTAATATGAGCTATGTATTTTCAAGTTTGTTGATGGGCTCGCGCCATTGGATATAAAAATGGAGAACCTCCGGGAGGCCGTCAATGCGTACCGGGTGGAGAATTTTGTGAGTCAATTCGTGGACCCTGGATTCCTCGGTCATTCTTTCCTCGGGTTTTGCATTGAAATTCTGCAGAAATTTGCTGAATCGAACGATGTGGATGAGCTCATGGGTGAGAATGTAGAGTGCAAACGGGAGAAGTTCCAGTTGCTGATTATTAGCAATTGCCCCAAGAATTTCATGATCCTGAAGGCAGATCTTGTAATAGTCATAGGACGAGGACCCCAGCGAAGCGTCTTTGAGTCGGCCTTCATATCGGACAATCTGGGCGAATGGACCCGGAACGATCTCATCCGATGAAAGGTCGACGCGGGTCTTGACGTCAAATTTTGGTCGGAGCCATTCAGAAGCAGACATCTTGTAGTATTCGCTGACAAGTTCTTCTGCCATGGCAACCGACTCGTTGACCACATGGAGGTGGGCTTTTGAAAAAAGCTGTTTCTTTTTCAATAACTCAACTTTCTGGATTCAGCGAACGCGAAATGAATAATCCCATGGCGCTTTGCGAACTCGCCGCAAGGGCTCCTAACATCAGCGTTGGCCATAGTGTTAAACAGGTATGGTTGCCAAATGATCGTGTTTTCATATTGGATTTTCATTAACATGCGCTGATGTAAGGTGCCCTAAACGGCTCAAACAGCGCAAATCGCCATTGGATCACCCATTTTGCTCTATCGATGGTGAAACCCGAAAGTTGAGTCAATAATAAGTTCTCAGGTGTTCTTCTGTTTCTTCTTTTCCCATTCAAAATTCGATGTTGGACGTTTCCCGCCATGGCGGGATTCGATGTTCAATGGAAAAAATACCATCCTTTTAGATATCATTATCATGACTGCTTAGTGGGATCAACAGGATCCTGCAAACCCACGGTTAAAAAAATGAGAAAATATATGAAAAAGTATGGACATGTCCAATACAGAACTGTTATAAGATAAAGTTACATTCATAAATTCAGTTAAGATTAGGATTAAGACAGGAGGTGATCAATTGGGTAGTGTTATTAAAAAACGTCGCAAGAAAATGCGGAAGCACAAGCATCGAAAACTGTTGGCAAAGACTCGCCATCAGCGCAGAAAGGGTAAATAGCGCCCATCCATAAACGGCATCTTTTGGCCCAGAGCTGCGTTTTCGCTCTTTTGAAATCTTCGAAATAACCTGTTATTCGTGTGGTTTCAAAATCGCTCAGGCCTTGCTCTGAACCAAAATCCACCATTTCTGGATGGACACTAAATAAGATATAATATTTTTGGATTATAAAAAAAGAAAGCACCGGTTAAATAAAGCCGGTGCTTTCTTTTTTTCCAACAACGGTTTTAAGGGGTGTCTGAATATCCTTTGAGATATTTGAAGAACTCTGAATTCGTCGAAAGAACCAGCTCACTGTCTTTGCCCAAGGCCTCGCCGTAAAGTTCGAGCGTTTTCGTAAACGAGTAAAATTCCGGATCACGTCCAAACGCTTCCGCAAATATCCTGGTGGACTCCGCATCTGCGGTACCCTTGAGTTCCTGGGCTGTTTTATATGCTTCAGAAGTAATTCTTTTCAGGTCTCTTTCCTTCTCACCCAGTATTTTTCTGGCCTCACCTTTTCCTTCCGAGCGGAATTTTTCGGCAATCTGTTTACGTTCGGCAATCATTCGTCCGTAAACCGATTTTCTGACCTGCTCCACGTAGTTGATACGTTTGATTTTGACATCCACCAGTTCGATACCAAATGGCGTCAGCTTGGGCTGGGCCTGTTCCAGGATGATCTTGGTGATATTTGCCCTGCCGACATCAACGGCGTAGGTGGTTTGCTGTTCCCTCGCGTCCAGGCCGATTTCAAGGGTATCCATTTCGCGATTGGTGTTTCGAACCGCCTCGATGAGGCTGTGAGAGGTGATAGCGTTTCGGACGGCCGGATCGATAATGTCATTCAGTTTTCCAATGGCATTGAAACGGTTGTTGACTGTCTGGAAAAAGCTGACCGGCTCCACGATTTTCCATCTGGCAAAGGTGTCAACCCAGATGAATGTCTTGTCGAGGGTTGGAATCTGGCCTGGATCACCATCCCACCCGAGAAGATTCTTGGGGAAAAAATTGGCCTTTTGGATGAATGGCAGCTTGAATTTCAGCCCGGGAGCTATTTTGGGACTACCGACAATCCTTCCGAACTGTGTAATGATTACCTGCTCGGTTTCATCCACACTATAGGCGCCATTATAGACGAGTATCACGATGACTGCCGCAATAATTATGAGAAAGCCTTTTGATTTCATTTGGTAACACCTTCTTTTGAGCCTATATTGAGTAGAGGTAATAAATTTTTCTGGTCCGAATCGATAATGTATTTTTTGCCGAGCTTGGGGAAAAGATCTTTCAAGGTTTCGAGGTAGAGCCTTCGTTTGGTGACATCCTTGGCTTTGGCGTACTCGTTGTAGAAGGCAATAAATCGGGTGGAGTCCCCCTGGGCCCGGTTGATCCTGTCCAGGGCATAACCCTCGGCCGCCTTGATGGTACGGTCCGCTTCACCTCTTGCTGCCGGTATGGCCTTGTTGTAATCCTCCTTGGCCTGGTAGATCGTCTGCTCTTTCTCCTGGGTGGCCTGGTTGACCTCGTTGAAGGAAGGCTGGACCGGTCCGGGAACATTGGTTCTCTTCATTTCTATCGTCACGATGTGGACACCTGATTCGGCATTGTCCAGTTCCATCTGCAACACCCGTTTGGCTTCGATGGCGATTTCATCACGCTTGCTGATGACCTCATTGATGCTTCTATCCCCCACAACCAGTCTCATGGCCGCTTCTGACATGTCGATCAGCAGGGTCCGGGGTTCCTTGACCTTGAAGAGATAGTCAAATGGATTTTTGATCCGATACTGGACGATCCATGGGACCAGGCCGACGTTCAGATCACCGGTCAGCATCAGGGCGACGTTCATGTTTTCATTGGCGGAGACGTAGCGGGAGTTTTGAGCCCCCCTGGTGGTCGTAACCCCGAACTCTTCGGTGTTCACGCGTTTGACATTGACCTTGGTGACCTTTTCGATGCCGGCCGGCAACTTGAAATTCAGGCCGGGTTCTTCGGTACGAACGTATTTTCCAAAACGTTGCACGACTCCGACCTCATCCTGTTTCACCGTGAAGACCACCGAGGATCCAAAAAACAATACCGCGAGGATCAGAATCATCAAGAATCCCCCCGGAAGCTTGAACTTCTTGAACTGTTTAAACAGCTCGTCGACTTGCGGTGGAATGCCTTTACCATCCTGTTGCTGTTCTTTCAATTTTTCCCAATCCCAATTCATGATAGTTACCTTGTCGTAGGGTGATAGATGATTTTAAAAATTAAAGGTCTGTAGACGGATTCGACCCGAAATATAAAGTACTAATCTAAGATCCCAATGCCTCCAAGTCAAGGAAAAACGGAAAAAATCGGATGCCGACAGAAACGGACAGGGGTTTTTATTGACGAAACCGGTCTTAACTATGTAAAACTACCAAACACCAAACACCAAACACCAAACACAAAACACAAAACACAAAACACAAAATACAAAACACAAAACACCAAACACCAAATACCAAATTGTTGGCCGCATGACCAGACCAGATAAAGAAAAGCGATCGTTTGTTCACATAGGCAGTGTGATCCGGGGCATGTTGAAGAATCACCGTCTGGGAACGGACACGTCCCTGATCCGGGTCTGGGATATCTGGGAAGAAGCTGTGGGAGAAGTGATTGCGGCAAATACACGTCCGGCAGCCTTCAAGGGGAATTTGCTGATCGTGAATGCAACGAGTTCCAGCTGGCTGCAGCAGCTCAGATTTCTGAAGCCGGAGATCATCCAGAAGATCAACCATGCCCTGGGGGAGGTCCCGGTGAAGGATATTAAATTTAAAATCGGCCCGGTGGACTGATGCAAGACAGACTCACCCGGGATACTTTTTTCAACGGCAAGGTGACGGTCAAACAGGAGCAGGTGGGATATCGGTTTTCCATCGATGCCGTTATCCTGGCGCACCATGTCAGACCGAGGCCGGGTGAGCGGGTTGTGGACCTGGGAACGGGTTGCGGAATTGTGCCGCTGATTGTCGCTTATCGCCACCCGGCAACCCACATGTTCGGTATAGAGATCCAAAAGGAACTGGCAGACATCGCGGACGATAATGTCAGGGAGAATGGGATGCAAGAAACCGTCCGGATTGTCCATCGGGATATGCAGACCATCCAGCCCGCCATGTTCCAGGGACCTGTCGATATTGTGGTCAGCAATCCACCTTTTCACAAAGCTGCATCCGGAAGGATCAACCCGAACCGGCAACGTGCCGTGGCAAGACATGAAATCAGGGTAACCCTTCTTGATGTCGTAAAAGCTGCCGGTGACATATTGAAGACAGCCGGACTATTCGTACTTGTATATACGTCCGAGCGACTACCGGAGTTGGTCCAATATATGAGAGCTTGCAGGATTGAACCTAAAAATGTGCGATTTATTCATTCCAGGAGGGACAGTGAATCAAAGCTCATGATGATGGAGGGCATCAAGCAGGGACGACCGGGCCTGAAAGTGGGTCCGCCTATTGTCATTTATAATGAGGATGGTACCTACACCAAAGAAGTGGCAGATATGTTCCTCCCAATTTAATTTGTAGGCCATATTTTTTTAACCGGTTATCCGAAAAACTCAAGCTGATCTGTCTTGGCGGTCTGCGGAAATTCG
>Ga0164315_10000206_pt1 | contig 37702 bp, 30 predicted proteins | sample GuaBasSedimGuay6_FD_113737 | JGI IMG/M metagenome (GOLD analysis project Ga0164315, IMG submission 113737) | Subseafloor sediment microbial communities from Guaymas Basin, Gulf of California, Mexico - Guay6, Core 4569-2, 0-3 cm | ecosystem: Environmental > Aquatic > Marine > Hydrothermal vents... | reverse complement strand
TTTTAATTCTTCAACTGGTTCAGCTTTTAATTCTTCAACTGGTTCAGTTTTTAATTCTTCAACTGGTTCAGTTTTTAATTCTTCAACTGGTTCAGTTTTTAATTCTTCAACTGGTTCAGTTTTTAATTCTTCAACCGGTGCTTCTTGAACAGAATGTTCAATTTCTTCTTTCTTTTCTTCTGTTAAATGCTCTCTTTCCATAAGAATAATTTCTTTCGCAAGAGATAGATAGGCCTTACTTCCTCTTGATTCAATATCATAAAGAATAATTGGCTTACCAAAACTTGGACACTCAGAAAGTTTAACATTTCTAGGTATTACAGAACTAAAAACTTTAGGTCCAAAATGTTTTCTAATTTCTTCTGAAACTTGCTTATGTAAATTATTTCTTGAATCAAAAAGCGTTAATAAAACTCCAACTAAATCAAGTTCTTCATTTAATGAACTTTTAATAGTCTCAACTGTCTGTAAAAGTTGTGCCAGACCCTCCATTGCAAAATATTCAGTTTGCAGTGGAACAATAAACCCATCAGAGGCGGTTAAACTATTTATCGTTAAAAGCCCTAATGAAGGTGGGCAATCAATTAAGATATAATCATACATATCTAAAAGAGGAGCAATACAGGTTTTGAGCTTAGACTCTCGGGCCATGGCCCCAACAAGTTCAATCTCCGCACCTACAAGATTTGTATCTGAAGGACAGATATCAAGAAAAGGAAGCTCTGATTTATAGATCGCCTCTGTTACGGGGACCTGACCAATAAGAGCATGGTAAATGTTTGAATTTACGAAGGTTTCTTTATCTAAACCGATCCCAACACTAGCGTTTCCCTGGGGATCTAAGTCCAATAACAGAGTCTTTTTCTCGGCTATTGAGAGACACGCGGCCAGGTTTATTGAAGACGTTGTCTTTCCTACGCCACCTTTCTGATTAACTAGGGATATTACTTTGGCCATAAATGAACCCTCCTTAGGTCAAAACAACTCTAAATGACTGAATTTACTTAGAAATTATAGTAAAGTTGAAACTTTGACAAGCGATTTTTCCATTAAAGGACTTACATTGCCCTTTTTTTTAAATCCCAACAAAACACGCCCCTCTGTGCCCGGAATAGACATCATCTTCTCTTCAACCAACTCCCAGTCTCTCAACACAGAATCGAACCGCTCTAGTTCAGAATAATTTGGTCCCTTATAAAAGAATGCGAATAATTCTTGATCGCTCTTTATCATAGGAAGAAGGTCGGTGATCTTCCCGACTGCTTTAAAGGTCAGCACTGCACTCCTGTCAAAGTATATATCTTCTAGTCTGCTGTGAGCTACCTTAAGATGTTCCATGTGGAACATCTCTCCTATCCTTCTCACTGCATCAACCTTTTTACGCCTAGAATCAATTCCAAGGCACTCGATATCAGGATACTTGTAGGCAATTGGTAGTAAAGGGAAGCCTCCACCAAAGCCCACATCTACTAGTAGCCCCTTCTCTCTTAGGGCATCCATAAATATCTCACTACTTTCTAATGGAAGAAGGGAGTCGAGAACCTGCTTATTATAAAACTCTTTTGGATCAGTTATGCGAGTAAGATTTAATCCTTTGAACTCTGTTTCTAGAATCTCTAAATATTTTTCACAAAACTCTTTCATTATATGCCGCCAGCAATGAAGGCCAGAGTAGCAGGTCTTATGCCTTTTATTCTTTGGGCCTGAGAAAAAGTCTCTGGGCGAATATCTTTTATTCTTTGCTTGCACTCATTAGAAATACTTGCTGAATTAACAATCTTTTCCCAGTCGATCTTCTTTTTACCAAGCTTCACCAGTTTTTGGTTCTCTAGGTTTGCCCTATTAATATAACCTTCATATTTTTTAGATATGGCCACGGCCTGGACTACAGGAAAGAGAAAACCTTCTACTTCATTCTTTAAAGTAGCAACTGGATCTAGTTTAGATCTTTTTAAAAGTTGCGAAAGGGTAACATTGTCATCTAGTGGGCCGTATTCCATCTTTTTGAAGTAGCCTTTAGTCTCATCATTGGATTTAAAAATAAATTTCTCACAATATTTATCTAATTGGATATATTCGGCCATATATTGAGTTTGGAATTGATCCAACTCGCTATTTAGCCCCAATAGTTTTCTATATTGATGAATTCTATTAGTGGTATTGTCTTCTCTAATGAATAATCTATTCTCTGCTCGTGCAGTAAACAGTCTATATGGTTCATCTCTTCTATTTGAAACTAAATCTTCGACCATAACTCCAATATATGAGTTAGTTCTTTCTAAAACCAGAGGCCCTCTATTCAAAAAAGCTAGTGAAGCATTAATTCCAGCAATAATTCCCTGTCCTGCTGCCTCTTCATACCCAGAAGTTCCATTTACCTGGCCTGCAAAATAAAGTCCTGGAATATCTTTATATTCCAAAGTTTTACTTAAATTAATGGTATCAACCACATCATATTCAACTGCATATCCATAAACGAGGATTTTTGCCTTCTCTAATCCATTTATTGTCTGAATAAAATCTTCTTGAGCATCTTTTGGCAAAGAAGTAGAGATTCCGTTGGGGTAAATCGTGGGAATATTTAATCCTTCTGGCTCAATAAAGACATGGTGAGAGTTTCTTTCTGGATATCTAAATGCTTTATCTTCAATGCTGGGGCAATACCGAGGGCCTACGCCTTTAATTTGCCCGTTAAAAATAGGAGATCTCTCTTTATTGTCTCTAATTATACTTAGAGTCTCATTATTAGTTCGAGTTAGGTAGCAGGGAACCTGCTCTAGCTCTCTATGATAAAGATTATCTAAAACATGAAAGTTTTGGGTCTTTGGGTCCGACTCTTGTGGCTCAAGCTTAGAAAAATCAATTGTTTCTCGATCAAGACGTGGTGGCGTACCAGTTTTAAACCTTGTGGGAGCAGTCTTTATGGATAAAAAGAGATCCTGTAGACCATCTGAAGCCATTTGCCCTATTCTTCCACCACTACTTTGCTCTTCTCCTGTATGAACCACTCCATTTAGGAAAGTTCCTGTCGTCACAATGACCTTACTTGCTTTAAGTCCCTTTTTCCCTAGTTCCACGTGGAACATACTTTCCTTTTTATATACCTTTGAAACCTTTTCTCGAATCACTTCTACATTTGATGAAGCGATGATCTTCTCTGCATTCTCAGAATATTTTTCTTTATCCACCTGAACTCTGGTGGAGCGAACTGCATGGCCCTTGGATTCATTTAAAGTTCGGTATTGGATAGCAGATAGATCAGCAATTTTCCCCATCAATCCACCAAGAGCATCTACTTCTCTTACGACTTGTCCTTTCCCAACTCCACCGACAGCAGGGTTGCAAGGGGTCGAGGCAAGCGGAACTCCTGTCATAGAAACCAAAGCAACTTTAAGTCCCATTTGATCTGAGATCCAAGCGGCCTCTATTCCGGCGTGTCCTCCGCCAATGATGATAATATCAAACTTTTTCATAGAGTTACTTCCCTATACAAAAGTTGGAAAAAATACTAGCAAGAACGTCATCAGGGGAAATAATTCCAAGGAGCTCTTGGATATCATTTTCGATTAAATTAAGTTCAGAAGAGATTATCCCTAAATCATCCAAAGAGTCTGTAACTACTTGAAATTCCTGTGTTTTTATATAGAGTCCCTCTAGTACCCGACGATGTCTATCAACTAAGATTGGGTCTTTTTCACATAATTCCGTGAACTTACTATAGATGGAATTTTTTAATTCTTCGATAATTGGTCCTATAGGACCACTTGTATTCTTATCTGGTCCCATAGGACCACTTATATTTTTACCTGGTCCCATAGGACCACTGATACTTTCATCTGGTCCTATAGGACCAAGAGAAAGTGATAAATTATTATAATGATTGGGAAAATTTGGATTTTTTAACAGCTGATCTCTCTTTTCTACCATTCCTACTAGGTCCGAATGAGTGAAAATCACGAAGTCGAACTCTAGATCTTTTAGAAGGTGGAAGTCATCAGGATTAGTTTCAAAGGGGTTTACGACCAATATTTTAAAAAAGGCCCTTTTGCCAAGTTCAAATGATCGCTCAATTCCCATTTTTTCAATATGATCAAAGGTCTCTCTAATTCCTGCAGTATCGATTAATTTAAAATCCGTATTTTTGATGGACAGCCCTTCAGAAACATAGTCTCTGGTGGTTCCAGCATAATCAGATACAATCGATCGATTATTCAAAAGTAGTTGATTAAAAAAAGAACTCTTTCCTGCATTGGTCTGACCAATCAAAGTGATCGTTGGAGTCATTAGATTTTCTACATTTCCCCGGGTTCTTTGATAAAGCGAGGATATTAAATTATTAAAATCTGAAAAACTCGCTGCAAATTCTTTTTTTGCGCTTTCCTCGCCCACATCTTCTAAAAAATCGATAGATAATTCGAGTGAGGCCTTAAGTTTAATAAAGTAGTGGAGTAAAAGCTTATATTTTTCATTAAGCTCACCTCTAAGAGTTGCCATCCCCTGATCAAAAGCAAAATTAGAATGTGAATTGATCAAGACATCAAGACCTTCAACTTGAGAAAGATTCATTTTTTTATTGGTGAGGGCCCGATAGGTGAATTCACCAGGATAGGATAGGCGACAAATTTTATTATCTATAAATAGATCTATTATTCTCTGAACATTAACCTGATTTCCATGAACATCAAGTTCGAGAATATTTTCGCCATTAAAACTATTTGGCCCTTTAAAGAAAATTGCAACGACTTCATCAAAGACTTTCCCTTCGTGCATAATTTCAAGAAGTCTGGCCTCATTAGGCCTTAGATTGAGCAAGTTTTTACTAAAAAAAGGTGTTAGAGCATCTAGATTTTCAAATCCACCAATTCTGATCTTCGCGATGGCCGTATTAGAGGTAGTTCCTGTGCTACATGCGATAATAGGAAGGCCATCATTTAAATAAATCATTAGTCAGTGGTTCGATAGACGAACATCTGTTGGAGTATCCCAAAGATGGTCGAAACAAAAATATAAAGAGTTAGTCCTGAAGGTAGATCTTTCATGATGAAACCAAAAATAAGAGGCATAAACATCATCAATTTTTTCTGCATTGGATCTGTAGTAGTCGTAGGAGTAAATTTTTGTTGTAGGAACATGGATATTGCCATGAGTACTGGCAAAATATAAAGAGGATCTTTCTGAGAAAGATCTGTTACCCAAAATATCCATGGGGCACCAATTAGTTCAACAGATTGATATAAAACCTTATAAAAGGCAAAAAAGATCGGCATTTGAAGTAAAAGAGGAAGGCATCCACCCAGTGGATTGGCCCCGGCCCTTTTAAACAGTTCCATTGTCTCTTTTTGCATCCTTTGAGGATCATCTTTATATTTTTCTTTAATCTTAGTAATTTCAGGTTGGATAACCTGCATCTTCTTCATACTTTTAAAAGATTTATATTGAAGTGGGAAAGTAAGGGTTCTAATTAACAAGGTAAGAAGAATAATCGCCCAACCATAGTTGGGGATCCATGTGTAGAAAAATTGCATCCCTCTAAAAATAGGAACCGCAACAATTCCAAACCAACCAAAGTCTACCGTAAGTTTTAAATTATCACCTAACTCAACCAACTTATCATATTTTTTCATGGTAAAAACTAATTTCCCATTAAATGAATTGGTGGGTCTTATCATTTCTACAAAGAGGTTTCCCTTACTATCAGCTGATAAATTACTAAGTGTTTTCTCAGGAAAGATAAAATTCAAGATATGAAAGTTATGATCAATCCCTACCCATTTTAATTTCCCTTCAGCTTGGAATTCATCTCCAACAGTTTCTCTTTCAACATCTGTAGTTAGATAGATAAACTCACGATATTTTCTATTTTCGAGTTCTGCTTTTTCAGTATTAAACACCAATCTATACTTATAAGGCATGGCGGAGTTTAAATTAATAGAGAGAGTCCCATTTTCTTGAAAAGATATGGCAAAATTTATTTTAATGCCTTCAACTTCACCGGAGAATTTATTTCCTTCTCTATTCGTAACTTTTAATTTGAGTGTCTGATAAGTGTTATTTGAATTAAATATTTGAATCTTTAGGGGGAAATCATTTCCTGTTATGGATTTAAAATCATATTTTTCTTCGGTACTGATTCCTTTTCCAAAGGCCAAATCATTTCTAATTGCAAATTGGTTTCCATTAGAGCTTAGAGTATAAGTCTCTTTAGAAAACTCTTCAGTAACCGCTTTTGGGGTTTCCGTTTTTTCTACAACCTTTTCAACCCTTTCTATAGGGGCCGGCGCCTCTACAACAGGTTTTGGAGCAAAAAATCGTTGCCAGGTAAAAAGAATTATTGCAGAGATAACTATGGCCGCAAAGGCCCGCTTTTGATCAGATCCCATTATTTATCCTTATTGTTGGTACTGGATCATGCCCACCTTTACTCAGTGGATGACACTTTAGAATTCGCACAATGGAATACCATAATGCTTTATAAAAGGGCAATTCCCTAAAACATTCAATTGAATAACTAGAACAAGTTGGATGATACCTGCAATTATTCCCAAGCAAGGGAGATATCAAAATTTGATACAATCTAATTGGTAGAATAAATAACTTTCCGATCATTTTTACTTGAGATTTCCTTTAATAGTTTCTTAAAACTTCCTCTTAGTGAATTTTCTGCATCTTCTGCTTTTTCAAAATTTCGATACAAAAAGGGAGAAACTACCACCATTAAATCAAGGCCTAATTCTCTCGGCCCTTCTAATCTAAATACTTCTTTTAGGATGCGCTTAGTTCTATTTCGAGTAACTGCAGGTCCAACTTTTTTAGATACGCTAAGACCAATCCTAGTTTCTTTTTGATCTAGCCTGCTAGGTTTAAAATAAATTCGAAGGCACTTGCTTTTAACAATCGAGTTTTCATTTCTTAAATACTGAAAATCACTGGCCGATAAGAGGCGAAGATTTTTACCATAGCTAAAACTGGTCATTATTGATGATTATTTAGAACCAGTACTTACAGTAAGATTTTTACGACCTTTCGCTCTTCTTCTGGCCAAAACATTTTTTCCACCAGGAGAAGACATTCTCTTTAAAAATCCGTGAACTCTTAGTCTCTTTTTTCTCTTTGGTTGCCACGTTCTTTTACTCATAATATTAAGTCCTTAACTATTTATGCTCTATTTCAAATACAGAATAGTATGATTTACAGAGGGATTTTAAAAAGGTCAATGCCATTTCGCAAAATGACTTCTTATTTACCAGCTAGGCCGGCCTAAAGCATCCTTGAAAACTAGCAAAAGTGTGCTAATTTTGCTTTTCCCTATCCCAATTTTAAATTAGGAATTTTAATAATATGAATGAAGACTTCCCTTTTGGTAAATTTTTTAAAGATACAGACTCATTAAAATCTAGTAAAATTAACAATTTAAGTGATCATCTGCCCAAAAAAAAAGAAATTAAATCACAACCAGAAGAGAGCTCCGACCTTCTAGATGAAATTTTAAACCTAATCAGCTCAAATATATCTGAAAATCAGTTTGATACCTTCTTTAATGACAGCTTTATCATCAAAGATATAAAAAATGGCCAAGCAATTATTGAAACCAAAACAAATTTTTTAAAAAAGGCCCTCGAAGGCCAATTTTTATCAATCATTTCAGGTGCTTTGCATCAATGCTTAGGCAGAGAACTTGAAGTTATCGTTGAAGTTAAATCAGGGGCCAATCTTTTAAAAGCTCTTCCACAAAAAAGAAAAAAGACTGCCAAAAATACCACCTTTACGATCACTCCTACCCAGGATGACCTAAAAGACCAGGTGAACTCTGCTTTCATTCATCATATGAATCCCGAGGAATATGGGATTGAAATAGATCACACTAAAACCTTTTCTAATTTTATCGTTGGGCCATCAAATAATGTGGCCGTAGCGGCCGGGCAAGCTGTAGCAAAAAATCCTGGAAAAAATGGAAAATATCCTTCACTATATTTTTATAGCCCTTCAGGTTTAGGTAAAACTCATCTTCTTCATGCTGTCGCCAATGGAATTAAGGAAAATCATCCTTCTTTAAGAATTAAGCTTACCACCGGGCGAGATTTCATGATGCAAATGGTTGATGCTTTCCAAAATGGCACCATCAATAAATTCCGGCAGAATTATCCTGATAAAGTCGATGTATTAATGATTGATGATATTCACGAATTAAAAAATAAAGATGCTACTCAAAATGAACTTTTTCATGTCTTTAATGAACTTCATCGAAAGGGAAAACAATTAATTTTTACCTCTGATAAACCTCCAAAAGAAATTTCAGGTCTTGTAGAAAGACTAAAAACTAGATTTCAAATGGGCCTGGTTATCGATATCCAAAGGCCTGATTTAGAAACAAGAATGGCCATCTTAAAAAATAAAGCATTGGAGATGGATCTATTCTGTCCTGATGATGTCATTGCTTTAATGGCCCAAAATTTCTCTGGATCGACCCGTGCCATGGAAGGAAATTTAGTGAAACTTTCGGCCTACGTGGACATTCATAAAATAGAAATTGATGTAGATGTTGTTAAAGAACTTTTAGAACTCACTGGTGAAGAAAATGAAGAGATCAATTTTGGAATTGAACACATCGCTAAGGCCACAGCAAATTACTATCGAATTCCCCTGGCAGATTTAAAATCGAGATCAAGATCTAAAGAAATTGTTCATGCCAGACATATGGCAATGTATCTCTCAAGAAAAAAAGTTCACTGCACTCAACAGGAAATAGGACAATATTTTGGAGGAAGGGATCATACCTCTGTTTTACATGCATGTGAGAAAACACAAGAAAATCTCAAAAAGAATTCAGAACTTCTTCAAGACTTACAATCAATTGAAAGCGCCCTCAATGATATACGTAATTAGATTAAACACTGCATAAAAAGTTATCCACAAAGTTATCCACATTGATCCACAACTATCAGGTAATTCGCGTCACAAATAAGGAATATCTACAAAAAAAGTATTGCCGCACAAAAGTTTTCCACAAAAATCTATAATAGTCAGATTTTACGCTAGAGCTCTATTCCCGAGATATTCACATTTTTCCACAAGAGTTTTGGGCCCCACGTCCGAGTTATCCACAATTTCACCCTCAAAGAAGGGCAGACAACCACTATATGGCCGACATATTCACAATTTTTTGTGGATAACTAGGCCCTTTTAAGCTAATGCGCTACGAGTAAAAGTTTTCCACAGAGTTATCCACAAGGAAATGTGGATAACTCTCTAAAATTTTCCCTTTAATATCAGCTTGTTAAATAGGTTATCCACTTATCCACATTATAGGCGCTATGCGCGTACTGATTTTATCGAACTGCGAAGGCCTGAGTTATCCACAATGTGGATAACTTTGTGGATAACTTCCTAAAAAACCGCTAAATGAAGTGTCGTGTAAACCGTCACGAGATGCGTTGTGGAAAACTCTGTGAATTGCTTGTGGATAACTCCTCTAAAATGTGGATAACTCAAAAATCTCCGAAGCTTCAGGCCTTTTCAATTTAAGTTACCCAGACTTATCCACATTTCAATTTACACTTAAGCCTATGTAATTAAAAGATTTTCACGAGTTATCCACTTATCCACATTTATTATTCTTATTATTTTTATATATATATAAGAATATATAGGCCCATCTTCGCTCTACACCCGTGCACATTGATAATTCATCTATCTAGGGATAGAAATTAACATTAAGATACTCTTAAGGAATCAGAATATGAAAGGGCAAGTACAAACCGAACATTTAAGAAACGCCTTAAATAAAATATTATCGGTTGTAGATAAAAAAAACTCTCGCCCAATACTCTCTTACACTCTTTTCAAAGTAGATAATGGATCAATAGAATTTTCAGCAACGAATCTAGAAGTATCAGCAAAAGTAATAACACCTGCAAATGTGGAAAACCCTGGAACTTTCTGTGTAAACGCCAAAAATATATTTGATATCGTGAGAGAACTTCCAGAAGGTGAAATATCTTTTGAGATGAAGGAAGGAACCAACTTTCTAAATCTAACCAGCAATAATATTCACTACTCACTTTTAGTTTATAATTATGAGGATTTTCCACAATTAACTTTTTCTAAACAGGAAAATGAATTCACAATGAATTCAGAACAACTATTAGAAATTATCAACAAAACTTTTCATGCTATATCTTCAGATGAAACAAGACTTTATTTAAATGGAATATATCTACAAGGAATTGATTCACGAATAAGAGCTGTGGCAACTGACGGACATAGACTATCGCTAGTTGAGACTGAACCATTAGACAATGCTGCAGATATGGAACCACTTTTAAATGGGATCATCATTCCTAAAAAGGGAGTCTTTGAATTAAAAAAAATTGCTGAGAGCTTTCCTGGAAAAATGCTTAAAATATCTTTTGATGAATCTTTTATGTATATAAATGCGGAAAATAAATATTTTCTGTCTATAAGGCTGATAGCTAGAGACTATCCTAAGTACCAGGCAGTTATCCCAAGTAAGACTTCCTATACAATGTCAGCTGATAGGGATTCACTACTAGGAGCAGTTAAAAGAATTAAAATTATGTCTCATGAGAAATCAAATGGCGTAAGAATGAAGCTTAAGAAAAATAGTATCACCATTTCAGCTAACCACCCATCCTTTGGGGAGGCCAATGAGGATATTAATGTAAATTATGATGGAAAAGAAATGGAGATAGGTTTTAATGCCCGTTACTTACTAGATACGCTTCAAACTTTTAATGAAGGGAAAATAAATCTTGAACTAAATAATGAATTAAGTCCTATTATTATTAAATCCAGTAATTCACCTAACTATATCGGCATTATCATGCCCTTAAAATTGTAACTACCTCTTTTCCACAATGGAAAATTTAAAGATATCTCGCCTTCAAGTTAAAAATTTTAGAAACCTCTATCCTGAAGTTGTGGAATTTGGTCCAGGAATCAATTGTATTATGGGACGGAATGGAAATGGTAAAACAAATATCTTAGAGGCAATTTATCTTTTATCTACTAAGAAATCATTTCGTAAAAAAACAGGTTTTCCACAAATGCTAAGCATTGATGGTGAAAAACCCGAAATAATAATTAGCTCAGTTTTTAAAGACTCTGATAATAATTTAGTTCCTTTAAGCGCCAAACTAGAAAATAAAAGTTCTAGTTGGTTTTTTAATGGAAAGGTAATCAAAAGAAGACCTCCTATAAAAGTGGTTTTTATAAATCCTTTTGATTCGTATAATTTTCACCATTCCGGAACTTCCCGTCGGTATTTCTTTGATACCCATATTGGTCAGTTAGATGAAAGTTATCGCTCTCTTATGGCCCGCTATAATAACTTTCTAAGGCAGAGAAATACCCTGCTCTCCAAGAAGCCAGCTAAGTATCGAGAGCAAATAGAAGCGATAGATATTAATATGGCCCGCTATAATTTTGAGATAACCGTAAAGAGACTCGAATTTATTAAAAATCTAAATCCACATCTAGTGAAAATATTCAAAGACCTCTTTTCTCTAGATCACTCTCTTGAGATAACTCTAGAGTCAAAACTTGCAGGCCTAAGCCAGGATCAGATTTACGATACTATGCGTAGCAATGTAGCGAAGGATGAGCGTTTAGGGCACTCAACTTTAGGAATTCATCGAGATGATTATATTATTTTTTTCGATGGAATAAATTCCTTAGATTACTGCAGTTTAGGACAGCAAAAAATTACGTATTTGAGCCTCTTATTTGCCTATATAGACCTGTTCAGGTATAAATTTAAGACTTACCCCATAGTTTTAATCGACGATGTTTCAGGGGAGCTTGATGAGCTGCGTTGGAAGAGGCTAGTGAGCTACTTGAAGAGAGGTAATTTTCAAGTCTTAATCACTACAGCAAATGATAATTTTAAGCAGGAATTAGAAAAGATAGAGGACTCCTACGAGATAACAGTGCGTGGAGGACTTATAGTAAATGAGAATCTTCGGAGTAATGTTTGAGTAATACAACGGAATCAATATCTAAAGTCAGTGAAAAATATACTGCTGACCAGATTAAAGTCCTTGAGGGACTCGATGCGGTTAGAAAACGACCTGGTATGTATATCGGTGATACCACAGTCAGAGGACTGCACCACCTCGTGTATGAAATTGTTGATAATTCAGTTGATGAGGCCCTGGCCGGATTTTGTTCTGAGATAAATGTTATTATCCACGTAGATAACTCCATTACTGTAACAGATGACGGACGAGGTATACCCGTTGGTATTCACTCCACAGAAGGCGTCTCAGCTGCCGAACTTGTTTATACCAAGCTTCATGCCGGGGGAAAATTTAACGAAGAGGGAGGGGCATACAAAGTCTCTGGTGGCCTCCATGGTGTTGGTGCTGCTGTTGTTAATGCTCTTTCAAAGTCGGTTCGCCTAGAAATTAAAAAAGAAGGGAATATACACGAAGTTCTTTTTGATTATGGAGAGTCTAAAGAGGGAATAAAAGTAATTGGTAAGCTTGATGATCCAAATGAAAGCGGGACTTCAGTTACCTTCAAACCAGATAATGAAATATTTGATACTCATGAATTTAGCTTTGACACACTGGCCAATAGGTTCAGAGAGATGGCCTTTTTAAATAGTGGTCTTAAAATTAATCTATTAGATAAACGAACAGAAAAGTCGGAAACTTTTTTTGCGGAAGGTGGAATTTCTGAATTCGTGACATTTATTAATCGAGCAAAAAGTCCAATTCATAAAAAACCAATTTATTTCCAACAAAACCGTGACGATTATGAAGTTGAAGTGGCCATGCAATGGACTAGTAGTTATTCAGAAGTTATTTCCAGCTATGCCAACAATATTTCTACTCCTCAGGGGGGAACTCACGTATCGGGATTTAAAACAGCTCTCACTAGAGTTTTAAATGCATATGCTAAAGATAATAATCTTCTTAAAAATATAAAAATAAATTTAACTGGTGATGATATGCGGGAAGGTGTTTCAGCTGTCATCTCGATAAAATTAAAAGAACCACAATTTGAAGGGCAGACTAAGTCTAAGCTTGGAAATTCAGAAGTTGAGGGGATTGTAAACTCCATGATTGGAGAATCTCTAAAGGCATACCTTGAAGAAAATCCGAATTTAGCAAAAACAATTATTAAAAAATCAATAGATGCTGCCGCTGCGAGAGAAGCCGCTAAAAAAGCAAGAGAGCTTACTAGAAGAAAATCGGCCCTAGATGTTTCTGGACTGCCAGGAAAAATGGCCGATTGCCAGGAAAAAGATCCTGCTCTTTGTGAAATATATATTGTTGAGGGAGATTCTGCTGGAGGTTCGGCCAAGCAGGGAAGAAATCGTGCTGTTCAAGCGGTACTTCCTCTTCGCGGTAAAGTTTTAAATGTAGAGAAGGCCCGTTACGATAAGATGCTTTCTAATAATGAAATTAGAATGTTGGTGCAGGCCATAGGAACGGGAATTGGTAAAGATAATTTCAATATCGCTAAACTTCGTTACCATAAAATTGTTATTATGACCGATGCCGATGTGGATGGGTCGCATATTAGAACGCTTCTCTTAACTCTTTTATACAGACAGTTCCCTGAACTAATTGAAAAAGGTCATATCTATATCGCCCAACCACCGCTTTATAAATATAAAAAGGGAAAAGTCGAAACTTATTTAAAAGACGATACAGCGCTTGAGCAATTTTTAGTTAGTAATTGTCTTAAAAATGCCAAGGTTACTTTTGGTGGCGAAAGTCTTCCTGAAAATGAAGCGGAAACCCTGGTTAAAAAATATATTAATTATCATAAGAAGTTAGATTCTTATGATGTTCACTTCGATTCCATGCTACTTAAAAAGATTGTGGAAGAGTCAGAGATTACCGGCGATATTCTTGAGAAAAGAGATGCTTTAGAAAAAGAAATAGAAAGGTTGGACACATATTTTAAGGGGATCGAAAATGAAACTCTTAAAAATTATAGTTTTTTTATTGAGGAAGATCATGAAACCAAGGTTTTAAATCTTGAGATCACAGTGCGAACTTCAGCTAGAACTAAGAAGTTTAAGTTAAATAAACATTTTCTCTATTCTGCTGAGTATGCAGATATCGAAAATAGTTATGAAGGTATTAAAAAGTATCTTCAAAGTCCCATTGAATACAATCAAGGGGAAAAAGAGAATATAACTTTTGAATCCTTGAAAGAATTCTCCCAGTTTGTAATCGAATTTGGGAAAAAAGGCGCTTATATCCAACGTTATAAAGGACTAGGCGAAATGAATCCAGAGCAACTTTGGGAAACAACTATGGACCCGGATCAACGAACTCTTCTACAAGTAGAAATTGAAGATACCGTTGAGGCCGATCAGGTGTTTTCAGTTTTAATGGGTGATCAAGTTGAACCAAGAAGGCAGTTTGTGGAAGAGAATGCCTTGAATGTGAGAAATCTCTCAGTTTAGGTTTTAAAAATGGCAGAAGATAATAAAACAGTTAATCATGGCAAAATTGAACGGGTAACAATTCGTAAAGAGATGAAGGATTGCTACCTAGATTACGCTATGTCGGTAATTGTAGGGCGGGCCCTACCGGATGTTCGTGATGGACTTAAGCCGGTTCATCGTCGTGTGCTCTATGCTATGCACGTGCTTAATAATTATCACAATAAAGCTTATCTAAAATCTGCACGGGTTGTTGGAGATGTAATTGGCAAGTATCACCCTCATGGTGATACGGCAGTTTATGGAACTATAGTAAGACTCGCGCAAGAGTTTTCCATGAGATATCCCCTTATCGATGGACAAGGAAACTTTGGATCCATTGATGGTGATAACGCTGCTGCCATGAGATATACGGAAATCCGTATGGATAAAATGTCAGAAGATATTTTATCCGACCTTGATAAAGAAACAGTTGAGTGGGTACCTAACTACGACGATTCCTTAATAGAGCCGACAGTTCTACCGACTAAGGTTCCAAACCTTTTAATAAATGGTTCGTCTGGTATTGCCGTTGGTATGGCGACCAATATTCCTCCTCACAATTTAAGTGAGATCATGAGAGCATTAATCGTTCTTGTCGATAATGAAGATACAACTATTGATGAGTTGATAAAAATTATACCAGGTCCTGATTTTCCAACAGCAGGTTCGATTCATGGGACGGCAGGTATTTATTCCGCCTATAAGACAGGTAGAGGAATAATTCAGGTTAGGGCCAAATGGGATGTTGAACCCTTTAAAAAAGATCGAGAAAGAATAATTATTACGGAGCTTCCCTACCAGGTTAATAAGGCCAAATTGATTGAAAAAATCGCGGAGCTTGTTAACAACAAGATAATTCAGGGCATTTCTGATATTCGAGATGAGTCTAACCGTTTAGGAATTAGAGTTGTAATCGAGCTTAAAAAAGGTGAGATAGCCTCTGTTATCGCTAAAAGACTTTTTAAAAACACCCAAATGCAAGTTTCCTTTGGGATCATTTTTCTCTCTTTAAATAATGGTTCACCTAAAGTTATGAATCTTAAAGAGCAGCTGAAATGCTTTTTAGATCATCGTAGAGAAGTCGTTATACGAAGAACCGTATTTGAACTTAAAAAAGCAGAAGCAAGAGCTCATATTTTAGAAGGTTTAAAAGTAACCGTTGATAATGTTGATGTTATAATTGAGCTTATCAAGAAGGCCAAAGGGCCTGCCGAAGCAAAAGAACAATTGATTGCGAAGTACGCCTTTTCTGAGATTCAAGCTCAGGCGGTACTAGATATGCAGCTGAGAAGGCTGACCGGTCTAGAGCGAGATAAGATTAAACAAGACTATGAAGATATCATGGCAGAGATTACGAGATTAAAAAGTGTTCTCTCTGATGAAACTAAAATTAAATTTATTATTAAAGAAGAATTTGAAGAAATTTTAGAAAAATATGGTGATGAAAGAAGAACTGAGATTATCGGCAATACTGAAGAAATCCAAATTGAAGATCTAATTAAGCAAGAAGATCAAATCGTAACCATTACTCACAAGGGCTACATTAAAAGAATGGGGATGGACACTTATAAGACCCAAAAAAGGGGTGGTACAGGAGTTAAAGGTGCAACTGGAGACGATGACTTCTTTACCAATATTTTTGTCGCAGATACTCACGCTACCTTATTATTTTTTACTTCTAAGGGATTAGTCTTTTCTAAAAAAGTCTATAACGTACCTGAGGGAGCAAGGACTAATAAAGGACGGAATTTGGCAAATCTTATTCAAATTCCGGCCGGGGAAAAAATTAAAGAAGTAATTTGTATTCCTGGAGACATGGAAGGCAAATTTTTGATGTTTGCCACGGAAAGAGGAATCATTAAAAAATCCAACCTAACAGATTATAAAAAGATTAAGCAAAGTGGTCTCCGCGCGATTAAAATTCAAGATGGAGATGCCATCTTAAATGTTAGAGTAACTGATGGAACTAAAGACGTTCTTCTTTGCTCTAGCGCGGGGAAAATAATTCGTTTTGCTGAAACTGATTGTCGTCCTATGGGAAGAGTTTCTCAAGGAGTGAAAGGTATAACAATTGTTGGTGGTGAGCGAATTATAGGTATGGAAATCATCGATGATTCCGTTGAAATTTTATCCGTAACAGAAAATGGATTTGGTAAAAGATCCACTGCCTCTCATTATAGAAAACAAACTCGTGGCGGTAAGGGAATTCTTGCCATGAAGTTGACTGACAAAAATGGTGAGATTGTTCAGATAAAACCGGTTAAAGAAGAAGATGATTTAGTTATTATCACCAATAGAGGACAAGTCATCAGGACTAAAATGTCCGGAATTTCTCTCATGGGACGTGCCACTCAAGGCGTGAGAATCATCAGGCTAAAAGATGGAGAAAAAGTGGTATCTGTAGAGAAATTCATGGATCCAGATGGAATGACTGATTGATTAGAGTATTAGTTTTACTATTTTTAATTTCCTGCGATTTTTCTCCCCGACTTCATCGTGACATTTTAAATGCTCAAGATCTTATTAATGAACAAAAATATCTCAAGGCAGCTAATTTATACCAAAAGATCTTAAAAGGACTTCCCGGTGGGCAAGTTAAAATAAAAGTTCTCTACCAACTTGGAGATCTCAACTCTATTCATCTAGAAAGATATAAAAAGGCCATCTACTTCTATGAAAAAATAGTGGAGTCCTCTGAGGAATCCATTTGGGTTTTTAAATCGCAGGAGCGAATTGGTGAACTCTATTTTTCTTATTTAGAAAATTATAAAAAGGCAGTTTTTTATTATAAGTCTTTAGTTAATATCGTTCCCAAGCTTCAAGAATTTGATTTTTATGAGTTTAGACTTGGAAAAGCTTATTTAGAGATGGAAGATTTTAGTAGTGCACTTAAAATTTTTAATAGGATAAAAATAAATCCTCTGCATAAATATTTTGTATCCTCTTACTACCATATAGGAATCACCTACTTTAAAGATGAAAAATGGCAGAATGCTGTGGATATCTGGCGCGAATACATTAAACGAGAAAAAAGAAAAGATAGGATTGTTCAGGCAAAATTTCTAATGGCCAACGCCTATGAAACTATGGAGAATTTATCTCAGGCCTATGCAATTTATTATTCGATCCAAGGGGAATATCCCAACACCAAGGTGATCCAAAATAGATTAAACTCAGTTTATTTAAGAAAGGTCGCTAAGAAGCGCTAATGATAAAATTTGAAAAAAAATATCTGAAAATTCTTGGTCTGTCCCTCAGTTTTCCTTCATTTATTTTAGCTCTCGCATGGGGATTTCACGAACTTATTAAGGTGGGGTTTATGTCTCCTATAGTTGGTTGGAGTCTCTTTTTTTTAGTGATCGCTAATTTTATTTTTCTTTTGATTAAGTTCGCCTTTCAAAAAAAGAAATAGTTGCCCTTGGACCTAAAGCTTGTTATGCGTTATATTCGTGAAATTTTTAAATAAGATCAACCTTAAAAGGTACCTACTAGGCTCCGTACTAACGACTGGAGTTGCCCTTGCTTTCTCGCAAAATAGCACCGAGGTCATTGCTATTTTAGTGATTTATCTGGCGACAATCTTAAATCAATTTCTCTTAGTTGAAGTGATTATGGAGCTTGTGACAGAAAGGGCCTCTAACCTCTCAAGGACATATCGCGTCAACAAGATAAAGGTCGCTCTACTCTTTGTTTTGAAGCTTTTAATCCTCTTTGGTGCGTTAAGTTTAGGTATACATTTAATGGGCAAAAGGGTATTAATACCGCTACTTAATTACGTGGTACTTATATTTGTCTTAGGTTTAAACCTAAAGGATGCAGAGTAATGAGAAAAATTCTACCCCTTATAGCGACATTTTTTACTTTTAATGCTCAGGCATCAGGTGGTTTTACCTGGATTAGCTCTGCTCAACATATGCTCGGAACTCATATTCCAGAATACATGATTAGCTTTACATTAGTAGGTGTTTTGATTTTAGTTGTAGGACTTCTATATAGAGCAAAACTTGCAAAAGTTAAGAATGCAGTTATTCCAGATAAGGGGATAACTCTTAGAAATATTTCTGAAGCTTACGGAAATTTTATCTATGGCCAGTGTAAGGCGATCATTGGTGAATCGTATGCTACTAAATATTTTTCTATTGTGGCCTATTTATTTTTAATGATTTTAATTTCAAATCTTATTGGATTAGTTCCAGGTTTTCTTCCTCCTACAGAGTATCTAAATGCGACTCTTGCCCTGGGGATATTTTCCTTTGTTGTTTACAATATCATCGGGGTTAAAGAAAACGGCTTCGTAAATTATATAAAACACTTCGCGGGCCCTCTTTGGTATATGGCCATCTTAGTCTTTCCAATTGAAATCATTTCAAATGTTGTTAGACCACTCTCTTTGGCCTTAAGGCTTCGGGGAAATATGTTTGGAGATCACTTGGTTTTAGCTGAGTTTACAAAACTAGTTCCGGCCTTTGTTCCAATGGCAGCACTTGGTTTAGGTCTTCTTGTTTGTTTTATTCAAGCATACGTTTTTACAGTTTTATCAATGGTATATATTACGCTTGCATTACCTCACGATCATGGGGAGCACGCACATTAACTCAACATAGTTTTTTATAAGGAGAACTCAACATGAAAAAACTACTAATTGCTCTTACTTTTATTTTTGCTTCTGCGCCTCTAATGGCCGCTGAAGGTTGGTCTGACGCTCAAGCTGCTTCTATGAAAGCAATTGCTTATTTCTTTGCTGTAGCTATTGCTGCTTATGGTGGGACTAAAGCTCAATCTGCTGCTGCTTCACGTGCTCTTGAAGGGATAGCTCGTAACCCAGCTGCTGCTGACAAGATCATGACTCCAATGATTCTAGGTCTAGCACTTATGGAATCTCTAGTTATCTTTACGCTAATTACTACTTTCTTAGTGTAAGCAATCAGGTAAAAAAAGATGATTTTGCGGGGGATCTTTGAATCCCCCTTTTTTTTAAGAAGTCTTTATAGTGGCATCGCGTCAAAAGCACCAATTTCTGGACTAATTCTGCCACGCAAGGTAAATCTCCATAGATGTTAACAGACCAGGATTATATTCAAAAAACCCTCCAGCTCGCCACAAGAGGTGTGGGATTTGTCTCTCCCAACCCATTGGTCGGAGCAGTCATTGTAAAAGATGGTAAAATTATAGGAGAAGGTTATCACCAAAAATCTGGTGAGAATCACGCTGAGGTAAATGCCATCGCCAATGCCACAGAAGATGTAGCTGGCGCTACTTTATATTGTAATCTTGAACCTTGTTGTCACACCAAAAAAAGAACCCCTCCATGTACCGAACTAATTATAGCTAAAAAGTTAAAAAAAGTGGTGATAGCAAATCTAGATCCCAACCCTCTCGTTAGTGGCAAGGGGATAGAGAAACTTAAAAATGCAGGAATTGAAACCACTTCGGGAGTACTAGAAAAAGAAGGGCGTAAGCTAAATGAGATCTTTTTCAAATATATCTCTACGGGAATTCCTTTCATTCATCTCAAAATGGCCCAGACTCTTGATGGAAAACTGGCCACTAGTACGGGAGATTCTAAATGGATCACGGATGAGAAAGCTAGAGCGCAAGGACATCAACTTCGGCTTAAATACGATGGGGTCTTGGTGGGAAGAAAAACTTTAAATAAAGATAATCCTTATTTAAATATCAGAATGGGAGTTGATGCTGGAGATAAGATCCCCTTTAGAGTCATTCTTGGAAACCCTTCTAAAATGAAATTAAAATCTCATGTCTTCACTGATGAATATCCGGAAAAAACGATTGTAGTTACCGGAAATAAGGTGTGGAAAACTATAGAAAATAAAAGGAAAGTTTTTTTTAAAGATAAAGGGATTGAAGTTATCACCGTCAATGAGACCGCTAAGGGACTTGATCTTCGAGAGGTACTCATGAATCTTGGTTTTTTAGGCATTACTTCTATTTTAGTTGAAGGTGGGGAAAAAATAATTACTAGTTTTATAAAACAAAATATTTACGACAAGATCACGGTATTTATTGCTCCTAAAATTTTTGGCAGCATTAAAATGGCCAGTGATGCAATCGAGTTTCGTGACATTAGTATAAAAAACCTCAGCGACCAGATGGTCTTTGAGGCCTATCCCAAGGAGGCATCATGTTCACAGGCCTTGTAAAGGAAGTAGGTAGGATTAAAGAGATCAGATCTAACCCGGAAGGGAAAGAACTCATCATTGAATCAAAAGAACTTCTTCCAGAAATGGGAATAGATGATTCAGTTTCAGTTAATGGAGCATGCCAAACAGTAACTGAAGTTAGAAATGGCGCTTTTAAAGTACAGTCAATTCATGTGACTTTGGAAAAGACAACTTTGGGATCTCTTAAGCCTGGAGATCCAGTAAACCTTGAGCTCGCACTAAGGGCGAGTGATAGACTGGGCGGACATTTTGTTCAGGGACATGTAAATGATTGCGGTGTTATCTCTAATATAAAATCGATTGGAGAGAACTACCTCTATAGTATTAAGTACCCTGAGAATTTGGGAAAATATATTATAAGCGAAGGTTCTATTGCAATTGATGGAATTAGTTTAACCGTAGCAAGGCTTAATAGAGAAGCGAGAGAGTTAACGGTTTCTCTCATCCCCCATACGATGAAAAATACTAATTTAAATAGTTTAAAAGTAGGCGATAAGGTCAACCTTGAAGTTGATCTGCTTGCTAAATATATTGAGAACCTGCTTTCTAAAGGAGATGACCTGTCACAAAAATGGCTCGCCTCTAAAGGATTTTAACATGATTAAATTTGATAGTATTGAAGACGCAATTTCCGATATTAAAAATGGCAAGATGGTCATCGTCGTAGATGATGAGAGTCGTGAAAATGAAGGAGACTTCATTATGGCGGCCGAAAAAGTTACTCCTGAGTCAGTTAATTTTATGGCCACTTATGGGCGTGGGCTTATTTGTGTTCCCATATCTTCTAAAAGAGCGAAAGAGTTACAACTTGATCTTATGATTAAAACTAATGATGCTCTTCACGGAACGGCCTTTACTGTCTCTGTGGACTCCGTTGATGCTGGGACAGGAATTTCCGCTCAGGACCGGGCCACTACAATTATTGCGATGGTTAATCCGGGGACTCATCCAGATGAGCTTTTGCGTCCGGGACATATCTTTCCTCTGATTGCTCAAGATGGAGGGGTTCTAATTAGAAATGGTCACACTGAAGCGGCAACGGATCTTGCAAGTCTTGCAGGGCTTAAAAGCGCAGGTGTTATTTGTGAGGTTCAAAATACTGATGGAAGTATGGCGCGAGTTCCAGAGCTATTAAAAATTGCCAAAGATCACGATTTAAAATTAATTACGATCAAAGATTTAGTTGATTATAGAATTAAAAATGAAACTTTTGTCACTGAAACATCTTGTATCGATTTCCCTAACGAATATGGTGATTTCAAAATGCATATGTTTGAAAACTCACTAGATCCAAAAGAGCACCACATGGCCTTCATTAAAGGTGATGTAAATAATGATGTAAATGAAGAACCAGTGCTGGTACGTGTTCATTCGGAGTGTTTTACCGGAGACCTTTTCGGTTCTAAAAGATGTGATTGTGGTGAGCAGCTAAAAACATCGATGAATATGATTGAAGAAGCAGGAAGAGGAGTTCTCATCTATCTAAAACAAGAAGGAAGAGGAATCGGGCTTAAAAATAAAATTAAGGCCTATGATCTACAAGATCAGGGCTATGATACCATCAGTGCTAATCACAAGTTAGGATTTGAGACCGATCTTCGTGAATATGGCTTTGCTGCCCAAATTTTAAAACTTGTAAATATTAAAAAGATAAAACTATTAACGAATAACCCCAGTAAACTTCTAGGACTATTGAAATATGGTATTGAAATTTCAGAGAGACTCTCTCTTGAAGTGGAACCAAATGAAGTGAACTTGCATTATTTAAAAACTAAGCAGGATAAAATGGGGCATTTATTTTCAACTAAACAGCATTAGAGGTATTTATGAACATAATTGAAGGAAAGCTAAACGGACAAGGACTTAAAATTGGAATCGTCGTAGGACGCTTTAATGATTTTATCTCGGGAAAACTTCTAGAGGGATCTCTTGATTGTCTTCGAAGACACGATGTTGATGAGAATGATATCGATGTGGCCTGGGTTCCAGGTGCTTTTGAAATTCCACTTCTCGCTAAAAAGATGGCAGCGTCTAAAAAATATGATGCTATCGTTACGCTTGGGGCGGTAATTAGAGGGTCAACTCCTCACTTTGACTATGTTTGCAAAGAAGCTTCTAGTGGAGTGGCCAAAGTAGCATTAGAGACTGAAGTTCCCGTGATCTTTGGAGTTTTAACGACGGATTCTATTGAGCAGGCGATTGAAAGAGCTGGGACAAAAGCAGGTAATAAAGGTTGGGAGGCCTCCCTTGGTGCGATTGAAATGGCCTCACTCATGAGAAAGTTTGAATAACTTTTTCTTAAGAGCTTAAGTGGTAGAGAAAGATAGCAGTTGCGGTGGCCACATTTAAATGGGCGACATCTATATCAACGGGTATTTTTATTACTTGGTCACAAAGAGCTAAAATTTCGGGTTCGATTCCGTGCCCCTCACTTCCCATTATCAGTGCACTTTCCTTTTTTAATTTTAAAGTACGCAAATTATGGGCCCCAGGGATATTTGCTGTTCCATAGATTAAGACGCTATCTTCTTTTAGCTTATCTATTGTCTGTTCTAGGTTTTTTGAATGATGAACCTTCATAGAAAAAATATTTCCCATAGAAACTCGAATGCATCTCCTTAGATATGGGGAACAGCTTTTAGGCCCTATGATGAGAGATTTAATACCAAAAGCAGCACAAGATCTAACAATACTGCCAACATTTTCTGGACTAGTAACCCCATTTAAGATGAGGGCCGGAAAAGAGAGATTACATAAATCATATTCAGCAGGTCTTTCTGCTAAGGCCATGATCCCTTGGTGAAGATGATGTCCGACAATTTCTTCTCTTATCTTCTTATCTGCTTGGTAAATGTCTCCTTGTAAAATATTTTTATATTTTTCTAAGAACCATTTGGGAGCAAATATTTTAAAAACCTTCAAAGAGGAGTTTAAAAGTTTCAAAATAACTTTTTCACCCTCTACAATAATGAGATCTTTTCTTAGGAGGTTTTTATTTTTAAGGGAGCGAAATTCCTCGATGCGAGGGTCGTCAATATTTTTTATTTCAATCATTTTTTTAAAATCTTCTTTAAAAACTTAGCGGTATGAGAGCTTTTACTTAGGGCCACTTTTTCAGGCCTGCCTTGGGCAATTATTTTTCCACCCTGGTCACCACCATCAGGACCTAGATCAATAAGGTGGTCTGCGGTTTTTATAACATCTAAGTTGTGCTCAATAATAATTACTGTATTTCCTTTTTCAACGAGCTCGTGCAGTGATTTTAAAAGCATTTTGATATCTGCAAAATGAAGCCCAGTGGTTGGCTCATCTAAAACATAGAGACAATGTCCTTTAGTTCTTTTACTAAGTTCACTGGCAAGCTTTAGTCTTTGCGCTTCCCCACCTGATAAAGTAGTAGCAGGCTGGCCAAGTTTCATGTAGCCCAGGCCTACATCGTTTAATGCAGTTAAAATACGATTAAGTCTGGGGTAGTTTTTGAAAAAATCTTGCGCCTCAAGGATGCCCATATCCAATATATCGGATATGTTTTTTCCCTTATAAGTGATATGCAAAGTTTCAGGATTATATCTTTTGCCCTTACATTCATTACAAGTAATATAGACATCAGGAAGAAAGTGCATTTCAATTTTTTTAACGCCATTTCCTTCACATTCTTCGCAGCGTCCACCTTTTACATTAAAGCTGAACCTACCGGGCCTATAGCCGCGAACTTTAGATTCAGGTGTTACTGAAAAGAGCTCTCTGATGTCAGAGAAAACTCCCGAATATGTTGCGGGATTTGATTTGGGGGTTCTTCCAATGGGTGATTGGGTTAGCTCAATTACTGAATCAATATGGGATAGGCCTTCAATATCTTTATAGTTATCTTTACTAAAAATAATTTTATTTTTGGCATTGGCCAGATGTTCTTTAATCGCCGGTACGAGGATTTCATGAATGAGGGTCGATTTTCCCGAGCCACTAACACCGGTTACACAAACGACTCCACCAAGAGGAATCTTAAGATCAAGATTTTTAATATTATTTTGAGTAGCACCCTTTAATTCAAGAGTGGCAAAAGAAGTCCTTCTCGATTCTGGAATATAAATTTTCTCTCTTCCCGACATAAATTTGGCAGTTATGGAGACTTTATTTTTTAAAATATCTTTAATAGACCCTTTGGCCACAACCTTTCCACCATGAAGTCCCGCTCCCGGTCCCATATCAATGATATAGTCAGAGTTTTCTATGGTTTCTTCATCATGTTCTACCACTAAGACGGTGTTTCCCAAATCTCTCAGAGACTTTAGTGTTTTTATAAGTTTTTGATTATCTCTTTGGTGAAGGCCTATGGAGGGCTCATCTAAAACATAGAGGACGCCCGAGAGGGCCGAACCAATTTGTGTGGCCAATCTAATTCTTTGAGATTCTCCCCCAGATAAAGTCATGGCGGCCCTATTGAGATTTAAATATCCAAGTCCCACATCAATTAGAAATTTTAAACGGGTAGTGATTTCTTTAATTAATTTTTTAGCAATTTGTGCCTGCTCACCAGTGAGTTTTAAATCTTTAAAATAGTCATAGGCGGTAGTCACAGGCCAGTTGGCGATATCATAGATATTATTTTTTTTAAGCTTGGTGGAGAGAGCTACTTTGTTTAATCTCTTACCTTCACATAGCCTACACGGTTTAATTCGCATATAGGTCTCAAGCGATTTTCTAAGTCTTTCAGAACCAGTTTCCATAAACTTTTTTCGATACCACTTTAAAAGGCCTGGGAAAGACTTTTTAAATTCAAAAGTGGAGTTTTTGGACTTAAATGAGTATTTAAAAATTTTATCAGAACCATCCCAAAGTATTTTTTTAAAACTTTGCGGGAGATCTTTATATGGAAGAGTTAGTTCTACCTTTTCCTGGCGGGCCATTTCGATGACCATTTTAAAGAGAAAGGAACTCCTTTTAGTAAGAGGAACAATGGCCCCTGCACTTAGAGTTAGGTTTTTATCAGAGATCATCAGTCTTTTTTCAAAGCGCTTCATTTCTCCTAGCCCATTACAATCAGGGCAGGCCCCGATGGGAGAATTAAAAGAGAAAAGACGGGGCTCGAGATCTGGATAGATTTCTCCAGAAGTCGGAGACATATTATGTTCGCTAAAGAGCAGCTCATCGCTCTCCCCGATTAGTGCTAAAATTTTTCCATTTCCAAGCTTTAGAGCGTGCTCAATTGAGTCGGCAAGTCTTTTATCGATCCCTTTTTTAACAAGGATTCGATCAACGACAATTTCAAATTGGTCGCCTTCTTTTATTTTCAGGTCGCTATCTAAAGGTTTGATAATTGTATTGATTCGGGCACGGGAAAAACCCATGCTCATTATTCTTGAGAGCTCTTTTTTAAGCATACTCTTCTTTTCAATATTAATAGGGGCAAGGATTTGAACTTTTGTTTTTTCTTTAAGCTTTAGAAGCGTTTTTACTATTTGATTGGGAGTATATTTCCTGATCTCAACGCCTGACTCTGGATCATAGAGAGTTCCGGCCCTGGCAAAGAGAACTCTTAGATAATCATAAATTTCAGTTACAGTTCCCACTGTAGAGCGGGGATTTTTACTACGGCTTTTTTGATCAATGGCTATGGCGGGAGATAGTCCCGAGATAGATTCAACGTCAGGTGGTTGAAATTGACCTAAGAATTGCCGGGCATAGGAGCTTAGAGATTCAATATAACGTCGTTGTCCTTCAACATAGATAGTGTCAAAAGCAAGAGAAGATTTTCCCGAGCCAGAAGGGCCTGTAATAACGGTTAAAGTATTTTTAGGAATACTAACTGTTACGTCTTTAAGGTTGTGGACGCGGGCCTTGGTAATTTTGATTTGATCGAATGCCATAATAAACTTTTTGTGACTTTAATTTGGTGTGGGCCACTAGTGCCTGATTTAATAAATAATATTGGCCCAGATAATTTGCCACACTTTTTCCATATAGGGAAAAGGCAGTACCATGGTCAACACTCATTCTTAAAAAGGGTAGGCCAAAGGTAATATTGATGCCCGTAAGGCCAAATCTCGCTTTAAAAGAGGGTAGACCCTGATCGTGGTACATATAGACAAATAACTGGGATTTATTCTTCTTTTTTTCAAAATGAAGGGCATCTCCGGAGAGAGGGCCTTTAAAGTTGATTCTTGGAAAGGTCTTTTTAAGTTTTTGAATTGCTTGGTAAATGTTTTTTTCTTCAAGTCCCATCAGGCCATTTTCTCCTGCATGGGGATTAAGTCCTGCCATGATCACTTCATCAATTCCATTGAAAAATTGTTCATAACCTAAGATGGAGTGTCCGGTTTTATAATAAATTAAATCGGGATTTATATTTTTTGCCACATCTTTAAGAGGCAGATGATCTGTAATAAGTAGAATTTTTTCTTCCGGTGAGAGGAAATTCATTCCTAGGTATTCGCTATCATAGAGGCTTCGAAAAAGATCGGTATGACCTTTTTGTTGTTTGCCCTCTAAAAAGAGCTGATCCTTTGAAGTGGGAAGAGTCACTAAAATATCTCGGTGGACATCTATGATCTCTAGCGCCTTTAACAGAGCTATGGAGGTGGCCGGAGTTGAATATTTTGATTTATCAAAAAGCGTAAGTTTTAATTCACCAGTATCTAAGCTGAGTTTATTTTTGGTAATTTTAAATTTTATTTTAAGAAATACTAAGTTGGTTTCTAGCGCTTTAATATCGCAAAAGAGGTGGAATTCTTTTTTTTGCTCTTTTGTTAGGAGCAGAAAAGACTTTAGAAACACTTCTAGGCCAATAGATTTTTCATGGCCGCCAGTAATAAGGATCATTTCTTTTTCTTTCTCTTATAAAAGTATTTTAGGTAATGGCGGGAACCTTCCCTTTTAACCCAAATATCAATGGTGCCTTGAGCTTTTTTTCCATAAAGACCCATTTTAATTCTTTCTTTGGCCTGGTTGAAGATCTCAGACTCTACGAGGTCTTTCTTTTTAATAAAAAAGACATGGTGGGCGTTATTTATTTTTATGGGGGTGGTAAATTGTCCTTCCCCGGTTTTTTTAAGTAGACGGATAAGGGGTGGGGTCAAACCATCTTCAGTGACATTCCCTAGAACATTGGTTTGCATGGAAATAAACTCTTCCGGCAAAATGCCATTGATTTGATATTTTTCTAGCATTTTTTTGAATTTATTAATCTGGGAGGGGGAGGAATTTTCTAGATAGAAATCAGTTAAAAGATATTTGAAGGTGAATGTGGTGTTACCTTCATTTTGCTTATAGAAAATATTTTTTATTTCTTGATCAGTGATGGTGATAAGTGGCCGAATAATTCTGCCATTAAAGATATTAAATTCGATTGTTTCACGTGTGACTTCAAAATATTCATCAAAGGTGAGATTGGACGATTGTAAAAAGTTCATTAAGGATTCTCGAGTAAGGCCTAGTCTTTTTTCGGTAGCACTAATTTGCTGTTCGACCTGTTCATCGCTGATGATAAATCCTTGCTCAGCTATTTTGTCTCTAATGAGATATTTTCGGATAATTAAATCTACGATCTCATCGGAGCTCATTTTATCTTTGGTATAAATGGGAGGAGCGATATTTTTTCTGGGAGTTAGATTACCCTGGATTCTCTTAATTTGTGAGAGAGTGATGATATTTTCATCAATCACTGCCATGATTTTGTCGAGTACTTTGGCGGAAAGATTCCAGGAAAAAGCGATACAGATTATGGTAATTAGATATTTCATAGGCCCTCTGAGGTCCTATTAAACTACCTGAGTCAGAGTGCCTATTTCAAGAGGTTTTTATCGATTTTTATACTAGCTTTAGAGCGAAGTTCAGCAAAATATCTTGCTATAATGGCATCTCTTTTTTGGTCGTAAACGAGCTTCTTATACTGCGCCTTGTTGACATCTTTGAATTTTCGAATAGCTAGGATCTTTACTACATGATAACCAAACTGGCTTCTAATGGGACTCGTAATATAACCCTTCGATTTTCCTTTGATTGCCTCAAAATATTCTGGCGCTAGACTGACTGCAGGTTGAAAACCAAGGTCTCCACCCATCGGAGCAGTTGAGCTCTGAGAGTATTTATTAGCTAGTGCAGTAAATTTGTCCGGACTTTTCTTAACGGTGTCATAGACTTCCATCGCCTTGGCCAGTGCCGCTTCGGCCTCACCTTTTTCAGGTTGCGCCTTAACTCTTAAAAGCACCTGAGCAGTTCTATATTCAGGGTATTTTTTGTAATAGCTTTTAACATTTTTATTAGTCACTTTTATTTTTCGAAGTAGCGGTTCGAGGTCTTTGGAAATTTGTGCATGGTAAAGGACATCGAGCATTTTTTGCTGAACTACGGGATCGCTTTCTAATTTATTTTTCTTGGCCTTTTGAATTCCAAGCTCTCTATTAATAAGATCATTCACTACTTTTTCGGGAGTTACCTTCTTATCAGAAACAAACATTAAATTTCTTTTATAGGAATTATCAAAAAATTCCTTTGAAATTTCTGTTCCATTTACCGTAGCAACAGAAGCTCCCTTAGCAGCAAAAGCAGAGATAGGAAGAAGGGCCAAAATAATAAAAATTTTCATGTTTATCCCAGATAAAATTGTTCAATTTTAGGCTAACATGATGCAATTTTTTGTGCAATATCCTTGGAAAACTGGAGAAATTCTTCCTCTGTGACTTGTTTTTTAGAGGTGTATATTAGCTTGAATGCTGGAGTGAATTGGTACGAATTGGGCCGGTTTAAAAATGAATCTATGATTTGGTTTCTAAGCTCTTCCCGCGACTGCAAGTAATCTTGATCAAATTGCAAGATGATACTAGTTCCTACTACTTTAATGGATTTAAGTCCCAGATAAGAAATAGTGATCCTCGCTTCAAGAATAGTGAAGAGATTTCTAAGTTCTTTTGGAGGAACACCAAAAATTTCAGTAAAATCTTCTTGGTAACTTTCTAATTTTTCCAGCGAATCACAATTGGCCACTTTCTTATACTGCTTTAGTCTTTCTCCTGAATCAGTAATATAGCTTTCTGGAATGAAAGCAGGAAAAGGAGTTGAAATTTCCACATCAATTTTAGGAGTGGATTTTTCTCCCTTCAGATCAGCAATCGCCTCTTTTAAAAGCTTCATATAAAGTTCAAGGCCTATGGATTCAATATGTCCGGATTGACTACCACCAAGGATATCCCCAGCTCCACGATTTTCTAAATCACTTGAGGCAATAGAAAAACCAGACCCCTTATCAGCATAGGTTTGAATTGCTTTAAGTCTTTTCTCTGCTAGAGGGCCGACGTTTTTATTTTTAGGAATAACGAAATAGGCGTAGGCCTTCTTATCTGATCTACCAATTCTTCCTCGCAGTTGATGAAGTTGGGCAAGACCAAAATTTTGGGCGTTAAAAATAATCATGGTATTGGCATTGGGAATGTCTAGTCCTGATTCAATAATAGTTGTAGAGAGAAGAATTTGATATTCACCATGATAAAAAGCGGACATCCTTTTTTCTAAATCTCGTTCGCCGAGTTGCCCATGGGCCACAAGAATTTTTGCGAGCGGAACCAGCTTTTTAATATTTTCTGCAATTAATTCAATATCTCTAACTCTATTGTGGACAATAAAGACTTGCCCCCCCCGATTAAGCTCTTTTTCGAGAGCGATTTTTAGTGTTTGTTCATCCTCGCGGATAAGATAGGTTTTAATACTCTGTCTTTTTGGAGGTGCAGTTTGAATCAGTGAAAGTTCTTTAAGCCCTAAAAATGCGAGTTGCATAGTTCTAGGGATAGGAGTTGCTGTAAGAGTTAAAAAATCAACCGATGCCCTAAGAAGTTTTAGCTTTTCTTTATGGCCGACGCCAAATCGCTGCTCTTCATCAACAACGACAAGGCCTAGATCATCAAACTTTATAGTTGAACCAATTAAGGTGTGAGTTCCGATAATGATATCGATTTCACCATGTTTAAGTTTTTCTTTGATCTCTTTTATTTGGGAGGGCGTTTTAAAACGACTTAAAAAGTCGATGGTAATAGGGAAACCTTTAAATCTCTCTTTGAAAGAGTTGTAGTGTTGAAGAGCGAGAATTGTCGTGGGAACTAGAATTGCTACTTGTTTTTTATCAAGGACTGCTTTAAAGGCCGCTCGCATGGCCACTTCAGTTTTACCAAATCCCACATCGCCACAAACTAAATGATCCATGGGTGTGGCCTTTTGCATGGAAGCGAGTACATCTTCAATGGCCCGGGCCTGATCAGGGGTTTCATCAAAAGGAAAGGCCAGCTCAAACTCTTTAAAGTAATGATCAGGAGGTGAAAAAGAAAATGATTCAGTAGTATGTCTTTTGGCCTGAAGTTTTAAAAGATCAAAGGCCAGTTTCTTGATAGATTTTTTTGCCCGATCTTTTAATTGATCAAACTTTCGCGTCCTAAGATTATCTGGTTTTAAGTTTAGTTCTGAGTCGCCGTGTTTTTGAATAAGATTAATCTTGTAAACCGGAACATAAACCTTATCACCATTGGCATAGAGGAGAACCAGATAATCGGCCTGCTGATCTCCACTTCCCATCATTTCCAGGCCTTGGTACTGGGCAATCCCGTGAAGAGAATGGATAATATAATCACCTTTTTTTAAGGTGGAGATTTGCTCAGCAAATAGATCTGCCCTGGCGTTGGAATATTTTTTGGTTTTGGTTTTTTTTACACTAAAGATATCCCCATCAGTTAAAATGATTGTCTTATCAGCAGGATAATGAAAACCATGGGGCAGATCAGAGTGGATAAACTTAATTTTTGCTCGCAGTTCATCATATTCTTCTAAAAGGAATTGAATTTCTTTTTTGGAACTCTCTAAGTGAGTTGAAAGAATAACATCACCTGGAAATTTATTCAAAAAAGATAAAATATTTTTTATATAGGAATACTTATCTTCCGATTTCCCAATTCTTGGATCGATATAACTTTTTAGACCCTCAAGTTTAAGTTCAAGCTTGCCACCCATGTCCTCATCCATTTGAGTCGTAAGATCGACTGAGCTTAGATCAATATGCGGTTCACTTTCGAGTTTTTCAAAACCTTCGAGGTTATAAAGTGAATCAGGCCCGGGTAGAGGATTATCATTTAGAGTGTCTTGGGCCACCCTTTCAAAATCTACTCTGAGGTCCTCGGCAAGTTCAGAAAAAGTCTGAGAACTAAAATGATAATCAAGGATAGTGATGATTGTTTCATCAGGGTTTATATAATCAAAAAGAGTTTCTGGATGCCTAAAGAAAAGAGGAATGTAGGCGGGATACTCTTCAAATAGTTGATGATTACTTATTTTGTGAAAAAGCTCTTTTCTCTTTTCAAATTTTTCTCTAAAGGCCGGGCCGGCCTGGGGAATATTTTCCCGTAAATGATCCTTATAAGGAGCTGTGCTAAAAATCGAAGGGCCAGGAGAAACATCTACTTCTTTGGGATTAAAATCCCAGTTTGTTTTTTGGGTCTCCAGATCAATGCCGTGGATATTTTCGATTAATTCATCAAAATATTGCAGTCTTATCGCAGGCCCTGAAAGTGGGAAGAGATCAAAGATTTCACCCTTTCTAGAAAATGTTCCAGGCTCTTCCACAGAAACAGAAGAGGAATAACCTAAAGAGACTAACTTATGCGCCAGATCATCAGGCGAGATGATATCATCTACCGCAATTTTAAATTTTCCTTCTAGAAAAAAACTACGGGGAGGAACTCTTAGTAGAAATGATTCTACGGTGAATAGTACAATGGGACCTTTATCACCGCGCGCTAGAGTATCTAATACTTCGAACCTTTTTAATAAGTTGCTCTCAGATGGGATGTAGTCAGCATAAGGAGAGAAATCAAGTCCTGGAAAAAGTAGGATACTTCTCTGGGGCATGCCCACTTTAAGGGTTTGATATAACGCTTCTGCTCGATCCAGAGTAGGGCAAATGATAAAATGAGATTTATTTTCAAAAAGATTATAATGAGACTCACAAAATGTTTGCAGAAAAAAGGCCCACTGATCCGTCTCGACCCCAGTAATTTTAAGTTTTGGTATATCTGAAGAATACCAATTTTCAATTTTTTTATTAAGTGATTCAAAGTAGTTCATGGTGCCAAAACTTCTTACCCTATTTGTGCATCAAACAAAAGGGGAAAAATTATTTTTGCGGCCCGGTAAACTTAGTATTCGTTAAAGGTTGCTTAAGTAAGAAACTTAGTGCAAATAGTTTTCAACTATAATATGCTTAGCCCATAATTTTGGTCATTTATTCACTTTCTTAATTGGAGAGTCCAGGATGTCAATGTCTAATCTCGACATCTACATGCCGATACTAATGTTGTTACTGCTAGGAGTTTTACTAGTAGGGATAACGGTCGTTTTAATTTCAAAAGTTGTTCGTCCCCATAACCCTAATCCGGTTAAGGAGCAGGCATACGAATGCGGGGAGGATCCGGTAGGATCTGCATGGTCCCTCTTTAATATGCGGTTTTATGTAACGGGACTTATCTTTATAATATTTGATGTTGAATCTGCTTTAATGTTTCCTGTAGTGGCCGTTTTTAAATCAATGAATGAAATTGGTCTTGGAGGCCTAGTTCTCATCGAACTAATTATCTTTATAACGATTCTTGTAGCAGGTCTTGCTTATTGTTGGAGAAAGGGAGATCTCGATTGGGTTAAGAGTTATAAGATGAGTGAAGATTCCAAAGAAGGAACAGGGATAGAAAATGACTGATACGATTGTTTCTTACCTCGCCAAATTTGGGCCATTTAAAGACTTATTAGAATTTCTGACAGAAAGTTATGGCGCTAACGGCCCAACCTTATTTGCTTTTTTAATATTCCTAGTAGGAGTTATCATAATTGTGACAATCCTTTCCACTATTGGTGGACTTGGAACTTATGCTGAAAGAAAAATTTCAGCTGATATGCAGCTGCGAATGGGACCTAATCGTGTAGGCCCTTATGGAATTCTTCAGTTCTTGGCCGACGGTGTAAAAATGTTAATGAAAGAGGATATCGTTCCAAAAGATGTGGATCGACTTTTATTTTTCATTGCTCCTATGCTGGCCCTAACCGGAGTATTTGGAACTCTGGCAGTTATTCCTTTTTCCAGTGGATTTACCTTAACAGATCTAAATGTTGGGGTAGTTTATTTAATTGGTATTAGTTCCCTAGTAGGGCTTGCGATTTTCCTTGGAGGTTATGCTTCAAATTCTAAATGGTCCATGCTTGGAGGAATGAGGGGAGCTTCACAAATTATCAGTTATGAAATTCCGATAGTTCTATCAATCTTAGCAGTAGTCCTGTTATCAGGAGGACTTTCCTTCGGTGTTATTACGAGAGCGCAAGGTGGATGGCCTCATGAATGGTTTATCTTTCATAATCCTTTTACCTTTATAGGCTTTTTTGTACTTTTTATTGGATCCTTGGCCGAAACCAACAGAGCGCCATTTGACCTTCCTGAAGCAGAATCAGAACTTGTCTCTGGTTATCATACAGAATTTACTGGCATGAGATTTGCCTTCTTTGCGCTGGCAGAATATATAGAAGTTTTTGTTGTTTGCGGTGTTACAGCAGCGTTATTTCTAGGTGGTTATCAAGTTCCTTTTAATTTAGGTGGAGATACAATTTGGGGGCAGCTTCTACAATTAGGGGCCTTTTTCTCTAAGACTCTCGCCCTTTATTATTTTGTAATTGTAATTCGTTGGACTCTTCCACGACTTCGTGTCGATCAACTGATGACTATGTGCTGGAAATATTTAATTCCTATCGCACTATTTAACTTAGTAGGGGCAGGAGTTTGGATGTGGCTTTTTAAAGGGAAATCTTTATTTGTGTTACTTTTTAAAAGCGGAACTGCAGCCGCGGGAATTCATTAAGGAGTTTATGGGTGTTTGATCTAACCTTATTTTTTATTTCAGCAGTCTTGACGGTTATCGGCGCTATTATGGTGATAACTACCAAAGATCTTATGCATGCTTGTATTTACCTTCTAGCTTCTTTTTTAGGAATGGCAGGACTTTACTTAACCTTAGGCGCAGATTTTGTAGCAGCGATTCAACTTCTTGTTTATGTGGGTGGAGTGGTAATTTTGATGGTCTTTGCGGTGATGTTAACCGGTGGACCTCATGCTCAGAAACAAAATAAATTTGGCATGATTAAAACGGCCTTAATGGGAAATATTAGAACCTATACGATTGGCGGGTTAACAGCTGTAGTTGTTCTTTTGATGATGGTTAAATTATATATATCAATTTTTAAAAATTATACGGCCGGAGAGCTTCCAAATTATCTTCCAACAGTTGAGAGAATAGGAAAATCCCTTATTACAGATCATGTATTGGCCTTTGAAATATCCTCAGTCCTTCTATTAGGTGCTCTTATTGGAGCGGCCATAATTGCCAGGCCTCGGAAAAACAGGATTAACTAATGATGGGTTTAGCGAGTTATTTAATCATTTCCACCATTCTTTTTATTTGTGGTGTAATTGCTATTTTAGCAAGGAAAAATATTATTGCGATTCTTTTGGGACTGGAGTTAATTCTGAATGCTTCGGCCTTAAATTTTGTCGCTTATACTAGATTTTTAAACAACAGCATCGATGGTCACATTTTTTCTCTATTTATAATCGTAATTGCCGCTGCGGAAGCGGCCGTTGCCCTGGCCATTGTTTTAAGATTTTACCAAATACGTGAGACCGTCCATATCGATGACGCCACACAATTACAGGGTTAGAGTTTATGGACTATACCATTGCAAATATTGCCCCAATCGTTCTTTTGCCTTTTTTGGCATTTGTTATCGGGTCGTTTACGGCCAAGAAATTTCCTAAATTTACCGGCATCATGGTTTGTGTTGCTATTTTTGGATCGTTTTTACTTTCAGCACGTATCTTTGCTGATTTTGTTTTTAATCAATACTCTGCAGATTATTACATCCATAAAACTTTTACCTGGTTTGATCTAGGTCCTACCTTCAAATTAAACTTGGGAATCTATATCGATCAAATGTCGGCCATGTTGCTTTTGATGGTTTCAGGTGTTGGCTTTTTGATTCATCTTTTTGCTACTTATTATATGGGCGAAGATAAAAGATACGCTCGCTACATGATTTATATGTCGCTTTTTACTGCAGGTATGCTTGGAGTGGCACTTTCAGATAACTTGTTATCTTTTTTCATGTTTTGGGAAGTGATGGGCTTTTGCTCTTACTCTCTGATTGGTTTTTATTATGAAAGAGAAGCTCCTGGTGATGCTTCCATGAAAGCTTTCATGACCACTAGAATCGGCGATGTCTTCTTTCTTTTTGGTCTTTTAATTGTTTGGAATGTAACGACTCAGGTTAACGGTCAGGGAAGTTTTACCTTCGTAGATCTTTATAATGTAATTGCAAATGGTGGATTTGATGGGCAAATGCTCCTGGGAATTCCCCTCGCAACCTTTGCCGGCCTTTGCTTTTTTATGGGTACTATTGGTAAGTCGGCCCAGTTTCCATTACAGATCTGGCTTCCCGATGCCATGCAGGGCCCAACCCCAACTTCAGCACTAATTCACGCTGCTACTATGGTTGCCGCCGGAGTTTATCTATCTCTTAGAGTTTACCCTGTTCTTGAGGCCGGACACCTTTTAGTCTTTGTCTCATATATTGGTGCTATTACCGCTTTTGGAGCGGCAACGATGGCCCTTGTGCAAACTGATATTAAAGCAGTTCTCGCTTACTCAACCATTTCACAACTTGGTTTTATGGTTTTAGGAGTGGGAGTTGGTAACTATAATGCCGCTTTTATGCACTTGATTACTCACGCCGTATTTAAGGCCTGTCTATTTCTCTCATCTGGTTCAGTTATTCACTCACTTCATGATCATCACACTGGCGGTCACGTTCAAGAGATGCCGAGAATGGGTGGGCTTAGAAAAAAGATGCCTTATACCGCCTTTGTCATGGTGATTTGTTCTCTGGCCATTTCCGGGGTTCCTTTCTTCTCAGGATTTGTCTCTAAAGATAGAATCCTAGGTGAAGCGCTTATCATGGGTTTAAAAAATCCAGTATATTCTCTTCCTATGGTGCTTGGTTTTGTAGCGGCACTTTTAACAGCTTTTTATATGTTTAGAATGATCTTTCTAACTTTTTATGGAGCTCCAAGAGATCAAGAGCTCTTCGATCATTGTCATACTGAAAAATTCTCTTTTAATAGAAACTTGCCATTACTTATCTTAAGTCTTTTTACACTTGGTCTTTGGTACAGTGGTTCCCTCACGGGGCAAGGGCTAGTTAAATTTCCTGGTGTAGAAAACAAAGAATGGTTTCAGACGCTAATTGAAAAACCCGATGCACATCATCTGGCCAAGTTTAAAAACTATAAGTCTCAGGCGTGGGGAAAAGTTGATGTTAAACCAGCAATAGATTTTTCAAAATCTCATTACGATCCGACTCATGGACTTAGCGCAGAGGAAGCACATCACGCTCACACTCTTCACCTTTATGGGGCCGTAGGCTCTATCTTTATCGCCTTTCTGGGAATTTTTCTGGCCTATTTAATGTATATTAGAAAGTCGTTAAACCCTGGATGGTGGGCAACTACCTTTTCTGGTTGGTATCAGACTTTAAAAAACAAATATTATTTTGATCATTTTTATATAGACGTACTAATTAAAAAAGTTCTTTTCAAATTTCAAGATTTTATTGCTTGGGTTGATATGGGAATTTGGGACCGAATCTTTATTGATGGTTGGGCCAACGTTAATAATTTCTTTTCCTATTGGGCCAGAAAATTTGATGACGTTGTAGTTGATACTATTGGTGTCGATGGAACTGGTGCGGGAGTTAGATTTTTTAATTTGGTGCTTCGGACGCTTCAGTCCGGAAAGATACAGTTTTATTTTGTGGTGATTTTTTTAGTCATGGCAAGTTATTTATTAACGTTAAGAGTTGCTTAAAAGGAGATACCGGTGCACGGGTTGTTAAATTATATTCTTTGGCTTCCGATCTTAGGATCGTTGCTAATCTTGCTCATTCCCAAGGAAAAAGTTAATGCTATTCGGTGGTTTACTGTCGCCGTAAC
>Ga0164315_10000205_pt1 | contig 37758 bp, 37 predicted proteins | sample GuaBasSedimGuay6_FD_113737 | JGI IMG/M metagenome (GOLD analysis project Ga0164315, IMG submission 113737) | Subseafloor sediment microbial communities from Guaymas Basin, Gulf of California, Mexico - Guay6, Core 4569-2, 0-3 cm | ecosystem: Environmental > Aquatic > Marine > Hydrothermal vents... | reverse complement strand
CATACGACAGAACTGACAAGGGGACATACGACAGAACTGACAAGGGGACATACGACAGAACTGACAAGGGGACATACGACAGAACTGACAAGGGGACATACGACAGAACTGACAAGGGGACATGTCCCCTTGCTAAGACAAAAAATCGTATCAAAAAGAAAAAAGGACGGTATATTTTATACCCCAGAGTATATAACCAAATATATAGTTGATAACACAATAGGCACACTTTGCCAAAACAAAAAACAGCAGTTAAAAATAACCAATATCATAAAACCAAAAAATCATAAAAAGCTTAACCTTCAAGAGATCCAAACAAAAGAAAATCTAACAGAATATAAAAACTGGTTGCTGAACCTTAAAATATTAGACCCCGCCTGCGGTAGTGGTGCTTTTTTAAATCAAGCATTAGAGTTTTTAGTAACCGAACATAAAACATTGCAAGAGGATTTTTTATTATTCCGTGATATTTTTAACCAACACGATATAAACAAATCCATCTTAGAAAACAACCTATACGGAGTAGATATAAACGAATCTGCCACCGAGATCGCCAAACTATCCCTATGGCTGAAAACCGCCGATAACCGGCGACCACTGACAAAACTTGCCAACAAAATAAAATGTGGTAATTCATTGATAGATGACAAAACAATAACAGCCAATGCTTTTAACTGGCAAGCAGAGTTCCCAGAGATATTTAAACAAAAGAAAAAACAAGTATGGCATATAACAACTGCAACTCATAATTCAAGATATTCGCAGAGAATGGTAGATTATAAAGTTAAAACAGGAAAACCCATATATTTTACCCAAAAAGAAGAGGTTGTTATTTGCAAGACAATTTATGATATTACCCAAAAAGATAAATTAAATATATTGGCTTTTAATGTTTGTGGCGATCATTTGCATATGTTGCTTGTTTGTGAAGAAGAGGAGGTATCTAAAATAGTAGGGAAAATTAAAGCTATGACATCAAAAATTTGTAATAAAACTATGGGCAGAACAACAAACACAACAGAACTAACAAGGGGACATGTCCCCTTGTCAAAAGAAAAAAATAAATCCACCGTAGAACTAACAAGGGGACATGTCCCCTTGTCAAAAGAAAAAAATAAATCCACCGTAGAACTAACAAGGGGACATGTCCCCTTGTCAAAACCATATGTAGCCATGTGGACACAAAAATTTGGCAAAAAACTAATTCAAACAGAGGAACAAATAACAAACACAGCAGAATACATCCAAAACAACAGGATAAAACATGAGTTACCAAAAAACATAAAATTAGAAAAAATCATTGCAAGATTTATAATTAAATATGAGCAAGCATTTGTGCCAGAATACAACGGTGGTTTTGATATAGTCATAGGCAATCCGCCTTATGTGAGACAGGAATTATTGCAAAAAACCGATAAACAATATTTTGTCAACAATTTTCAAGTTGGTAATGGCACAGCAGATTTATATGTATATTTTTATGAAGTTGGAATAAGTGTTTTAAAAGATGATGGTTTGTTAGGTTTTATTACACCAAATAAATTTTATAAAACAAAATACGGAAAAGAGTTAAGGCAGTTTACCTCAAAACATAAAATATTAAAACTCATTGATTTTTTTGAATTAAATGTTTTTGAAGATGCCTCAACTGATTCTCAAATTATGCTATTGTGCAAAACGAAACAAAATGATGAATTTTATTATTCGCCAATCAAACAAATTGATGATTTTATAAACAACAAATATCAAAAAATATTAGTCAATCAAAATGATTTAAACCCTGATATTTGGGTTTTTAACACCAAAGATGAATTAAACATTCTCAACAAAATGAAAAACAATTCAATTACATTGCAAGAATACTCTAAAAATGGAATTGAATATGGCATTAAAACAGGATTAAACGAAGCTTTTATTATTGACAAAACTACGAGAGATGAGTTAATTAAAAAAGATATAAAAAGTGCAGAATTGCTAAAACCTTACCTTTCAGGGACAGAGATAAATAAATGGACTGTTGATTTTAACAATAAATTCATAATTACCACTTTTCCGTCAAAACAAATTGACATAGAAAAATATATTGGCATTAAAAATTATTTAGAAAATTTTGGCAAAAAAAGATTAGAACAATCTGGAAAAACTGGCAGCAGAAAGAAGACATCAAATAAGTGGTTTGAAACACAAGACAGCATTTCTTATCACAATCAATTTGAAAATCCGAAAATTCTTTATATCCATACAGCAGTAGAGCATAAATTTTATTATGATGAAGATGGTTATTATATAAACAATTCATCATATTTTATTTCAAATGCAGATAAGTTTTTAAGTGTTTGGTTAAACTCAAATATTTTTAAATTTTACAAAAAATTAAATTTTGTAGCCTATGGCGATTCAAGCACAAAAGGACGAGCAAAATTAGATTATAATAAAATGGTAAATGTTCCCATGCCAACAATAACCCAACAACAAAAAGAGCCATTCATACAAAAAGCCGACACAATGTTGGAATTAAATAAAAAATTATCAAGTGTTAAACAAAAATTCATCAAAGATTTAGAGTTAGAAAAAGTCCCCAAAAAACTTAAAAACTTTGAAAACTTAAACTTTGACGAATTTATAAACGAATATGCCAGAGCCCACAAAATAAAATTCAACAGCAAATTAGAACAAAGAAAACTTGCCGACCAATGGCAAGAGTTATTTGAACAAGATAAAAAAACCACCTGCGAATTACAAGAACAAATAAACCAAACCGACCAAGAAATAGACCAGATGGTTTATAAACTATACAAGCTCACAGATGATGAGATTAAAACAATTGAAAATTAAAATTAGGGGCAGAGATTTTCTTAGAGCTATTGCAGAAGATGTTGGTGTAACCCACACACAACTATCAGTCGTGAACTAAGTATAAATTGGGGGTGGTGCGTTTATGATGCGAATCCACCTTTTCAAAATTGCCTATCATTATTAACTCGGCAGTTAAGAGCTTCGCTTTTGAAAGTTTTAAATAACCTCCGAGCCTTGGAAGCGGAACTTCAGTCCTGCTTTGTAAATCTTTGTTTTTATGGGATAAAATGGCGGAGATAAAGCACTACTTCCAATTTTGTGAATCATTAAGATGCTTCAATAGAGAGATGTTTTAGTATAAATTTATTTGACTTTTTCTTAAAAAGTTGTATAATTGCTTGAATATGACAAAAGATACTGAAAATAATAAATTTGCATTTTATCTATCGTTGATATTCGTCCTGTTTTTTATTGCAATGGGTATAAATCCTGTTCACCGTGAGGTATGGGTAGCAGAGATAATTCCTGTTGTTGTTGTGTTTGTTATTGTGGTGTTGATATATTTAAAATATTATCAATTTAGCCGTTTTGCTTTGGTGATGATGGCTTTTTGGTTGTTTTTACATACCATCGGCGGTCATTGGACTTTTGATAGTGTACCGTTTGAATGGGTGAGTAATTTTTTGTCAGAGGACCGCAATCATTTTGATAGAATAGCCCATTTTAGTGTCGGTTTTTATGCCTATGCCGTGGCTGAATGGCTGCTTGTAAAAAAACTATGCACGAAAATTGTGGCATATTTATTCGCTTTATTTGCTGTTATGAGTGTGGCAGGTGGTTATGAGGTGATAGAATGGTGGTATGCAGTTTTAGCAGGAGGAGATGCAGGAATTGAATTTTTAGGCTCGCAGGGTGATATATGGGACGCTCAAAAAGATATATTAGCCGATACGCTGGGGGCAATTTTAGCCCTGTTTTTATTTTATATTTTTGGAGAAAAGAAATGAAATTATTAAAAATTAGTTTGGGTTTAGTGTTGGGTATTTTTTTTATAACTCAACAAAGCTTTGCCTCAAACGAAGCATTTGATCTTATTAAAAAACAAAGTGATGCAATGTTAGAATTTATCACAACTCTTGACAAGAGTGAAAAAGATGAGGTTCGTGAGATAAAAATAGAAAAAAAATCAGTGGAATTATTAGTGCCCCACATTGATTTTACATCTATGACATATCTTGCGATGGGTCGCGATTTTAAAAAATTGGATGAGGCAAAAAAACAAGAGCTCACCACAGCTTTTAAAACTTTATTGGTAAAAACCTATGCCAAAACGATGAATAAATATACGAATGAGAGGATTTTATATGATCCGTATCAAAAATCAGCAAAAGAAAATCGTGCACTTGTAAAAACTAATATCTCACAAACTAGCACAGTTGCCATCCCCGTGCATTATAAACTATTATTAAAAAAAAATAAATGGCTGATATATGATATTTTAGTGGATGGTGTAAGTTTGATTACGAGTTATCGCACAACTTTTAAGAACGAGATAAAAACTCATGGAGTTGACGGACTTATAAAGAGTTTGAAAAATAAAACAATCACAGCTGTTTCAAAATAAAAACTTTTTAACATAGACGACTTGACAATCGTTTTTTTTTGCTATTATAGAGTTTTTTGCGAGGGTATATTTTACCAAAAAACGAGGTGTGGTTTATACCGAAACTGCTGCTCGTTAGAAAATAACATCATCTTATAGAAAAACAAGCTCAAAAAAAACCCGTCATGGCGAGGCGGACTGAAAAATGATGTAATACCAAGCATTTACAGCCGTGGCAATCTCCTGGGGCAAACGGACACACCCAAAGAGATCACTTTGTCGCTACCGCTCCTCGTGATGACGATAGTAAAAAGAAATAACCACGGCAGTCTATATAGTTATTAGTTAATAGTTAAAAATTAATAGCGGACTTTAAACTAATAACTGTTAATTATTAATTATTCTATTCCGCCTCGTTATGACGGATTCTTTCTAAATCAAACTCATATTATCGCGATGAATCAACTCATTCTCGGCAATATAACCTAAGTGTTTTTCAATCTCAGAGCTTATCCTCCCGATAATTTTTCTGGTGTCATCTATATTGTAATTGATAAGACCGCAGGCTATCTCTGTATTTTTTTCATCACAACAGACAACTAAATCTCCTCTTTGAAAATCTCCTGTTGCTTGTAAAACTCCCACAGGCAATAATGATTTTCCTGATTTTGTAATCACCTCTATCGCACCGCTATCTAAGATTATTTTCCCCTGTGCTTTTAAGTTATTTTTAATAAAAACTTTAAAAGCATTTTTTTGTTTTTTATCTGCTTTTAAGGTTGTGCCGACTTGTTTGTTGTTATAAATATCAAGCAAAGCAGTTTCATTGTTGCCATTGCAAATTATTGTCATGCATCCTGAATTGGCAGCTTTGGTGGCAGCGGTAATTTTTGTCATCATACCGCCTGTGCTAAATTCGCTACCTCGTCCTGTGGCATATTTAAGTAAATTTTTATCATTTGCATCTGCGGTTTTGATAAGTTTTGCATTGGGATTATTTTGTGGATTATCATCAAATAAACCGTCTTGATCTGTCATAATAATCAATTTTTCGGCTTGTAATAAATTTGCACTCAAAGCCGCCAGTGTATCATTATCACCAAAACGAATCTCCGATGTAGCGACTGTATCGTTTTCGTTAATAATTGGCATAACATTAAAATCTAAAAGGGTTTGAATTGTTCTTTTGGCATTCAAATAACTCTTGCGATTTGATAAATCTTGATGAGTTAATAATATCTGGGCGGTTCTTATTTTATATTTATCATAAAAAACACTTTCATAATTTTGAATTAAAGCAGTTTGTCCGACTGCGGCGGCGGCTTGTAATTTGTGGACTCTATGCGGTCTTTTTTGCCAGTTTAATTTTTGCACTCCGGCTGAAATTGCCCCTGATGATACCAAGACGACTGATATACCATAATCACGAAGTTTGTCAATTTGCCCCGCCCATTTTTGAATATTTTTGATATTGATGGGTAAATCTGCTTTGGCAATTAGTGAGCTACCTATTTTTATTATCCAGATTTTCATAAATAATTCTACAAAGTTGTTCGGTGTTCTCTCCTGTCATACAACTGATATTATAAACATTTAACTTAGGGAAAATCTTTTTTATCGCAGTCTCCATAGTTTTTAAAGCCCCATCTTGGATGATATCAATTTTATTTAAAACTATAATTCGTTTTTTATCAATTAGATTTTTATCAAATATTTTTAATTCATTGATGATTTTTTTGGCATCCGATACAATAGTTTTTTCATCATCTGTGGCTATATCAATTATATGTAATAACATTGAACATCTTTGTAAATGTTTTAAAAATCTAAACCCTAAACCTATGTTTTCTGATGCCCCCTCTATTAAACCCGGAATATCTGCTATGACAAAACTTTTACCGGCTCCAAGCGATACAACTCCGAGATTAGGGATTAAAGTTGTAAAAGGATAGTCAGCTACTTTTGGACGGGCGGCACTGACGCGACGGATAAAAGAAGATTTACCGGCATTCGGCAACCCTAATAAACCTACATCTGCTAAGAGTTTTAAAGAAAGTTGAATATCTCTCTCGTCCCCCAGACTTCCATTTGAGGTTTGTCTCGGCGCACGGTTGGTCGAGCTTTTATAACGAGTATTGCCAAGTCCATGAAAGCCACCTTGAGCAACTTTTATTTTTTGTCCGTCAGTTGTTAAGTCTCCTATTGTCTCATCGGTATTAACGTCTATGATTTGAGTTCCAACCGGCACATTGATAATTAAATCTTCGCCTTTTTTGCCAGTTTTTTGTTGTCCTGCACCATCTGTGCCAGTTTTTGCTTTATAGATTCTTTGGTAACGAAAATCAACCAAAGTATTTATTTTGTTATAAGCCTGCATATAAACAGACCCGCCATCACCACCATCACCACCGTCTGGACCACCGTGGGCTATATATTTTTCACGGCGAAAGGATAGGCATCCATTGCCTCCTTTGCCACCTGTTACTGTAATTTTACATTCATCAACAAATTTCATTATTTAATAACTTAAAAAAAATAAAAATCTGTTATATTATACTCTAATAAATAAAAAAATATGAAAAATAACAACAAAATAACAGTTAGTGTCATAATTCCAGTTTTTAATCGAGCAACAATAATTGTCCGTGCCATAGATTCTGTGTTGCAACAAACACTATCCGCTAATGAGATTATAATAGTGGATGATGGCTCAACTGATAATTTATCCCAAACATTAAAACAAAAATATTCTAATGTAAAAACTATAAAAATTTTACACCAAAAAAATCAAGGGGTAAGCTCTGCACGCAACAACGGCATAAAAAAGGCTACATCGGATTATATAGCTTTACTTGATTCGGATGATAGGTGGCATAAGGACAAATTATCAAAACAAGTGGCAAAAATTAAAGATGATTTAAGCATAGAACTAATCCACAGCAATGAAGTATGGTATAGAGACAATGCAATATTAAATCAACAAAAAAAACACCAAAAATATGGTGGCTTGATTTATGATAAATGCCTTAAATTATGTTGTATATCTCCATCAGCAGTATTGATAAAAAAAGAAGTTTTTTACGAGATAGGTTTTTTTGATGAAACTATGCCAGCCTGTGAGGATTACGATTATTGGTTGCGTTTTTGCTCTGCAAAACCTGTATCATTTATAAACGATCCATTGATTGATAAATATGGCGGACATTCGGACCAGTTATCAAAAAAATATCCAAAAATGGATGAGTATCGGATTTATTCCTTAGATAAAATGTTAAAATCTAAAACCTTGTCCCCTAAAAACTATAATCTTACAATAGAGAATATGCAATATAGGTTAAATATTTTAATCAAGGGGGCAATAAAAAGAGATAAATTAGATAAAATAAAAATCTATCAAAACCTTGCTAAAAAATATCGCATTCTTCGGATTGTATGATATTTTTAACGAACAGCATCAAGATTCTTATAAGGAATAAATATGCCGCAACCTGCTAATTTGTAATCTCCTATGCCTTCTTGTTGAATCTTAATAGAATCAACTGCTTTTAAATCGGCAATTAAAAGACTGCGAGTTTTGAGTATTTTTGGAGAAGTTTTGATAAAACGAGTTTTGCCACACAGCATTTTTTTAACATCAATATTTAATTTTTTTAATTCTTGAGCCACAGATATTAAAAAATTTTCTTCGTTTTCAATTTCGCTATAAACGAATCTTGACAGTAGAGTTTTTGCAGGTTTTAATGGACGAGTTTTATAACTTAAAATTTGCAACGGATAAGAGTTTATATTCAGTGTTTTTTGGGTTAGATTATCAATTAAATCAATAGATTTTTTATGCAATCTTAGATTTAAGTGAGTTCTTTTGGAGATTTGCAATGGTTTGTTATCGTCTCGCACCCATCCACAAGCTTGCTCACTAATATGGATATTTTGAATGCTATTTTGACTTTGTTTTTTATATTCTGGAATTATTCTTAATATTTCTTGCTGTAAATAAAAAATATGATCACACGGTATGTTTGTAGCTTTTATTTTAAATATAACATCAATCACATCTGATGATGTGTTGTGGTTAGTTTTTTGTTCCTCACTCCAAAACATATATTGAGACCTTTGCATAATTCAAGCACAGTTTATAACAACCTATTTTATTAAAAAATTCGTCAAATAGCAAGTTGTTCTCCTCTTTTTTTAATAAAATATGCACTATTTTCTTATTATCCTAAACCGCACTTGAATTATGCAAAGGTCTCACATTAATTATTTCGGTAAATAAATTAAGGGGTTAACAGGAGTTCCAAGTTTGCGAATTTCAAAATGCAGATACCCATTGTATGGTTTTTTAGGCCCCATGGTTGATATAACCTGGCCTTTATTAACGGCTTGCCCTTCTTTTACTTTAATAATCTTATTATGAGCATAGGCACTTAAAAATGTTTTATTGTGCTTGATGATAATAAGATTACCATAGTTTTTTATGCCATCACCACTATATACCACCGTGCCACTGTTGGCAGCAAGAATTTTATTATTTGCGGTGCCTGTTATACCTATGCCTCTGGCATTAACTTTTGAGATTGAAAATTTTTTGACAACCTTGCCTTTATGTGGCCATCCCCATATTTTAGACATTGCTGATGTTTTTGTGGCAGATTTTTTAGGTTGTGGTGTTGTTATGCCAATTCTTTTGTTGGGCACGGGAAAAGGTGCTTTTTGTTTAGAAGTTTTTGGTGCAGGATTTTCTGTTGAATGCTCTTTGTAGGCAATGGGCTCTTCGGTTGCCTCATTATTACTTGCACCTGATCCTACAGGTAACCTTAGTTTGTTGTCTACATACACAGGATTCTTGTTTTGTGTTGATGAGGCAGGATTATATACAGGCTTGATGTTATTCTGTGGAGGCGGTGGAGAATAGCTGTTATCAGTGTAGTTAGGTGGTCTGCTAATCCATAATTTTTGATCTGGATAAATTTTTGCAGTATCGTCTAATTGATTCCATTGAATTATTTTTTGAGGATCTTGTTTATATTTCCAAGCGATAAAATAAACAGTTTCTCCAGGTTGCACTGTATGTTGATCGTGACGAAAACTACCGCCATTATTTACACAGGAATTTAGAAGCAAGATCAGACTAACTATTATAATTTTTTTCATTATTTTTTTGGATAAAAAATCGTTATTATAGCACAATTTTAATATAAAGCAAAAGCACAACAAAAATTGCCACCAACACCCAACCGATAATTTCAATGTATTTTATAATTTTGTCTTCATATTTTGCCCCATAGGTTGATAACAACCAAGCTACCAGAAAAAATCTTAAGCCTCTGCCCACAAAAGAACTGATGATAAAAATTGGCAAATTTAAAACCATAGCCCCTGCACCAATTGTAAAAAACTTATAAGGAATGGGGGTGAAACCTGCAATAAAAATTATCCAAATTCCGTATTCGTTAAATAAACTGCCTACTTGTTGATATTTGCTCCATACTCCCAAACTGTGCAAAAAAGGCTCAATTAAATCAAATAAAAAAAAGCCGATTGCATAACCTAATATACCGCCTAATACTGAAAAAAATGTAGTCCACCAGGCAAACTTTAATGCTTTTGCAGGTTGTGATAGACACATAGGACCTAACATAATATCCGTAGGAATTGGAAAAAATGAGGATTCTGCAAAAGTTATACCATATAAATATCTCTCTGCAAAACGATGTCTTGCAAGAGATATCATAGTTTTATAAAGACTACTAAAAATTTTCATCAGAGGTTATTTATCAATACAAGAGTCTTGATATAAAATTATTTAATAGTAATTTTTGCTTTATTTTTAATTTTTTTGATATACTCACCTACAGCATTATTTAAGATTTCAGGTGTTAATTGATCTTTCATATCTGCCATTTTTGGTGGCTCTAAATCTCTTTTATCAATGAGTTTTATGATGTGCCAGCCGAATTGAGTTTTAACCGGAGTCTTAGAATGTCCATCTTTTTTCATAACTTTCAATGAATCTGAAAATTCCTTAACCATAGTTTTTAATGGAAACCAACCTAAATCGCCACCATTTTTGCCAGTTGGTCCTGTTGAATGCTCTTTGGCAAGTGCCGCAAAATCTTTACCAGATTCCAAATCTTCTATTATTTTTTTTGCCTTTTCTTCATCTTCTTTTTTTAATAAAATATGCGATGCTTTATATTCAATTTTTGGCATATCTTTAATTTTTGCTTGATAGGCTTTGACAAGATCTTCATCTGATGTTTTATAATCTTTGAACTCTTTTTTTAATAACTCTGATACATAGGTTTGAGCGATTTGATGAGATATTTGATTAGCTACCACAGGATCCTTATCTATTTTTTGGGCAATTGCCTCTTGTCTTAAAATTTCTAAATCAATCAATTGCACTAAAATAGCTTTTTTTTGTGCTTCTGTGGCATCTGGCACGGATGCGGCCTGAATATCTACCTGTGTCTTGGTAATTACAACTCCATTTACTGTCGCCGCTGAATCACTTTCATTAGCATTAACAACAGATAAAGAAAGTCCAATGATTAGTGATAATAATATCAATAATTTTGTTTTCATACATAATCTCCATAAAAAAAATAAAAATAAAAATAAAAACTTCTTTAAAAATAAAAACTATTTATAAAAAAGTCTTTTTTAAACTTGCGGTAAAACTTTTTTCCATCACTCCTGTTCTGCGAAACTATGAAATAAATAAAACTCAAACAACTGCTGAACAAAAAAAGAGAATCCCGTCATTACGAGGAATTCGCCACAAGGCGAATACAGAAGCAATCTCCATCCTGTTCCACCTCTCCTGCAAAACAACAAACCAACAAGAAAACGGCTCTGCCACGAGATTGCCACGGCGGTTTAATTTCCTGATGTTGCATCGTTTTCCCCGTCCGCCTCGCAATGACGGGGTTTTTTATTGTTTTGTGTTTCTCTTTTTTCTCCGTCCGCCTGTTGCCATGACGGAGATTCTTTTTTGAGTCTGTCCGTCCCATCCGAATTGCAATAAATAGTTATTTCACAGTCTCTGCGAGTTGGAACGAACTATAACATATTGAGACCTTTGCATAATTCAAGCACAATTTATAAAACACACAAAATGCGCATTCTCTAAACGGCACTTGAATTATGCAAAGGTCTCATATTATTTGTTATCTTGATTTTCTTGTTGAATGTATTTTGATAAATACAATCCTTGTAACAAGATAAAAATTAGCGTCATTCCCAACAGACCAAAGAGTTTAAAATTTACCCAAATAGATTCTTTGTCTTTGGCAACAGCACATAAATTTTTGGCACTCTCATCCACCAAAGCAAGACAATTTAAATCCGCTACATTAAAATCTTTAATCCCGGCAACTAATGGCAAAAGTTGAGACTCCACCAAATTATAATCATAAACAAAATATAAATTTGCCAACCCAGATATGATAAAAAATCCAATCCATAGGCGATTTATCACTCGCCATTTGTTTTCAATCAAAACAATATGGGATGAGAGCATTCTTTCAATCAAAGGTTTCTTGCCAATAAATTCGCTAACAAAAAAGCCTGCGGCAAATAGCCAATTTATAATTGATGGTTTATACATTATAAAGGATTTATCATGGAGGATAAGTGTTGCCCCACCCATAACCAAAATAATTGCCATTGACACCAAGTGCATTTTTTCAATTTTTTTATTTTTATAATAACTATATGATACCTGCAAAATTGAGGCAACAATAGCCACCGCCGTGGCGACATAAATGCTATACAGTTTATAAGCTACAAAAAATAAAATTATCGGAAAAAAATCAAAGAGAAGTTTCATATATAAAAACTAACGGATTAAAAAAATAAGAAATATAACAAATATAATTACAAAACTAATAGGTAGTAATGCAGATTGCCACATAGCAGGCGTTGTTTTTTCATGGTTATTTTCTTTAAAATGGCGGTAATTGTTAAATAATAAATACACGATACCGCCACCTACTAACAATAAAGCTAAGCTCTCAAAAAAACCCATCAATCATCGCCACCAAAAATACCCAATAAATGTAATAATGAAAAAAATATGTTATAAATAGAAATATATAGGCTCACGGTCGCACGAATATAATTTGTCTCACCGCCTTGCACAATATTGCTGGTATCCCATAATATAAAACCTGACATTAATAAAATAATTGCCGATGAAATAACTAATTGTAAGGCTGATAACTGTAAAAACCAGTTAGCGATAATAGCGATAAAAACTACCACAAAACCTGCCATCAAAAAACCGCCCATAAAAGAAAAATCTTTTTTGGTGGTTAAAACATAAGCAGATAATGATAAAAATATTACTCCGGTTCCACCTAAAGCCGTCATAACTAATTGTGGTCCGTTGCTAAGATTATTGATATACATACTTAAAATTGGTCCTGAAATTGCACCCATAAAGCCTGTGAACAAAAAGACAAATAATAGCCCCAATGCAGAGTTAGCAAATTTATGCACCAAGAACAATAAACCTAACATCCCCACCAAAGAGATAATTAAACCAGGATAAGGCATATTTAAAGCCATTGATATGCCAGCTGAAATTGCACTGAAAATTAAAGTTGCCGATAACAACATATAAGTATTGCGTAAAACTTTATTAGTTGCCAAGACGCCATTATCAGTAGAGGTAGTTGTGTTAATGTAAGACATGATGTAAAATTCCAAAAATAAAAAAGATAATTATAATGTTTTTTGAAAACAAAAAAACAAAAAAGTTCAAAATAATTGACAAAAAAATAAAAAAGTGATTATAATATGCGGTTAAATTTAATGTTTTCAAGTAGGAGAGGTGGCTGAGTGGTCGAAAGCACTGGTCTTGAAAACCAGCGAGGGTTTATCCCCTCCCAGGGTTCGAATCCCTGCCTCTCCACCATAAGCCCTTTTATCAACCTCCATCAAAACCACCTAAACCCTTATAACTGTATGCCTTTATCAAAAGCATTTGAGTTTATTTGAGCCAAATGCGGTTTGTATGCTTTGAATTTGTTAACTATTATATTTTTAATAATATCAGGCTCAAATGGCAAAAATGCAGAGGCTGCGGCGAGCATTACAGTATTTACTAATTTTGGATTACCCAGATCACGAGCAACAGAAGTAGCATCAAAAGTTTTAATTTTTTGGGTGCTTTTTTTCATCTCATTCAAAGCATTATCTGGATAATCATACAAGCCTAAATTTACCACAGGTGGCTCTTGGCAATTATTATTTATCAATGCTTGACCGTCTGCTTTTAACCAATGTAACCAGCGATATGCCTCTGCCAATTCAAAGCTCAACAAAATATCTGCCTCACCACAGTTTATAGCAGGACTTAAAACTTTTTCACCAAACCGAATATGAGAGGTTACTACTCCGCCTCGTTGTGCCATACCGGCAACCTCTGTTTTTTTGGCATCTAATCCAATTGATACAGCAGCCTGAGCTATTATTTCTGCTGCTGTCATAACTCCTTGACCGCCTATTCCACATACCAAAATATTTGTTATTTTTTTGCTTATCATTTTAATTTATTTTTAAAAAACAAACACTATTCTACTTTTTTTTGTAATATTTTTCAATCTTTTTATAAAAAAATATAAGGTAAGACCTTTGCATAATCTTTGTCCCACTTTATAATAACAATAAAATATGCACTATTTTCTTATTGTTCTGGGCCACACTTTAATTATGCAAAGGTCTCAAGGTGTTGGGGTAGTATAACTGGTTTTTGGGGTTTGGCATGATGATGTAGAGATATGAATGATTGGAGGTTCCGTATGATGGAATTATGGTGATTATTCAGATCTTGCAATAGAGAAAAGTTTGTTATTGGCAGCTTAATAACATCCAAAAAAAATTGGAAAAATTGACATTAATATTTTTTTTATGTATAATAGAAATCTTTGCATAATTAAAGCACAATTTATAAAACAAATAGATTGCATATGCTCATAGCAAAAATTCGTCAAAGGGAATTACCATATTCCTCATTTTTGCTATAAAAATGCACTATTTTCTGTATTCTCTAAACAGCACTTGAATTATGCAAAGGTCTCATAATAAAATTTTAAATAAAAAGCATATGAAAGTAGATCCTAAAAAAATTCAACATATTGGCAATATATTTGTTGATATCTTTCACTACCTTGCCTTGTTTGTCATAGGAGGCACAGTTGTATGGTCGGCATTTTTTGAATATTTGGAAATTATGAGTGCAGGACATGCTCAATTAAAAGACATACTTTTGTTGTTTATATACTTAGAGTTAGGAGCGATGATCGGGATTTATTTTAAGACTCATCGTCTGCCAGTGCAGTTTTTAATATTTATAGCTATTACGGCTTTATCTCGTCATCTCGTAATTGATGTGCAAAGTGTATCTGATGATTTTCATTTGTATTTGTTGATTATTATATCGTTGTCAATAGTTGTTTTAAGTGTGGCATCATTTATATTGACATTTACTGCTTTTAAGTATGGGCGACCAGAAGATGATATTGAAAAATCAAAATTCTTGAATAAAAAAAAACAAGTAAAAGACGCCAATTAAGGAAGTTCTGATTGACTGCTAACAAGATGATATGTCCCCTTGCTATAACTGCATTTGTTCTTGGCAGTTATTCAGAGCTTCCTTAAGCAACCATAAAAAATTAAGATTTGTTGATAATAAACCAGTTTTTGTTTATCTTTATCGGAGCAACTTTCAATTGCTGTCTCTTGCCATCTAAATGTTGAATATTTATTGTTACCTGGGATAGATCTCTGCCTTTACCAAAATAAGCACATATACTAGCAGCTTGTTGTAAATCATCATCATTAGGTTGTCCCTCGATTAAACACAGCGCTCCTGGAATTTTATCTTCTGCTTCTAAACTGATATGATTATTTTTATATCCTGCCATATAATTGCCCTCTGCCTCATCACGGGCGACAATTATTTTATAATTTTTGGCAGGACGCAGATGGCGACCGACTTTTAACATTATTATATCATCTAATTCATAATCTCGGCTACCACGATGTTGCCACATATCAGATAATTTTGCGGAGTAGTTAGCATCTGTTAAAAAACAACAACCTCCAGCAGGCTGGGCATATTCTTTGATATTGAATTTTTTTGCCAATGCCATCTGTCCTGCTCTGGATCTTCCAGAAAAATCTGACATTTTATCTCTTTTTATCCAACCTTCTATCTCTGGTTTTGTCGGCGGTAAATTTCTCGCAGATAGAGGACGAACCAATAAATCAGCGGCACCAGATTGATGGGCGACCACAGGCATGGTATCAGCTCGTTGGGACATAGGACGTTGACCTACTACCTCGCCTGTTATAATAAAATCAAAATTATTTTTTTGTAACAATTCATATGTTTGTTGAACCATAAAAATTTTGCAATCCAGGCAGGGATTTAGATTTTTACCATAACCGTATTTAGGATTTAGTAGAATGTTTTTATACTTATTGCTTATGTCTACAATATTCAATTTAATGCCAAGTTGCTCGGCAACCCACAGAACATTGTTTCTTTTAATTTTGTCTTTGTTATGTAAAATCGCGGTATGACCTTCAACACAAAATCCAGTGTAAAAATTTATCCCTTCAACCTCAATTCCTTGATCTTGGATAACTCTGACTGCCAACATTAATCCAGCCCACCAGAAATTAAAGCATAGGCACGGCGTTTTTTCATATACTGTGAGACCTTTGCATAAATCAAACAAACCTTAATAACAACAATAAAATGCACCCATTTTACCAAAAAAATCGTCAAATAGCAAGCCATTCTCCTAATTTTTTGATAAAATATGCACTATTTTCTTATAATTCTAAGCTACACTTGATTTATACAAAGGTTTCACTGTTAGAACCTAAAACCTAACTTCAAAGCTGAGGTAGAACTTTCACCCACTTTTGTATATTGAACCAAAATATCCATAAATAATAAATTCATATTGATGCCTGCAAAATATTTTCCCTGAGTGCTTGATGATTCTTTTAAATCAACACCGCCCCTATTGGCAACTGTGGCACGAGTTTTTGATCTCACGGCACCTGCCCCTACGAAAGGAGTTACGATTGTTATGCCTTTTGAAATTGATACCTCCAAGGTTTGAGATGAAAACTCTAAAACATCAACATTTGATAATTTTGACATTGAAAAACGAGTATTGATAGCAGGAGTTGCGATGCCACCTTTTAAAATTGCATAACTTATAAAACCACCAGTTTTAACGACATTTGAATTTATCGCTGAACTTCTTGATAAACCGATATCAATTCCAAGCGGCAAGCCTTTTTGCACCTGCACTTTTGCAAAAACCAAAGTGTCGCTATGCTCTGCTCCCACTTTATCTAAGTATCCTGTGCTAAAAGATGTCACACTCATGCCGGCTGCAACATCAAACCCTAAGATTCCCAAGGGAGCAGCAGGACCCAAAGCATTAAAGTTTAAAGTGCCTCCGAGATCTTTGGCAAAATCATCGAATTCTGCTTGTGATGAAAAATTTACATCATCCCAATCATCATTGGCCGCAAAAAGATTGACAGAAAAAAATAAAAGCCCTATAATAAACATTTTAAAAAACTTCATATAACACAACCTCAAAAAAAATTAAAAAAAATGACTATTATAACAAAAGATTTATCAATTATGCAATATAAGATAGTTATGGACAAAATGATAAATTTTAATACCAAGAGACAAATTGATAGCAATGATGAGATTTGGTTCTTAGAGCATCCTGCGGTTTATACTCTGGGACAAGCAACAGATAAAAAAAACATTCCCGTCAATAATGACAACATTCCCATAATTCAATCTAATCGTGGTGGGCAAATTACCTACCACAATATCGGACAACTTATCATCTATCCTCTGCTACAATTAAAAAGATATAATCTGGGCATAAAATCGCTGGTTTTTTTGTTAGAGCAGGTAATTATTGATTTATTGGCAACTAAAAATATTATAGGGCATAGAAGAGAGGCAATGCCAGGGGTTTATGTGAATAATAAAAAAATAGCGGCTTTGGGTTTGCGAGTATCAAAGGGCTGCACTTATCACGGATTGTCATTAAACATAGCTATGGATTTAAAACCCTATGACAATATAAATCCTTGCGGATATAACAATTTAATTATAACTCAAACGAGTGATTTAAACCCAGACATTAGTATGCTGTATTGTAAAAGTTACCTGAAAAAAAACTTAATATCAGCGATAACAACTTTTGTTTAAAAATAAAAGTTGCAAAGAAAAAATTTATTAGGTATAATATGCAGGTTTTATTCCCCGGTAGCTCAGTTGGTAGAGCGGGTGACTGTTAATCACTAGGTCGGCGGTTCGAGCCCGTCCCGGGGAGCCATTTAATCTCTCCCATTTATTTTGTGAATAAAACCTTAGCAAGATGCTCTATTTCTTTGTGTGCTTTGCTATTGGGATTCATCTCAAAAACTGCCAGACCCTCACTAAAAGATCTTCTGAATGCTGTGCGTTGATGGATCATAGGCTGTATTTGTGTAATTCCTTTTAATGTGTTTAATGCCTCGCGTGTCTCAGCAGTTTCCCTTACCCCAATATGAGTATCGGCACGATTGATAAAACATAAAATTTCTAATTTTGGTTTTTGGTGTTTTTTGATAATTTTTAAAAATCTTTGAGTAGACCAAACATCAGCTTGGCTAGGTTGCACGGGGATTATAACTCTATCAGCTTTTGATATCGCTTTTTCAAGCGATGACATATCCGATACACCTATATCAACTAACACTTCATCTGCTGTTGATTTTTTAATATTTTTTACCTCAGTTTTGATTTTTAAAACTGGCAAATAAGACTCTTCGGTGCGGACATCACCAACATCACTCAGAGTTTTTTGCGGATCAAGATCAAAAACATCTACTTTTTTTCTTTTGTTTGTTAATAGCCAAATTGCTAAGTTAAAAGATATAGTGCTTTTTCCTGTGCCTCCTTTGAGGTTACCAATAATAGTTATCATATATTTTAATACCTTTTACGTTTAGGATCCTGCCATGGATTCGCAGGATTTAAATCAAAATCATCAAAATTATTAGGCTGTGGTGCATATTGCCAAATATTTGATGGTGAGTTATAGTTAAATGGAGGATACACAAAACCGCCACGAGGGTTATATGTTTGTCTTGAATTTTGTTGTTGATAATTATATTCGTCATTGTTTGGCAGTTTAGGAGCATTTTGCTCTACTTGATAATCCAATCCTGGGATTGGTGGATAATCTTGTAAGTTATCTTGTGGATTCGTCGACCCAAAAGTATGCCTCCTTTTATGCTCATTAGAATCATCAGAATTATTATACTCAATTACATTTGGGTATTGTTGTTGCTCTGCGCCAAAAGTATGATCCGTGTTATCAGACAAGGCTATGGATGATAAAAGCCCATAAAAAATAATTGCTATAAATATGTTTTTCATAATTTTTTTAACCTAATCCCACGAGTTTTTTTAATCACTGTTTTTTTGTTATCTTGTTTTTCTTTTTTAATTTTTTCTTTGGTGCTTTTCTTTTTATCATCTCTATTTGTTGTTTTACTTTTCCCAGTAATTTTTTCTTTTTTAATTTTTTCTTTTTTATTGATTTTTTGGTTGCTGTGTTCTATGTTTATTCTGATATTTTTAATCTTATTCGGAATAAGTGATTTAATAGAAACTATAATGCCGCCAACAAGAATAAGCACTATATCCTTAAAATCTTCTATAAAATTATTAATTTTATTTTTTGTAGTTTTGTTAATTTTAAATTTTAGTTTTCTTTGTTTAGGAGATATAATCTTGCCTCTTATTTTTTCACAATTTATATCTGATTTTTCAAAACCATTATTAGGAGGACAGAAACTCTCTCGTGCTGAAATACATCCCAATGGAATTATTATCAAAGTAAGGATTGTTGAGACAAAAATACCAAAGAATAGCGAAATCGCCATGCCTTGAAATATTAAATCTGACATAATAACCGTAGCACCACCCATCAAAGCAAAGGCGGTAATTAATATCGGGCGTGTTCGCACTTGACAAGAGTAAATAATGGCCTCCAAAACATCCTTGCCCTCCTCAATTTGTTTTTTGCCACAGTCCACGAGCAAGATTGAATTACGCACGATAATTCCTGCCAGCGCTATAAAACCTATCATTGAGGTGGCAGTAAATTCTGCTCCTAAAAGCCAGTGTCCTGGGATAATGCCGACTAGGGTTAAAGGAATAGGTGAGATAATAATCGCCGGCAACATAAAATTTTGAAACTCCCACACAACTAATATATAGATTAAAATAATAGCAATAGCAAACGCCAGTCCCATATCACGAAATGTTTCATAGGTTACAGTCCATTCGCCGGTCCATTCCATAGTTGATTTTTGTGATGAGTCAGGAGCACCAAACCAAGAGGGCTCAATTTTAACACCATCAGGGGAGATATAGTCTTTCAACATATCCTGCACTTCAAACATTCCATATACCGGAGCAGGATAGGGATTTTGCACCTCTGCTGTTACAAACTCAACCGGACGTAAGTCTTTGTGAAAAATTATGGGCTCTTGTTTTGTTTTGATAAAACTACCAAGCTCTGACAAAGGAACTGTGCCACCTGTGTTGCTGGGGATTGGCAAATTACCAAGGTTTGCTATTTCTGATCGCCTCTCAAATGGTAACTGTAAGATTATATGCCGTGGTTCTAATATATTTTTGACCTTTACATCTCCCAGCGAGTGTCCGCCCATCGCCATTTTTAGATTACGATTGATAGTTTCAGTGGATACACCTTTTCTAAGAGCCTTTTCAACGTCGACCTTAAAGTGCCATGTGTCGTAATTGTGTTGAATAAAAGTATCTTCATCTGTTAAGTTTTCAGCCTTGTCAAACATTTTTTCAACATCTTTGGCAACTGCACGACGAATCTCAGCGGTTGGACCGTAAATTTCTGCTACAACTGATTGTAAAACAGGTGGACCAGGTGGCATTTCGATAACTTGAATTTTGGCTCCATGTTTTTGGGCAATAGGTCGCAAAACAGCACGGGCTTTAATAGCAAGCTGTTGTGAGGTTGCCTCTCGTTGGTTTTTATCAGATAATTGAACTTGGATATCTCCTTGCCAGGGCTGCGATCTTAAATAAAAATGACGCACCAAACCATTGAAGTTAAATGGGGATGCGGTGCCAGCATAGGTTTGAATCGCAGCCACCTCTGGCATTTTTAACAATTCATCTGCCACTAAGTGATTAAAATTTGCTGTTTTTGGCAAAGCACTACCTGCTGGAAAATTTACCAAAACATTAAACTCAGGTTTGTTGTCAAGTGGCAACATTTTAACCTTGACTGATTTGGTATAAAACAAGAAACAACTTGCAAAGAATATAAAAAACAAAAATCCTAAGAATAGTTTACCCTTTAATGGGTTACTTACTAATGGTATAATCGTCTTTTTGTATAGATTGTTAAAAAATTGCTCTTGTTTGTGCTCTTTTTTCTGAGCTTTTTTAAGGTAGTCCATTGATGGACGAATCCGCATAACAAGCCATGGAGTAAAAGAAAAAGCGGCAAACAATGAAAAAAGCATCGCAACTGATCCTAAGGTGGGGATTGGTGCCATATAAGGACCCATCATACCACGCACAAAACCCATCGGCATAAGGGCGGCGATTACAGTAAAGGTTGCAAGAATTGTCGGGTTACCTACCTCTGCCACAGCTTCGATGGAAATTTTGGTGCTAATTTTTCCCTCATCAAGCCATCGGCGATAAATATTTTCCACCACAACTATCGCATCATCCACTAATATTCCGATTGAAAAAATAAGAGCAAATAAAGATACTCTATCAATTGTCATGTTTAAGATAAGGGCTGCAAAAACTGTGATCAGAATCACTACTGGAATTACAATTAAAACCACCAAAGAAGCTCTAAACCCTAAAAATAACCAAACTAAAATAGTTACTATTCCTGTTGCCATAAATAATTTAAAAATTAATTCGTTTACTTTATTATCAGCAGTTTCTCCATAATTACGAGTTATCTCTGTATGGACATTATCTGGGATTAACTGCCCTTTTAAACTCTCTACTTTATTGACAATATCCTGTGCTACACTTACCCCGTTGCTACCTTTTTTCTTAGCGATGGCGATAGTTATAGCAGCTGCTCCATGGGTTTTTATGGACTGGTTTTTATGAGATTCACCAGTATAATAATGGACTATATTAGTGGTATCAGCAGGACTGTTGCTAATTGTGGCGACATCACCTACATAAACCGGAGCATCATCGGCGATAGCTACTACTAATTGTTCAATATCTTCGGCAGTTTTTAAAAAACTACCTGCATACAGATAAAAAGTTTTATCCCATGATTCAAAGCTGCCTATACCATATTGGCTATTGGCAGTTGAGATGGTATTGGCAAGCTGATCAAGGCTTATACCAAAACCTGATAACCTCTCAGGGGATGGCTCAATTTTTATTTGTTGAGATCTGCCTCCAACTATAAAGCTCTGACTCGTGTTGGGGATTCCCTTTATTTCTTGCAACACATCCAAAGCAAGCAAACGAAGCTGTGAGTCATCAATATCCTCTGACCATAAAGTGTATGTTACTACAGGGACATCATCAACTCCCTTGGGTTTGACGAGTGCTCCTTTAACCCCAGGCGGCATTTTGTCCATATTGGAGTGAATTTTATCATAGACTTTTAAAATAGAATTTTCTGTCTCTTCTCCTACATCAAATTCAACCGTTACCAAGGCTTGCTCTTTTTGTGAGGCAGAATATACATGTTTTATGCCTGTTATTTCAGATAACATCCTCTCCAATGGGTCTGACACAAGAGATGAAACCTGTGATGCTGATGCTCCTGGATATTGCACAAATACATCAACCATAGGCACGGATATTTGGGGATCTTCTTGGCGTGGAGTAAGAATCAAACCAATAATACCAATTAACAATGATACTATCAATAACAGTGGTGATAGTGGTGAGTTTATAAAAGATCTTGCAGTTTTGCCTGCTAATCCTAAATGTTGATCCCTGTTTATTTTTTTAGACATGGTTATTTTTTATTTTTTTGGTTGTTGTTGGTAGATTGTTTATCTTTGATGTCGTCAATTAATATTCCAGAACGAAGATTTAATGGTGGGTTAGTAACAACTCTCTCTCCTTGAACCAAGCCTGATAAGATTGCAACCTTATTATTGCCTATTTTTTTGCCAGCCCTAACAATTCTAAGTTGTATTTTCTCGTTATTATTTATCACAAAAACATAAGGGAGGCTACCACGGTAAATTAATGAATCAGCACTGATAATAGGCACAGATTTTTTAATAGATTGTAATGTATCTTTAATAAAAACCTCGGCATACATACCAGGGCCACCAGGGACTCCCTTTGGCAAATCAAACTTAACAGTTACTGTGTGTCGCAGAATATCAGCAATAGGGTAAATTTGTGCCACTCTTGCTTTTACAAAAGTGTCTCCTACATCTAATTTAGCATCAACGAATGATCCTCTTTTTAGGTTTGGCACTAATCTTGCAGGAATTTGAGCCTCAATTCTTAAAAATTTAGTCTGGGCGATTTCCATCATCGGCATTCCAGGTTGAATTGTGTCGCCGATCTCTACCATTTTTTTAGTAATTACCCCATCAAATGGAGCAAATGAGCGGGTATCTTTTAATTTGGCATTTAATTCCTCTATGGCAAAACGAGATTTTTGGATGGCAGCCCATGCTTTGGAACGATTAGTTTCTTGATTATTTAAATCCATAAATCTATCAGCACGGTAGTCACCATAACCCATTCCACGGCTAAAACGACGGGTAAAAAATTTATCAAATAAAGATGGCATTCCCATGCCAGACATAGAGTTGGTATCATCAGTGCGTGGATAGTATAGTTCGTGATTATATAACTCAATAGCATTCGAATAATTTGCCTCGGCGGCTTTCAAAGATGCAATGGCTTGGGCTCGTTTAGCAAGCAAATCATCATCATCAATGACAATTAAGACACTTTTATTTTTTATGCTCTCTCCTTCTTGATTGGATATAAACTCTACTCTGCCTGGCATTTGCGCTAATAATTGCACTTTTTTAAACGGAATTACTGTGCCTCCAATTGTGATTATCTTCCCCAATGGAGCCGTAGTTACAGTTTCAATATTCCAAGAAAAAGCAGAAAAAGGGAAACTTATGATAAAAAATGATAGAATTGTCTTGGGATTTGAAATTTTCATATTTGCTGTTAAATAATAAAAAAATGTAATTTTATTATATTTGCAACAAAAAATCAACTTTTTATAACAAATGAACAATAAAATATGGCAAGTATCTGATTTTTTAAATCAAATATCTTCCCTCATAACAGATAAATACCGACAAGTTAACATGCAAGCTGAAATAAGTAGCATCAGAGTCCATAGCTCAGGACACATTTATTTAACTTTAAAAGATAAAAAGTCACAAGTAAATTGTGTTATGTTTTTACCTGACAATAGGAGATTAAAATTTAACCCACAAATCGGCGATATGATTTTGATTGTTGCTATCCCAAATATATATATCCAAAGAGGTGATTTTAGCTTAATTATAAAAAATATGCAGCCCTTTGGTGAGGGGCAATTACAACGAGAATTTGAAAAATTAAAGCTAAAATTAAAAAACGAAGGATTATTTGACAATATTCACAAAAAAACTCTCCCAAAATCAATCCGCTCAATTGCTTTGATAAGCTCACCGACAGGAGCTGCTATCAAAGATGTAATTAAGGTATTCAAAGAGAGGGCAAAATGGATTAAAATTGTCATATATCCTACCGCAGTGCAAGGTAATGCTGCCTCTTTGAACATTATTCAACAAATTGAAAATTCTAACAAAAAAAATAGAGAGGATATAATAATGCTAACCCGTGGTGGTGGTGGTTATGAAGATTTGCAAAGCTTTAATGATGAAAATTTAGCAAGAGCTATATTTAAAAGTGAAATTCCTGTCATAACCGGAATAGGGCATCAGAGTGATACCACCATAGCAGATATAGTAGCAGATATCCTGGTCCCTACTCCATCTGCTTCTATCTTAATTATTACACATACTGAGGAACAAATTATTGAAAATTTTGCAAAATTATCAAAAAATTTATATCAATCGTTGTTATTTAATTTTCAAAAAAAACGAGGTCAAAAAACAGAATTAGATAATAAATTACACCAACAAAAACCAATTATGAAATTTTATCATAATATGCAAAAAATAGATTATAACCTTAAATCCTTGCAAGATATTATTCAACATAAGATTATAAGGGGCAGACAACAAGATTTAATACAGTTAAATAATAAATTATCAAACCTAAAACCGATTACTCTAATTTATAATAATATTAAAAAAATAGAGCAAAATCTAATTTACCTGAAAGACACAATTAACAAAAACATTTATGAGGCAAAAAATAAGATTAAAAACAACGAGATAAATCTATTTAACAATCATCCAAAAAATAAAGTAAAAATAAAAAAACAACAATCAAACAACAACAACAAAAACCTACAAGATAGGTTTAATTTTATACATCAACAACATAAAAATAACATAAAAAGATTAGATGATATTTTATCATCTCTCAACCCTTATAATATTTTACAACGAGGTTATGCGATAGTAATAACCAAGAAAGACAACAAGCCCATTTTGCGAGCACATCAAACACCGCCAAAAACAAATATAATAATTAAATTCTCTGATGGTAAAATAGAGGCTGTGACGGATTAGCCCACTCTTTGAAAAAAGATATAATAGAGCTCGTTCTCACTCTGTAAGACTGTGAAATAACTAATTTTTATAAAACACAGCCGAACAAAACAAAGAATCCGTCATTGCGAGGAACGAAGCAATCTTGTGGGGGCAAACGGACACCAAAAGAGATATGGCAATTTTTTTGTGTATTGTATTGTTTTTATCCGTCCGCCTCGTTATGACGGATTATTTTTTTTGTTCGGTAAATATGCAAGATTTAGTTTATTTTTGAAAATAGTATTAGTCCGCTCTTTAAAAAAAAGCGGACTCTAAAAACTTTTTATTCTGATTTGGTTGATTTCTTTAAATTGTTTTTTTGCAGAGCAATAACTCTCCGTAAAAATAAACATAACAAGGCCTGCGACCATATTAAAACATTAAAAATGTGATTGTAAGTTGCTGCACAAACAAACAGAAACTTACTGCTCTAATTTTTCTTCAATTTCTGCAATTTCTTTTTTAAAATCATCATTGATCGGACAACCACAACTAAAATCCGAGGATTCGGCATGTTTGCGGGCTTTTTCAATGTGCCATTGGGCAACTTTTAAATGTTGATCTACACTCATAATATATTCCTTAATAAAGTTAAAAAATAAAATTATAAAGATAGTTAGACTTAATGTCAAGTTTTATTTTTACATTGTTAATTACAGGAGATCTTTTCAAAGATTCGCTAATGTATTCTCAATCCAGTTTTCAACCTCGCAGGTTATGGTGTTACGATTTTTACCAGCTGTTTTTATTGTTTTACCAATCATTACAGTTATTATGCCGGAGTTTTTAGTGAATTTGTGTTTGGGCCAAAACAGACCTGCATTATGACAAATCGGCACAATATCAACTCCTGCCTCTATTGCCAGAACCGCTCCTCCTTTTTTATATGTGCCTTTTTCGTGGGACGCCACACGAGTGCCTTCGGGGAAGATTAAAATATTGGTGTTGTTTTTTAATTTTTTTACCCCTTGAATCACTATGCTTTTCATGGCAGTTCTTTTTTTGTTACGATCAATGGTAATAGGTTCCATAGCGGCAACCCCCCAACCAAAAAATGGAATATATAAAATACTTTTTTTTAGTATCCAGGTAAGTGGTGGCAAAAATACTGTCATGGCAATTGTCTCCCATGTTGATGAGTGTTTTATCATAAAAACGACAGGTTTATTTGGTAAATTTTCTGCCCCGATAATTTTATAGTCCAGGTTTACCGATACTTTTAACCACCATAACACAAAACGATTCCAATATCGCAAAACTCTATATCTTTTATCGTATGGCAAAAACCAGGCGAACATCAAAACCAGTTGAATCGCAATAATAGAAAAAAGAAAACCCGGCCAAAAAATCAAAGACCTAATAAATTTTATTGTGTTTTTCATAGATACCTACCTCAATTTCTGTTTGTTAAAATTATTTTTTTTATTCTCACGCCCTGTGAGCAGTCATCGGCACAGTTTTTTGGAGAATAAAGACACGTTTTCAGAATTCCAATTTCATCAAAACCAAGAGTTAGATGGTTTGTTTCTGGGTCTTTGTTTGTTAAGATATGATGGCAATTATCATACAGATCGTTCATTGTTGCCAAAGATGAGCCTTTTTTATTTTTACCAAGTTGTTGTTGGGATGATTCGCTGTATTGTGCCGTCGTCTCCTGTTTGTCATTCCAAGATAGATATTGCCTACCAATTATTCTGTTATTTTTAACGGTAATAGTGGTTTGCTCACCAAACCCTACCCAACTTGAAAAATACTTAGTGTATTGATATGAATCATGGTGTTTCTTTTTGTGTTGTTGCCATACGACATAACTTTGTTGTAATTTTTTTAACATATTAGATACATCTTCTGCTACACAACTTTTTTTACACTCATATTTGCTGTGAAATGGTATTGTGCCACCACAACCACCCCAGATAAATTTTTTACATTGCATGGATTTATTGTCGTAATAATATTTTGTAAATGCTGCTTTACACATACCTGTATCTGGCTTTAAAAAACAGCTTTCATTGTTGGTATTTTTTTGGATATTTTGCATGCAACCTAAAAAAAACAAAATACAGATTGACAATAGAATAGAAAAAAATTTCATAACAACTCCTTATTTATTAAAATGTCATCAACAGCATATGATAAATTTTTATATATTGATATATTTTTTAATTTATCTTTATGAATTATGATATGATTTTTGCCCTTGCCAGTTTTAACCATTATAAGTTTAGCTCCTACCCTTCGTCCCGCTTGCATATCTGTGATGCTATCTCCTATTATAATTGTCTTATTAAGATCTATGTTAAATTTATTTTTTATATCTATTAACAGTCCGGTTTTTGGTTTACGACACTTACAACCATAATCAGGTGTGTGGGGGCAGAAAAAAGTGCCGTCTATTTTTGTCCCACAATTTTTTAAAAGTTTTGTCAATTTGGCTGATATATTCTTATATTCTTGCATAGAAAATAATCCACGACCTATGCCAGATTGATTAGTCCACACAACCACCTTATAATTATTGTCTTTTAATTTTTTAATGGCTTCGATGCTTCCTTTGATGGGTATAAATTCATCAGCTGATTTGATATAATTATCTGAATCTTTGTTTATTACTCCATCCCTATCTAATATCACAAATTTCATATTTTTCTAGCTAATTCCGTTGCTGCCCCTATATAATTATGGGGGCTTAATTGCAACAAACTATGTTTTTGAGATTCTGTTATGCCATCTAATGATTTGATAAAATTTTCTATATCTTGTTTGGTAATTTGCTTGCCACGAGTGAATTTTTTTAATTTTTCATAGGGGTCTGATATGCCAATTTTTCGCATAATTGTTTGAATCGGTTCGGCAAGAATTTGATAGTTATCATCAAGATCTTTTTTTAATACCGTGGCATTTAATTCAAGTTTATTGTTACCTTTTTGTGTTGATATGTATCCCAACAAACTATGCCCTACCCCTACCCCTATATTTCTTAAAACTGTTGAATCCGTTAAATCTCTTTGCATTCGTGATTTACATAACTTGTCGGCAAAAAATCCTAATAAAGCATTTGAAATTCCTAAGTTGCCCTCAGCATTTTCAAAGTCAATTGGGTTTATTTTATGGGGCATGGTTGATGATCCAACCTCACCTTCTTGGCGTTTTTGTTTAAAGTATCCGATTGAGATGTAAGACCATATATCGCGATCATAATCAATGATTATATTATTTATTCTTATTAGGTTATGGAATAATTCTGCTATATAGTCGTGTGGTTCAATTTGAGTTGTATAGGGATTAAAATCTAATCCCATATTTTCAATAAAATTTTTGCTAAATTTCTGCCAATTTTTTTGAGGATATGCTGACAACATAGCATTATAGTTGCCAACAGCACCGTTAATTTTTGCCATAATAGGACATTTTTTGAGTTGTTTCAGTTGTCTTTTTAATCTATAAGCAGTATTTGCTAACTCCTTTCCCATTGTGGTTCCTGTAGCAGGCTGTCCATGAGTGCGAGATAACATCGCAAAAGATGAATATTTGTGCGCCATCTTGACAAGTTGTTTTTTTAAGTCTTTTATTTGGGGAATTATTATTGTTTCTTTGGCTTGTTTTAACATCAAAGCATAGGATAAATTATTAACATCCTCTGATGTAAGAGCGAAATGAATAAATTCAATTTTATTTTTTAATTCAATCTTATTTTTTAATCTCTCTTGTAAAAAATATTCAACAGCTTTTACATCATGATTGGTGATTTTTTCAATTTCTTTAATTCGTATAGCATCATCAAGAGAAAAATTTTTAATAATGCTGTCCAAAAAAATTAAAGAATTTTTATTAAGTTTTTTAACCTCATGGATATCATTATCTTCGCTAAGAGTTATCAAATATTTTATCTCAACTATTACTCTATGATAAATCAAAGCATACTCACTAAAAATATTTTCAAGCACAGATGATGTTAAGAAATATCTACCATCTAATGGGCTAATTGATAGTAACGGATTCTTATTATTTTTCATGGTATTAATTTTTAAAAAACAAGTGGAAACAAGTATTATACAATAAAATCAAAATTATAATTATATTTAAAATTGATTATGTTAAGATACTTTCTTTTTTTATAATAATTATTGTTATGAGCGACATAGTTTTTGAACAGCCACTATCTGAAAGAATTAGGAATTTATTAAGATTGGATTTATTATTTTCCAAAATAGACTATTATGGCAAGAACAATAATGAGTTTGATATTCACTCAGCGGTATCTGCTATTTTTGATGTTATGAATATCCTATCTCGTGGTGATTTGCGATCTGAGATAATTAAAGAGTTAGAAAAACAAATTACTCTTAATGATACAAACAACGAAGATAATAAAACTAATAAGAATTTTGCTAAACATGCAATCTTAAAACAAAAATTGCTGTCGCAACACGGACAAATAGGTAACCATATAAGACGCAATGAATTTTTAAACAATATCAAACAAAGAGGGTTGCTCGGAGGATGTGCTAATAGTTTTGATTTAACAGGTTACCACCATTGGTTAAATTTGAGTTTTGATGAAAAAAATCGTGATATCTTAAATTGGATGGAGCCATTTAGCAATATCCGTCAGGCCATAATTGCTGTTTTAGGAGTTGTTCGCAAAAAAGCTAAGTTTAAAAAAATTATCGCCAAAGACGGTTACTACCAACAGGCTATAACAGGTAAAGAAGAGTTGCAATTAATTATGATTAAAATAAGTCAGGATATTGGCATATATCCTGAAATAAGTGCCAGCAAAAGAACATTTTCAATAAGATTCTTTAAAAGAGAAAATATTGATACCAAGGCATATCAGTATACAGATGATGTACCCATAAAAATGGCATGCTCTATTCTTTGAATTTTTGATTGTAAAAAGTTATTGTATTGGTAGAGGACCTTTGCATGATTCAAGCACAATTTATAAAACACATAAAATGCACTATTTTCTGTCCTCCCTAAATCGCACTTGAATTATTCAAAGGTCTCTGGTATTAATCTAGCATATTGACAAACCAACCATTTTACAGAAGTTCCAAATGTAACCTGAACTCTTTTATGTGCACCTGATCCTGCAAACTCGGTTACCACCCCTTCACCGAATTTTCGATGTCTGACAAAACTCCCCAAAGAATAATCTAAATTACTTTTATCAAAAGAGACAGGCGCAGCATCTTCTGAAGAAGACTCAGAAAAATCATCCGATAAGCAGTTGTCATAGTCTGAACTTTGCATGGCTTGCTTTACATATGTTTCAGATATTTCTTTGATAAATCTTGATGCAATGTTATAATTAGTTTTACCGTATAATTGCCTTGTTTGGGCAAGACATAAGTGCAACTTCAAACGGGCACGAGTGATACCAACATAACACAACCTCCTCTCTTCTTCTAATTTTTTATTATCATCAATGCTGCGGCTGGTAGGAAAAATATTCTCCTCCATACCAACCATAAAAACATAAGGGAACTCCAAACCCTTAGCAGAGTGCAAAGACATCATTTGCACACAATCGGATTTTTGTTTATTTTTTTCACCCTGTTCTAAACTTATATGATTTAAGAATAATTGCAATTGATTTTCTGTGTCTGGAATCTCCTCATCAAACATAAAAATTTGCAAACCAGTGTTAACAAATTCTTTGAGATTGTCTGTTTTGGACTTGCCTTTTTCTGTTTTATCTTGTAAATATAAATCTAACAAAGAACTTTCATTTAACATATCACGAATAAGATCAGATAAGGGAATTTTATTGGCAAGTTGGGTAAAATTGTCAATCATTATGATAAAAGCTTGCAAAGAATTATAAGCCTTGGTGGCAAAATTATGGCTATTTTTATCTTGTAACATCTGTTGCAAAGATTGATAGAAACTTAGATTATTTTGGGCAGAATAGTCTTGAATTTGTTGTAGGCTTTTTTGACCTATTCCTCTGGTGGGACGATTTATTATGCGAGCAAAAGATACATCTTCATTTTTGTTAGAGATAAGCCGTAAATATCCCAAAGCATCTTTTATCTCTTCTCTTTCAAAAAATCGTAAACCCCCATAGATGTGATAAGGAATTTTACGGTTGATAAAAAATTCTTCAAAAATTCTTGATTGAGCATTCGTGCGGTATAAAATTGCTATATCTTGATAAGCAATATCTTTATCATTTCTATACTCCATAATGCAATTACTGACAAATTCTGCCTCTTCTAATTCATTCATTCCCACAAAAAGATCAATCAGCTCTCCGGTGCCTTCCTTTGTCCATAGATTCTTACCCATTCTGCCAGTATTTTTTACTATAAGACTATTAGCAGCATTTAAGATGTTTGAAGTTGAGCGATAATTTTGCTCTAATCTTGTTGTTTTGGTGCCAACAAAATCATGGGAAAAATTTAAAATATTTTCAATTTTTGCTCCTCGCCAACCATAAATAGATTGATCGTCATCACCTACGGCAAAAACACAGCTATTTTTCCCAGCAAGTTGTTTTATCCAATTGTATTGAATTTTATTTGTATCTTGAAATTCATCAATCAAAATATGAGAAAATCTTTGATTGTAGTGCTCTTGCAGATCTGGATTATTTTGCAATGTCTCCGATGCTAATAGGAGGATTTCCGCAAAATCTACCAAACCAGATCGCAGACAAATTTGCTCATATTTTTGATAAATTTTTATATATTCGGTAAGGTTTCCATCACCAAAATCTTTGATATCTTTTGATCTTTTGCCATTTTCTTTGTTTTGGTTGATAAAATTTGCCACGAATTTTGGTTGATATATTTTATCGTTTAGATTCAAATCAATAATAACTCTTTTAACAAGACGTATCTGATCTTGGGAATCCAAAATTTGAAAATCTGGGTTTAATTTAGCAGCCTGTGAATGGGTTCGTAACAGCCGCAAAGCCAGTGAGTGAAAAGTGCCAATCCACATAGCAGGTGGTCTGTTGCCTATTTGGTAAAAAACTCTATTTTTCATCTCAGAGGCTGCTTTGTTCGTAAATGTTACTGCAAAAATTGCCGATGGATGGGTTATGGATGATTGCAATAAATGAGTTATTCTGTTGGTTAAAACACGTGTTTTACCAGAGCCTGCACCTGCTAAAATAAGATTGTATTTTTGCTCTGATAACACAGCTTGCTGTTGTGATTCGTTTAGTTGCTCGATTGCACTATCATTATTTTTCATTTTATGACATGGTTTTGGGAATAAAGGCTATTTCATCATTATCACGGATAACATTACCGTCATTGGCAAATTTTTTATTAACGGTAATATTTAAAAGGTTAATTTTCATTATATCTTGATATTTTTTATCACGATTAGATAGGTATTTTAATAATTTGTCAATAGTATTTATTGAAGATGGAATATCAAGAGTCTCCTCAGATTTACCCAGATCATCCACCAAAGAGATAAAGTATAATAATTTAATTTTCATTTTTGTAGTTATTGTTTAAATTTTATATTACAACCTAAGCTTGGTTTTTGCTTCGTAGTAACTTTTTTGTCTGATAATAAAGCATCAGTTGCTTCTTTTAAATCTACTCCTGTAGATATAACATCGTTATGGGGACGGGCATCATCAAATTGTCCACGATATATTAATTTATGGTTTTTGTTAAATAGATAAATATCCGGAGTGCAGGCTGCCCGATAGGCTTTTGCTACCTCTTGGCTCTCATCAAACAGATAAGGGAAATTATAACCTACCTCTTTAATTTTTTCGATCATTTTTGCAGGTGAATCATCTGGATAATTTGTAACATCATTGGAGTTTATAGCGACAACTGCGACACTTTTTTTTTGATAATTACTGCCAAATTTGGCAATTTGCTCTTGAATTTTTATAACATAGGGACAATGGTTGCAGATAAAAAAAACAACTAATAGTTTGCCTTTAAAATCATCCAAAGAGATAATTTTGTTATTATTATAGGGTTCTGGGAGAGAAAAATAAGGTGCTTGTGTGCCAAGATCTAACATAACAGATGGTGTTCTTGCCATAATAAAATTCTCAAAAAAAGATGAATTTTAACATTTTTATAAAATATATTATAAAATATATTATAATTTATCATTTTTGGAGAAATAATTATGAGTGCTCTTGTTCTAGAAATTTGCAATATAAGATTGAATCAGCTTTGGTTGCCATAAAATGGATGACAGGACTTGTTATTGTAATTCAAATCATCCCTACGATTAGAAGTATTTTTTGATTTTTATATCACAGCTATCAACACAACAACAAACAATAAAACTCTACCGCCACTATATTTTATCTCAGGTGACGAGCCATTGCAAATTATGGAGATGACAGATATTATCTATGCCACCGCCAAAAAGCAAGGTTTTTGTGATAAAGAAATTATTGATATAGATGGTAATTTTAACTGGAATTCTTTACAGGGAAAATTCAGCTCTCTATCATTATTTAGCCCCAAAAGATTCTTTGTATTAAAGCTACCCTCGGCAAAACCTGGCATAAAAGGGGCAAATTTTTTAAAAAAATATCTATCTAACCCCCTAAAAGATGTGTTGATTTTAATTATTAGCGGTAAATTAGAATTTTCTTTGTATTCAAAAAAAATCCCTAAATGGTATCAATTATTGCAGCAAAATGCTAAGTGTTATGATTATCATCCAATAAAGATGCACCTTATGCCTCAATGGATAACCCACAGATTTGCCAAATTAAACCAGACCATAGATAAGGGGGCCGCTATTATTTTAAGCGAACATACTCAGGGCAACCTTATATCTTGTGCAACCGAAATAACCAAAATAAACCTTAGTATTGATAAAAAAAATATTACTACGGAAGATGTTTTATCTGGAATAAGTGATAATAATAAATTTAACATTTTTGCAATGGTTGACGCCATAATTGAGGGCAAAAAAGATCAGGCTATAAAGATTTTATGGACATTGCAGGAGGATGGAGTCGCAGAGCCTATCATAAACTGGGCAATTACAAATGAAATCAAAAAATTAACAGGATTATCGTCTCTCATAACTGGCAGAAAAGATGTTACAAATTTTTGTCGTGTTAATAATATTTTTCCCTCCAAACAAGCTATGTATAAAAATCTATCACAACAACATTCATATAAATTTTGGTTAATATTAACTTGCAAAGTTGCAATATTGGATCGGATATTAAAGGGCAAAAAATATGGATTTGACTATTATCAAGAATTAACTAATGTTATTATGCTGCTTGCAAAAAAATAACAGTGAACAGTGTTATTCGTCAAAAAAATATAAAAAAACGACAAAATATAAGTAAAATTTGCCACACGAAACACTCGCATAAAATTATATCTAATTTAAAAAAATATCTCAAAAAAACAAAAAATATTGCAAGTTATTATGCCGTTAAAGGAGAGATTGAAACCGCAACATTGCACTCATACCTTTTTAAATTAAAAAAAAATCTTTATTTGCCAAAAATAAAAGATGATAAATTAGAGTTTTTTAAATACAAACCATCATCAGTTATGAAAAATAATAAATATAAAATTCCAGAGCCTTATAGAGAAACATCATATCTGCTTAAAAAAATAGATATTATGTTCGTGCCTTTGGTGGCATTTGATACAAAATGTCACAGATTGGGTTTTGGAGGTGGTTTTTATGATAAAACTCTGGGGCAACTTCAAAAAAAAGATAGACCAATTTTAATCGGTTTGGCTCACTCTTTTCAATTGAATAAAAACATAAAAACCCATAAATTTGATATTGATTTGGATTTTGTTTTTTATGGTTAGAGACCTTTGTATAATTCAAGTGTGATTTAGAGCAATAAGAAAATAGTGCATATTTTATCAAAAAATGAGGTGCATAGTCTGCTATTTGACGAGTTTTTTGGTAAAATAGGTGCATTTTATTGTTGTTATAAATTGTGTTTGAATTATGCAAAGGTCTCGGTTAATTAGTTAGAGACGTCTCACAAGTTTTTTTTATTTTTCTTTGCAGTGAATCGTCAAATCTTTTTCTGTCAATTACAAACCTACTATGAGTTCCTGCACTTATTAAATCAAAATTATCATAAGTTTTTATTTTAAAGTCTAATTTATTGCCGTCAATTTTAACAAGTTCTGCATAGGATATTATCTTAAAACCCATCGGGGTGGCAGCAGTATGATTCAGATTTACCCCAATCCCTAAGCTCTGCTCGCCTTGCTTTAAATGTGGTTTAATCAGCATTATACAAGCCCACTCAACAAAACCTACCATAAAACCTGTGGCAAATACTTTTGGCATTTCAACAAATTCAGGCGATTCAGGATATAAATCTGGCACGGTTTTATTATCTGGCAAGACAAATTTATGTTCGTATTTTATGCCAACTTTAAGTGATGGTTTCATTATTTTCCTCTTTGTTTTTGAATTTTGTCATAAGCGACATTGATGTTTTTAATCTGCTCGTTAGCAAACTTGATAAAGTCCGCAGGCAAGCCTTTTTTTTGTAATTTATCAGGGTGATATTCGGCGACGGCTTGGCGATACTTTTGTTTGATGGTTTTATCAGAATCAGAGGCTTGACACCCTAAGATTTTATACGACTCGTCAATATCAGAATCTGTTGTTGAGCTTAAGCCAAAATTTGTTTTATGTTCTTGATACTTAAAAGAATTTATTTTTAAATTATGAGTAATTTGCTCTAATATTATCTGCTCTTGCGGGTGTAAAACCCCATCTGCCATCGCCACCTGCCACAACATTGCATAGACCATTTCACGCATTTTGATGTCGGCTATATTAGCATATTGATTAGCATATTCATAAATTGAGACGTTGTCATCTTTGGCATTATTAAAAATAATAATAGCAGATTTTTTGTCATTTTCATCCAGACCTAATTCAACAAAAAAACCTGTCACCGCTTTTATCTCACTTTGGGACACCACCCCATCGGCTTTGGCAAGTTTAGCCAGCATCGAACATAAAGTGACAAAAAATATACTTTGGTTGGTAATTTTATGTTCGCTTGAATTTAATTTTTTATTACCAAAAGACGAACCAAGCCATGCTCCAAAGGCTGCCCCTATCGGACCACCCATTGCCAGCCCTATCCCTGCTCCTATTCCTGCTCCTAACCACGACATATAATTTTACCTATCACAAATTTAAAAATATTTATTTTTTGTTCATGTTTTTTTAAATAATCAATCACTCTTTCTAAAAACTTCACATTGTCTTTGAATCTTCCTAACTCAGCATTACAACTATCGCAAATCCATTCTCTGCCCTTGTCTGTTTGATGGTCATGGTCTCTTACCAAATTCGCTGTTATGCCCACCAAGGTGGTTTTTTGACAAACAGGACATTCAAAAACACTGCCATTTTGAGGTTTTAGGTTATCCATTTTCTTTTTTTATGCTGTTGTTGATTTTTATGATTTATCAATAAAAATATCTTCGCCAAAATTGCATTATAGTGGATTTTAAATAAGAAAGATAGTTTTTTATTTTATTCAAAAATTTAACTATATTTTTTTTAAATCTTATAGAGACCTTTGCATAATTCAAGTGCGGTTTAGAATAATAAGAAAATAGCGCATATTTTGTTAAAAAATGAGGAAAATAACTAGTTATTTGACGAGTTTTTTGACAAAATAGGCGCATTTTATTGTTTTTATAAATTGTGCTTGAATTATGCAAAGATCTCTTATAGATAGACAATCAGAGTCGATAAAAATTTGACAAATAACTATCAAAGACTTATAATAGGCATATTGTAGTTAGAATAAATTGGTGTAACAGATTTATTGAATTAAACCACAGATATTTTGTTGTTAGAAAATACATCTAACTATAAAAAATTATTACAATCCATAAAATGGAAGGCGATCATGCAAATATTAATTACAACCTTAAAATTAACAATAGTTTTTTTTACTTCAATTATGTTTATATCCTGTTCATCAGGAGAAGATGATAGTGATTTAAATATATCACAGGGTTCATTGGTCGAAGATAATCCATCCGCTCCTATCATAGCCCATGGCACCAATCAAAACATAATAAGAGGAGATAATGTAAATCCTGCTATAAGATTTATAGGATCAGGTGGCACTCCAACAAATTGCAGTATGACTCCGGCATTAGCAGATGTAAATGTTGCTATAAATGGCACAGGTTGTCAAATAACAGGCACAGTAAATGCCAGTGCAACACTTGGCACAAAAACATATACTATAACTGCCACTAATGGAGCAGGTAATGATACTGGGGCTGTTGATATTACAGTTGAAGACATCCCAAAAGTCATCAATGTCACCTCAACCACAACCGATGGCACCTATGGCATAGGTTATGGCGTTGCTGTTACAGTTGAATTTAATAAAAATGTTACAGTAACTGGCGCACCACAATTAGAGATGGAAACCAACAATACTCCTGACACTAAGGCTGATTATGTTAGTGGCAGTGGTGGTGCAACTCTTATATTTACCTATACCGTAGTAGATAATGATGCAACAGCTGACT